>Ga0208958_1000087_pt1 | contig 122174 bp, 131 predicted proteins | sample RifOxyB1_FD_184032 | JGI IMG/M metagenome (GOLD analysis project Ga0208958, IMG submission 184032) | Soil microbial communities from Rifle, Colorado - Rifle Oxygen_injection B1 (SPAdes) | ecosystem: Environmental > Terrestrial > Deep subsurface > Rock core/Sediment | place: Rifle, Colorado...
AGAAAACAATATGTGTCCTACATTCACTCATAACGAATGTAATACAGAAAATTGTAAATGCGAAGTAGTTTCTGGTATGGGAATTGATACTTGCAAAGGAGACACAGGATTAGAATGTACTTGTTGTAATGTATTAGCTCAAACTTGTGAAATTGAAAACAGCTCAGGAATATTCTGTTTAGACAATGCTTATTGTTCAGAAACAAAATGTAATTCTTTAACTCAAGCTTGTGATGCAGAAGGAACAGGTGAACCTTGTTTTGAAACATCAGATTGTTTTGCCTGCCAAGCCTTCTCTTGTATCTTTGGAGGAACTGAAGGTTTATGCAGTACAGATACAGATTGCCAAACATACAATGTATGTACAGCACAGCCTAATGGAGCTAATACTTGCGATACATTAACTTGTCCGCAAGAAGGTTGTCCTATAGATGATTGCACAGATGATTTAAATTGTTGTGCATCAGGAACCAAAATCTGTGCTGATGGTTCAGAGGTTTGCACAGAAAATCCTTGTCCTACTTATTGTACATTTGATGGAGCTTGCACTGAAACTGCAGATAGTCTTGAACCTTGTGATCCAGAAAACAATATGTGTCCTACATTCACTCATAACGAATGTAATACAGAAAATTGTAAATGCGAAGTAGTTTCTGGTATGGGAATTGATACTTGCAAAGGAGACACAGGATTAGAATGTACTTGTTGTGGAGAAGGAGTTCAAGCTCAAAGTTGCGTATTAGAGGGATCATCTTTAAATTGGTGCTTTGATGATACATTTTGCTCAGATATTGAAACATATAATGTTTGTTCTATACAGACTTGTGAATCGGTTGGATGTCCAATAGAAGGATGTCCGCCAGATGAATGTCAAGAATTTACTGATTGTTGTGAAGAAATTCCAACATTATGTCCAAATGGAATGCCAGTCTGTGCAGATGATCCTTGTCCAAGTTATTGCACCACTGATAAACAATGTTCAGAATTTGCTTTTGGTAATGTTAGTTGTGATCCATTGCTCCCAATAGAATGTTTAGAATCTCATAATATATGTAATGAATTAGATCAATGTGAAGTTGTTAGCGGGCTTGGATTTGATGAATGTTTCCTTGATTTAGATTGTACGCACACTGTTTGTGGATATTCACAAGGAATTTGTTCATGTACTGAAGAATCCGGCTCTGGGTTTATTAATGAATGTTCAGAAGATTTAGATTGTGAGTCTTCTCCAATCTGTGCCAAAAAAACAGAATGTATAGATAATCAGTGTGTAATGTCTGATTGTTTATTGGAAGGAGATTGTAATTTTTTATGTTTTGATCAAGAAGCTTGTTGTTCAAGTGGGAATCATACAGAATGTGTAAATGGACAGTGCGTTTGTTTAATCGGTGAAGGTGAAGATAGGTGTCAAACAGATACTAATTGTTCATACCACACAGAATGTAATTTTGAGTTTGAGTCATGTTATATTGTAGATGAAATTGGAATAAATGAATGTAGTTTATATAATAGTGAGATTGATTGTGAGATAAACACTCCACCTTCTATTACAAATCTCCGAGCTGATGAAGGAAATTATTGTACAGAAATTCCTTATGTTGGAATAGCATATTTTAGTTGGACATATCAAGATCTTGAAGACGGAAGTCAAAAGAATTTTAAATTTCAGGTTGATGATAATTCTGATTTCTCTTCTCCTGAAGTTGATAGATTTTTTGATAGATTAACATCTGGCTTTAGTTCTAATAATGAACAAATGGTTTATGTAAAAAATCAACCAACAATGATTGCAGGAGATTTCATTAAATATGGAATTCCATATTATTGGAGAGTTATGGTTCAGGAATATAAAAAAGATTTGAGTTCTGATTGGGTTTATTATGATGGTTTAATAGGGACTACAGATCCAAATTTAAAGGAAGCATATATTTACGGATATGTACACCCGGCTCCAATAGTTGACTTTAATATTTTGCCAGAAACTGCAGTTATTGATGAAGATGTTTATTTTGGAGATATGTCAGTTTGTTATACTGAAAGTGGTCCTTATGCTTGTAAAGGTTTGCCTTATGGATATACTTGGACATTTGGAGATAATTCTACATCTAATAAATCTGGAGATATTTTCCACACTTATACAAGTGATGGAATATTTACATCAACACTTCAAGTCTGTGATGAAATTAATTGTTGTTCTTCTACAAAAAATATATCAGTTAGAAATGAAACTAGTACTGAACTTCCAAAGTTTAAAGAAATTCCACCATATTAAAATTGCAAAAAAATAAAAAAGATGCTATATTAATAAAATAGCATTTTTTTATTGCGAGATCGTCTAATGGTAGGACTCCAGGTTTTGGTCCTGGCTATCTAGGTTCGAATCCTAGTCTCGCAGCCATTCGACTCGCTTCGCTCGCTCATGGCTATAGCCGTTCGACTTTACTAATTACTGCTAAATAAATTAATTGCAATTATATTGTAAAAGCGAGGCGAATGTCCTGAGCGACGAGCATAGCGAGGAGTCGAAGGAAGTGTAAAAAAATATTTATGCCATATATAGTTTATATTTTACGTTTCTTGGATAATACTTTGTATATCGGACAAACAAATAACCTTGAGCAAAGATTGAAAGATCATTTAAATAAAAAAGAAAGATCGTCAAAGTTTTCAAATGACCACGGAGATTTTAAATTAATTTATAAAGAAGAATATAGTTTAAGAGTTGAATCAATGAGAAGAGAAAAACAATTAAAAGGTTGGACTAGAGCAAAAAAAGAGGCATTGATAAATGGTGATTTGCAATTACTCAAAAAGCTTTAACATGCTAAGTCAGGTGACTGAGTCGCCCCTACAAAAGCAAACGCGAAAGTCGTGAATTTCTCACGGCTTTTAATTATTTGATCTTTTGTAAGCCGAATGATGACGCAAAGGCGTCTAGGAGTCCAGACCCCGTGAGTTGATAAATATCATAATTTTATATAACCAAAAACACCGTTTTCCGGTGTTTTGTTTTGATCCTAATTTTAAAATTGTTTTTGCTCTGGAAGATTTTGAGGTTCTGATGTTGATTTGGCATTTTTATCAGAGGTTATAAACTCGACACCTTTGTCTGTGATATTTATCCTCTTCGCATTAAGAATGTTCATGGCAAGGGCAATATCTCCCAAAGGACTCCATGCCTTTTTGCTTAAGTATGTTTTGAATTCGTTTGTAATTTTATCTTTTGTCTCTTGATCTAATGGTATATCGCAATCGAAGTCAATGAATTTTTCGTATGTTAAATGTTGGCAGAAAAGTAGCCAGTGCTTGCTTTGTTTAAATCGCGTAGCAAGCCCGAGGGAGAGATCTTTTGTATTGATAACCACCCCGGGATATATTATTTTTATTTTTTTTGCTGTAAGTTCGGCTGAGGATGATATTCCTGGATATATTAGACTTTCAAAATATTTTAATATATTATTTTTATTATCCAAAAGTATTTTTGATATTTGCGAATCTGTAATTCCGGAAATTTTTAACGAAGAGGCAATTGCAGAAAAACCGTCCCATTCTTGCAAGCTTGCATATCTTAATAAATTATCTCTTATTCCTTGCAATGTCTGTTCGTCTAAATCTACTTTTTCATTTTTGTTCATAAGTTTTAGTGTTGCAACTTCCCAACAAAAACCGCCCCATAAAGGACTTTTGTCGTGCTTCTGTCTTTCGCGCGTTCTATTTAATTCGTCTCTTAACTCTTGCAAATCTTCAGCACTAACAAGTTCGCTAAAATCAAAAGGCAACTCAGCTTGTTTTTCCGGTTCTTCAATTGCCAGCTCATGTATATTTAAATTGTCCGGGTTAAATTTCATTTTTTTATTTTAAAATTGCTTGCTTTCTGGCAATTGCTGAGTTTCTTGATTGGATCTTTTCTTTTTGTTAACTTCTATGCATTTATCTGCCACAATTCTTGCCATCGCTAAGGATATATACCATTCTGCGAGTGCTCTGTGTCTTATTCTTTCTTGAAGGTAAGCTACGATTAATTTTGAAGATTCAGCAGAAATTTTTAATGGATAATCTGGATAAATGATACTCATAGCCACCGCATCTTCTAAAAAATTCTCTGTATCATACGCTTTCGCATCTCCATTATTCATGACTATCTCTTCCTTGGCTTTTATCTCTTGGGATTTGAATTCTTCCTCGAGCTCTTTAAAATCTTCTTGACTTAAATTGGGTCTGCGTCCTAAAACCGTCAACCATGATGCATATTCAAAAAAATGTCGCCAATCTTTTTTATCTCTTAATTCAGATAAATGATCGTTGCTTTTTTCCACGGCTCTTTCGAAAGCCTCTGCTGGCACATTTGTGAATTCAGGCGATATATAGCTTGCCCAAGCCATATCCTGCAAGTGACCTTCGCCCCAAAGATCATCCCGAATTTTCTTTTTAATTTTATCTTTTATTTTAATGCTCATTTCTGGCAATTTATCTTTGTCTAAAATAGCCAGCGATGCAGTCTGTTCCAAAATCCATGTAGGACTATCTGTGGTTATTTCTTGCAATACAGCCCAATCTGCTTCTGCCAAAAGCTTATTTGGATCAAAAGGGATTTCAACGGCCTCTTGCGTTTCTATCTCCTGTATAGCAAGGTCGTGAATATTTAATTGTGAATCTGGATTAAACTTTGGCATAATATTTTTATTTAAAATTGCTTATTCTCTGGCATTTGCGGTACGTCGTTTGCAATTTTTTTATTTTCTTTATCGTTGACTACTTTTAGATACCAATTGTTGGCGATAATAGATATTATTTTCTTGCCCTTTAATCTTTCTTTCAAGTCGCTAAATACTCCTTCATAGGTAACTTTTTTCCATGTGATACCATCAGTGGTTTCATCTATAAATTTATCGGGGATAACCAGACCCGATAGTCTCATATCAATAATATCGCCCATTTCGGTAAAATATAACTTACTAGGGTTTCCGTAGCCACTTTTATCTCTTATCCAGCTAAAAACTTCTGTCAAAAAAGGTTCGGCATCATGTCCTGGAGTTTGTTTTTCAGGCTCCTCTACAGTAAGTTCATGGATATTTAATTGTGAATCTGGATTAAACTTTGGCATATTTTTGTTTGATTAAAATTGTTTTACTTCTGGAACTTGTGGAGCTTCTTGCTCTAAATTTTCTTTCTTTTTCGGCACAATAATTTCCAAACCATTTTGAGTAATTTTTACTTTATCAGCTGCTAAAATTTTTGCAAAAAGCAAATCCATTACACATCTTAATTTTGTAGCATCAGCCGTTCCAAATGCTTGCATTTTTCCTTGTAAATATTCTCTAATTCCATCCCACGCAACTGCATCTAATTTAAGATCTTTAATTCTGTCTGGTCTAACAATTTTTACCAATCCCGCTCTATGTAAAATTTTTCCCCACTCTCCCTCTTTTTTTAATCTTTCAGTGGTCATCGAATTAATTTCTAGATCTCTATTGGTAATTATAAAATCTTTAAAGCTTTCTGGAAAAAATAATAATTTATATTCTATTGTTGCATCACTCATTTCAGCCCATCTATTTTTTTGCTCTGCTTCCGCAGTTTCCATCTTGGCAGCAGCATTATCATCAAGATCTAAGAAAAAATCTTTAAATCTTTTTGGGTCAATAATCTTAGCAGAAGAACCATACAATGCCCTTGTTAAACCTGTAACATTATCTAGTCCTTGCTTTATTTTTTCCCATTCCTCTTCTGTAATATCCCTCTCCGGGTCAAAAGGCAACTCAGATTCTTTTTCTGGTTCTTCAATTGCTAATTCATGGATATTTAATTGTGCGTCTGGATTAAACTTCATAAAATTATTGCTATTTAAAATTGTTTTTGCTCTGGCATTTGTGGAATTTCTGCTTGTAAATCAGTTTTCTTGTGGCTAATTAATTCCAAACCACCGCCTTCAGGAATGCGTACTTCATCAGCCGAAAGTATTGCCATAGTTGTAGCTATACTTACAGAACTATGCCAATTTGAATCCATCTGGAAAACACGATCATGACGATATCTTTCCCTCTCCTGTTTTAAAAATTCCCAATCGCTACTTGTTAGTTTTGGTCTTCTTCCTAAAATAGTTTCAGTTTCTAAAATTTCAATAAGTGGGCCAATGCTTTTTTTATTTTTTTCTCTGAATTCTTCTAGATATTTCCAGTCATCTTCCGATAATTTTACTGGGCGGCCAAGTACGGCCTTGGCAAGTATGTAATTCGCAAAAAAACAGTGCATATGTTCCTGTGGTTGTTTTGTTCGTTGTGCCTTCATGTGTTTTTGAATCGATTGCCAATCATCATCTGTTAACTCGGGGACATTGCCTGCGATGGCCTCATTTTTTGCTTTTTCCACAAAATCTCTCCAACCCATAACTGCGTCATATAAATGACTTCTTCTATATTTTTGTAAATTCTCCCAATCGGAATCGCTTAAATTAGGGTCTTTCCCTAAAATTTTTTCCTCTGCACAAATTTCTGCAACTGATTGCCAGTTATAAGACATCTGCTCTTTTTTATATTGTCCAATCTTCTCCCAATCTTCTGGGGTTATATCTCGCTCTGGATCAAAAAACACCTCAGCTTGTTTTTCAGGCTCTTCTATTGCGAGTTCGTGGATATTTAATTGTGCATCGGGGTTGAATTTTGGCATAATATTTTTTTATTGTTTAAAATTGTTTTTGCTCGGGTACTTGCGAGGTTTCGGTTCCAAAATCAGATTTATGACGAATCAATTCCAATCCTCCGCCTTCGAGGATCTTAATTTCGTCTGTCGTTATTATTGTTAACAGCGATGCCATATAAAAGAAATTTGACCAATCTTTTTTTTCTTTGTATTGCTCCATAGTCTTTTTTATTTCCTCCAACCTTTGCGAATTAAGATCAAGCTTGTGGTTTGGATTAATTATTTTCATATCTCTCAGGTGCATAATATACGCGTGCCATTTTTGATCTTTAGCTAAATTTTCAATATGTTCTTCTATTTTTGCCCACAATAAATCATCGATTTCTGGCAAATAATTTTTATCCAATCCCGATATTTTTGCACTAGCCAATAAGGATAAAAAATTCGTAACTTTTTTGCGGGAATTTTCTATAATCTGCCCTATTTTTTCTTTGTCGGCAGAGGTAAGATTTAAATCGTAATCTTTGTTAATAATCTTTGAATGTGCCGCTCCGTATACAACAAGATCCCACGGCTCTTCTCCCTGTTCTGCCCCGTCATATGCTTTTTTGTATTCGTGTGCAAGTATTTTTAATTCATATTCTGAAAATTCGCGTTTGGGGTCAATAATTTTAATAAGTTCCATTGTGTCAACTAACCAAATATTGGGCGTTCTTGTTTGCCAATGATTAAAATCTTTTCTATCTTGCCAAAAACCACTATTTTCTTCGTATGTTTTTAAATTCTTGTTTATTCCTTCCCAATCATCCTCAGTTATTTCCTTTTCAGGATCAAAAAACACCTCAGCTTGTTTTTCGGGCTCTTCAACTGCGAGTTCGTGGATATTTAAGTTGTCTGGATTAAACTTTGGCATAAATTTTTTCTAAAATTGTTTCTGCTCGGGAATCTGTGGAGTTTCAGATTTTAATTCTTTTTTGACTTTATCTGCAATCTCTAAATACCAATTGCCTTCATTATTTCTGTCCTTAATAGAGATTATTTTTTTGCCCTCCAAAAGGCGTTTTAGGGTATCAATACCTGTGCCATTTTTATTTACGTCCCATTCAAATACCATTTTTTTTATTGTATCATAAAAGTTTTCTGGGAGATCTACCGAGCTTGGTAAATTCATATTTATAAATTTATTATCGCTTGAAATAGAATAGCTCCAACGACTAATATCATATAACCCGATTAAATTTTTTTCTATCCAATCAAAAGCCTCATCTAAGAAAACTTTCGGATCTCTACCTTCTGGTTTTTCAGGCTCTTCTACAGTAAGTTCATGGATATTTAATTGTGTGTCGGGGTTGAATTTTAGCATAGAAAGAGTAAAATGAATTAATTAAATAAATACATATAAATTAATATATATTAACATAAAATTGTCGTGACAGCAATTTTAAAACTATGAGTCCAGAAAAAATGTTTCCGCATCATATAGGAGATAGAGCTGAAGGCGAGCCACAAGAAAATCTTGATGAGCCAGAAGTTACTAGCCAAGATTTAGGAGAAACAAGAATCCCGCAAGAGGAATATCAAGAACATCAAGAAATTTTGCGAAAAGCTGATGATTTGGAGGCCAGATTGCGTGAGGAATATAAAGAACAAACAGGTGCAGAAGCCCCAAAAGAAAAAAATCTTAGCTTGTGGATGGTGGAACAATTTAGGAGACTAGCTAAAGAAGCTCAAGATTTAAGAAAAGCTGTGCGCTATGTGAAAAATCCTGCCGAAAGAACGCAGGCAATGTTGGCTTTTACAGAAAAGAAAAAAGAGTTAGATGAATATTTGTCTTATGGGCCAAGTTTTGAAAAGGCCTACCGAGAATATTTAAGAGCTCAAAACCAATATGTAAAATTTTCTTCTGGAATGGCCGAAGGCACAAAATTGCATTCGTTACTTCATGAACCAACTTTTGGGGACTCTGAGCTAGACGAAAAATTGAGCCGAAAAGAACTGGCAAGATTAGAAGGTGTTATGGGAAAATCTAAAGTAGAAGAGCCAGACATTGAAGAATCTTTAAAGGCATTGGAAACTGTTTTTGATAAAGATAGCAAAGAGTATGAAGAAGCAAAACAGGAGCTTTTGGCTAGAGTTGGTACAGAAAAACCAAAAACTAAAGGGGAAATAAAAGAAAGAGTAAAAGAACTGCAAGAACAATCAAAAGAGCTTTGGGAAAACCCAATGGTAAGATATTTTTGGCAAAAAAAGGAAATTGATAAAATGCTGGAAGATTTTTCAGAAGGGAAAGATGTGGTGGAAACTCAGTCGGTAATTAAAAGTTTAAACAAACTTAACGAGTGGGAAGGTGAGCACCAAAGAACAACTATTGGTGGAGTTTTGGTAGGGCCTCCAGGAGTTGGAAAAACAACATTGGTAAGGCATTATTTACAGGAAAAAGAAAGGGATTATGTGTATTTAGATTTGTCTGAAGAAGTTACAAGGTATATGCTTTATGGTTCAAAAGCTATTGAGTTTAGAAGTCCAACAGAATATTATCATCAATTGGCAGCAGATTTGGAAGGTTTAGATGAAGCTGGACTTAAGGACTTTGTGGCAGAACATCAAGAAGTTGTAAAAAACACTTTTAAAGTAACTGAAGGTCAATCGGCTGTGGTTTTGGTGGGGCAAATTGTTGAGGAACTAGAAAAAGGAGAAAAAGCTGTTAAAGACGATCCAGCTCTGTCTAAAAAACTCACACAATTAAAAGGTAAAATGAATGAACTTACGCAAACAGCTTTTAGGCGAGAACTTGCCGGACAGTTTGGGCATCTGGCAAGCCGAAATGGCTGGAGAGATGGCGTAATAATTTCTGCGCTTCGCAGAGGCGACAATATAATTTTTGATGAGTTTAACAAAAATAAAAATTGGAGCCTAATTTATGGCTTAATGACTGCCAAACCCGGAGAAAATTGGTATTTTGCTGACAATGACGAGGAAATAAAAGTTCCGGAAGATTGGAGAATGTATTTTACAGCCAACATTGGGGCCAAACACGGAGTTTATCCTGTGCCAGAGGCATTTGCTTCCCGTGCAACAGGAAAAACTTTGGAAGTGGGTTATCCGCCAAGATCTGAAGAAATGAAAGTTGCTTTATGTTCTATGTCTAACCCAGAAGGTGACATTTTAAGATCAAAAGATGACTTGGCAAAATTATATATTTTAGTAAATGAAGTTTTTCCAAAGGTTAGAAAATTTATTGAAGAAAGGAATCAAATAATTCCTATTTCATATAGATTGCTTAGAGATTTAGGCGAAAAGTTGGTTAGTTATTCGGACCCAAAAACCAAAAAACCAGTTTACCAGCCAACAGGTAAATCTTTTGATGAAGTGCTTTATGAGGTTATGATTGGCAGTTACAGCGTGTACGAAGATAAAACAGTTTCAACAGAGATTGCCAATATTTGCACAAGCGTGGGTTTGATGCTGGATGATTCCATAAAAGATAAAATGGAATCTTGGGTTGGTAAAGAAGAGTTGGAAAGCAGAAAAAAAACCTTTGAAGAGCACAAAGAGGATTTCAAAGAAATTGTCAAAAAGATCCAAGGCATTTCCCGCGATGTTTCAGAATTGCCATTACCAGACCAAAAGCAAATTTAATTTTTACATACATGCCTAAATTCAATCCAGATTCACAACCAAATATTAATGATCTCATAATTGAGGAACCTCAAAAAGAGCAAGAGCCCACAGATGTTTCTTTTGATCCAATCGATATTTTTACAAATACAGATTGGTATACGCTTGAAAATTTGGCAAAGCGTGGAGATGGCCACGGTGAAGATAGAGATATTATAATGCCAAATTCAGCTCTTGCTATAATTGATAAAGAAAGATTAAATATGGATGATTCGATGGAAAATAAGATTTTAGAAGGATTAAAGAAATACACAGAAAAAGGGGGTGGATTGCAGTCTATGGCGTGGGCTAGTTATATTTCCCCAGATTTTTTAAAGATTTCAGACGAAGATTTAAAAAAGGTCGTGGAAAATGGAAATAAAGAGATGGCTGAGGATAAAGAAAGAAATAGTTGGCGACATTTTATTGAGCCAGTGGCATGGTTAACGCTTATTGGTCAGCGTCCGGAATTGAGTCAAGAAGACTTTGAAAACATTGAGAAATGTTTAATATCTCAAGATTCCGGAGCATACTTAATTGAAGTCGGAGCAGCTATGAGTATTATTTATCCCGATTACCCACTTAGATTTTCACAAGAAAAAACAGACAAAATAAAAGCATTTTTGAAAGAATGTGTAGGTGGAAGATGGGGTGGCGGGGAATGGTATATGTTTTCTGCAATGGCTAAAATTGTGGCAGACAAATGCAGGGAAGTTAATGCCAGAAAACCAAAAGAAGGTCTTGCCCAAGAAACTCCATCAATGCCCGAGCAAAAAGAGTTTTAAAAAATTACTATGCCAAGATTCAACCTAGATAATTTAAATATACATGAATTAGCAGTCGAAGAGCCTGAGAAACAAGCCGAGCTACTTTTTGATCCTGAAAAAGATGTATTGCCAGAGGAATGGAAAATGTTTGAAAAAATGGCAAAAGATATGGCTAATTTAAACAGTGCAGAAACTACGGCGAGAGTAGTTGCTTATTTACGAGTTTTGGGACATCCAGTAGAAATTGATCCATATGCGAGCAATACTGTCTGGCCAAAAATTATAAAATCAATAAAATTCGACACTTCTTTTTATGGTGGGGCGATAGGTTTTGCTTTTTTGAAACTTGCAGGGCACAGAATATTTGATTTTGATAAGAAAAGAATACTCAAATCTTATAAGGAAGTTTGCACTTATGGAGAAGTTAATTCAGTTTTAGCGTTTTCAGCATGGTTGAAAATTTTAGACATAGAAGCTGAAATTCCAGAAAAATTTACAGGAGATATTGCACAAATTATTAATAATGAGGCAACAGATGAGGCGACTTTGGCAATTGCTAAAATACTTGGTTACGACGTTAAATTATCGGCAAAACAAATAAAAAGAGCAAATGGCACAATTGCTAATTATAGAGATGATTATGAAAAAAACGACATGAGGCTTTTGCATTTATACTATAATTTAGCTGTTCTCGCCGCAGAAGATGTAGAGATTACAAAAAATGGATTAGAAATTAAAATGCCGGAGCAAAAAGAACCATTACACCTGCGGGCTCCTGTAATACCAGAGAGCAAGCAATTTTAATTCAAAAAAATAAACAAATGAAATTTAATCCAGACAATTTAAACATACACGAACTCGCAGTCGAAGAGCCAGAGAAAGAGTCTGGTGCAATTTTTGATGTTGAGCGGGATATAACTTTTGATGATCGCGCAAAAATGCATAACAGATTGGAAGAATTGAGAACTGAGAAAAAGTCTTATCAAGATTTTGCAGATGGAAAACACTATCTTAACTGGGTTGAGTTTGCAAAAGTAGCAGCAGATATGACAGTCATCGGCGAAAAACCCAAGATGACACATCATGATTTACTGAAGATTGAAGACGAACTATACTTTAGACGTAGGAAAAAAGATTGGAAAATTTTTACAGGAGTAGCAGTTTTTTTAGCTAAATTAGGGCATAAGCCAAATTTACTATCTGAAGACGTTGAAGGTATGAAAAAACAAACAGAAGAATACAGACTTTATGCTAATTCGAGTTATTCGCAATTTGCAGATATGGTAGAAGCAATGAAATTTTTTGGACAGGACGTGAACATGTCTGATCGCGACTGGGAATTTCTTGAGCAAGGAGTTCGTATGAGTAAACTGGATTTTATTGGGAATAATGAAAATAATTTTAATGGCCGTTCTGCTGGCGGATATTTTGCACAAGATATTATTTTAGGCAGAGATCCCAAAGTAACAAAAGAGGAACTTATTTTGATGAAAAAAGATTTGGACCGTTGCCGAAATATTACCACAGATCATTATAGTGGTTACGAGTTGGCAGAATTGGCCGCGTCTTTGACAATAATTACCGCCGAAAAAGTAGAAATTACAGACGATGGTTTAAAAATAACCATGCCCAAAGAAAAAGATGATTTGCATGGCGAGACGCCCGCCATGCCCGAGCAAAAACAATTTTAATAAGAAAACAAAACTATTATGCCTAAATTCAACCCAGATTCACAATTAAATATTCATGAGTTAGCAGTCGAAGAACCAGAAAAGAAATCTGAATTGCATTTTGATCCGGAGCGGGATATTACCGAGGAAGATTATAAAAAGGCCGAAAAAAGACTAAAGCTTCAAATATTACAAGCAAGAAGGCCAAGCGATGGCAAATGGGTAAATATTTGCCAACTGGCATCAGAAATAAAATTTCTTGACTCTAAACGAAATTTAGGTATAGAAAAAGAAGATTGGGAAGGAATGAAAAAAGAATTGAAAGCTGAAATGGAGGGCTGGGGTGCCTACAGTTTTGAAGGTATGGCTGGCGATATGAAGGTTTTAGCCGCAGAAGAAGTAAAAGTTACTGGCAAAGGACTAGAAATAAATATGAGAAAGACTAAAACCTTAGAATCCGAGACACCACAAATCCCTGAGCAAAAAGAATTTTAAATATATTTTTAAATATGAAATTTAATCCAGAATCACAATTAAATATTCACGAACTAGCAGTGGAAGAACCAGAAAAAGAAAAGCTTAATATACTTTTTGATTTTAAAAGAGATGTTTTACCACACAAAGAACAAATTTTAAGTTTAATTGAAGATTGTAGAGGATCGAGTTGGATAGATTTTACATTCCTCGCCTCAAGGGCAAAAATTATTGGTATTGATGTAAATCTAAAAAACGAAGATGCTGAAAGACTACAAGCCGAGAGAAATTCTTATAAAAATTCGCTATACAGTGCTCAACTATATTTTACCCAAATTGCTGCACGTGAAGCAATTCTTGGAACTGATCCAAAATTAAGCAACGAAGAAAAAGGTGAAATTAAAGCCCAAGCAGAAAGATTTAGGAATAGTAGAACAGCAAAGGAAACATTTTTTGAAGTTGCAGCATATGAAAAAATTTTAGGAATTGATCCTGAACTCAAACAGTTAGACAAAGAAGAATTTTTAAAAATATTCACAAGACAAAAAGAAAGTATGCGACAAGGAAGTATATTTAATTGGAAAACTGTAATTGAATTAGCTTCTACTGGAATTGTCTTGGGAATTGACTCTGATATCACAGAGAAAGAAAAGCAAATTATCAGAATGAGAATGGATCATTGGCTTAAAGAAGAAGAAAAACTAAAGACTGCACAAGGGGCTATTCGTGAAAATTCAATGCCCACCTTGATAGATTTGCTTTCTCATTTGGCTATTATTTCTGCTGACGAAGTTCGTATACCAAAGGACGGAGGATTAGAATTAATTAAACATAATAATAAACAAGATTTACAAACAGAAGCTTCGCAAATACCTGAGCAAAAACAATTTTAATTATAAAAACAAATGAAATTCAATCCAGATTCACAATTAAATATTCATGAGTTAGCAGTCGAAGAACCAGAGAAAAAAGAATCAGGGCTGTCTGTTGATATGCAAAAATATATCGACCATGAAACCTGGAAAAATATGAACGATAAATTAGAATCATTTAGAAATAATAACAATTGGAATCGCTTTATCCAACTTGGCATGAATATGAAAATTATTGACCCAGACATAGATTTTGGCATTGATGATTTAGCTATTACTAGTATTAAAGATTATCTAGAGTTCCAACGAATCCAGAGCTTAAATCAGGACAATTGGAGTGGATTTAATTTATTATCGTTAGGAACTAAAATTATTGATCCGGCAATAGATATTCATATTGGTGTACCAGCACAACAATATTTGAGGAATGAATTAAAATCTTTCCGAGACGTTGGCAATTGGGGCGCTTTTGCAAGAACAGCCATAGAAATGCAAATTTTTGATGCTAAAGCTGACATTGGTATTGATGACAAGGCTACGAATGGAATGACGCACAAGCTTGAGGCTTATCGAAAACGTGGAGAGTGGTTTTCCTTTATCTCGTTGGCTTCAGATATAAAAATTCTTGGCATTAATACAGATATTAAACTAGATGAGTTAGAAGCTAAACAAGGTATAAAAAATCAATTAGAACAATCTAAAAATTACGGCATAAAACATGGTGATTGGAATGATTTTGGTAGATTCGTTAGAGATATAAAAATTCTTATTGCGGAAAAAGCAGAAATCACAGATAAAGGATTAGAAATTACAATGCCAAAAGAAAAAGAAAGTTTACAAAGTGATGTGCCCGCGATACCCGAGCAAAAACAATTTTAAAATGTTAAGATAAAATTAAACAAATGAAATTTAATCCCGATAATTTAAATATACATGAGTTGGCAACCCAAGAGCCAAAAAGGGCGTCTGTAGTTTTTGATCCTGAAAGAGAATTATTTGAAGGTGATTGGGACATCATAAAAGAAAGGCTGGAAGATTGCCAAGACAGAGGACAGACAGTTGATTATGCGGAATCCCTTTCGTATGCCTCTATCGCATTTCCTGAAATTTTTGAGAAAGAGGCTAATCACAAAATGTTCGGCATCTTATCTGATGGATGCCAAAGTGACTATGTAGCAGCTCGTTTTGCAATGCTCAGTTATGCAAAAATATGTTTTCCCCAGGATTATCAAGATAATAATTTGAACGAATTGGCAGAAAAAAAATGGATAGAGTACAAAACAGGAATTGCAGAACATAAACAAGACGGCGATTTTCACAATCTCTGCCCATCCTTGCTTAAGGCCAAGATTATTTTTCCGGACAAATTTAACGAATTAGGAATTGAAGAGCAAACATATGAAGGAATGAGGCAATACTTAATGTCAAATTTTTCAAAAGATAACGATACCAGCTATAAATATTACGCTCAATTTTTAGGGAGCATGAGAATTATATTTCCTGAAAAATTCAGCGAGTTTTCTCCCGGAGAAGAAGATTGGAATAAAATGAGAGAAACACTTGAAAATGCAAGAACTGCTGGTGAAAACTGGGGATTTCCTTTGCTCGCCGGAAATTTAAAAATTTTAGCAGCCGAAAAAGTAGAGATTACAGATAAAGGTTTAAAAATAACCATGCCCAAAGAAAAAGAAAGTTTGCAAGGCGAGACGCCAGTCATGCCGGAGCAAAAACAATTTTAAAATGTTAAGATAAAATTAAATCAAAAAATATTATGAAAAGAGAATTTGAAATAATTAAAGACGAGCAAGAAGTTGATTCTGCACAAGAATCTGGCGAGGCAAGCAAAGAACAACAAACTGGACAAGAAATTTCGCAACAAGAAAGGCCAGCCACACTTTCTTTTGAGGAAGTTGTTTCGCCAGATCATTTAAAAATGATTTCTGAATCTTCGGGTGGTTTTAGGTTTAAGCCAGATGCCAGCTTGCAACCCGGTAGAACAGGATACACAGATTTAAGATCAAGAACTATTTATTATAATCCCATGATGCTTGCAGGAAATCCCGAACTGGGAATTAAACCTTGGACTAAAACAGATATAAAAGGTTTTACTTATCACGAAGCGGGCCACCACACGCCAGAAGTTGTAAGCTTACAAGATAAATTAATTGCCGATTTAAAACAAATTGAAATACCCGAAGCTTATAAAGGTTCAGCCTCGGCAGAAGAAAGATTTGTAAAAGCCATTTGGTCAAACTTGGACAACACTTTGGCTGATGTGTGGCTGGAAAGTTTTATGGGCAGACGGCCATATTATCCTGTAAGTAAAGCTATAACTGAATTTCAAAAAGGCAAGGGCGAACCAGAAAGCTATAAAGGCATTTCAATGCCAGAGCAACTTTTGCAAGTGCTTTTGCGAAGTAGATATTTTGGTATGGAGGGTTTGGAAGAAAAAGTTAGCCCAGAAGTTTTTGAGTCTTACCAGCAAATTACAAAATCTGGGGCAATGAAAGCTATGATGGAAAAGGGAGCTTTTGAAAACTATTTTGCAGCCCCAGCTCAGAAAGAAAGATGTATCGATAAAAAAATGCAGGCTTATAAGGAAGTTTTTTTACCAGAATATTTAAAACTTTTAGAAAAAGAGCTAGAAGAAAGAAAAAAACAAAAACAGCAACAAAAATCCTCCTCCGCCAAGGCTTCGGAAGGACAAGCGGGTGAAGAAGGGGAGGAACAAGAAGGTCAACCGCAAAGCTCTCCATCGGAAGGGGCTCCGCTTACAAAAGAAGAGGAAGAAGAACTAAAACAGGAAATTTTAGAGGAATTGGAAAAACTTGGGAAAGAAAAAGAATCGCAAGCGCCTTCGGAAGAAGAAAAAAATCAGATTAACCAAACAATGCAGAAAATTAGAAAAGCTTTGGAAAAAGAACAAGCCAAAAGAGAAGGTAAAACTTCTGAAGGTGATGAGGAAGGCAAAGAAGGAGAAGAAAAAGGCGAAGTTGACCATTCTAAAGAAAAGAAAGGCGAAGAAGCAATAAAAGACTTAGGTAAAGAATTTGAACGAAGGCAAAAAGAAAAAGCTAGAAAAGGAACTGGTGAAGCTTTGGGAGTAAGCCCAGAAGTGGTTAAAAAATGGGAAGGCATAAAAGAAAGATATAAAAATGAGATAAGTTCTTTGGCAACATCTTTGGCTGAAGTATTTTTAGATGACAGAAGAAAGAAAATGGAATATTTAAGACGCGAGGGCTACACTGTGCCGGGTTTGGAGTATGAAGAAATTTCTGCTCAAATTTCTGGTGAAACCGATCCTCAAACAAGAATGACTGTGACAAGAAATCCTGAATTTTTGGAAACTGAACTAGAATTTATTATGGACACTTCAGGTTCTATGAGTGGAAACAAAATAGAAAAATCAGTTGATCTTTTGGTGGTGGTAACTGAAGCCTTAAAAAAAGTAAGAGAATTGTTGTGTGCTGAAAATTTACTAAACCCAGAAGAAGAACAGCCACTTAAATTGGGAGTTACAAAATTTTCAGATCATCCAGAGAGAGTAACAAAATTAGCAGAACCAATTGGCGACAAAAAAGAAGTCCAAATTATTGATAAGGTTTTGCAAATTGGTGGAGGTACTGAAGAAACTGGAGCAATAACGCAAGTTTATGAAGAATTAAGACTTGGCAAAAAAAATGTTATTAAAATAATTGTTATGCTAACAGACGGCCAAGGCAACCAAGCTGGCGTGGCTCCAATTATTCAGCAAATAGAAAAAGATAAAGAAGTTGTGTTTTTGGTGGTTGGTTCGGGAGATGGTAAAGATGACGCTAGTGCAATTGTACAAACTTATGTTGAGCCATTAGGAGAAAAAGAAGGTAATGTACATGGCTTTGCAGCCGAAAGCCCAGAGCAAGCCTTACCCGCTGTTTTGGAATTCTTAAAACGCGAAGTAAACAAGAGAAAACAATCAATTTAATTTATGCCAAAATTCAATCCCGACAATTTAAATATCCACGAATTAGCAATAGAAGAACCAGAGAAAGAGTCTGAACTACTTTTTGACCCGGATAGAGATATGATCCCAGCAGACTGGGAGATGATAAACAAACATATTGAATCATGCAAAGGCAATGGCCCGAATCTTATAAGTTTTTTGTTAACTTCGAAATTGTGCGGAAGAGAAATAAAGCTTGAAGAAAAAGAGTGGGAAGAAATAATTGATGATTGCGTGAACAGATACAATGAAGATGGAGATGGCGCTGGAAATATGCAAATAGACGGAGGCGCTAACTTTTTTTATCAGTTAAGAGCACTAAATCCAAATGTTAACGAAAAATATCAAAAACTTATACGCCCCGACAATATAAGCCCGATAGAAAAAGCACTGAAGAGCTGTCGCGACAAACATGAACTGTACTGGTTGCCAAAGATTGCTGCAGGAATGGCGGTGATGGGTTTAGATGCAAAACTCACTTTGGAAGAGAAAGAAGAAATGAAAGCCTATTTGGAAAACTATAGGCATGAAAACCAATGGTTAGCAGAATATTTGTCGGATTTGAGATTACTTGGAGTTGATGCTAAAGTTACTAAAAATGACTGGGAAAAGATTTTTGGCGTGCTTGAAAGATTTAGGGTTAATATTGGAGTAATGGGAGCTGAAACCGCTAAATTATTTACGGATATGGCTATTTTATCTGCTGATGAAGTACACATTCCTGAAGGTGGTGGTTTAGAATTAATTCACCACAAAAAAGATTTACAAACAGAATGTCCGCAGATACCAGAACAAAAACAATTTTAATTATAAAAGCAAATGAAATTTAACCCAGACAATTTAAATATTCATGAGCTCGCCATAGAAGAACCAGAAAAAGAGTCTGAAGTATTTTTCGATCCCGAAAAAGATATTACGCCCGAAGATTGGAAAATAATATGCAACGAAGTAAATGGAGAATCTATTAATATTGCTATGATAAGTGGCTACGCAAAAGGGCTTTTAAAACTTTTGGGGAAAAAGAGCGTGTTGTCAGATAAAGAAATTGATGAACTAAAAGAGCAGATTAATCATGGACTAGGGCTAGATGAAGTAGATGTAAAAGCAGCGGCGATGGCAGCAATTATGGGAGAAAAGAATTTGTTATCAAATGCACAATGGGAAAAAATAGAAAAAGATTATATGAGTTTATATAATACTACTTGTGCAAGCGCTATTATTGCTGGCAAAAAATTATCTATTGCGACAGAAGAGAAAACAACTAGATTTTCTCAACTAACCTCAGAAAGATTTAATGAAGATGCTATAAAAAGGGGCAGTGTTAATGCAAGCGATATAGAAAATTTAGTTGCGGCAAGAATTCTTGGCGTAAAAGTTGAAATAACTAATGATACTTGGTTAATGATTAAAGCTGCCTTAAAAGAAATGAAAGAAACAATCAAAGAAGAAAAATTTATGTGGGATAGTTTTATTATGATGGCTTCTGATGTGGCTATTCTTGCTGCTGATGAAATTAAAATACCTGAAGGTGGTGGGTTAGAATTAATTCGCCACAAGAAAACTGCTTTGCAACCAGAAACTCCGCAAATGCCTGAGCAGAAACAATTTTAATAAAATAAACAAATGAAATTTAATCCAGACAATTTAGATATTCACGAATTAGCAATAGAAGAACCAGAAAAAAAATCTGAGTCGTCTTTTAATCCCGAAAAAGATATTACCCCTGAAGATTGGGAAGGCATAAAAAATGAATTAAAAGATCTAAGAACACGAAATGAATGGTCACAATTGGCACAAATTGCAACCGCCATAAAAATCTTTGATTTAAATTTTGATATTGGATTGGATCCCGTTGCAAAAAGAGAAATAGCAAAACAACAAAATGATTCTAAAAGACAAGCAGACAGAGCAAGGTCAGAGAAAAACTGGATAGGGTATTCATTTGGTGCCGTAGAACGAAAAATTCTTTTTCCAAAAAAAGAAATCCATGCCACAGAAGCCGATTTGCAGAGCATGAAAGACCAATTAGATTCTATAAGGAGAAATCCACATAGCCGTAGTGAATCACGCGGAGGGGATTTTGCCGTAGTAGCGTCGGCTGGTAGAATTATTTGCCATGAATTTGACTGGGGAGTCAGAGATGAGGATATAAAATTAATGAAAGAATATTTAGAAACAAAAAAAGAAAATTTGGCTTACCCTCAACAGGTTATAGACATAATGATATCTAGTTCAAAAATGAAAATTGATTGTGATAAGGAAATTATTGATATGCTTAAAAGAGGTTTAGACGATTGTAGGAAACAAAAACTTTACAGAGGTTTTGTAATTTACGCTACAGCACTTAAAATGCTAGCTTCAGAAAAAGTGGAAGTAGATGATGATGGCGTTAAAATAATAATGTCACAAAAGAAAGAAAAGATTGGAGTTGAAGTTCCACAAATACCCGAACAAAAACAATTTTAAATTACAAAAAATATTATGCCAAAATTTAACCCCGATAATTTAAATATACACGAGCTCGCAATAGAAGAACCTGAAAAGCAGGTCGAATTACCTTTTGATCCAGAGCGAGATATTACAGATAGAGATCGTGAAAACTGGCGAAAGTTGGTAAGGACTAAAATAAATTCAAAAAATTTTATTGAAACGGCAAAATGTATATCAAAAATGAACGCTCTTGGCGTTGAGTTGGATTTGTCTGGGAAAGATGTTTTGGGACTACGAAAAGAAGATTTAGTCAAAGCATATGACGATCTAACAGATTCTTTTGAAAATGGTAATGTAATTAATGCTAGCACCGATGCCGGTGCGCAATTCATATCCTTGATTAATTCGGTTGGCAGATTAATTGGTAAAAAAGATATTAAACATCCATTTCCAGATTCAATGCAGAAAAAAATAGACGAGAATAGTAAGTATGGTTATTTAGATGGCATTATGCTTATTGCCGAAGAAATGAAGGAGGGTGGTTATGAACCACAAATATCAGACAAAGATAAGCAAGCTATTGTCGAATTAGTGCAATCCCTAGAAGAAAGCGTGCCAGATGGAGGAGATAAGAGATTGATTGTTGCCGGAGGATTTGCCATGGCGAAAGTGTTGGGATTGCCGGTAAAACCGTCAGAAGCAAATTGGGATGAATTCAAAAAAGGCGCTGAGTCATACAAACCAACAGAAGTTAATTTATCCAAAATTAGTTCAGATAGAAACTCCGATAAATTACTCGAAATGTATTATAATATGGCCATAATTTCCGCTGATGGAATAAAAATCCCCGATGGTGGTGGAATAGAATTAGTTCATCGTAAGAAAATTTTACAAACAGAAGCTCCGCAAATGCCTGAACAAAAACAATTTTAATTATAAAAGCAAATGAAATTTAATTCAGATAATTTAAATATTCACGAGTTAGCCATCGAAGAACCTGAAAAAAAATCTGAAGTATTTTTTGATTTTGAAAAGGAGATAACCGAAGAGGATTGGGGGGAGATGGAAAAAAATATGCAAAGATTATTAGACGATGCTAATTATAATAATGTGCCATGGGTGGCAATGAATATGAAAATAATAAGGCCAGATTATGAGCCCAAATTTGATTGGCGTGTAATGCAAAAAATAACTGCGGACATAAACATTCAAAGAGAACTGGGTGAGTGGCGTGATTTTTTTAGCTTGGCAATGGAAATGAAATTTGTTGATCCAAATTATAATTCGTCTATCGCTTTTCCCGAATTGCTTGGCATAAAAAGAGAATTAGAAAAATGTAAAAATAAACAGAATTGGGATAATTTTTCCGCGATAGCGATGCAAATAAAGATAATTGATCCGATTAATTGCTCGGATTTTCTTGGGCTTGATAGCAATGTTTGGGACTCGATGTTTCGAAGTTTGAAAAATTACAAAGATAATAATATGTGGAACGAATTTGTTAATCAAGCTACGCACATGAAGGTTATTGATCCTAAAATCGATCTCGATATTAGCGAAAGTGATTGGGATAACATCAGAAAGAAAATTAATTTTGAAAGAAACCTTGGCAGGGGAATTAGTTTTTCAAATTTAGTAGCACGTGTAAAAATTCTTGCCGCAGAGAAGCTGGAAGTAACTGATAAAGGTTTGGAAATAACAATGCCTAAGCAAAGTGTAGGCTTGCAAAGGGAAACACCTGCCATCCCTGAGCAAAAACAATTTTAATATAAAAAAAATATGAAAAGTATTTATGATGAATATGCCCCAAGGAATGAACATGAAATATGCGAGTTGTTTGAGGATTTATTATTTATGAGAACTGACGAAATTATGCCAGGTGAATTGGGCAAAGAAGATTTGAAAGAAAAAGAAAAGTTTACCTTGTCCGACAAAGAAAAGGAAAAATTAAGCAAGTCCGGAATCATAAACAGAATTTTTAGGAGGTGGTTTCAAATAAATTGGGGTTGGGAAAATGTATCAGAATATTTTGAGGGCGAAACTCCAAGACAAGAAATGGCTCACATTTATCCTGGAATTAACCGTGGTAAGGATTATTTTTCTGTAAATTTAGAAAAAATAGATAATCAATGGAAAATAAAACCACATTATTATCCTGAAAATTTTCTAAAACAAAATGGCGGGTTATTTCAGTATGCTTTAAAAAATTTAAGAGAACAAAAAGATAATAAAGTAATAATTGAACCTTTTTTTGATCTGGAATTTAAAGAATTTATTAGCTGGTTAGATTTTGGAGATGATGCCATAAAGAAAGAATTAAAAGAAAAAGACAATTTTGGAAATGATTATTATAAATATTGGGATTTGTTTTTGAGAATGACGTCGGGAAATATTGTTTTAAATTTAGGCATAAGAAGATTAAATGAAGACGAATTTTCTGATTTATGTTTTGATATTAAGAATTGCATAATTAATTTTTTCTCTTCTCAGCTAGAAGGGCACAAAGACTATCTATATCTTGATGATTTGCACAAATTTCTTTGGAACACCGTAAGTCGGTTTGATAACAAAATGATTAGTTATGAAGAAATAACAGAATTAACAGGAAGCGATAAAAATATTTCAAAATTTAAGAAAAATGAGAATTTAAAAAGATCAATTGAACTTTATCATAATTTAGGAGTTTTAATGGATAGATACATATTTTTTCCAATTGAAAGATATTTTAACGGAATAGAGCAGGTTTGGACCAGCAAAGAAGCATTTTTAGACGACCTATCTGCTACAATGATGATTTTAAAAGGCGAATTGAAGCAAAAGGATCTTTATTTAAATAAAAACGATCCGGAATACAATAATTATTTAGATGCACTCTCGCCTTACGATTTAAGATATTTATGGTTTGTGCCGTGTACTGCCTTCAGGCTAACAGGCGATACTTTTAAATATTTTCATTAAAGGCATTAAAAAGAACAAAAGATTATTTAATTATGGAAAATAATCAAAATGATTTTGAAGGTAGAATTATTAAATTGGAACCCAATGGGCATATTATACCCTCAAACCGAACGCTTTGCATTTAAATATTTTGAAATTACAAGTGTTTTTTTGTTTGAAATATGAAAATTAATATTGTAACATTGAGATATGATAAGTTTATTTAAACAAAATAAAATTTTTGTTATTATAATACTTTTTGCTACTATGGTTGTTGGAATAGTATATTTAAATATTCAAGATATAAGTGAAAGCTTGAATGTGAGTGAAGATATTTTATTAAAAGATAAGATTGATAATAAAAAATGTGATTTTGAGGGTGAAGTTTTGGTAACAAAAGTTATTGATGGAGATACTATTATAGTTGAGGGTGGAGAATATATTAGGTTAATAGGAATTGATTCTGACGAGTTTGGATATCCTTGTTATTATTCAGCTAAAAAAGAATTAGAAAATTTAGTTTTAAACAAAAAAGTTATTTTACAAAAAGATATCTCAGTTACTGACAAATATGGAAGATGTTTAAATTATGTTTTTTTAAAATTGCAAAATATAAATGTTGAAATGGTTAAAAGGGGATTAGCTGTTGCTAGTTTTTATGAGCCAGATGTAAAATATAAAGCAGAAATTAAGTACGCTGAAAGTCATGCTATAAAAGGTAGAATTGGTTGTAAATGGTCAAACTTAAAGTAAAGCCTTGACTATGGCTAAATATTTTGCTAAACTATATTTAATATAAAAGTTAAATATAAATTTATGCTAGCTGTTATAAAAACTGGAGGAAAACAATATATTGTAGAATCCGGAACAAAATTAAAAGTGGAGAAATTAGACAAGCCAGAAGGAGAAACAATTGTTTTTTCTGATGTTTTGTTAACTGAAGAAAATGGTAAAGTTGAAATTGGAGACCCTATTGTAAAAGGGGCAAAGGTAGAGGCTAAGATTTTAAAACAAGATAAATTTGAAAAGGTAATTGTATTTAAATATAAATCTAAGAAAAGATATAAAAGAAAAATTGGACACAGACAACCATTTACAGAAATTGAAATTTTATCAATTAAAAATTAAACCCCATTTTTGGGGTTTTTGTTTGCCCAAAATTTTGCGTCGGAAAATTTCTTCGGACGTAAATATTGGGTAATTGCTCTTTTTCTTTTGGTTTAAGGGGGATAGTGCTATGAAGGTACTTGTAATCTCCGAAAATCGCAAATTAATAGATGCGGTGACTAGGAAGTTTTACGACGGGAATGGAACCGTTGTGATTTCGGCTGGTGTTCGAAACTGTTTTTCATCGGTAACTGAGCAATCTCCCGACGTATTGATTGTAGATGCAAACGTCGGGATTGATCGTGCTGCAGGAGTTATCGGCAGAAATGACATTCCTAGGTGTATACTTGTGACCAAGCCAGGTCAGGAAGTAACACGAAGGTGTTTCAATGATGAACTCTGGATTGCCGAGAAATCGCGCGGACGCAAAGGACTACTTCGACTAAAGGTGGCCTGATTAGACAACAGTATGTGGTTATTGCGTGTATTGTGGGGCGCGTTGGTAATAAGTGCCACTGCCCCTTCTTTTTTTAAAGAAAATAGTGTAGAAATAATTTATGACAAAAGCAAAAAATAGCAATTTGCAAAGGGAGATTTCTTGGCTTTTAAAAGAAAAGTATAATGGTCAGTTGACAAATAAAGCTAAAAAAGACATTGCACGGCTCAAAAATGGCCAGCCTCTTGATTATGTAATTGGTTTTACTGATTTTTTGGGATGCAGAATTGATTTATCTTATAAACCTTTAATTCCTAGAGTAGAAACTGAATTTTGGGTTAAAGAGGCTTTAGATGATATTAAAGAATCCTTCGACTACGCTCAGGATAAAACACTTCGTGTTTTAGATATTTTTGCAGGTTCGGGATGTATAGGAATAGCTGTTTTAAAAAACACAAATACTTTATTGTGCGACATTGCAGAAAAAGATAGTAAGCTAATTAATCAAATAAAAAAAAATTTAAAACTAAATAAAATAGATAAAAAAAGATATAAGTTAATTGAAAGCGATATTTTTAAAAATATTAAAAAAAAATATGATTTAATTTTAGCTAATCCTCCATATATTCCAATAAAAAACAAGAATAAAATACAAAAGTCAACATTAAAATATGAGCCAAAAGATGCTTTATTTGGGGGACAAGATGGGCTATATTTTATTAAAAAGTTTTTAAAAAAAGCAAAGAATTATTTAACAGAAAATGGGACTATTTATATGGAGTTTGATTTTTTACAAAAAGGAAAAATTGAAAAGTTTTTAAAAAATTTTGAATATAAAAGTTGGCAATTTCATAAGGATCAGTTTAATAAATGGCGCTATGTGAAAATAATGTTATAAACTTTACATAAATAATAAATAAGAGTAAAATAAAGTAATAAAAAGATTAAGATAAAAAATATGAAAAATAATTTTAATAGTCAAAAGGGCTCTGTAGTTAAAATAATGTTAGCTTTAGTTATCGTATGTTTTGTTGCAGTTCTTGTCGCATTTATTGTTATAAAATCAGCAACAAAGTCGGTAAAACCTCCAGTAGTAGAGGCAGATGTTGTAGGGGTTCCGGAAGCAGTTTATGAAGCAACAATAAATGATATTAAGATAACTTTTCAAGAAGCTACAAATTTCGGTAGTGTTTTATTAGGATCAAACAGTAATAATCCAAAATCCCAAAAAGATTTACTTACAACGGAAAAATTTATAAAGGTTACAATTGGTGGTCAGAATAAAGGTAAAATAGATACTACAAGTAATGTTTGGAACTTAGGAAACATAATTGATTCTGAAGGAAGAAATTTTATTCCAAATAGTTATACTGCTAATATGTGGATTTCTAAAGAAAATGGATGTGGAGATATTTTAAAACCAGAATTTACTCCTACCTCTTGTTCGAAAATTTATGAGGTATCTAAGGCATCAAGTGGATTGAAGGTTGAAGTTTTGATTTCTAAAAAAGGTGAGAATGATATTAGATATGATTCTAGTAAAAAAGATACGATTTTGTTAGATTTAATAGTAAATAATAAATAAATTAAATTTTATGACAAACGAAGAAAATAAAGATGAGATTAAAAGAACAGCTAAAGAAATTATAAGTAATGCAAAGGAGGGTGAAAGAGTAGATTTTTTTCTAGAAAAAAATGAGTATAAAGAAAAGGAAATTTCTAAAGAAGAGCAAATTGTAAAAGATGAGATAAGAAGAGAATTGGATTTGATGGATTTGGATGAAAATTTGAAAAAAGAATCTGAAAATAAATCAAAACAGATTCAATTTTTAGGTGAGGAAGAAAAAATTAAGCATCTTTTAGATATCGCAAAGCAAAAAGGTGTTGTTTTTGCCTTAAAAGTTGCCAATAACATGAATGATCCTTATGTGCTGGATATTTTTCATGATGTTTTAGTAAGAGAGGGTTTATGGAAAAGGTTTGAAAAATAATAGTTTTTAATATTTTAGAAAGATTATTTTATGTATTTAATTATTTTTATATTAATTTTTGTTTTAATTTTGCTTATTGTTGGCTTTTTAATTGCATTAAAATCAGAAATGGCTCAAAAAGCTTCAATTTTTGGTGGTTTAGAAACAGTTTTGTTTTTAGTTATGATGCCAAAAAGTAATTTGAAAGATGAGGATTTAATGAAAAAAGAAGAGAAAGCTATAATTTCACAAATGGAACAAATTTTTGCTAATTTTTTGTATTTAAAAAAACCAAAAATATTTCAAGAAGCTCCATCTGTGGCTTTTGAAATTGCTTCACAAATTGGTGGAACAGACATTTCTTTTTATGTTGCAGTACCAAAATATCTTGAAAGTGCATTTGAGAAATATGTTCAGGGAGTTTATCCAAATGCAGTTGTAGACAAAATTCCACAAGATTACACAATATTTGAACCACAGGGCGAAACTGCGGGTGCCTTTTTACAATTAAGAGAAAATCCATTTTTTCCAATAAGTACTTATCAAACATTAGAAAAAGATCCTCTTGCTACAATTACTAATAATTTAAGTAAAATTGGAGTTAATGAAGGTGCTGCAGTTCAAGTTGTTATCAGACCACTTAATAGTGGTGAATTTAGAAAAACTGGAGAAAAAGTTTTAGCAAAAATAAGAGAAGGTAAAAATATCAAAACAGCAATAGCTCAGGTCTCAAGTGGGCTTGTGGGAGAAATAATCAATGATATATCCAAAAATCCTGTAAAAGATAAAGAGCAGGAAATGTATAAAGACAAAGAGCAAGGTTTTGATCAAAAAGCTTATGATGCCATTCAAAGTAAAATTCAAAAACAACCTTTTGAAACTAATATAAGAGTTTTAGCATCAGCTCAAACTCAAGGAAGGGCAATAGAAATTTTACAACATTTAACGAGCTCATTTTCTCAGTTTTCTCTTTCTGCAATAAATTCCTTAGAACCAAAAGAAGTTTACAAAAAGGAACTTAAGAAATTGATTTATGATTTTAGTTTTAGAAATTTTAACATTAAGCAAAAAACCATTTTAAATTTAGAGGAATTGGCTAGTATTTATCATTTTCCAACTCATTTTATTGAAACTCCATATATTAAAGCAGCTAAATCAGGAGAGGCAGCCCCACCTTCAGATTTACCAGATAGGGGCGATTTGTTGGTTGGTGAAGCTGATTTCCGTAATGAGAAGAAAAAAATTTATTTTAATCGTGAAGATAGACAGAGACATTTTTACTATATTGGGCAGACAGGCACTGGAAAATCTTGGTTTATGCAAAGTTTGATTAAGCAAGACATACAGAATGGAGAAGGAGTGGCTGTGCTTGATCCACATGGTGAGCTTATTGATGATATTTTAAAATTTATTCCAAAAGAAAGGATTGATGATGTTGTAATATTTGAGCCATTTGATTTAGAAAGGCCTTGTGGTTTAAATATGCTCGAATATGATTCACCAGAGCAGAAAGATTTTGCAGTTCAAGAAATGATTGCAATTTTTATGAAACTTTTTCCACCAGAAATTATAGGGCCAATGTTTGAGCACTATATGAGAAATGCAATGCTCGCATTAATGGCAGATAAGGACAATCCGGGTACTCTTGTAGAAATTCCCAAAATGTTTACAGACCCGGAATTCTTAAAAGACAGATTACAAAAAGTCACGGACCCTGTTGTAAAATCTTTCTGGCTTAAAGAGTGGGCACAAACAACAGGTAGTACTAGGTCTGATATGCTGGGCTATGTTGTTTCAAAACTTGGTAAATTTATTGAAAATGAAATGATGAGAAATATTATGGGTCAGAGCCACTCTGGATTTAATTTAGCTGATGTAATGAATGGTAAAAAAATATTTTTAGCTAATTTATCTAAAGGTTTGACAGGTGAAATAAATAGTCAGTTATTGGGAATGATTTTGGTCTCAAAGATGCAGATGGCAGCTATGAAACGTGCAAGTATTGAAAAATCACAGAGAAAGGATTTTTATTTATATATTGATGAATTTCAAAATTTTACAACAAATTCTATTGCATCAATTTTATCTGAGGCAAGAAAATATAAGCTTTGCTTGACTCTGGCCCACCAGTATATGCCACAGCTGACAGATGAGATTCGGGATGCGGTATTGGGAAATGTGGGGCAAATGGGTGCTTTGAGAATTGGCGCAGAAGATGCTGAAAGAATGGAAAAACAATTTGAGCCAGGTTTTTCACGCTTTGATATGGTAAATTTAGATAACTTTTATATGATTCTAAAGGTATTGATAAATGGAAAAATTTCTACACCCTTCAAAATGAGAATTCTTACGGATTCAGATAAAGGCAGACCCGAAATTGTAGAAGCTGTCAAAAAAATATCTAAATTAAAATATAGTAGGGCAAGAAAAATTGTAGAGGAGGAAATAATGCAAAGATCTTTTACTCTAGCTCAGCCAACTCAACCCCAAGTTATGCCTCCAATTGGTCCCACACGATAAAACAAAAAAGCCGATTTAACTCGGCTTTTTGCTTGAAATTTATTTATGCGCGCTTTACATATTGCTCGAGTTCTGTATTTATTTCAATTATATCTCCTTCTTCGATAAATAGCGGTACTTGAATGCTAGCTCCAGATTCCAAAATAGCTTCTTTAGTACCTCCTTGGGCTCGGTCTCCCTTAACTCCGGGGGCTGATTCTTTAACTTTTAGTTGTACTTTAATTGGAGAAACAATATTAATTATTTTTTCATTAAAAACAATTCCTGTAACTATTGAATTTGGTTTTAAGAATTTTGCAGATCTGCCAACTTGATTTTCTGTAAAAGAAAATCTATCTGCAGGGTTATTCTCTTTGCAGAAAAAATATTGACCTTTAGTAGAATATAGAAATTTTATGTTTATTTTTTCTAAATCTGCCTCGCGAAAAACATCTCCTTGTTGAAAATTTCTTTCTTGAACAGAACCATTTAACAAGTTTTTTATTTTGCATTGCATTACAGGTCTTCGTTGAGCCATTTTCATTAATTGAGATTCTAAAATCTCAAAAGGCGAGTCTTCAAAAATAAATTGTGTACCTTTTTTTAAATCTGTATGTGTTAACATCTGTTTTTTTTGCTCGGCAGTATTTCTTTTACTTGACGCTCGTTTTGCCAGCGCAAAACTCGCTCTAGTCACGGCTAAAATTTTGCTTCGCAAACCATGCAATTTTAACCCTGAAAAGCAAGTAAAAAAAATACTGCCTTGCAACTATTATTTTTATTCAATTATTTTCCATTCCATTTTTTCTTTTTTATCTGCATATTCAAGCCACTCTCCTGATTTTGAAATTACAAACCATTTTTTTTTCATTTCAGAATAAATCATTGGCAGGCCGTTGTAAAATGGTTTTTTTACAATTTCTTTTGGTTTTAATCTGTCTAATTCAAGCCATTTTTTAAATATGGTTTCAATGGCATAATCAAGTTTTCTGGAATTAGCCCAATTGGCAACTGTTGTAATAGCTTGTTTGGCTTTTTCCACACTGCCAGCAAGTTCTAGCAATTGTTTAGCAGGTTTTGTGAATCTTGAATATATTATCTTTCTCTTTTTAGCATTTTCTTTCAATTCTTGCAACCCTAAGCCTTTACTTTCAAAATAAAAGGTAATAATTTGTTTGATCGCAGTTTCTTCTTGTAATTTATCAAATTCTTTTATTTTTCCACTGCCTTTTTGTGAGGTTTTAATGAACTCCTCAATTTTTTTAGCATTTTTTTCTCCAATTCCAAGTTTTTTTATTCCTGCCAAACCCAACTCATTATAAATATCTTCTATTTTTTTATTTTCTCTTTCTAAGTTATTTAAAATAAATATAGCTTTCTTGTAAGCATTTATTTTAAAAATAAGAGCTTTGTCACCCTTAATCTCAAGTAATTGTATTATTTTTGTGAAAATTTCAATTATTTCTTTATTCATCAAATTTATCTTAGCATAACTGAAAGTTAGTCAAAAGTCTTGACATTATATACAAAATATATTATCATTTAATTACAATCTAATTGTTTCCAAAAATATATACTTTTAATTTATCGACGGTTGTCGATTTCCTTAGGTTTTGACAGGTCTTTTGGTCGCCACATGAAAAGATTTTGTCATGAACTCTGATGGGTGACCTATGGTTTGGTTTTATATTTTTGGGAAAAACGACAGTTGTTGCGGAGCGTATGGTGAGTGTTGACATTGTCGAGCGAACATCAAAAAGTGTTCGTGTGGCTAATCGGCATGCACCTGTGATTCGGGGACTGCACCTGTTGTATAGGGCTGTGGGTGAGAGTAAGTTTTGTGGCTAAATAACAAGAGAAAAAGCCAAGCAATAGCTTTCACCCCAGCCCTTTTTTTATTTACAAAAAATTTTGTTTTTTTGAGAAAATATGATAGTATAAAAAAAGAAAATGATAAATATTGAGGAAAAAATTATTGAGTTTCAAGATAAAATCCGCAAGTTAGCGGACTGTCTTTGACAAAGATGCAAAAAAAGATAAACTAATTTCTTTAGAAAATGAAACCCAAAAGCCAAATTTTTGGAATAATCATGAAACTGCTAAGAATATAAGCCAAGAGATTTCAGATATTAAAGAAGAATTAGAAAAAATTGAGGTTTTGGAAAAAGAAATAAAGGAAGTTGAAGATTTGTATAAACTATCAGATGAAAATTTAGTTGATGGGTTAGAATTAAAATTAAATAGTTTAGAAAAAGAAATATCAAAGCAAGAATACAAAGTTTTTTTATCTGGTAAATATGATAAAAATAATGCAATTTTAGAAATATTCTCTGGGGCAGGTGGGGTGGATGCACAAGATTGGGCTACTATGCTTTTAAGAATGTATCAAAGATATTGTGCGACAAAAGGATTTGTGGTAGAAATTTTACATCAAGCATTTGGAGAATCTGGCGGGCCAGATGGTAGAATTGGAACTAAGTCTGTAACTTTAGAAATTCAAGGAAAATATGCTTATGGCTTATTAAAAAGAGAATCTGGAGTGCATAGACTAGTAAGAATTTCTCCTTTTTCTTCGCAAAAATTAAGACACACATCTTTTGCATCAGTGCAGGTTTTGCCAGAGCTTGAAGCTTTAGATGAAGATATAGAAATAAAATCAGATGATTTGAAAATTGATACTTTCAAAGCTGGTGGGCCTGGTGGTCAATATACTAATAAAACAGAGTCAGCAATTAGAATTACGCATTTACCTACAGGAATCGTTGTGACATCTCAAGTAGAAAGATTGCAGGGCAAAAATAAAGAAACAGCAATGAAAATTTTAAAATCAAAAATTTTTCAATTAAAAGAGCAAGAAAAACAAAAAAAAATTAAAGAAATAAAAGGTAATCGTGTGTTAGCAGAATTTGGTAGCCAAACCAGAAATTATGTTTTGCATCCGTATAAGTTAGTAAAAGACTTAAGAACTCAATATGAAACTTCAAATGCAGAAGCTGTTTTAGAAGGTGACTTAGAGGAATTTATCCAAGCAGAATTAAAACTATAATTATTCGTCATTGCGAGGAGTCCCGACAACAGTCGTGGACGAAGAAGCAATCCAGTTAGTTAAGATTATTCTGTGTATTACTATTCCAAAAAAACTTGGAATAGCTTGAAGGAATTAAAACAAAAAAATAATTATGAATTCAGAAACAAAAAATTGTCAAAATTGTAAGAAAGACTTTGTGATCGAGCCTGATGATTTTGCATTTTACGAAAAAATTAAAGTCCCACCACCAACCTTTTGCCCGGAGTGTCGGCTTATGCGTCGATACGCTTGGCGTAATGAGAGAGTTCTATATCGCAGAAATTGTGATTTGTGTGAAAAAAGCACGGTAACTATTTATTCTCCGAATAAACCATATAAGGTTTATTGTCCATCATGCTGGTGGTCAGACAAATGGAGCGCTTTAGATTGTAAACAAGATTTTGATTTTAGCCGTCCATTTTTTGAACAATTTAAAGAACTTCAATTAAAAGTTCCTCGCATAGCACTTTTAACTAAAAATAGTGTTAATAGTGAATACACAAATCATTCTAATAACAATAAAAATTGTTATATGAGCGTTACCACTTTTGATTCAGAAAATGTAATGTATTCATATGAAATACACCATGCTTCTCAAGATGTATGTGATTGTCTAAAAATTGATCACGGGTCACAGTTAATTTATGAATGTATTGATTCAGAAAAATGTTACAAATGCCAATATTGCATGTTTTTGCGTGATTCTACAGATTGTTATTATTGTTATGATTGTCGCAATTGTCAAAATTGTTTTTTATCTTGCAACCTACGCAATAAACAATATTATTTTTTAAATTCTCCAAATTCGAAAGAAGAATATGAGAAAAAAATTAAGGAGTATAATTTAGGTTTATATAATGATAGAAAGAAGCTTTATGATGCGTATCTGAAACTCATTAAGGAACAAGCAATCCATCGTTTTGCTGTAATTGAAAAATCAAATAATGTTTCTGGAAACTTAATTTTTAATTCAAAAAAGGTAAATGACTCTTTTGAAGTTGTAGATATGGAAGATGCAAAATATATAGTCGTTGCTCTTGAAGCTAAAGATCTAATGGACTCTACCCATTTTGGATATCGTTGCGAATTAATTTATGAAACTCACGCAACTATTCATAGTTATAATATGGCATTTACGCATTTAAGTTACGATAATTCGCATTTGCAATATTGTGACACTTGTCATAACAGTCAAAATCTTTTTGGATGTGTGGGCGTTAAGTCAGGGAGCTATTGTATTTTCAATAAGCAATATACCAAAGAACAATATGATGAATTACGATCCAAGATTATAGAACATATGAAAAAAACAGAAGAATATGGAGAATTTTTTCCGCCACAATTATCTCCTTTTGGCTACAATGAAACGGTTGGTATAATCCATATACCTATTGGTAAAAAAGAAGCACTATCTCGAGGTTATAAATGGGAAGATTTAGTACAAGGAACTTTCGGAAAAGAAACTATTCAACCAGAAGATATTCCTAATGACATTAAAAATATAAAAGACACAATTATAAAAGAAGCCCTGCGTTGCATAAATTGCAGTAGAAACTATAATATTGTGACTCAGGAGTTACAGCTTTATAGACGCGAAAATATTCCGATTCCAAGATTGTGCTCTGATTGTAGATACAAAAATCGTGTTAATTTACGATCATTACGCAAATTATGGCATAGAAAATGTATGAAGTCAGGATGCTCCAACGAATTTGAGACAAGTTATGCTCCAGATAGGCCAGAGATCGTGTATTGCGAAGCTTGCTATAATCAAGAGGTGGCATAAAGTAAAATATGCTATAATGAAAAAAGTATTATAAAAATTATGATTAAGTTTAATAATGTTACAAAAATTTATCAACCTTCAGGAGCAATTGTTTTGCAAAATATTTCTTTTGAAATAAAAGATGGGGAGTTTGTTTCTTTTATTGGAAAATCTGGAGCAGGAAAAACAACCTTGATGCGATTAATTTTAGGGATAGAAAAACCAACATTTGGAGAAATCTATATTGATCAAGTTAATATTGCTAAAGCTAGTTTGTCCAAAATTCAGGAGTTGCGAAGGAAAATTGGTTGTATCCACCAAGACTATAAACTTTTATCTAATAAAACAGTTTATGAAAATATTGCCTATATTATGGCTGTCGAGGGTAAAGAAACTGAAGAGATTGAAGTTCAGGTTCCTAGCATTTTAGAAGTAATTGGTTTGCATGAAATGACAAGTAAATTTCCTGGAGAACTTTCTGGCGGAGAACAACAAAGATTAGCTGTGGCTCGGGCTTTAGTCAATCATCCACAAATCATAATTGCTGATGAACCAACTGGAAATTTAGATCCATATAATAGCTATGAAGTTATTTCACTTTTGGAAAAAATTAATAAAAATGGTTCAACTGTTATTTTAGCTACTCATAATAGAGAAATAATAAATAAGCTAGGTAAAAGAACAATTACCTTAGAGAATGGTAAAATGTTGAGAGATGAAGAATATGGTCGTTTTATAATTTAAAATTAATAATTTAATTTTATGTTTACAAATTTAAATCGTATGTTACATTTTGCATTTAATGATTTTTCAAGAAATAAAGGAATTTCTATTGCTTCAGTTTTTATTTTAACTGTAATCACAATGCTAGCCACAAGTCTTTTATTTTTTGGAGGCGTGTCAGATTATTTAATTTTGCAAATTCAAGATAAAATTGATGTAACTGCATATTTTACCGAAGAGACAGAAGAAAAAGATATTTTAATTGTTCGCGATGAGATTGTAAAATTAGAGGTTGTAAAAGATGTTTTTTATGTTTCAAAAGAAAGTGCTTTAGAAAATTTTAAAAATAAATATAAAGGTAATGAAGTTTTTGAAAAAGCATTATTGGAAGTTGGGGGTAATCCATTTTTGCCATCGCTTAACATTAAAACAAATGGAGACCCGCTTGAATATCAAGAAGTTGCAAATATTTTAGCACAGGAAAAGTTTGTAGATTTAATTGAAAAAGTTGATTTCTCTGAGAAAAAAGATATAATAAACACAGTTTTCTCAATTAGGTCAGCTGTGATTAGAACTGGTTTAATTTTGGGCTTAATTTTAGTTTTTATAGCTATATTAGTGGTTTTCAATACCATAAAGCTTACTGTAGATAGCTTCAAAGATGAAATATCAACAATGAGAATAGTTGGAGCAACAAACTGGTTTATTAGAGGCCCTTTTATAATTCAAGGGTTAATTTATGGGCTCATTTCTTTTATAATTTGTTTCGTAATTTCAATTTTATCGTTTCATTTATTATCAAACAAAATTTCTCTTATATTGCCAGGATTTAACTCTTTTGATTATTTTGTTTCTAATATTTGGATGTTTGTTGCGCTCCAAATTGTCTTCGGAGTGGGAGTTAGCATAATTTCAAGTTTTATTGCAGTAAGAAGACATCTAAAAGTTTAAAAATATAATTTTATGTCAATAATATATGAATTTAGGGATATGACAGATGTAGAATTCAAAAGAGAGAAGGAGGCTTTTAATGAGTATGATTTAGAATTTGGTAATTTTCCTGAAGAACAAGAACGTTTTGGGTTTGTTGCAACTGATAATAAAGAGTTTATAGGTGCTTCAAGTGGGTTGGCACAAAAAAGAAATAATCAATTTCAAAAGTATTTTTATTTAAGTGATTTATTAGTTGAAAAAAAATATAGAAAGTATGGCTATGGCAAAGAATTATTAATATTACTAGAAAATAAGGTTAAAGAACTTGGTGTAGAGTATATTTGGACATGGACTGCATATGAAGCAGAAAGTTTTTACATAAAACAGGGTTATGAAGTTTTTACTAGATTTGAAAATTTTTATTCATCAGGTCATGCAAGAATTGGGTTTATAAAAAAGTTATAGAAGAAAATAGTATTGCGGGATCGTCTAATGGTAGGACACGTCCCTCTGGAGGATGGTATCTTGGTTCGAGTCCAAGTCCCGCAGCAAATACTTGGTTCTCAGCCGGAGGCTGATATGTCTTTGGTGGAGAGTCCAAATTTCGGAACAATTCATTGTGCGACAATAAAAAACCTTGCATTTATGGATAAATGAATTAATTTATAGTTATAAATATAATTAAAGAAATAAAAAAATGAAACCACTTTATTTAGATGAAATAAGTAATCCAACGGTTATGAAAAATTTATTGTCTCAAGCACTACATGAAATGCTTGAAATTAAAGGAGAATATACAGTTGTTCCTTTTTCTTATCCTGGATGGCCAACAGCGGACTATATTTCTAAATTGTCAAATGAAATATCTAAAGTTATGCATGATAAGGGAATGGTATTGGCTGGAACTAGATTCAAAAATTTCAATCCGAGTAAGACAAAGTTGGGTTTAGAAATGCTTGACGAAATATGGTTAGAGGTAATGCAGAAAATAACTCAAGAAATATGGTTAGGATTTGAAAATGAGCCATCGAATAAAATTCCTGGCTTGCAAGAAAGTGTGGAAAGGGGTGCAATTATACCTCGGGATAGGATCGAAGGCAATGAGGAAAGCATGAAATTAGCCAGGAATATGATAATGCAAAAGGCAGAAGAAAATGATTATCGAGATGAGTTTTTGCGAAGATTTAGAGATAAGTATTTTGCGTATATGAAAGAAAACTTTGATTTATTTAGTGAACAGGATGAAGAAGCTCATCAGGAATTTAAACCAAAGCTTCGCTGAAGTAATTGACTCAAAATCTAGTCGATTAGCCCCGAAAAACAATTCGCTTACACAGGTTTGAGCGAATAGGGTTAGGTTAAAATTGCGTTAACTTATGAAAAAGGGTTTAAAGATTTTAAAAGTCACCACAGATAATGGCAACCTAAATTGGAGTTATTAATTTTATGAGTTATTTTGTTTATATTTTACAGTGCAAAGATAAGACATTATACACTGGGAGCACAAATAATTTAGAAAAAAGATTAAAAGCTCATAATGAATTAAAATCAGGAGCGCACTATACAAAAATAAGAAGGCCTGTGAAATTAGTATATTCAGAAATATTGAAAAGTTTTGGAAGGGCAAGAGAACGTGAGGCAGAAATTAAACGATTATCAAAACAAGAAAAAATTAAATTAATAAAACAAAATAAAAATTTAAAATAAATTTATTGACATTAGTTGGTAATTATTATAAATTGGAAGTAGGGTATTGGCGTGTCAGCTTTCCACAAAATTGCTTGGTTATTAATGGCAAACAATTTTGTGGACAGCTGGCAGATCCCGCCGTCTCTCGGAGTCTAAGTACCTCTTGTTAATATTCGGGCATGTCTATTGACGAGAGTAGATGCTTAGTCTATCTGCTAGCTGTTCTTTTTTCTTATGGGCTGTACTTGTTACAGTCCTGTTTTCTTGCAATTTTTTGATTTTTCTGTTAAAATTATAAAAAAATGATGCCCTTCGTCGCCTAATGGCTCCTCAGGGTAAGTGTTCGCTTTGCTCCCTTAGGGCTCGTAGTTCAGTGGTAGAACGCTGTCCTGATAAGACAGAGGTCAAAGGTCCGATTCCTTTCGAGCCCACATAAAAAATATTAAAAAGTAATAATAATATGTTTGATCAATTAAAAAAAATGGCTGAATTAAAAAAGATTCAAGACTCATTTAAAAAAGAACTTATAACCATAGAAAAAAATGGCGTTAGAGTTGTTATGAATGGTAATTTTGAAGTACAGGAAATTAATTTAAATGAGAGCTTAAGCAAAGAAGTTCAAGAGAAAATTTTAATTCAATGTTTAAATGAAGCTAAAGATAATATTCAAAAAACATTAGCAAAAAATTTAATGTCTTCAGGCTTTAGTTTTTAATAAAATTAAAATAATAAAAAAATGAATAAAAAAGTTTTAGTAATATCGTTAGTTGTTTTAATAATTATTTTAGTAATGGGAGTTTTTGTGTTTTTTAATTTAAAAGATGTCAAAGCTCCGGTAAGCAATTTTGTTTCGGAAATTAATAATCCTGAAAATGGTATTTCAAATAATGTAGAACAAAAAGTGGAAGATCCAAAAATAGAGATTGGCATTCCAGAAATAGAAACTGAAAATGGTAAAAATCCGCCAGGACTACAAATTTGTGTTGATGTATGTGGAGATGGCGTTTGCCAACCCGTAGGAACAATTTGCAAAGATAATTTAAATTGTCCTTGCGAAGAAACCAAGGAATATTGCCCACAGGATTGTAGGTAAAAATTTAAAGAAATAAAAAAATCGCTTAAAAGCGATTTTTTTATTGCAATTGCTGAAAATTTTATTGGTTTGTGGTATAATAATATAAGCAAAAAAATAAATATAAATATATATGGAAATAGTTGATAAATATGGTTATTTAGAGGAAGTGATTGGCTATATTGAACAGAATATTATAAGCGAAAAAGGTTGGCCTCGAGTTTTGCGTAAAATAAGAATAAGCAAAGAATTATTAGCTGAATTGTCTTTAGGAATAAAAAAATTTTCTGAAAATGCCTTTTTTGCTTTGCTTGAAGAAAAACTTGAAAAAAGACATAGTTCAATAACTGGAGCAGAAGCTTATGTTTATGGTGTTGATTTAAAAATAGACATAGAAAAGAAAAAAGCTTTTATTCTTTTAACTTTAAATTTTAAAATAGTTCAGCGAGAAGAAACTGAAGATAAAATAACAATGATTATTAAAATGTTCTCAAAAGAAAATATTAAGGTTAATTTTGTGGCTAAAGAGAAGAATAATCTTAAAAAATAAAAATATGACAGCTGAAGTTAAAATTTTAATAGAGGGATATACGGGGATTGATAATTTAACTGGTCAAGAGAGAACTCAGTCAACTATTACTTTGGTTAAAGATAAAGACATAATAATGGTTGTAGATCCGGGCGTTCTGCCATCACAACAAGTTTTAATTGATAAATTAGCAGAAGAAAATTTACAGCTTGATGATGTAAATTATGTTTTTATTACTCACTCTCACCTAGATCACTATAGAAATGTTGGAATGTTTGTTAATGCTAAAGTTATAGAATATTTTGGTGTTTGGGATAAAAATAGAGTAGAAGATAGGGTAGAAAATTTAACAGAAAATTTAAGAATACTCGTGACGCCAGGGCATGATTATACGGCTTTAACTTTATTTGTTAACACAGAGCAAGGTGTTGTAGCTATTTGTGGAGATGTATTTTGGCAAGAAAACAAACCAGAGGTTGATCCTTATGCTAAAGATTTAACAAAATTAAATCAAAGCAGACAAATGATCTTACAAGTAGCAGATTTTGTAATTCCTGGGCATGGGGCGATGTATAAAGTTAAAGAAAGAGTTTTCGACACGCAAGAAGTTGTAAGAGATAATATCAAAAAAATTTCAAATTATAGTTTTAATAAAATAAAAATTGCGAGTAAGATTTTTTCAACAAATATTTTAGCAAGCATAAAAAATAAATTAATTATAAAAAGGTTGGGTAATTGTAAAAAATGCGGCAATTCTTTTAAAAAAATTGAAGATAAATGTGTTTGTCAAACACAATTTTGTTTTAGATGTTGCGAATGTGACATAGATTGCGATTTATGTAATTGCAAACACAAAATAAAGTAAAGCATGAAAAATAAAATATTCATATTTTTAGTTGTTCTATTGTTTTTAGGAATAGCTGGTTTTGGCTATGCTTATTTACCGAGAATTGTTTATACAGAATTAGGGGATATTATTGTGGAAAAGCCAGAAGATTTACAGTTTTTTTATGATGAATTAAATGAAAAACCTAGAAATTATTTTATTAATTCAGAAGTAGAATTTAATCTTTATATAAACATTTTAGTTCCAGCTTCAACAAATCAAAATGGAAGATATTCTGCTAATATTTTTTTGGTAAAAGATGGAGTTGAAGAAAAAATCGCATTTGTAGATGGACAAACAGATTTTGTTTGGCAAGAATATTATGATGAATTTGGTAGAGATTATTATTATAAAGGGCCAGAATTAGAGAAAAAATTATCTGCTGGTAATTACAAAATAGAGATTTTTTCTTATACAAATAAAGGTAAATATGTTTTGGATATAGGCAAAAATGAAACATTTCTTATTCCGCGAAGTTTTGGCGAAGTAGTTCCAATTTTAGCAGAGGGCACAAGAGCTTACTGGATATTTCCTCAGCTTAAGATGCAATTTTTTAAAACATCTGTTCTCGAACTTTTGTTTACTCTATTTGGTTTTATTTTAATTGGCATAATTTCTGTAACACTACTTTTAATTGCATTCTTAATTTTTATTAGTTATTTTATAGACAAAATCAAGGATATAAAACTCAAAATGATGCTTCTGACTTCTTCGGGAATGGTTGGCTCTCGCGACGATATAATGGCAATTTTACCAAAACCTGCAGATGCTATAAGAGTAGCTTATATTATTACAGCTTCAAAACCAGTGGAAAACAAATTTTATGTAGAGGAAGATGCAAGATTAATGAAAGAAGCAGGTTTTAATGTTCATGAAATTGATATTGAAGGAAAAAATCCAGAACAACTTTTACATTTATTAAGTAATTTTGATATTATTTATATGCAGGGTGGAAATCCTTATTATTTATTAGACAAAATAAGAAGAAGTGGTTTTAAAAAAGTGCTTAAAAAATTATTAAAAAAAGGTATAATTTATGTTGGTGCTTCTGCTGGATCAATGGTTGCTGGAGTTAATATTGAAGCTGGTAATTGGAAAGATAAAGAAAGAGATAAATTTGGATTAACTAATTTGAGTGCAATGAATTTTATACCATATAGTATTTTTGTTCATTATGCTCCAGAACATCAAGAAATAATAAAGAAACAATCAAATAGAGTAAAAAATCAATTAAAAATTTTAACTGATAGTCAAGCATTATTTGTTTTAGATGAAAAAATTACCTTAGTGGGTAGTGGAGATGCTATAATTGCTAAGGATTTTCAAGATGAAACTAAAAAAAGAAGATTTTGGTTTTTTTAATTTAATAGGGCTAATATATTATGAGAATAAATGTAAAAGCAAAACCAAATTCAAAACACGAATCAATAGAAAAAATTGATGAAAATAATTTTATTGTTTGTGTAAAAGAAGAACCAAGGCAAGGCAGGGCAAACTTAGCAATTAGAAATGCCTTGGCTGTTTATTTTAAAACTGGAACTAGTAATGTAAAAATTATTTCTGGACACACATCTCGAAATAAAATTATTGACATTATGTTTTAAACGCGTATAATAAAATAGAAAGGTCGCAATAGTAAAATGAATAAACCGAAAGAAGCATTCTAAAAAGAAATATTTAAATTTGAAGATGTGAAAATCGGTTATAACAAAATGGCAAAAGAAAAAGATCAAGAGTTTCTTGAATTTATTGTCAAGGAATTAGTTGACAATCCAAAAGATGTCAAAGTAGAAAGAAAAGTTGATGAAATGGGAGTTTTACTTTCATTAACTGTAAACCCAGCAGATATGGGTCAAATCATTGGAAGAGAAGGTTCAACAGCTAAGGCAATTAGAAACTTAGTAAGAATCGTAGGACTTAAAAACCACGCCAGAGTAAACCTTAAAATTGAGGAACCAGAGGGTGGAAGAGCTCCAAGAGCTGAAAGAAAAGAAGTTTCTTCAGATGATATTGATAATATCTCTTTATAGTTTATAAAGATTATAAAAAACAAAAGTCGCGATTTAGTTTAGATCGCGATTTTTGTTTATTTATAAATATAAATTTCAAGTATTTACATACGATTAAACTACGATCGTGGTGTAATCGTATGTAGAAATTATATAGATTATATAGATATTTTTATAAGTATATTTTTTATTAATTTTTTTGTAAAAAAACCCGGACCGTCGCAGTGCAACGATCACGGGTATGAAATGGAACCGTATTTCAAAGGTTCCCAAATGCCTTGAGTCTGGTCTTCAAATTTTTGAGCTCGGCTCGAAGCTCAGCGATTTCGTCTTGTCTTTGCTGGTTGGCTTCGAGCAAATCTTTGATGCTTTGCTCGAGCCGGCGATTTGTGGCTCGCAGTTCATCTGTTATAGCCATTAATTCGCCGATGTTGTGACGTTGCTCTTCGAGCTTCAGTGCCAGCTGAGCAGACATTGTCAGTCCGAAGGTTTGAAGATTTACGCCATCGCGACCGAAACAGTCGTCTGAAATCTCGCCGATAGGAGTAGTTGTCTCCGCTATCGTGTCCCGATCGATCAGATGATTGCTCAGCGAGATCAAATCTCCATTCTCTTTGACCAATGCCCAGTAATGAAAACGACTTTTGAATGTGCAGATAACGACCTTCATTGCAATAATCTCCATGAAGTGTGATGGTGAAAAACCATTTTAAGACTATGTCATATTTTATATATTGTCAAGTTTACAAAGTATATTATTTAGTGTATTATGATTTTATGATTAAATTTGATGTCATTACAATTTTTCCGAAAATATTCAATTCTTACATTGGGGAGAGTTTGATTGCAAGAGCCATTAAGAAAAAATTAATAAAAATAAATATTCATAATTTAAGAAAATGGACTACAGATAATCATCAAACAGTAGACGGCAGGCCATTTGGTGGAGGATTAGGAATGGTAATGATGGTAGAACCAATATACAAGGCGATCCGCGCTTTGGCGAAATCACAAATCACAAATCACAAATTACAAACAAATCACAAATCACAAGAAAAAATAAAACGAAAAGTGATTTTATTTACTCCACGGGGAGAGAAGTTTACGCAAAAAATGGCTTTTAAACTCTCCAAATTAGATCAAATTATTTTTATTTGTGGAAGATATGAAGGAGTTGATGAAAGAGTAGCAGAAAAGATAGCTGATATTAAATTATCTATTGGAGATTATGATTTAATGGGTGGAGAATTGCCCACAATGGTTTGTATAGAAGCAATTTCGCGTTTGGTACCTGGAGTTATTGGCAAGGAAAAATTGCTCAAAGAACGTATTACAAAATCTGGTGGATTTATTGAATATGCTCAATATACTCGTCCTGAAGTTTTTATAATTAAAGATAGAAAAAAGTGGAAAGTCCCACCAGTTCTTTTAACTGGAAATCATAAGAATATTGAAGAATGGAAAAAAGCTCATGCAAAAGAAATTTTAGATTAGCAATAGGCATTGAAAGAATAAGATTTTTGTGATATAAATATAAAATAGATTTGGGCAGGTGGCTGAGCAGCAAAGGCAACAGACTGTAAATCTGTCGGGGTTTCCCCTTCATAGGTGCAAGTCCTATCCTGCCCACACTTCGAAGAAGTGCCCTGAGCGAAGTCGAAGGGCGTTAAATTAAGCCGATGTAGCTCAGGTAGCAGAGCACATTCTTGGTAAGAATGAGGTCCGCAGTGCAAATCTGCGCATCGGCTCCATCGGAAGAAACTATAAAGCGTTTAGCTTTTAGCGTCTAGCGTCTAGTATAACTATACCCTATACCCTAAACTCTATACCCTAAATACAGTGGCAACAAAAAAACCATTTTTAAAGATACAATGCAGTGCTTGTAAAACAGTAAATTATTTTACAAAAAAATCAAAAAAAGTAGCAGAAACAAAACTTGAAATGCAAAAATTTTGTAATTCTTGCAAAAAACACACAAAACATAAAGAAACTCGTAAATAACTATACGGACTTTCTTAAGTTTGAGGATATGATTTATCCTAAAACTGCAACTGGCGGGCTATAAGCCCGTCTTTTGTTTTGGTGGAGTTGAATTTATGTTGAAAAAGGAGTAAATTAAATATAAAAGTAAGTAAAAAATTATGTTGCCAAAAGAAGCCATTGAAGAATTTAAGAAGCTGTATTTCAAAAATTACAAAATACAGCTTTCAGATGAAGAAGCAGTTCGCCGAGCAAATAACCTTGTGGATCTTTATAGTAAAGTTTATGGCGGTGATTGTGGTTCAATAAAGGATATTGATAAAAATAAAAATTAAAATGTTAGTAGAAAAAATACAAAAACAAAATGTTGGAAACGCCGGAGAATATTATATTGCTTCAAGATTATCTGCTTTGAATTTTGTAGCAACTATAACGCTCGGTCGGGCAGAAAAATACGACATATTGGCTATTAGCCCAAAAGGTAGGGTTGTTAAATTATCTGTAAAAACTACTCAAGTTGAAAAAGCAAAGGATTTTCCATTATCGCACAAAGACGAATGTGGACAATCAGAAGATTTTTATTATGCTTTTGTAAAATTAAATAATTTTACCAAAGATCCTGATTTCTGGGTTATTCCAAGTAAAGTTTTATGTCCTTTGCTTAAAAATTCTCACGAAAAATGGGGGAATACTCTAAATAGAAAAGGAGAAAAACACGGACATTCAGATGTTAGATTGTTGCCGATTGAATTAACTGCTGGACAACGACAATATTACCCTGAAAACTGGGAGAAAGATGTTGAAAAATACTATAAAAATTTAAACCAATTATTATGAATAATTTTATTACAAATGCGGAGCAAAAAAACTTAAAAACACGACTTGTTGAGTTAATTAAGAAAAGCGATGAACTCAAATTTTTGGTCGGGTTTTTTTATTTTTCCGGAATAAGAGAGCTGTATGAAGGATTGAAAGAAAATCCTAATGTCAAAATAAAAGTTTTAGTTGGCTTAAATGTTGATAAAAATTTAATTGAGTTTGCTGAAAATATTGAGGGGCAATCAGATGACGAAAGGGTTTATAATCTTTTTAGTTCTCTGAAAAAATCATTAAATACAAAGGATTTTGATAATCAAGAGTTTTATAATCAAGTGAAATATTTTGTTGAATTGATAAAGGAAGAGAGATTGATAATGAGGAAAACATTTAATCCAAATCATTCCAAAGTTTATATTTTTAGATTGGAAGAGGGGCAGGTTTCAAGGCAGAAATTATTTATTACGGGAAGTAGTAATTTAACAAAAGCTGGATTAACAACACAAGAGGAATTTAATGTAGAGATAAGTGATTATGGTTTTGACGATGCAGAAAAGTATTTTGATAATCTTTGGGCAGAGGCGATAAAGATAACAGAAAATGATGTTTTGAGAAAGAAATTAGTAGATTTGATAGAAAAGGACACGCTTGTAAAAAACATTACCCCGTTTGAAGCATTTGTTCTTGTATTAAAGAACTACCTTGATTTTTATGATAACAAAAAGGAATTAGGAAGCTCTTTAATTGAGATATTAGAAAATAATGGATATAAAGCCTATCAATATCAATTAGACGCTATAAAGCAAGGATTGGCGATAATAGAGAAGGATAATGGGGTTATTCTTGCTGATGTTGTTGGTTTGGGCAAAACGATAATTGCCTGTGCTATTGCTAACCAACTTAAAAGGAGGGGCTTGGTTATTTGTCCTCCCGGACTGGTGGGAGATAAAAATAGAGCTTCTGGGTGGAAAAAATATCTTGATCAATTCAAGCTGTATAATTTAGATTGGGAAGTAAGGTCTCTTGGAGAAATGGAAAACACTTTTGACTTTGTTAAAAAGAATAAAGATATTGAGGTTATTATTGTTGATGAAGCTCATCGTTTTAGAAACGAAGACACTGAAGACTATGAAATTTTAAAAAATATTTGTCGTGATAAGATTGTAATTTTACTTTCTGCTACTCCGTTTAACAATAAACCAAGTGATATACTTTCTTTGTTGAAGTTATTTGTTGCTACAAAAAAATCTTTTATAACTCTTGATAATAATCTTGCTAATAAATTTAAGATTTTCAGTGGAACATTTGATAGGCTTGCTTATATTAAAAAGAATTGGAATTCTCTTAATGAGCAAAAAAGAAAATTAGTTCAGAAATACTATAAGAGTTTTTTTGGTGAAACAGGTAGCGAGAATATTGATTTATCAAAAGTTAAACAAAAATCTCACTATTTAGCAAAACAAATAAGAGATGTTGTGGAGCCAGTTACCATAAGGCGTAATCGTCTTGATTTACAAAATAACCCATTTTATAAAGAAGAGGTAAAAGATTTGTCAAAGATCAAGGATCCGGAGGAATGGTTTTTTGAATTGTCAAAAGAGCAGTCAGATTTTTATGATAGAATTATTAGTGTTTATTTTGGCGATGAAGAGAACGGAGGAAAATTCAAGGGTGCAATATACAGACCATTTAAATATGAAGTAAAGATTGAAAAAGAGTTAGAAGAAGAAAAAGATGATAGGGAAACAAATTTTAAAAAATGGCAACAAAAAAACCTGTATGATTTTATGCGTAGATTGTTGGTTAAAAGATTTGAAAGTTCTTTTGGCTCATTTGAGAAAAGTATTAAAAATTTTAAGACAATAACAGAAATTGTTTTAAAGTTCATTGAGAAGACCGATAAGTATATTCTTGATAGATATTTACTTGAAAAAATATACGACCGAGATGATGATGAGATAGAGGCAGAATTGATTGAATTTGCAGAGAAATTAAAGAGAGGAAATTATCCGAAAAACAATCATATTTATGAATTGAATAAAGATTTTAATGATAAAGAGGGTTTTATTAGGGATATTAAATCAGATCTTTCTCTTTATGACGATATTTTGAAAGAACTTTCAGATTTAAAACTCATCAAGAATGACCCAAAATCATTATGCTTGATAGAAAATTTAAAAAAGGACATAAAAAACAAACAAGAAAAGGGAGAGCCCAAAAGGAAAGTAGTTATATTCTCAGAATATGTTGATACTATAAAGCATCTTGAACCAACGCTTAAAAAGGAATTTGGAGATAAACTTTTAGTTGTTGCCGGTGATTTATCGCCTCAAAAAATATCTCAAATCAATAAAAACTTTGATGCTTCGTTTGAAGAGCAAGATAATGATTATGATGTTTTATTGGCTTCTGACCGAATATCAGAAGGATTTAACCTTAATAGAGCAGGAATAATTGTAAATTATGATATACCCTGGAACCCAGTAAGAGTAATCCAAAGAGTGGGGCGTATAAACCGTATAAGTAAAAAAGTTTTTAATAATCTTTATATTGCAAACTTTTTTCCAACAGAAAGAGGTTCTCAGCTCGTAAGATCAAGAGAAATAGCACAAAACAAAATGTTTTTAATTCATAGTGTTTTGGGAGAAGATGCTAAAATTTTTGATATTGACGAAGAACCAACTCCATCAGGTCTATTTACAAAAATACAGCAAAACCCAGATAATTTGGAAGAAGAAAGTTTTAATACAAGGGCGTTAAAGAAGTTTGAAGAAATTAAAAAGGAAAATTCACAACTAATTCAAGAAATTGAGAATTATCCTCCAAGAGTTAAAGTTGCTAAAGAATTTAATGAAAGCGAACTTTTTGTTTTTATTAAGAAAAGTAAACTCTATGTTAGGGGAATAAAATATAATAAAGAGAATAATGAAAATGAAATTTACGATACTACCTTTGAGGATGTATTTAATAGAGTTTTATGTGAGAAAGATGAAAAGCAGTTGCAATTAAGCAATGTGTTTTGGGATAATTACGATAAAGCCAAGAATTTTAAAGAAAAATTTGTTCCACCAAGTGTTCAAAGTTTAGAGCAAAGAGCATTGGATAATCTTAAAATAATAATTGCAAATCCATCAGAAAAATTATTACCGCATTTAAACTTTTTAAGAACATTAAGAGAAGATATTTTGGATTATGGCACTCTTGCTGATTATACATTTAGAACAATTATTGATTTTAAAAATGCAAATGATGAGCAGACTATTTTAGATATTATAGAATTAAAAAATAAAATGGGAGAGAATTATTTGGATAGAGAAAAAGATAATAAAAAAGATTTATCAAAAGAAATTATTGTTGCTATTGAAAATCAAAAAATATGAGTAGAGAAATTTTAGAGGATATAATCAAAGATTTTAATCCGGAAAAATTTGTTAGATTTTTTAGAGCAAAAAACTCTTCTACTTTTTTGCCTATTAAAGAGAATTTAGATCATTATAAAGATGCCAATTTTAAGGACGGGATTAAATTAGGGGAAATAAAGTTTTCAGAAGATGATAAATTGATAATTTGTGCGTTTAAGGCAGGCAAGTCTCTTTCTGAAAGGAGTGGTAAGAAGGCTCAATATGAACTTGGCAGAAAGGTTTTAAAGGAAAATCAAATTGATGCAGGAATTTTTATATTTTATGATGAGGAAAAAAAGTTTCGTTTTTCTTTAATTTATACAAATTATTTAGAGAGTAAGAAGAAAGATTGGAGTGCTTTTCGCAGATATACATATTTTGTCGGGGAGGGAACAAATAAGACATTTTTAAAACAAATTGGGGAAAAAGATTTCTCAACCTTGAATAATGTTAAAAATGCCTTTTCAATTTCAGCTGTAACAGATATTTTTTATAATGATTTTTTTGCGGAATACGATAAAATTTTAAAATCTGTTGTCATCGTAAATAAAATTGATAACACAGAGAGGGCAGAAAGCTTTGTTCTTTTATTTGCTATAAGGACTATTTTTTTAGGATTTATTCAAAAGAAAAGATGGATTGGAGATAATGAAAATTTTATTCAAGATTTTTTTACAGAGTATAAGAATAAATATTTTAAAGAAGATAAATTCTATAAAAGGTGGCTTTGCCCATTGTTTTTTGAAGCATTAAATTCGCCTCCCGGAAGAAAGGTTGCATATAATAACAATGAATTCTCAAAGGAAACAGAGCAACAGTTACAAATGTCGCCATATTTGAATGGGGGTCTTTTTAAGAAGAAAAATGACTTTGATGATCAGGGCTGGATAATTCCCGACAAAGAAATAGATAGTTTTTTTAATTTCCTTTTTTCTTATAGTTTTACAATAGAAGAAAACTCTCCCGAAGACGAGGACTTACAATTAAATCCGGAGTTTTTAGGGATTATTTTTGAAAGATTAGTTAATAAAAAAGATGGAGCCGTTTATACTCCAAGAACAGAAGTTGATTTAATGTGTAGATTAAGTTTGGTTAAATGGTTGCAAAAAAATCTTAAAGTTCAAGTAAAAATAGATGACATTTACAAATTATTATTTAAGGAAAGTGATAAAGAACAACAAACAATAGGCGATTTATCAAAAGAAGATGCTGAGTATGTTTTGAAATTATTGGAAAATGTTATTGTATGCGACCCTGCTGTTGGTTCAGGTGCTTTTCTTGTAGGAATGATGCAGGTTTTAGATGAGGTTGGATATAATCTTAATGAGAAAATAGGGGCTAAAAATAATAATGTTTTTGATAGAAAAAAGCAAATTATTGGTAGATCTCTTTATGGCGTAGAAGTAAAGGAATGGGCTGTTTGGATATGTCAGTTGCGTTTATGGTTATCATTATTTGTTGAAGCTCCAGATGATTTTAAAAATTCAATGGAAGCAATTTTACCAAGTTTAGATTTTAAAGTAAGGAAAGGCGATAGCCTTGTTCAAAGGGTTGGTTCAAAGTTATTTCCAATTACCGGACACATACAAATACAAAATAATTCTATAAAAGCAAAGATAACTCAATTAAAAAGTTTAAAAACAGAATACTACAATAACAAAGCAACAGTTTCAGATTGGGAGTTGAGGCAAAAGGAAAAACAAATTTATGATGATATTATAAATATTGAAATTGATGAAAAACAAAATCAATTAAATAGTTTTAAAAACTACAAATCCAAAAAAACCGCTTCAATGTTTTCAGATATGACAGAGCCAGATCAAACAGAACTTGAATTAGATAAAGATAAAATAGAAAAAATAAAATTGGAATTAGAGGATTTAAAAGAACAAAAAGCAATTTTATCAAAAGGAGAAAAGCCTTTGGTTTGGAGTATAGAGTTTGCCGAAGTTTTTGCAGAAAAAGGCGGATTTGATATTATTATTGGAAATCCACCATATGTTAGACAAGAGAGTATTTCAGATCCAACAGAAAAGATAAAAGATAAAAAAATATACAAAAACCTTCTTTCTGAAATGGTAAAAATGGATTTTCCAGATGATTTTTTAGCAAAGACAAAGATTAACGCTCAATCCGATTTATACACTTATTTTTATATTCGTGGACTGCGACTTTTAAACCCGTTGGGAGTGCATACTTTTATTTGTTCTAATTCGTGGTTAGATGTTGGTTATGGTGCTTGGCTTCAAGAGTTTTTATTAAAAAGATGCCCGGTTGATTTAATAATTGATAATCACGCAAAAAGAAGTTTTGAAGTAGCTGATGTTAATACTATAATTTCTATTGTTCACGCACCGCAAAAAAAAGTTGATGAAAATCATTTGGTAAAATTTGTTGCTTACAAAAGACCATTTGAAGAGATAATGTTTACTGAAGATTTACTTATAGTTGAGAATACAAAAAAGGTTTTGGCGAATGATGGTTTTAGAGTTTATCCAATATCAGTAAAAGATTTAATAGATTTTGGCACAGAATATGAGAATGAAAATCAGGAAAAATTAAAATCTGGAAAATACATTGGTGATAAGTGGGGAGGTAAATATCTCCGTGCTCCGGATATTTTCTTTACAATTTTAGAGAAAGGAAAAGATAAGTTAGTAAAACTTGGCGATATCGCAAAAGTGAGCTTTGGAATTAAAACAGGAGTAAATGAATTTTTTTATCTTGATGATGAAGCAATCAAAAAATGGGGGATTGAAAAGGATTTTTTAAAACCTGTCATTAAAAGTCCTCGTGAATGTAGAAGCATCTTGGTTGATCCTAAAGATTTAAAATACAAAATTTTTATTTGTAATAAAAGTAAAGAAGAGTTAAATGGAACAAATGCGTTGAAGTATATTGAATGGGGAGAAAAGCAAAAAACCAAAGAGGGCGTTTATTGGAAAAATGTTCCAAGCGTTTCTTCGCGTAAATTTTGGTGGGAAGCATCAATCCAAGAGTTTGCTTTTTGTTCATATCCAATGATAAATAATATTAGGCTTATTTTTTTCAAAAATAACTTTATTCTAAATGACGCTAATTTGGTTGGAATTTATCCAAAAAAAGATTTTGGAAATTCTTTACTTGTTTCCTTAAATTCAACATATAATATGATAAATATGGAACTAATGGGTATAGCAAATTTAGGAGAAGGGGCGATAAAGCAAAATCCGATTTATATCAAAAAATCAATCATTATTGACCCTGAAATAATACCAAACTATAAAGTAGAACCGTTTTTTAATCGGGAAATTTATTCAATTTTCGAGGAGTGTGGAATTGATCCAAAATCGGAAACCCCCATTGAAGAGCAAGAACCAAAACCGTTACCGGATAGGGCAGAGTTAGACAATATAGTTTTTGATGCTTTGGGACTTAATAATGATGAACGTAAAGAAGTTTATCGTTCCGTTTGTCGTCTTGTTTGGAATAGAATAAGTAAAGCTAAGAGTGTTTAAATTACTAAAAATATGGATGAAAAAGGATTAAATCCAAATATAAATGAAACATTTGAAATCAAGCCACATCAGAAATGGATTTGTGATTATTTAGATCGTCTTAATGAAAAGGAAAAGATATGTTCAGATGCGGTTATTCCTTCAAATTTAATTATAGGTGCTTTAATTGCAATTCACAATAAAGAAAAAAATCCTGATTGGATGGCACAGTCCGCTCACTCGTACAGGGAGATATTTTATTGGTTGGGCGGTAAAAGAGATAAAGGTGTTTTTTTTAAAATTAAATCATTTTCCTATGGTTGGCTTCATAAGCTTGGAATTAGAAATAAAGCAATTGAAAGAATTGTTAATTATAAAATAAATAGCCAAAATAAAAAGAAGATAGAATATGTTCTACAAGTTTTGCACGAACAAAAGAGAGCAGAAATTATTGCAAACACCTTATATAAAATTTATTTGGCATTTACCAAAATTTCTCATCATTTTGCGAAAAAGGATAGCAGAAAAGATACAATCAAAATTTTTAGGCAGTTAGGGATAATTGTTGATGAGAAGAATTTCCCAACCAATGATAATTTTATTGACCTTGTTCGGATATTTGAAAATGTTTTGAGAGAGTCTTCGCTTGATCCTTTAAAAATTCACGAAAATATTGATTTATTCATTAAAGAAAGAAATAAAGATGCACCTTATTTGCGTTTACTTTTTTCGTTGAATTATGATGCTAAAAGATTTTTCTTTTATCAGGCCGATGAAAATTGGTTGAGTTGGCTTTGGAAAAATGGCTTTTTAGACAATATAAAAAAGAAGGCAGAAAACTCAAATCAATATTCGTTCCGTATGCCTGAATTAAATTATTTGGTAAAAGTTACCGAGAAGAAACCTGTAGAGGTTATTGAGATTATAAAGTCAATAGAGATTTCAGGGCAAAATTTTAATCCGGAAGTTGTTGATCGTTTCTTGTGGATCGCAAGGTCTTTGCCTGTAGATAAGGTTGGAGAATTAGTTGAGGGTGGCAGAATTGGTAAGTGGATTTATTTAATGCACGCATATAATTTTAGGAAATCAGGATATGAATTTATGGAAATTATCAAAAATATTGAGAAAGCCAAAGAATACAAGGCATTGTTGGGTTTAGCAAAATCACTGCTTTCAATTAAAAAAGAAATTAAAAACGACACAGAAAGTTTTGGCGAAGACAATCCTTTTTATATAGCTGATTTAGATGCCTCTGGTGTTTTTAGTGCTTTGGCAGACATAGATAATGATGAACATACAGAGAGTGCTTTAATTTTAACTGTTGAAAAACTATCAGAAATTGTAAAATTGGGAGGCGTAAATAATGAAAAAGTTTTTGATTATCAAGATTTATTTTCTTTGCTTGATGTTGATATTTTTACTCTTGAAGTTGAGGAAAGTGGTGGAATTTCTTATAGACAGGATGTTAAAAATTTAGTTGCCACAATCAAGAAGTTAATTGAGAGAACTATTGGCAATAATTGTGGCGATGAGAAAAAAGCAAGAAAAATGTTTGAACACATAAATAACCTATCATCTTGCCGTTCATCTTGGCGAATAAAATTATTTGCTTTATCACAATGTCCGGAAGTATTCAAGAGAGAACTTAAAGAAGCATTTTTTAGAGTATTTATTGACGATTATTACCAAATTGAAGGCGGAACAGAGTATAAAAAAACACTTGGAACTGCTTTTTATGTATTAGAAAAAACAGATAGGCAAAAATACATTGATAAAGTTTTCGAGTTTTTTTCTAAAAAAGATGCAGAAAAAGAAAATGATAAGGAAGTTTGGCACAGAAGAACGGGTTGGGAAATCTTGTCTGTGATATATTCTATTGGTCTTTTGAATAAAGAATATGAAAATAAATGTGAGCAAGTGTTTGGCAAAAAACCTAAAAAAGATTATGAACCAGAGCCTGTAATAGGCGAAACAAGAGGAGGAACTGTGATAGACAGGTCACCATTTGAATTAGCGGGTTTCTCGCCAGATCAAATAGCGGTAAATCTTAAATCAGAGTGGACTGTTAAAAAAATTGCAGATCTTTATAAAAATGATGATTTTTTACGCCCGCGAAATGCAGAGGGATTAGGTGATGCCTTGAAAGAGGACATAAAAGTGAGAACAACAGAATATCTTGAAAATATAAATAAGTTTTTTGATAGGGAGAAAATGCACTCTCATTATGTTTATTCTATTTTGCGTGGGATTGATGATATATTAAGAAACAAACAACAATTAAAGCCTGAGCAAATAAAACAAATTTTTGATTTTTTTAAAATAATTATAAGTAGCGGTAAAAAAGAAGCATTTATTGCAGAGAAAAGTGAGAATGGTTGGCTTGCAGATTGGATAACTGTTTGTAGGACAATGACGGACATATTGCTATATACAACGGAAAATAAAGAAACAAGAAAAGAAATACATAGTGACCACAAAGAATTTATAAAAAACTGCATAGCTTATCTTTTAACAATTACGCAAAGCCTTTCGGCAGAAGAAGAAAAACCGGAATACGGAGAATTATACACAGTTGCAATAAATTCTGTAAGAGGGAGGGCATATGAATTACTCGTTGTTTTTACAGAAAACGATGGTAATGTTTTAAGTGATGATGTAAAAAGTATTTTCAAAAAAACACTCAAAGACAATTCTCTTGCAGTAAGGTTTGTAATAGGCAGATACTTGGCAACATTATATTTTAGAGATAAGGATTTTGTGAAAGGTTTATTTTCAGATATTTTTACTATAAAAAATTCTGATAAAAAAGATGTTTATTTAGCAACTTGGGAAGGATATTTATCAAGTTCCTTGTATGGAGAATTATTCAATGAATTAAAGGAATATTATGTTAATGCTATAAATTTTAATCCGGAAGAATATACCAAAAGAAAATACTATAAAGGGTTAGATGAAGCGTTGGCAATACATTTGGCTCTTGCTTTTATCTATTTAGATTTGAAGATAGGAGATCCGCTGTTTGAAGAGTTTTGGAAAGCTGAGAATACAAAAAGACAAGAAGAATTCATATCTTTTATAGGTCAAAAATGTTTTTCAAGGAATAATTTTGAATATGGAGAAGAGGACAAATTTGATAGGAATAAGATGATTGAGTTTTGGAATTGGGCATTGAACAAAAAATTAAATCCGAAGATTTTGTCTGGCTTTGGTTTTTGGGTAAATCCAAAAAAGGAAATTATAGATGATAATTTATTGGCAGATAAAATTGCCGAAACAATGGAGCAATCTGACGGAGATATTGATTGGGACTATGGAATAATCGAGCGTTTATTGAAGTTTGCTGAAAAAAATAAGGAAAAAACATTGCAGATTATAAAAAATTATTTTCTTGATAAAGATAATAATCTTAATCAGCATCGCCGTGTTCCTATGTTTAGCACTGATAATGAGATCAAGGAAGCGTTAAAATATATTTATAATAATTCAGACAGCGAAGTAAAAGAAAAAGTTGAGGCGTTAATAGGTTTGCTCATAGAGAAAGGCAGTGATATGTTTTGGGGATTAAAGGAAATTATAAATAAAAGTAATTTATAAAATGGATTATAAAACACCGGAAAATAAGAGCGAAAATAAATTACATAAAAAGTGGTGGTTTTGGATTGTGGTTGCAATGGTATTATTGAGTTTGATTAACAATAGATCTGAAAAGAAAGCAATAATAGAGAAAGGTAATTTAGCAAACTCGCAACAGGCAGAAGAAATAATTGATAATGATGAAGAGGAGTTAATTGATAATTCTGATAAAGAACTTTATGAGGTTGTAAAAGTTGTTGATGGCGACACCATCAATGTAAATATAAATGGCAAAGTGGAAACATTAAGGCTAATTGGGATAAATACTCCGGAAACAGTTGATCCAAGAAAGGCAGTGATATGTTTTGGTAAAGAAGCATCTGATAAAGCAAAGCAGTTGCTAACAAATAAAAAGGTTCGTTTAGAAGGCGATGCAACGCAAGGAGAAAGAGATAAATATCAAAGACTTTTGCGTTATGTGTGGTTGGAAGACGGAACATTTTTTAATAAACTTATGATAAGTGAGGGTTATGCTTTTGAATATACCTACGATACTATTTACAAATATCAAGCAGAATTCAAACAAGCAGAAATAAGTGCAAGAACATCAAAAAAAGGATTGTGGGCTGATAATGTTTGTGACCAAACAAAAGTGCAAACTCCTGTTCAAATAATAACAAGCCAACCAGCAGATACAAGCAAAATTAACTGTTCGTCAAATACTTATAACTGCACAGATTTTAAGAGACAAAAAGAAGCTCAACAAGTATTTGATTTTTGTGGAGGAGTAAATAATGATATTCACAAACTTGATGCAGATAAAGACGGGCTTGTTTGTGAAAGTTTGCCTTGATTGTTTTTCTGAAAGTAGTATTATAAAGTTGAAAACTTAATAATTCGTGCCTAACCCTTATAAGAAATTATAAGGTATGGCATAAAATCGTTGAACACATTAAACCCGTCATTCGGGGGTCGTGTTCAACGTTATACAGGGAAACTTGTATATGAGTCGCAAGACTCACCCTTCTGTGGCGGGTTTTGTGTTATGTGATATATGAATTCCATAAATAATTTTATAAATAAAAAATTAACTCAAGTCGCAAGATGGATATTATTTATACCCGTTAGTTTTATAGTTTATTGGTCATCCACATTTATAGTTTACATTGGAATTACATTTCTATATTATTTTTTGAGTCAGTTGAAATGGTATTTTTTAATTCCAGCAATTTTTCCGGCTTTTTTTATTTTGTCAATTATCGCAGGAGGACTTTGGTCTTGTTTTTATATTGGGCTGTTTTTAAGTCCAAACAGATTATTATGTTGGTTGCTTGCGGGGTGGTTTATTTTTTCAGCACTTTCTGGGATTTCAGGATATTGTACGCCAATACCAGTATCTGAAGATAAAGTTATTATACAGTTGCCTTGTTGGGCTTATATTATTTTGCAGTTATATATTGTGATTTGTCTGGTCATTTCTGCAATTATTGCGAGTGTTAATATTGGAGAAAGGAATAAAGTAAAGAATATTTAATAATTTTATGTTTATAAAAAATGTAAAAATAATTAAAATAACAGGAATGATTGTATTGGGCGTTTTTGTTATATTTATTTTTATAATTGGTTTTATTCAATATAAAAATTATATTTATAATGAAGATATTGTAAAAAAACAATCTCAGTCTTTTGTAGAAGATCAAAATAGAAAGTTAGAGGAGGCGAAAAAAGAGTTTGAAGCGTTCAAAATTGAAAGTCAGCAAAAGATGGACGAAGTCAAAAATCAGATAAAAAATAATCCGATAAACAAGGAAATTATTGTTAAAGATGTTCAAAAAGCCGGAACAGAAGAAAGTCTATCTACGATTGTATCGCAATGGAGACCGATAATAGCTTACATATCTTGCAAATGGATTTATAGTTCAACAGGAGAAACTCTTGCTACTTCTACTGGGTCGGGAGTATTGGTTCAATTAAGTGGAAGTATTTATGTCATTACCAATAGGCACGTTTTAGAGAGTAGTTTTGATGCATTAAGAAATGGGGAAAAGTATGGAGCAGATTTTTGTGATATTACACTCCCGAATGGAAATTATGCATTTAAAGTTTATCAAAGTTCATTTAAAGGATCCTCAACAAACGATTTAGGTGGATTGAAGATAGAATATCCAACAGATTATATTAAAAATCTTTCTGCTGTTGATTTTCTAAGATGCAAAAATAAGGCTCTTATAGGAGATGCTGTGGCAATTATCGGTTATCCTGGAATAGGGTCAAAAGTAGATATTACAGTTACAAAAGGAATTATTTCTGGTTATGAAGGGGACTATTATATTACTGATGCAAAGGTTGAACACGGTAATTCCGGTGGCGTAGCAATATTATTAAAAGATAATTGCTATTTGGGAATACCAACATATGCAATATCGGGAGAAGTAGAAACTCTTGCGAGGATATTAGATCAGTCAATAGTTTTTAAATAAAAGTTATGGAAGAAAATATAAAAAAATATTTAATATGGATTGTTGTTTTTGTGGTAGTTGCAGTAGTTTTTTATATTTTGTGTCCGAAGTATTATTTCATAATAGATTATGGTGTATGGCATAGGTGCAATGAAATAACTGGAACTTGCGAATATTTTTCAGATAATAGTAAATGGATACCGCGTTAAAAATTTATGAAACCAATTAAATGTCCAAAATGTAATGCAGTGCAGGAAGAAATAAATAATGCAGAAGATATGTGCGAGTTGCTTGGGTTAGATGCAAGTGAGCGAGAAAATAAAACTTGGTGGTGTGGGAAATGCAGTTATTTTTTTAATGACGACGAAGCAGAATTTGAGATTGATGAATATGATCTTAAAAATATGAGATTAAGTCAAATTTCTGATTTAATTTATAGAAACTGGAATAATATGCCACTGAATGCTTATCGTTATGTTGAGGCAATGTTTCAGCTTGATAATATAAATGAAAGTTTTAATAATGAAACAGGAGTTGAAATTATCTCATATTTTTTAGCAAATGCTAAAAGTTGGCAGGGAGATGTTGCAAAAGATGTTAAACAATACTTAAATAATTTAATTAAAAATAATGGAAAAATGGAGGAACAATCAAAGGTTCAAGAAAGTCAGCAAGCGAAAAATAATCCGCCACCAATTACAAAATGTATAAAATGTTCAGCAGAGTTTTTTGCGTTTCATAAAAATTTTAGATGTCCTAATTGCAACGAATTAACAAGAGATTTTTTTGATTATATCCCTTATCTTATGGATATAATGCAACGCAACAAACAAAAACACGGAAAGTATAAAATAAAGGACGATTATGATAATCATTCAGAATATCTTGAAAAACATATTTTTGATATTCTTGATATTCTTGAACAGAATAAATATGATGATCCGGAAGATTTTATAAAATGGGCTTTGAAAAAAGATAATTGGAAAAATCACGATTATTTAAGAGAGCATATACAAGCTATTACCCTTATAATAGCAAAACAATTACAATGGCAAGGAGAAGATATAGAGGTGGAAAAACTTATGAAAGCTAAAACAGGACAACCTTTGGAATTTACTGGTTATGAGGTTGTTGATAAAAATGGAAATGGCACTGGTAGATTTTTTGCTCGCAAAGAAGATGCTGAAGAATATCAAAAAGCTCTTTGGGGAATAGATAAAAATTAAAATATAAAAATATGCTTTCAGAAAAAGCGTTAGAAGATTTTAAGAAAATATTGCAGGAGGAATATAAGGAAGAAATTTCAAATGAGAGAGCAGTAGAACTTGCTATAAATTTACTTACATTTTTTGATAATGTTTATCGTCCGGTCAGAAAAGAGTGGCTTGATGAAGCAATTAAAAAAGAGAATGAAAATAAAAATATAAAATATCCAATAAGGGAAGAGAAAATTTATTGATAATATAAATGAAAATAAAAAATGATTAAAAAAGAAACTATAAAAAAATTTCAAGAGGCTGTAAAAAAAGATTGCGGTAAAGAGTTAAATTTTGACGAAGCAGGGAAAATATTAATTGGTATCGTAAATTACCTTAGTGTGCTTGAAAAAATTTATTGCAGAATGAAACCCAGCAGTAAGATAAAAAAGTCATAAATTAAATAATAGTAAGGTTTTATTATATTGCCCGAAGGGGCATTTTTTGTTAAAATAAATAATTAAGAAGTTATAAGATAATAATATGATTGATTTAGAGGAGTTATCAAAAGAAGATTGCGAGGATATAAAGACAATTTTAGAAACCGTTCTGAAGCAGTGTGATTTTTTGGGTGTAAAAGAAAATAGAGTATCAATTCCAATATCTGATTTTAACAATATTCCGGCTCAACGTGTGATAAATTTATGCGAAAAAATTTTTAGAGAAGAAGACGGCATAATAAGATGTAATTTCCCTGTTCCTCCAATGCGTCGTGAATATGAGGGGATATCAATAAAACCGAGAGATCCAAATTCGGTTGAGAGGGATTTTAGGAATGAAAGCATTGAATATGAGCAAAAAAGAGATAATTTAGAGTTTTTTATAAACAGCGTTAATAAGATAAAAAAATTGTTTGAGAAAATTAACGAAAGATCACAATATTTGATTTGTGGAAAAATAAAATTAAATATAAATACTGGTGATTGTTGTTATGCGAGAACGAATACATTTTTTAAGCCCGAGAGTGACGAATATAAATTATTAAAGGCACTTATGGAAAAACCGGAAATAATAATTAGCTATTCAGATATAAATAGTAATGTTTTGGGTCTGGATGAGGATAAAGGAAAAAATGACAGAGAAATTGGTTTTATTATGAGAAACATCAAAAAGAAATTAGAGATAATAGGAAAAATTCATAAAAATGAAAACATATTTGTTTGTAGGTTTGGCTATATGATAAGAATTTAATATAACAATAATCGTAGCGAACGCCACCTTTTGAAGGTGGTTTTTTATTTTTGTCACATATTTTCCGTATTGTTCTATCGGCATTTTACATTTTTTTCGCAAAAATATCACATATTTTCCGTTTTTAATAATCGTCAGTTTATTATAATAAATTAAAAAATATATATATGAAATACACAGGACAATTTCCAAAATATGAGTTTAGTGAAATTCGAAGGTTAAATCCTTATTGGTCTTCGCTTGTTTGTTTTCACAAAACCATTAAGGGAAGAAACTCATTACACCCAAGATTGATTAGAAAATGGTTCGGAAAACTTATAGATCAAGATGATTATGTAATGGAAGATAGAAACGAAGTTATCAATTATGCAATAATGTTGGCGAGTGGTAATGCATAGAAGGGTAAATTCCCCTTATAGATTTAAGCAAATATCATTTATAGCAAGGGGAAAAGAGATAGGTGTGCCAAAAGTATGTCATAAATCGTCTTGACAAGAAAATACGAAAAGTTGTTCTCAAATTATAATTATTAGAAATTTGTTTTAGCGGTTTGTTTTTATAAGAAAATAAACCAGTGAAACAAAATTTCACAAGTTGGGGAAGGGCAGATCCATACTGCTGACCGAATAACGACTATAAATAAGTTCGGTAGAGATTATGGACGACCGACCGAAGCGACCGATATACCGAATATAAAGATTTTTCGCAAAAAAAATTTTTGCAGGAAATATCTTACTTATATACTAATATTCGGGTTGAGGGAGCGAGGGAGGGAGGGGAAAAAGCAAAACACTAAAGCAAGTAATTATGTCAACAAATTTACAAAAATTTAAAAGAGAAACAAAACAGATAAGAATATCTGCTGATTTGCATAAAGAAGTGAAGTTAAGATCTATTGAATGCGGAATGACGATTTCAAAATTTGTAGATAAAATAATAAAAAAATATTTTAAGCTAAATAAAAATTAAAAACTAAATATAGGTTTTCTTAAATAATTATCGCTTTTTCAAAATCAATAATTATGAATAAATCCTATGAATTTATGGAAAATAGAGAAAATAAATTAACTAATTGCAGAGATAAAATAATAATTGATGCAATTCGCGTGGAAGAAATTCAGTGTAGGGCATTAGATAATTTTGGGAGAGAGTTAACTGATATTGAGTTAAACAGGCTTTTGGTATGCGGTTGTGATGAAGAGGAGTTGTGGGGGGCAAGATTTGATTTAGTGATAAGAGCAATTTGCGAAGCAATAAACAATACAAATAATTGTTGGAAGAAAGTTGATGAAGATTATATTAAGTCTTTGGGAGAGAAAAATGGGCAATGATTAACTTACCCCTACAAGCTTAACTTATTAGAACTTATGTCTATTAACAAATTAAGAATTAAAAAGATAGAAAAGATTTTTAAGAATTTAGAACCCAAATATGTCTATTTTGCTGTTAGTGATGGAGTTAATCCACTTGATATTATTGAAACTAAAAATAGGAAAACAGAGAGAATAATTAAAGGATCAAGTAAGGAGGGTCAGGAATTAGTTAAAAATTCTTTAGTGGAATATCCGGAAGTTCCGATACTTATTGTAAAAAGATGGCGAAAAACAATAGAAAATTCTAAACCGAAAATAGATTATGATAAACATTAAAAACAGAATTAAAAAAATGGAAAGCATCTTGGAGGATCTTAGACCAAGATATGAATTTTCATCTGTTCAGAGTGAGGACGAGCCGTGGACTATAAAAGAAGTTATCAATGGAGAATATGGAAGAACAATTAGTTCTGATAGTGAAGAAGGTAAGAAGCTTATAAAAGAAAATTTAGTTAAATATCCAAAAAATAATCCCATAATAATTTTAGATGATAGTAAATGGGAAAATCTAAAAAATAGCAAACCCAAACAAATATGAGAAAGAACAAAAACTCAAAACAATGTAGTTTTATAAAACCGAATGGTAAGCTCTGCGGTGCTTGGGCTATGGAGAATAGTGAGTTTTGCTTTACACATAATCCGGAAACAAAAGATTTAAGAAAAGAGGCAGTTATTAAGGGCGGAAAGGGAAATAAAAAAGAAACTCATAGTTTAGATTTGATTAGGGTTGAGAACTCAAAAGATGTTGTTGATTTAATTGTTAAAACAGTAAATGAATTGAGAACCGGACTGATTGATGTAAGAGTTGCGAATTGCACTTTTTATGGGAGTGGTCAGCTGATTAAAGCTTTAGAAACTTCTGATTTGGAAAAAAGGCTTGAAGAGATTGAGAAAATACTTGAAGAAAAAAAATAACAAAAATTGTTAATTGAAAATGAATATAGAAGAAATCAAAGAAATTATGCAATCCCCAAAACCTATAACGAAAGGAATGAAAATAATTATTCAGTTGACTGATAAGTATGTTGATTTCGCTGATTTTATAAACGAAGTTATTGATTTTGAAGGTTCAAAAGTAAACCCAGAAATATATAAAAAATTAACAGGTAAACAAAAGCCCCCATAAAAAATAATAGATTTGTAAAGGAGAAATCAGAAACAAATAAACGACCGCTTTGTTTACAAAGTAAAAGCAAAACTTGACACGCACATTTATAATTTGTTATGATTAAGTTGTTAAGGTTAATCGGGTTTAGCGTGGGGAATTTTATTTATTAAAAATAGAATATCAACAGGGGCTGAAAGCCGGTTAACCTTAACAATTAACCCTTCGCTTTTCAGCCCCTTTTGGTTTGTAAAAATATGCAAAACAATAAATGTGTTCTTTATACGAGAGTGTCAAAAAATGACGAAAGTCAAAATCCCGAAAATCAAAAAGAGCCGTTAAAGAATTTCGCTGGATTATTGGGATTAGAAATTGTTGGGGAATATGTTGATATGGCTTCGGGTGGAAATTCAAATAGACCAAAGTTTCAAGAAATGTTAAAAGACGCAAGGGAAAGAAAATTTGGCACAATTTTAGTTTGGAGTTTGGACAGATTTTCAAGAGAGGGGATTAGTAATACTTTGCATTATTTAGAAGAGTTAAAAAGATCCGGAGTGGCTTTGAAGAGTTTGCAGGAGAGTTGGCTTGATACTTCAGATAATGGAATGGGGCAACTTTTAATAGCCATATTCAGTTGGGTAGCAAAACAGGAAAGAGAAAGAATATCAGAAAGAACCAAAGCAGGGCTTGTGCGAGCAAAGGCAAATGGCAAATTATTAGGTCGTAGATTTGGATCAAAAGATAAGGGTCGTAGAAAAAAGTCGGGCTACCTTTTAAGGTGGCAAAATAAAAAAGTTTTAATTTAATTATGGAAACAATTAGTGGAATTTATTTAAGGGTCAGCACAGAAGATCAACACCCGGAAAATCAAATAGCAGATTTAAAAAAACTTGCAGACGCTTTGCATTGCAAAGTATTTGAAACTTATGTAGATAGGGAGTCCGGTCAATATTCGGACAGAAAAGAATTTCAAAGAATGATAAACGATGCAGAAGCGGGGAAATTCAAAATACTTTTTATATGGGCATTAGATAGATTTTCAAGAGAAGGAATAAAGGCAACATTAACTCATATTGAGAGGTTAAAGGATGTTGGTGTTGCTATTAAATCATATCAGGAGTCTTGGCTTGATACCTCAAACGAAGGGATTTGGCAACTCTTGGTGGCTGTTATGTCTTGGGCGGCGAAAGAAGAACTTAAAAGATTTAAAGAACGATCAATGGCTGGAAAGAGAACAATGTTGAACGCAGGTAGGCTTATCGGTTGCACTCCGCCATATGGTAGGAAATATATCAAAAGAGATAGAGAAAAAGGAGTTGACGGTCGTTTTGAACGAAATGAAGCAGAAATTGAAATTATCAACAAAATTTATAAATGGTATTTAGAATTAGAAAGCATTTTTTTGGTAGCCAAAAGATTATACGATATGGGAATTAAAGCAAGGAATGGAAAGTTTTTTCACGCTTCAACGGTTAGGAAAATTTTAACAAGCGAAAGTAATATAGGTAATTTTTATTATGGGAAAAGTCGTGCTTGCGAAGCAAAATATCATATTCATAAGGTTAGGAAATATAAATTATCCGGAAGGAAAAAGAACCCAAAATCGGAATATAAATTGATAAAAATTGAGCCAATTATTGACGAGGCTATATTTCGGGAAGTGCAAAATGTAATTAAAAAAAGAGGAAGAAAAGATATGAGAATAAGACAATCTAAATATGAATTTTTATGTCAGGGTTTGGTAAGGTGTATTTATTGTGGGAGAATTTATGGAACTAAAATTCAAAATAAGCACTATCAACTTTATGCTTGTCCTCAAAGGCGATTTTCTAATTTTAATGATCCGTTTTGTAAGGCAAGGTCAATATCAAGTAGGAAATTAGATGGCGAGGTTTGGAATTATGTGAAAGGTTTGATTGAAAATGAGAAACTAATAAAGGAAAAGATAAAATTTTCAAAAGACCGTCGAGAAAAAGATAAGGTAAGCAATCAAAAGAGGTGCGATATATTGATAAACGAAAAGAGTTTAATTAAAAATAAAAAAAATAAGTTATTTGAATTATATTCTGAAACACAAATATCAGAAGCGACAAAACAAGATATTAAAAATAAATTGAAAGATTTTGAGGATAGGGAAGCGAGTTTAGATAATCAAATATTGGAAAATAAAAAGAAAATGACAGATTTCTATAATATGGAAGTTTTAGAAACAGAAATTGAGAGAATATGCAATATATATCGTGGTAAACTTAATAATCCGGATTTTGAACTAAAGAGATATATTACAAGAAGGTGGGTTGAAGAAATAAATATTTTAAAGGATGGATCTGTTGTTATAAAAATGAAAGTCCCGTTTGAATTGCCTGATAACATTATAAAAGGCGAGCAGAACATTCACTGCATAAGGAGAGCAAGAAAGGATAATTTATAATAATTATTGTGTGGTAAAACACTTCTATACATCTATGCGTAGAAGTGTTTTTGTTTTTAAGATTGAAAAATTAAAAATTTTGTGTTATATTTTAATTAAGAAACGGGGGACTTAGTTTAGTGGTAAAATGACTGTCTCCAAAACAGTAGATAGGGGTTCGATTCCCTTAGTCCCCGCTAATTTTATAAAATGTTAAGTAAAAATGAAAAGAGTCCCAATTTACCGATTAATGATTTGATTCTGTATTGCATACATTCAATAGTTTCAAATAATGAAGAGTGTAGTTTTGATAGATTGCTAAAAGAATGTTTTACATTATTTCCAGAATCAATAGAATTTCAAAGATATCCAATTTGGCCAGATTCAAGAAAATTAGATAGGCCATTAAGATTTTTAAGAAATCAGCGCTTAATAATTGGAGAGCCAAAAACCTTTTTTATACTAACTTTAGAGGGAAAGAAAAAGGCAATTGAATTAAGTAGATTATTAAAACAAGGAAAACTATTATAATGAATAAAATTTCTAAAATATTTTATGGATTATTGTTTGTAATATTTTTTGCAGTGATTTTGTTTTGGTATGAAATTTATATTCCAAATGATTTATTTACAGGAAAAATAATAAATTATAAAGCGGAAAGGGGCCTTGGGGATGATGAGATTGCTGTTGAATTGCAAAAGCAAGATATTATAAAAAGTAATTTATTTTTTAGATTTTATGTTATCTTCTCAGGGAATCATGGTAAAATTCAAGCAGGAAATTATGTTTTAGGTTCTAATATGTCTGTAGCCCAAATTGTAGAGAAATTTGTTTTAGGAGATGTTATTAAAGATGAAATTACAATTATTGAGGGGTGGAATTTAAATGACATCCAAAATTATTTATTCGAGAAGAAAGTTTGCAATAAAGAAGATTTCCTAGAAATTGTTGCGAGAGATTTTAGTAATGAATTTATATTTTTAGAGGATAAGCCAAAAAATGTAGATTTAGAAGGATATATTTTCCCAGATACTTATGAAATATTAACTGGCGAAAGTTGTGAACAAATTATTAAAAAAACTTTAGTAAATTTTGGAAAAAAATTAGATTATAAATTACAAGAAGAAATAATAAAACAAAAAAGAAATATTTTTGATGTAGTTGTTTTAGCTTCTATAATAGAAAAAGAAGTAATAACTATTGAAGATAAAAAAATAGTAGCTGGGATTTTAAATAATAGACTTGAGAGTGGTATGCCCTTGCAGGTTGATTCTACAATAAATTATATTACAGGTAAAAATCATCCAGGGGCCTTAATTATAGATACAAAAATAGATTCGCCATATAATACTTACAAATATGCAGGTTTGCCTTTGGGCCCTATTTCAAACCCTGGCCTTGATTCAATAAAAGCTGTTATTTATCCTACAGAAAGTAATTATTTTTATTATTTGTCTACAAAAGATGGCAAAACAATTTTTAGCAAAACATTAGATGAACATAACATTGCTCGCGCAAAGTATTTAAGATAAAAAAATGATTCTAAATTTAACTTCAGATTCAATTTTTTTAATATTTGGTTTTCTGGGATATGTTATTGGAAGATGGGGAGATAATCATTTAAATTTTTTGATGAGAGATCCTTGGTGGACGCCTCATCATTGGATATATGGGTTTTTACTAATGATTATTAGTTTCTATTTTTTTCATGAATTTTGGTTGCAAATATTTTCTTTTGGGCTTGGATTATTTGTAAGTGATTTAAAAGATTTTTTACATTTTAGAATTTTAGGTTCTGATAAGAAAATTAAGGAAAATGTTAAATTTTGGCACATTGATTAAAAAATAATTATGATTATTATATAACATAAACAAAAAGCACTTAATTGGTGCTTTTTTGATTTTCTAAATATTTAAACTGTTTTTAAAAATTCGCTAGAATATTTTGATGGAAGTTTTATTGGTTTTGATATTTTCCAGATTTGCTCAAACTGTACTCTAATTAAATCAGAAAACTCTTGGCTATGGATAAGAAATCCAAAACCTTCATTTTTTGAAGAAACAAAAGCTACTTTGTCTGCATAAAGCCAATAGCCCATATTCCAGGTCATACTTCTTGGAGCTAGTCGTAATTTTCTTTTGTGTTTTTTGCCAACCCCTAAAAATGTATTTATTTTTGCATCAATCACATTGTCGTTTGGCCAGATGGCTTTAACTGAAATGTTTTGCCTGATTCTTCTACGATTTAAATCTTCATGATATTCTTTACCTAGAATTTTTACCATTTCACTAATTGGCCACATAGATAACGATTCAATATCTTTATACCAAAGCATATCTTTAAGGACTTGCTTGATTCCTGTTGTGCCAGAATAAAACTTAATTTTTGGTTCTAGTGCTTTAATATTTAGATTTAAAGTTGGAAGAATATCAGTAATCATTTTATCTTTTTTCTTTAAATCATCTATTTTTGTATGTATCAAATGTTGCAGGTTTTTTACATCATCGGCACCAAATAATTTTTTGTTATCTTCTATCTTTTCCGTTACAAGGCCACTATCAATTAATAATCTTAAATTATCATAAATAGTTGGTCTTGGCATATTTAGGTTTTCTGCTAATTGGCGAGCAGAGGAATAGCCAGTTTCTAAAAGTCTGGTATATATTCTTATACAATTATCTGAAAAGCCGATTTCTTTTAATATTGAGTTAATCATAAAATTTTAATTCATTTGTTATTATATTTGTCGCTTGGCGACGACATATTTACAATTTAATAATACATCATATATAATAAAAAAGCAAGAGATAATAATTAACTGTTAGACCTGTTGCTAAATAAGACTCGTGCCTAAATTTGAAATTTTGACTGCAAATTTATAAAAATTCGTCGGCTTGCCTAAAGGCAAACTTTCTCATTTTTCTAAATTTTCGTACAAAATTTCTGCATTTCGCTTACTCGTCTTATCTAACAACAGGTCTATTTATAAAATTATGCAAAATAAAAATATTTGGATTGTGATTGGTATTATCATCATTTTTATTATTACGGCGCTTTTCATGTTTCAAAAACCAGAACAAACTGGCCTGCAACATGTAACTGTTGGTATACAAACTGGACCTGCCAATGCTTTGGTGATGGTTGCTAAAGATAAAGGATTTTTTGAAAAACAAGGTTTAAATGTTGAGCTAAAAGAATTTGCCGCAGGCAAAGATGCCTTGATTGCATTTTTAGGTGGTTCACTTGATTTTTCTATTTCTGGTGATGTTCCAGTAACGCTTTCAACTTTGGCTGGTAATAAATTTGTTGTGCCTGCACAGGTTGTTGGTAAAACTAAAAATGAGGTTCGTGTTGTTGCAAGAAATGAGAATACCTTGGATACTGCTGATAAATTCTTTAAAGCCAAAAAACGTAAACTTTCAACATCTATTGGCGGTGGACCAGAATTTTTTACTTACGAGTTTTTAAATAAGCTTGGTATTACTAAAGATCAAGTTGAAATAATTGCTCAAAAGCCTGGTGATATGCCCGCTGCACTTATTAGTGGAAGCGTTGATGCAATAGCCATTTTTGATCCTTTTGCTTTTATTGCGGAGAAACAGCTAGGCGATAAAGCAATTACTTTTACTGATGAAAGCCTATATTCTGAGTTATATGTTATTGAGGCAAAAGAGTCTGTAAAACAAGACTTTACGACTCTTGAAAAACTTTTGAATGGATTAATTGAAGCAGAAAAATTTACTAAAGATAATCCAGAAGAAGCAAAAATTATAGTTATAAAATATACCAAACTTGATAAAGAAACAATTGATGGAATTTGGAACAGTTTTGATTTCCGTATTGCATTAACGCCACAACTTTTAGAATATTTAAATAGAGAGGCACAATGGGCAATAGATACTGCAAAAGTAACAAAGGAAACTGTAATACCAAATTTCCGCGATATAATTTTTGACATCCCATTAAAGAAAATTTCTCCTTCTGCTGTTGAAATATAATTATACATGAAAAAGTTTTTATGGTTTATTCTACCAATTATTTTTCTTCTCATACTTTGGGAAATGATTTCGCATAGTGGTTTTGTTAGTATTACTCTTTTTCCTCCTCCATCTAAAGTTTTTGCTTCGCTCTGGGAAATGATAATATCTAAAACAATATTTTTAGATTTGCGTGATAGTTTATGGCGCCTTATCTTAGGACTTTTCCTAGGCTCAGCGTTTGGTGTTATTATAGGGTTGTTTACTGGAAGAAACAAAATTTTTGAAAATATTTTTTTACCTATTATCCAAATATTTCGCCCACTTCCGCCAGTAGCAATTATTCCGCTTGTAATTATTTGGTTTGGTATTGATGACGGGGCAAAAATATTTTCTATTGCATTTGCAGTATTTTTTCCTGTTTGGCTTAATACTCATATTGGAGTTGGAAGAATAGCACAAGAATTTTTATGGAGTGCAAAACTTCTCACAGCGTCCTCGATAAAAATATTTCATAAAATCGTTTTTCCTTCGGCAATTCCATTTATAATTGCTGGAATAAGAACAGGTATTGCTGTAGCTTTTGTTATGGTTTTTGTTTCGGAACTCTCAGGAGCGTCAGGTGGATTAGGGTATAGAATTTCTATTTCTAGTTTAACGTATCGCATTGATGAAATGATAGCAGCTTTAATTGTACTTGGTGCGCTTGGTGCCCTAACAGATCAATTGTTTGTTTTTGCAACAAATAAAATTTTTCCTTGGATTAAATTTTCAATAAAATGAACCATATTTTAGTAAAAAATTTATCAGTTAATTATAAAAATTTTTGCGCTTTAAAGAGCGTAAATTTTGATGTTAATAAAGGTGAATTTGTAGCTATAGTCGGTAAATCTGGAAGTGGAAAAACTACTTTTTTGAAAGCGCTTGCTGGGTTTGTTCCATTTTTGGGTCAAGTTACTATACCAAAGAATATTGGTATGATGTTTCAGAATTATGCCACTTTTGCCTGGCTCACTGTTTCGGAAAATATAGCTTTTGGTCTGGATGGAAAAAATAGCAAAGAGCAAATTAAGATAATTGATGAACATTTAAAATTAGCAGAACTTGAGGATAAAAGAGATAAGTACCCCGCTGAGCTCTCAGGTGGGCAGATGCAACGTGTTGCTCTTGCTCGATCTTTGGCACATAATTCAGAGGTATTGTTAATGGATGAGCCATATGGTTCATTAGATGCATATACAAGAGACAAGATGCAACAGTGGCTTTTGAATATTTGGACAAAGTATAATAAGACTATTGTGTTTGTAACGCACAATATTGAAGAAGCAATTTTTCTTGCTGATCGAGTTTTAGTTCTAAATGATCAAAAATTTGTTGGTGAATATAAAATATCATTTACGCGACCACGCAATGAAAGTATTAAATTTTCACCAGAATTTAATATATTACGTCAGGAAATCTTTGAATCACTAAATCAGCATCTCGTGTCATAGTTTAGATTTATTATTACAAACAAAAAATTATTGTACTGACAGGTAAATATTATAAATAAAATATTATTAATTTAAAAATAATAGAACTTTAAGGTTGACATATTTAAAATAATAGAATAATATATAAACATAGTCCGCAGACGGTTTTGCCTCGCAAATATGCGAAATAATTTGGAGTTTTGCTCCAAGCAAGCCATAGGATCAAGTTTTAGATAATAGCGTAGTTTGTTCTACTACAACCTACTCACTACTACCTACAAACTAAATTCGTCTGCGAAAAAGGTCGCAGTTTTTTTATTTCAAGGCGATACCAATGAAACGAATAACATATACCAATGAAACTAATATTAGTATAATTGGTATGAAATTAGTATATTAGTATCGCGATGACGAAATGGCATTAAATAAAGATCAGAAAAAAAAGCAGTTAGAGAGTTTAAAAGAAAAGATTGTAAATCAAAAATCAATAGTTTTTGTTGATTTCTCAAAAGTAGCATCAGATAAAATGTTTACTTTAAGAAAAAAACTTAAAGAAGAAGGATGTAATTTAAAAATTGGAAAGAAAACATTAATTAGAGTAGCTTTTGGACAAGCAGGAATTTCTTTTTGGAATGTAATGAAAAAGAGTATCCCTGGGCAATTAGCTTTGGTTTTTGGAATTGAAGACGAAATAGCACCTGCTAGAATCTCAAATCAATTTTCAAAAGATAATGAAAATTTTAAGATTTTAGGAGGTATTTTTGAAAGTAGGTTTATTGATAGAGAAAAAGTATTGGTACTTGCGAATATTCCACCAAGAAATGAATTACTTGGTAGATTGGTTGGTTCGCTCGCCAGTCCAATGGCAAGTTTTGTAAGAGTATTAGATAAAATAGCAACAAAATAATTAATTTATCGCTCGTAAATTAAATTTTTTCGCTCAGGATATTACTTTCCAAATGACGCGATAATTTTTACCTGTTGGTAAAAATTTCACTCAGTTCTCAGCCACTGCGGTGGCTTCCGAAAAGCATTTGGAAAATAACATCCTTCGCTCAAAATTTATTTTTATAAAAAAAATGACAGATGAAATAAAAGCAGAAGTGCCAGCTAAATTTAAAAATTTGGTTGAGGAAATAAAAAAACTTCCAGTTGTGGAACTGGCAGAACTTGTAAAAGTTTTGGAAGCAGAGTTTGGAGTTTCAGCAGCAGCTCCAGTAGCTGTAGCTGGACCTGCAGCAGGCCCAGTAGAGGAGAAAACAGCTTTTAATGTAGAATTAAAAGAAGTTGGAGCTCAAAAGATTGAAGTTATTAAAGTTGTAAGAGATGTTACAGCAAAAGGATTAAAAGAATCAAAAGACTTGGTTGACTTAGCAGCAGCTGGAACAGCTCAATTGATTAAAGAAGGGGTAAAGAAAGAAGAAGCTGATGAAATTGCAAAGAGATTTACAACCGCAGGAGCAAAAGTAGAGATAAAATAAAACACTCGTCATTGCGAGGAGCAAAGCGACGAAGCAATCTAAACAGGGGTAAAACCCTGTTTTTGCTTGCAAAATTTTATAGTCGGAGTAACATTAACTAATATGACCAACGCACAACCGACATGGTGCCGTGTTGCGTCGCTGGCCAATGTCCTTTCTTTTAGGCATTTGCCTGGAGGGGTACGATGGCCGATTTGGAATTTACTAAGAAAAATTTTCGGGCGTTGTATTGGCTGTGGAAAAACTACTTGTCTTCTGCTAAAGGAATGGCAACTGAAGTAGTTGAAGGGGCTGGGCGGTTGTATAGTGTTTTGATCTTTCAAATTCATTGTGAGGACAAAAACTCTGAATTTGACAAGCCGATTTCCGATCGTGCACGGATGTTGTGGCAACAATTCTTGGCATATATCACTATTTGACTTTCGTGATATTGCCAAGAAGGAAGAGGGCTTTGCGGAGCCCTTTTTGTTTTTTATATTTTTTGGTAATATATAATATATGAAAGATGATATATATAATAATTTAAAATTAGATTTGCCAGAACTCAAGGAAGGCGTTTTGTTAAAAGATTATACAACTTTTAAAATTGGCGGTTTGGCCAAATATTTTTTTATTGCACATAGCAAAGAAATTTTAATAAAAGTAATAAAATTAGCAAAGACAAACAAAATTCCAATTTTTGTTTTAGGTGGTGGAAGCAATCTTTTAATATCTGATAAAGGGTTTAAGGGATTAGTTATAAAGTTAAAAGTTAAAAGTTATAAAGTAAATAAAAATAAAATTGTAGTTGATGCTGGGGTGGGTTTATCAAAATTAGTAAATTTAGTTTTAGAAAATAGTTTAACTGGAATGGATTGGGCTGCGGGGATTCCGGGGAGCACTGGTGGTGCAATTTATGGTAATGCTCAGGCATTTGGGGAAAAAATTTCAGATAATTTGATGGAAGTAGAATATCTTGATGTGAAAAGTTTAAAAATAAAAAAAGTATCTAAAAAACAGTGTAAATTTACCTTAAAAAATAGCATATTTAAAAAAAATAAAAATTTGATAGTTTTATCTGCAACTTTTGATTTAAAGAAAGGAAATATTAATGAGATTCGTAAAAATGTATTAGAGCATATAAATTATAGAAAGAAAAATCATCCGATTAATTTTCCTTCAGCTGGTTCAGTTTTTGTAAATACTGAAACAAAAATAACTAATAAAAAATTGCTTGCAAAGTTTCCTGAATTAAAGTATTTTAATAGTAAGGGGGTAATTCCTTCAGGCTACTTAATTGAAAAGGTGGGGCTTTCCGGAAAACAAATTGGAGGAGCTAAGTTTTCTGATGTTCATGCAAATTTTATTGTAAACACGGGTAATGCGAAAGCACAAGATGTTTTAAAATTAATCAAATTAGCCAAAAAAAAAGTAAAAAAAATTTTTAATATTAATCTGGAAACAGAAATACAAATATTATGAAAATAATAATTAAAACGAAGAATTTGGAATTGACGCCATCATTGGAAAATTATATTAATGAGAAAATTGGTAGTTTAGAAAAATTTATAAAAAATTTGCAAAAAGAGGAAGAGGGGAAAACATTGTCAGAAATCTTTGTAGAAGTAGAGAAAGAGTCAAAGCATCATAGGCATGGCGATATTTTTAGAGCAACAGCACAAGTTATTCTTCCAGGTAAAAGTTTGATAGCTGAAGCTAAAGGAGAAGATTTGCTCTTAGTAATTGTAGAAGTAAAAGACGAACTTCAGCAGGAAATTAAAAAATATAAACTAAAAAAAATGGATGCGAAAATAAAAGGTGGTAGGAAAGCAAAGGATCAATTAAAATCAGAAACATAAAACAATGTCAATTTTAACAAAAATTTTTGGTGATCCAAATGAAAAGTATATAAAGAGTTTACAGCCAATTGTAGAAAAAATAAATTCTTTTGAAATAGAATTTTCAAAACTTTCATTACAAGAAATTAAAGAAAAAACCTTTCGACTTCGCTCAGGGCTAGCAAGTGGGAAAACTTTAGACGATATTCTCCCAGAGGCTTTTGCTTTGGTTAGAGAAGCAGGAAAAAGAACTTTAAATCAAAGGCATTTTGATAGTCAATTAATTGGAGGAATTGTTTTACATCAAGGTAAAATTGCAGAAATGAGAACCGGAGAAGGTAAAACTTTGTCTGCTACTTTGCCAGCTTATTTAAATGCACTTTTAGGTAAAGGAGTTCATATTGTTACAGTTAACGAATATTTAGCAAAAAGAGATATGATTTGGATGGGACAGATTTATAATGCATTAGGATTAACTGCAGGATGCATTACAAATTCAGGAGGTTTTATTTATGATGAAAACTATAAAAATGAAAACGAAAAAGATGCAAAGAGAGATATAGTGGGAGGATTTTTAGTGGTGGAAGATTTTTTAAAACCAGTTTCAAAAAAAGAAGCTTATAGTGCTGATATAACATATGGAACTAATAATGAATTTGGTTTTGATTATTTAAGAGATAATATGGTTTTTGATTTAGAACAAAAGGCACAAAGAGATTTTAATTTTGCAATTGTGGACGAAGTAGATTCAATTTTAATTGACGAAGCAAGAGTTCCTTTAATAATTTCTGGAGAAGCTGAGCCTGCAACTGAAAAATATTCATTATTTGCAAAAATTGTATCAAGTTTGGAAAAAGAAACAGATTATGTTTTAGATGAAAAATTAAAAACAGTCACTTTTACAGAAGAAGGTCAAAATAAAGTGGTAAATAAGTTGGGCCAAGATCCTTGGCAAGATAATGACATTACAGCTACTCATCAATTGGAATCAGCTTTAAGAGCTAAGGCTTTGTTTATTAAAGATAGAGATTATGTTGCACAAAATGGCGAGATTTTAATTATTGATGAATTTACAGGAAGAATTTTGCCTGGTAGAAGATGGTCAGCTGGTTTGCATCAAGCAGTTGAAGCTAAGGAAGGAGTAAGAGTGCAACCCGAGTCTGTAACTTATGCCACAATAACTTTTCAAAATTATTTTCGCCTTTATAAAAAATTATCTGGAATGACAGGAACTGCTTTTACTTCAGCTGAAGAATTTGATAAAGTTTATAAATTAGAAGTAGCAATTGTGCCAACAAATAAAACTATTGTTAGAAAAGATTTGCCAGATAAAATTTTTAAATCTGAAGCTGGAAAATTTAAGGCAGTTGTAAGGGAAATAAAAGAATTAAATCAAAGGGGCCAACCAATTTTAGTTGGAACAAGATCTGTAGAAAGAAATGAATATCTTGGAAGATTACTTGAAATGGAAGGAATTAAGCACGAAATTTTAAATGCCAAAAATCATCAAAGAGAAGGAGAAATAATTGCTCAAGCTGGCAGAAAAGGAGCTGTAACAATTGCTACAAATATGGCAGGTCGAGGGGTTGACATCATACTTGGTGGCAACCCCGTAGACCCTGAGCATAGTCGAAGGGTCCGTGAATTGGGAGGTTTACACGTTATGGGTACAGAAAGACACGAAGCTCGCAGAATTGATAATCAATTAAGGGGCAGGTCTGGTAGACAGGGAGATCCAGGAACTACTCAATTTTTTGTTTCTTTAGAAGATGATTTAATGCGTATTTTTGGAGGAGATAGAATAAAGAATTTAATGACCACTTTCAATGTAGCCGAAGACGAACCAATTTCAGCTGGGATTTTGTCCGGTGCTTTAGAGTCAGCTCAAAGTAAAATAGAAGGTTTTAATTTTGATTCTCGCCATCATTTGCTTGAATATGATGATGTAATGAATAAGCATAGAGAAATAATATATAAAAAAAGAAATGAATTTTTAGAAAAATCAGTATTGGAAGGCCCGTCCTTGCAACAATATGTTCTAGAGCTTGTAAAAAAAGCTGGGCACACAGAACAAGAATATTTAAATAAAGAAAAAGAATTAGGTGAGCAAAATATGAGGAATGTAGAGAAATTTGTGTGTTTAAAAGTTTTAGATACTTTATGGCAAGATCATTTAAGCAATATGGAACATATGAGAGATTCTGTAAGACTTAGAGCTTATGGTGGAAAAGATCCTTTAGTTGAGTATAAAAATGAGGGACACCGAATGTTTGGCGAACTATTAAAAGAAATGGATTTTGAAATAGCACAAGATATTATGAGTGCTGGTTTAACGAAGCCATCTCAACAGATTAATACAGATTTGAAAACAGATTTACACAGATCACAGACTGGCGGAAAACAAATCGGGCGGAACGATCCATGTCCGTGCGGAAGCGGAAAGAAATGGAAAAATTGCGGATTAATTAATGCCCCGGAGCACAAAAAATAACTTTTTTGTAAAAGAAAACCCGGGCCTCGACGAATCAAGGCGCACGGGTTGAGTACTCGCGATGAGGTTGGTTTTCTCAGCACAGAACCAAAACATCGCCGGCTGAGAATCCAAAATCATCCATGTAGAATTGCCAGTCCTCGGGACCTTCGCCGACCATGGGCTTGGCCCATATTAGCGTGGGGACGCAATTGTCTCCGTCGGTGTAGTACCAGTGTTCCGGAAACACCAAAGTCTTTCCTCGTAGTTCCGTGGGGATCCTGTCTTTCTGTGTTAGCATGCTTCGGGCATGGCTAGCGCCAGTGCGTTTTCCCAGCTTACCGACGATTCCCACCACTTCCTGACTTTTCCCACTCTGTTCGATGGGGAAGAAATTGGGTCGGAATTCCTGACCCAACTCGGCCGGCACCTCTCCTTGGCAAACCCAGTCATCCCTGCGCGGTTCCCACAAATCAGTCATTCGGAAAACCACATTGGTTTCCATTTCGTTCTCCTTGCAATAGGGGGGGTAAAAACTTTAGCACAATTCTATAGTTTTATTATATCATATTATATAATCTTGTCAAGTGAAAAATGAAGAAATTTCAAAATCTAACACAAACAGAATAATAGCACATTTGGATATGGATGCATTTTTTGCGAGTATAGAAGAAGCAGATAGCCCAATTTTTAAAGGAAAACCAATTGCAGTGGGATCTGAGGCGCTAAATGGTAATGGAAGGGGGGTTGTTTCTACTGCAAATTATAAAGCTCGCGAATATGGTATTCATTCTGCTTTGCCCATTTCACAGGCATGGCAACTCTCACAAAAAGCCAAAAAAGAAGGCAAGGATGAAGTGATTTTTTTACCAGTAGATATGGAAAGATATGAGCAAGTATCTTGTGGAATTTATGATATAATAAAAAAATACGCTAATGTTGTGGAACCAGCTAGCATTGATGAATTTTATTTCGATTTAACACCCAGTTTGTCATTGCGAGGAGCGACCGAAGGGAGCGACGCGGCAATCCAGAGTAGTAGCACGAATTCTAGATTGCTACGTCGTCCTGCAAAGGCGGGACTCCTCGCAATGACAGGTGAGGACGATGAGTGGAAACAAGCAGAGAAAATTTGTTTGAAAATAAAAAAAGAAATAAAAGAAAAATTTAAAATTACTTGTTCTGTGGGCCTTGCTCCTAATAAATTAATTTCTAAAATTGCTGCTGGCAAGAAAAAGCCAGATGGATTTGTTATTGTGCGACAGGAAGAGGTAGAAGTTTTTCTAGAACCATTGTCAGTGCGTGAATTGCCGGGAGTAGGCCCTAAGACAGGGGAAGTTTTAAGAAAAAATGGCGTAGAAAAAATAAAAGATTTAAAAAAGTTTTCGTACGAGGATTTATATGATATACTTGGAAAATATGGATTAGATTTGTATTATAAAGCTAAAGGAATTGATGACTCAGAACTTATTGAAAGTAGGGAGGTAAAATCTATTGGAGAACAAACAACTTTTGATAAGGACACTCAAGATGCAGTTTATATTGGAGATATTTTTGAAAAACTGTGTTCTGATGTATTTTTAAGATTTAAAGAATCAGGATTTAAAAGTTTTAAAACAATTGCAATTACTGTAAGATTTAAAGGATTTGAAACAAAAACTACAGCCAAGACTTTAAAAGAATCAATTAGTAGCGAGAAAATATTTAAATTAGAAGCTTTAAAACTTTTATTACCATATTTAGATAGCAGGAAAAATCCAAATAATAAATTAATTAGATTAATTGGCGTTAGTATAAAAAATTTTAATAATTAAAAACTTATGAACAAAATTTTTTTAGGGATTTTATCAATAATTTTAATTGTTCTAGTTTTTGGAGCTGGAATTTATTTTAATAATGAAATTTATTCTTTTTTTGGTGGAATAAATAAAAATATTGAAGATTTTAAGAAAACCGAAATAGGAAATTTAATAAATCAAGTTGGCAATGAAGTTTTAAATCCCTCTCCTTTAAAAGTTAACAATCCATTCAAAAATGTTGTTTTAACAAGTGAAAAAGTATTTTTGGAAACAAATATTCAAAGAAACATTAATGGATTTTTGCCACTTTCAAGAAATGCTGTTTTAGATAAATCAGCATTAGCCAAAGCCAATGATATGTTTAAAAATCAGTATTTTGAACACAATTCACCTTCGGGAGTGAGTCCTGCTGAATTAGTTAAAAGTTTTGGATATAATTATATAGTTACTGGAGAGAATTTGATTTTAGGGAATTTTGATTCCGAATATAAATTGGTTGAGGCTTGGATGAATAGCCCTGGGCATAGGGCAAATATTTTAAATAAAAGATATACAGAAGTGGGCATTGCAGTTGTAAAAGGAACTTATAATGGGCAAACAACTTGGATTGGGGTTCAAGAGTTTGGCTTGCCTTTGTCTGCGTGCACAAAACCAGATATTGATTTAAAAAATCAAATTGATATATTAAAAGTAAAAATAGATAATTTATCATTGCAAATTGAACAAAAAAAACAAGAAATTGATAGCATAAGCTCAAACGCCAAAAAATTTAATATGTTAGCTAAAGAGTATAATGATTTGATTAGAGAGTATGAAAATTTAGCTAATCAAATAAAAATTTTAATTACAAAATATAATAATGAGGTTTCAATATTTAATAATTGTGTTGCTGGTAGTAATTAATAATTTATGAAAATTTTTGCAGTTAAAACAAGGGCTATGTTACCACCAAAAGATGATTTGTTCTCCTTGATTAGGAGTAGTTTTCTATACAATAAAATAAAATTGAAAGAAAAATCAATAATTGTAATTACTTCAAAAATTGTTACTATTGCTCAAGGCAGATGTGTAAAAATAAATACAGATTTGAATAAAGAACATCAAAGAAAGGAGAAAGATAAATTGATAAAACAGGAAGCAGATTTTTTCATTGATCGTAAACACGTTCCGCATCAGTTAGTAACTTTAACAATCAAAAATAATATTTTAATTCCAACTTCTGGTATTGATGAAAGTAATGCAAATGGATATTATATTTTATGGCCTAAAAAACCATTTTTGGAAGCTAAAAAAATTCATGCATTTATAAAAAAAGAATTTGGTGTAAAAAAAGTTGGTATAATAATTTCTGATAGCCATACAACTCCCTTAAGAGCTGGAATTTCTGGAATTTCAATTGCTTATTTTGGCTTTTATCCATTAAGAGATTACAGAGGTAAAAAAGATATATTTGCAAGAGAGCTTAAAATGTCACAAACAAATATTGTAGATTCTTTAGCTGATATTGCAGTTTTTGCAATGGGTGAGGGAAATGAGCAAACTCCAATTGCAATTATTGAGGATGCCTTGGGAATTAAGTTTGGTTTTGATAGTGTAAAAAATGATCCTTTAATAATTGATAAAAAACAAGACATTTATTGGCCATTAGTAAATGGTGCAAAATGGAGTAAAGGTAAAAATAAAAAGTAGAATATGAAATTTGCAATTGTTTCAGATAGTCATAATAATGTAAAAAATTTTAAAAAAATTATTGTATTTTTGAATAAAGAAAATATTAAGTTGATTTTGCATTGTGGAGATATTGGAAGTCCAGAATTTTTAGAAGAATCATTACAAGATTTTGATGGAAAGTTTTTTGGAGTTTTAGGAAATATGGATAGAGATTATAGAATATTAGTGGTTGATTATAATAAAATTAAAAATGTGAAGATTGAAGAAAGAGTTTTGGAAATTCCAATTGATAAAAAAATGACAGCTATTACACATTATCCAGAAACTGCACGAAGTTTGGCTGAGTCTGGTAAATATAATTTAGTTTTTTATGGACACACACATAAGCCTTGGCTTGACTCGCTGAAGCTCGCAAGCGAAAGCGGTGAAGAGAAAAAGTGTTTGCTTGTTAATCCTGGAGAAACTGCTGGACAAATATTTAAACCTTGTTTTGCAATTTATGATACAGAAAAAGATTTTCTTGAACTTAAAATTTTAGAAAGATTAGAACAACGCTAAGTTGTCTAGAAAGGTTGACTATTTATAGAAAAAGAGTAAAATATAACTATTATAAAAAATGAATAATAAAAATTAAAATTCAAACTTACATGAAATCTAAATATTATATTCTTATAGCTATTATTGTGTTAGCTTTTTTAGTTGGAAATTTTGCAAACCCAATTTACTTTAATAAATCTGTTGATTTTTTAAATTCTAAATTTTCTTGGACACTGCCACATTTTTGGAACAAACCATTTACTTTAGGTCTTGATTTGCAAGGTGGTGTAAATTTAGTTTATCAGGCAGATTTAAGCCAAACAATTGATAAGGATGGGGCTATGGCAGGTTTGAGAGATGTAATTGAAAGAAGAGTTAATATGTTTGGAGTATCTGAGCCTGTTGTGCAAATTCAGGGCGAGGATAGGCTTTTGGTAGAGCTTCCTGGAGTGAAAAATGTACAAGAAGCAATACAAATGATTGGAGAAACTCCATATTTAGAGTTTTTGGAGCAGAGAGAAGAAAAAGATTCTCAAATAATTTTAGATAAAATGAAAGAAATTCAAACAGCACAGGAGAAAGGAGAAGATATTTCAAAAATTATAGATTGGCAAATAGCGTTGCAAAGTCCTTATTTTAAGCCAACAGAATTAACTGGAAAATATTTAAAATCTGCTAATGTTATTTTCAATCAAACAACATTTAAACCTGAAATTGAACTTCAATTTAATGATGATGGAGCTAAGTTGTTTGAAACTATTACAGAAAGAAATGCAAATAAACCTTTGGCAATATTTTTAGATGGAGCTTCGATTATAGATACATCGGGAGATAATAAAATTGATGGAAATGATTTATACGCTCCAATTGTTCAAGGTAAAATTTCTGGCGGGCGAGCTGTAATTACAGGAAATATGTCAACACAAACTGCAAATGATATTAAGAGACGATTAAATTCAGGAGCTTTGCCAGTTAAAATTGGTGCGCCAATTTCTCAAGAAACAGTAGGACCTACTTTAGGATCTGTTTCTTTGCAAAAGTCTTTATGGGCAGGAGTTTGGGGTCTTTTAGCTGTAGCTTTGTTTATGATTGTATTTTATAGATTGCCAGGACTTTTGGCTTCTATTGCTTTGGTAATTTATGTTGCAATTGTTTTATCTATATTTAAATTAGTGCCTGTAACTTTAACTTTAGCTGGAATTGGTGGATTTATTTTGTCTATTGGAATGGCAGTTGATGCTAATATTTTGATTTTTGCTAGAATGAAGGAAGAAATAAATAATGGTAAAAGCTTAGGACTTGCAATTGATGAAGGTTTTAAAAGAGCCTGGCCATCAATTAGAGATAGTAACTTAAATTCTTTGATCGTTTGTGCAATTTTATTTTTATTTGCAACCTCGTTTATTAAGGGATTTGCTTTGACTTTGAGCATTGGTATTTTAGTAAGTTTATTTTCAGCAATATTCATCACTAGAATTTTACTACAAATATTTATTGGAAATTGGGCAGAAAAAGTCAAGTGGCTTTTGTAAAATAATTTTGTAATTTGAAAAGTCTCTTTCTGTCATTGCGAGGAGCCCGCAGGCGACGTGGCAATTTAGAAGTTTGAGATTGCTTCGGCTATTGCGATAGCCTCGCAATGACGGAAGAGAACTAATTTTGTAAAAAAAGAGACGCTGGGTCGTCCGAGAAAAATTCGGATTACTCCCAGCGCCATGCTGACGAAAAAGCGGTTTTCACGCCGGGTATTCGTCAACTGGACGTTGCCACGGTTCTCGCTCATTGCTTTTCGGTCGGCTACGATGATCATCGGTTCCCTGTTTTATTGGGTCGCTTTCTTCCTTTTCTTCCGTGGGTTGTTCGCCATCGAACAGCACAAGTGCTTCACGATTTGCCAGATCTACGGCGACTATTGAGACCGATCCGCCCCTCTTCAGTGCTTCGTTGAGTCTTCTCACAAAGCATTCACTCGAGCGACCAGTTTCCACTTCGCGAACTGTTGGTTCTATGAGTTCCACATACATAATCATCTCCTTAAAATCAGGGATTCGAAACCATAGAAATAATATCAAAAATAAAATTAATTGTCAAATAAAATATTAAAAAAATAAAAATATGAATTTCAATTATACAAAGTATTCGCCAATATATTACACAATCTCTGGGGTTTTAATTATTGCCTCAATTGTTTGTTTGTCTGTTTTTGGATTAAAGTTTGGAATTGAATTTACAGGTGGTAGTAATATGCAAATTGAATTTTTGGAAAATAGACCGTCAAATGAAGATATAAATAAATCTCTGGTTGATTTTAAATTAGGAGACATAGTAATTCAGCCAACAGGCCAAAAAGGTGTTATTTTGCAATTTAAGGGCGTAGATGAGGCGATTCATCAGCAAATTTTGGCAAAAATAAATGAGCTTTCAAAATCAGAAGAAAAAAGCTTTCAATTTATTGGGCCATCTGTTGGTCAAGAATTAAAAAACAAGACTCAAATTGCTATTGTAATGGTGCTTTTAGCAATTACAATTTATATTGCATTTGCTTTCAGAAAAGTTTCTCGCCCCGTTGCTTCTTGGAAATATGGAGTTACTTCTTTAATCGCATTGTTTCATGATATTTTAATCCCACTTGGAGTATTTGCTGTTTTAGGAAAATTTTATAATGTTGAAATTACAATTCCAATTATTGCTGCTTTGCTTACAGTTTTAGGATTTTCGGTTCATGACACAATTGTTATTTTTGACAGAATCAGGGAAAATATTTTAAGAAAAGGAATGGGGCAGTTTAAAGAAAATGTAGATCTGAGTTTAAACCAAACCTTAGGTAGATCTTTAAGTACTGTATTTAGTACATTAATTCCACTTTTTGCAATGTACTTTTTTGGAGGAGAAACTTTAAAATATTTTTCTTTGGCTTTAATAATTGGAATAACTTCTGGGGCTTATTCTTCAATATTTATTGCAGGCCCCTTATTGGTTTCTTGGAGAAAATGGGATGAAAAGAAATTCTAAAAATAGTTATTAACAGTTAAGTCTTCAAGACTCTTGACATATAAACTAATATATGCTAACATTATATATTAAACTATAAACTATTAATAGTGCTATATTTTTTAGCCTTAAAACCAACCTAAAAATTATCGCAATATTTAGTAACATATTAAAATGACAAAATTAAATTACGCACAATTATATACAAAATTAACCAAAGGTCTTTCTCCAAAATCAAAGAATATTTTTGATAGACGTTTTGGAGTAAAAAATGGTAAACCAGAAACCTTAGAATCAATAGGGGATTCTTTGCATATTACCAGAGAAAGAGTTAGGCAGATTGAAGAAGTTGGTTTTAACTTTGTAAGAAAAAATAATCAAGAAACTTTAGATAAAGTTTTTAAAGAATTTGTTGATTATTTTACCAAAAATGGTGGTTTAAGACGTGAGGATTTAGTACTTGAAGAATTAGGAGGTAAGAAAAATAAACCATTTGTTTTATTCTTTTTAACAATTTCTGATTTGTTTACTAGAGTTTGTGAGAAAAAAGACTTTTTCTATTTTTGGTCAATAATTCCAGATGCTAAAAATAAAGTTAAAGAAACTTTAGATTCTCTAGTAAAAGATATTGATGTAGTTGGAAAAGTTATGGCTAGAAAAGATGTGATTGTTTCTTTTGCTTCAAAAAATAATTTAAGTAATGAGGCTGTTTCTTCTTATCTTGAAATTTCCAAAAATATTCAGACAAATAGAGAAGGGAAATTGGGTTTGGTTCACTGGCCAGAAATAAAACCAAGAGGTGTAAAGGATAGAGCATTTTTAACTTTTAAGAAACATGGCAAACCTTTGCATTTTACAGATGTAGCTAAAATGATTGATAAATTGGAATATAATCAGCCAAATAAAAAAACTTATGCTCAAACAGTGCATAATGAACTGATTAAGGATTCAAGATTTGTTTTAGTGGGTAGGGGCACTTATGCTTTATCAGAATGGGGATATACTCCAGGAACAATTAAAGATGTTATTATTAAAGTATTGCAAACCAAAAATCAACCAACACATAAAGATGAAATTGTTAAGGAAGTTTTGTCTCAAAGAATGGTTGCAAAAAATACAGTGCTTATGAATTTGAACATCAAAAATAATTTTGATAAAGATGATAAAGGAAATTATTTTATCAGAAAAATCGAATCAGTGTAAAAGTACATAAATAAAAGTGTGACTACTGTCACGTTTTTATTTTGTAAAAATAAATATCGCAAGAAAGTAGCGATCGCCATTTTTGTGCGATAATAATTTTTATTTTATAGCTTGTTTGTTGATTTTAAAATCTGTGAGGAGTATAATAATATAATGAATTTGAAATTTAAAATTTGAAATTTTAATGAATTATTTTTTTATTGGTTTATATATTTTATTGGCACTTACAGCAGTTTATTATATTGTATTTTTTGCATTACTTTATTATTGGCATGAGAAAAAAGCTACTTTTGTAGTAGTTCCTATAATCTTTACATTTTACTTTTTTGCAATAGGTTTTTTAATTGTTTCTATTATCTCATTAGCTATTGAATATTTACCAAGTTTTTTAAATAATTTATAAAATTATTTTTTTAAAAAAATGGCAAGCAAAATTTACAAAACATATTTTTTCTTTATGCCTTGGGCAAGGAAGGCATTTTGGGATCCTTTTTGGTGGGCGATTTTATTTGTAGTAATTTTGTTTATTCCTTTTTTAAGACCTTGGGGATGGTTTTTTCTTCCAATGATGTTAATTGTGCAACTAAAAGAACTTTATCTTTGGTGGATAATGTGGGATTTTACTTATGCAAAATTCAAATGGGTAGTAATTGAAATGATTCCACCAAAAGAAGTTTTGGCTCCGTTTAAAGCTATGGAAGATGTTTTTACTAGTCTTTGGCCAATATATGATTCTGGTAATTGGCGTGAGCAGTGGTGTGAGGGAGAATTTGCTGAATCAGCATATTGGTTTTCTTGGGAAATTGTAAGTGCTGAAGGATCGGTCCATTTTTATTTAAGATGTCTTGCTCAGCATAGAAGGACTATAGAATCAATTATTTATGGTCATTATCCGGAAATAGAAATGCGTGAAGTGCCTGATTACTTAAAAGCTATTCCGCAAGATATACCCAACCAAGAGTGGGATTTGTATGGAGAAGATTGGATGTTTGAAAAAATAGATTGTTATCCTATTAGAACTTATGAAAAGTTTTTTGAGCCACAAGGCGAAAGGATTTCAGCAGAGGAAAAAAGAATAGATCCAATGGCCTCCTTACTTGAAGGGCTTTCTAGATTAGGTCCAGGTGAGCATTTTTGGATTCAATTTATTACAACTCCAGTTGTTGATTCTGAAGTTGGACTTAATGCAATAGCAAAAAAAGAAATTGATAGAATTGCGAGGCGACCTGTTAAAAAAGAGAAAACATTTCTGCAAGATATAGGAGATTTGTTATATTACTTGATTATGGGACCTACAAAAGAGGGTAGTGGCGAAAAAGCAACTTATAAATTTCTCCCAAGAGTAATGGAGGATGAAGGTGATGATAATGAGCTTATGTTAACTCCTGGAGAAAAAGAAGTTTTACTTGGTATTGAAGATAAAATGAAAAAGCCAATTTTTAAATGTTCTGTGAGAGGTGCTTATGTAGCTAAAAGGGAGAATTGGAGCGGGGCAAGTAAAAATGCTGGGAGAGGTTATTTTGGGCATTTTAAAACAATGCATTTAAATGCTCTAAGATATACTGGTGATACAAGACCAAAGACTCATTATCTTTTTAGAAAAAGAAGAGCATATTTTAGAGCAAGAAAAATGTTTAGAAATATTGTTCGTCGTTTTCCTGCAATGTATCCAGATATGAAAGCATATACAATACTTTTAAATTCTGAAGAATTGGCAACATTATTTCACTTTCCAAATAAACTTACAGGACTTGTTTCTCCATCAGTGGCAAGGGTGGAATCAAAGAGAGGTGGACCTCCAGAAAATTTGCCAATAGAATAAAAAGCTATGTAATCATAAGTAAAATCAGTGTCATTGCGAGCCCCGCTATAGCGGGGCGTGGCAATCTAGAGTTTGCATATAAAATTCTGGATTGCCACGCTCGCCTGCAGGCTCGCTCGCAATGACACTGCTACTATTGTTAAAATAATTATTTAATTTATATGCAAAGCGAAACAAAAACACATTCGACAAGCTCAGTGCAAGCTTGTCAAAATTGCAAAAATGACTTTACCATAGAGCCTGATGATTTTGTATTTTATGAAAAAATGAAAGTCCCAGCTCCTACTTTTTGTCCGGAGTGTAGGATTATAAGAAGAATGACTTGGAGAAATGAGCGCACACTTTATCATAGAAAGTGCGATGCCACTGGAAAAAATATTATTACAATGTTTGCTCCAGAACAGCCGGTTGTTGTTTATGAAAGGGATTATTGGTGGAGTGATTCTTGGGATCAGCTAGCTTCAGGTCAAGATTATGATTTTTCAAAACCATTTTTTCAGCAATTCCGCGAGCTTTTTGAAAAAGCTCCACTTTCTAATCTTGCTAATACTAATATTGTAAATTCTGATTACTCAAATCATAGTTTGAATCTGAAAAATTGTTATCTTTTTTATGCTGGCATGAGATGCGAAGATATGTTATATTCTACTGGAGCTATGGATTGTAAAAATTCTATTGATCTATATAATGTGGGAAATTTAATACAATGTTACGACGATACTTTGTGTGGAGATCTAAATCGCGTTTCTTTTTCATATGATAGCGACGAAAGCGTAAATTGTGCATTTTTACATGCGTGCAAAAATATGATGGATTCTTTGGGATGTATAAATTTGCGTAATAAATCAAATTGCATTTTTAATCAGCAATATACCAAAGAAGAATATGCAAAAGAACGCGCCAAATACGATTTTGGTAGTTATAAAAATCTTGAGGGATTTAAGAAAAAATTTGTAGAGTTTAAAAAGCAATATCCGCGACGCCATGGTTTTATTCATAAATGTGCAAATACAATTGGAGACAATATCATAAATTGCAAAAATATTTATATGGGCTTTGATATTTTTGGAGATGCTCAAGACAGTAAGTACGTTATTCATGGCGCAGAATTTAATAATATTTATGATGGATATGGAATTGGTGCAACTCATAGTAACTCCTATGAAATTGTAGACACGGGCGATAATGCCACACTTAATCGGTTTGCTGTTTTTACTCATTCATGTCTAGACACACATTATACTTACGCCTGTAAAAATTCCCAAAACTTATTTGGTTGTGTGGGGCTTCGCAGTAAAAGATATTGCATTTTAAATAAACAATATACCAAAGAAGAATATGAGACTCTGGTGCCAAAAATTATTAATCATATGAATGAAATGCCCTATATTGATGCAAAAGGTAGAGTTTATAAGTATGGCGAGTTTTTCCCAACAGAACTTTCACCTTTTGCTTACAATGAAACTATTGCTCAAGAATATTACTCAAAAACTAAGGAAGATGTTTTAGAATCTGGTTTTAGGTGGAGAGAGCCAGAAACAAAAAACTATAACATAACCTTAAAACCGCAAGATTTACCAGATCACATAAAGGACGTAACAGATGATATTTTAAATCAAGTAATAGCTTGTGAGCATGAAGGTAAATGTAATCACCAATGTATGGGAGCTTTCAAAATTATTGCTTCTGAACTTGCATTTTACCGTGCAATGAATTTGGCTTTGCCAAGGTTGTGTTCTAATTGTAGGCACTATGCCAGGCTAGCTCAGCGCACGCCGTTTAAGTTGTGGGATAGAAATTGCGCAAAATGTGGAAAAGAAATTAAAACTTCTTATGCACCAGAAAGGCTAGAAATTATATATTGTGAAAGTTGTTATAATAATGAAGTAGCGTAAAAATAAAAAAATATGGCAAAAGATATAACTTATATCGCTCAAACAAATTTTAGAGGAGCTAATCAGAAATTTGGAATTAGAAGAACTGACAGACGTCAGCATATGTATGTGATTGGAAAAACTGGAACTGGTAAAACTCAATTTCTAAAAAATATGGCTTTGCAAGATGTAGAAAATGGCGAAGGTCTTGCAGTTATAGATCCTCATGGGGAATTTGTTGAAGAAATTTTAGAAAGCATTCCAAGACACAGAATGAAAGATGTGGTTTATTTTAATCCTGCAGATATGGATTATCCGGTAAGTTTTAATATTATGGATGTGCAAGACCCAAGATATAAGCATTTGATTGCTTCTGGTTTAATCGGTATTTTCACTAAGATTTGGGCAAATGTTTGGTCAGCTCGTATGGAATATATTTTAGCAAATAGTATCTTAGCTTTATTAGATACCCCAGGAACCACTCTTTTGGGTATACCAAGAATGCTGGTAGATAGAGATTATAGACAGAAAATTATAAATAATTTACAAGATCCAGTTGTAAAATCATTTTGGATTAATGAATACGAAGAATGGGAATCAAGGTACAGAAATGAAGCCATAGCTCCTGTGCAAAACAAAGTGGGGCAGTTTTTAAATGTTTCTTTTGTAAGAAATATTGTAGGGCAAGCAAAAAATACCATAGATATTGAAGATATAATGAACAACGGAAAAATTTTATTAGTTAATGTTTCAAAAGGAAGAATTGGAGAAGATAACTCAGCAATTTTAGGAGCAATGATTATAACAAAAATACAATTATCAGCTATGGAACGTGTAAGAATTCCTGAAGGCGATAGAAGAGATTTTTATTTGTATGTTGATGAATTCCAGAATTTTGCTACTGATTCATTTCGTAATATTTTGTCTGAGGCTAGAAAATATAGGTTAAATTTAATTATGGCGCATCAATATATTGGCCAATTAGTTACAGACAAAAATACTGCTGTAAGAGATGCTGTTTTTGGAAACGTGGGGACAGAGGTTTCTTTTAGAGTCGGAGCTGAAGATGCTGAATTTTTAGAAAAGGAATTTACTCCAGAATTTTTACAGGATGATTTTGTGCGCTTAGCAAATCGAGATACTTATATAAAACTTATGATAGGAGGTATCACTTCAAGGCCATTTTCTGCTAAAACTATTACTATACCTGCAATTCCTAAAGACGACATAAAGCGAAATGAATTGATTAATCTTACAAGAGAAAAATATGCTCGTACTAAGCAAGCAGTTGAAGATGAAATTAACCGCTGGGCTGCTAACTTGGATGTTTTAAGCAAAGGTGCTGTACCTGTTTCGTGGCAAAATAATCAAAAGCAAGTGCAAGGTCATAAACAACAAGATGGAACAATGCTTTATGATGCTGTATGTTCTAGTTGTGGTAAAAAAACGAAAGTTGTTTTTGAACCTACTTCAGGTAAACCTGTTTATTGTAAAACCTGTTTTAAGAATAAGAAACCCGACAAAAGCCAAAGGCATTTTGACGAGCCCGCCACAATTCCCCAACAAAAGCAAGAGCATTTTGATGGGGATTTAGGCAGGGATGAGTCAGATAGCGCTTTGGCAAGTTTAGGGATAGAGTTTGGTTCATCAAAAATAGTAAAAAAAGTGGAGCAAAGTCGACCCCAGCAAAAACCCTTCGACTCTGCTCAGGGCAAGCCTCAGCAAATTAGTAATCAAAATAAAGTTTCAAATATAGAAAATAAATTATCAGCAAAGCCTCAGGTTCGAGAATCAGCTAAAGTTGAAAATATTGATTTTGCTCATCAAAAATATAATACAGAAAGGGATAATGGTTATAGACCGATGCAAAATAATACAAAAAGAGAAATAAATTTGGCAGAATTGAGAAAAGTGCTTGCAGAATCCTTGGAAAAAGAGGAGAAAACCGACAAAAGCCCTAAAGGGTATTTTGACGAGTCCGCCACAATGCCAGCTGAGCGGGCTTTAGGCGGGGAAGAAAAAATAAAGCAAGAAAATAAGATTGAGAAAACAGAAACACCACCACAACCTGAAGTTATTTTGCCTGTCATTACTGCGGAAGCAGGAATCCAGAGTGAAGTTAAAAAATCCTGGATTTCCAATCGGGCTGAGAATGATACTGAAAATAAAGAAGTAAAAGAAGTAAATATAAAAGAAGAAGAAAAAAAATCAGAGGTACAAGAAGTCAAACTTTTAGAAAACCCATTAGAATTAAAACCTGAGTTACAACCACAGAAGCAGAAAGTTGTTGTACCCGTCATTCTCGCAAAAGTAGAAATTCAGAGTGAAATTCAAAAACCTTTAATTCTTGATCAAGTTGGGAATGACAATAGAGAAGAAAAAAAGACTGAAAGTTCTGATGACGAGCTTCAAAAAAGAATTGCATTGGAAAAAATGGCAGATGAGGCAATGAATATGATGGCAATTGGAAATGATGATGATAAGAAACAATCAAAAAAAGGAGTAATAAATCCTGGTGAAACAATAAAGTTTTAAAAAGTTAAGGGTTGGCATATTTAACGTCATTGTGAGGAGGTTTACAAACCGACGAAGCAATCTCAACGACTAGATTGCCACGCTCGCTTGTGGGCTCGCTCGCAATGACAATGATAACGATGATTTTTATTTATGTGCCGTGTCAAAATTTAAATACAGCCAAAATTATTGCTAAGCTTTTAGTTGAGAAAAGGCTAGCAGGTAAAGTGGATATTATGTCCACGGATTCGTTTACTTGTGGGAACGATGGAGTGTCCGAGATTTCCGGGGCAACCTTGATTATTATGACTATAGATAAACATGTTCAAGCTATAGAGGACATTGTTAGAGAATATTATCAAGATGGTATTCCTTGTATGGCTACAATTTCACTTTATCGTTTAAATAGGGATTTTAAAGATTGGTTAATAGGAGCTACAAGTTAGAGTTGTTGAAATTACTAAAAAAATTTATGATTATAAATAAAAATTATTTGTTCTATTGCAGGTTGTCATATGACAACCTAATAAATTATGAATCAAATCGTAAAGAGAGATTTTTATACAACAAGTGAATTAGCTGTTGTGCTAGGAATCAGCAAACAATCTGTGTTAAAAAGAATGCACAATGGTTCGATTAAGGCAATAAAAATGGGGCGTGATTTTATAATTTTTAAGAAGCATATTAATCTAGAAAAATTGAAATCTATAATCAAACATTAAAATATTAGGTTGTCGTATGACAACTTAATATTATCGGGAAAATAATAAATCTAGGTATAAAAAATTATGGATAGTCAAACAAAAAATTGTCAAAATTGCAAGAAAGACTTTACTATAGAATCCGATGATTTTGCATTTTATGAAAAAATGAAAGTCCCTGTGCCAACTTTTTGTTGGAAATGCAGAGCAATTAGAAGAATGTGTTTTCGAAATATGCGACAACTTTATATTAGAAACTGTGATGCAACAGGTAAAAAAATATTTACTTTAATGCCTCCGGATAATCCGATGCCGGTTTATGATAATGATTATTGGCGTAGCGATGCTTGGGATCCTATGAAATACGAAAAAAATTACGATTTTTCAAATGCGTTCTTTGAGCAAATAAAGGAATTATATAATTCTGTTCCATGGGGAATTATGTGGAGTATGGATATGGTTAATTGTGAGTATAGTGGTGGGGTTTCCTTTTCTAAAAATTGTTATATGTGTTTTGATTCTGGATACGATGAAGATTGTATGTATAATGTTACAGTGCTCTATAGCAAAAAATGCCTTGATAGTATAAATTTAAAAGATTGCGAACTTTGTTATTATTGTATTAATACCAATAAGTCATATAAAACATTATTTTCACGAAATTGTACTTCTTGTGTAGATGTATGGTTTAGTCAAGATTGTATCGGATGTACAAATTGTTTTGGGTGCAGTGGCTTAAAAAATAAAAGTTATTATATTTTTAACGAAGTTTATGACAAGGCGACATACGAAACGAAAATTGCAGATTTAAAACTTGATAGTTGGTCGGGAATAAAAAGTGCCAAGAATCAGGCAAAAAATTTTTGGGAAAAATGTTCGGTAAAATTTTATCATGGCACTCAGGTAACAAAAAGTTTTGGAGATTATTTATATAATGGTACGGAATTAAGAAACTGTTTTTTTGTGGGAAATGCGCAGAATATGAAACACTGTCAAAGTGTAATTTATCCCCCAAATCAAGACAGTATGGATGTTACCTCAAGCGAAGGCACTGAATTGGCTTATGAGGTATTTTGTTGTGGCAATGGAGTACGTAGATCGATTGGATTGGCTGAATGCTCTAATGTATATGATGCTTATTATTCAATAAACTGCAGGCAGTCAAATAATTTATTTGGATGCGTGTCTTTAAAAGGTAAGGAATATTGTATCTTAAATAAACAATATACGAAAGAAAAATATCTGGAAATGATTCCTAAAATTATAAAGCATATGAATGATATGCCATATATTGACGCGCTTGGAAGGGTTTATAAATACGGAGAATTTTTCCCAACGGACATGAGTTCTTATGGCTATAATCAATCGCAGGCATTTGAATATTTTCCGATAAATGAGCAAGAAGCCAAAAAACAAGGATATCGTTGGCATGAGGCCAATGAGAGAAGTTACCAAATCACTAAAAAATCAAGTGACTTACCAGAAAAAATAGAAGAAGTAAGTGACGAAATTTTAAAAGAAGTTATTCAATGTGAGCACGATGAATTTAAAAAACATAAAGATGGATGTAATTTAGAGTGCACCCGCGCTTTTAAGATAACATTACAGGAATTGCAATTTTATAGGCAGATGGATCTACCTTTACCGAGGCTTTGTTTTAACTGCAGACATATTGATAGGGTTGCTTGGAGAAATCAACCAAAATTATATAAAAGAAAATGTATGAAACCAGGATGTCAAAATGAATTTGAAACTTCTTACGCTCCCGACAGACCAGAAATAGTTTATTGCGAAGCTTGCTACAATCAAGAAGTTGCATAAGAGTAAATGTATAGGTTTAACTGTATATTGTATAGATTTATAATTTGTGATATAATATAAATATGATAGAAAATAATGAAGAATTATTAACTATTGGAGAAACAGCAGAATTATTGGGCGTTTCAATTATGACTTTAAGACGCTGGGATGAAAGTGGTCGGCTGATTTCTGTTAGAAAAAAAGAAGGTGGAAATAGGTATTACAGAAAATCAGATGTTGATATTTTTTTAAGTGATTTGTTTAAAATTGCCAAAGAATGGGTTTTGAAAGAAAGTGATTTGCCAGAAAGTTTTTATTGTCAAAATAGCGCTGTTTTTCAAGCACGACTTGCAAAAATGGAAAATTTGATGATTGCAAATAGAATGACAGAAGACTTTGCTTCTCGTATTGTTTCAATCGCCGGTGAAATTGGGAATAACTCATTTGACCATAATTTAGCTCAATGGCCCGATGTCCCTGGAATTTTCTTTGCTTTTGATTTAAATAAAAAACAACTTGTTTTAGCTGACAGGGGATTGGGAGTTTTTAAAACCTTAAAAAGAGTAAAGCCAGAAATTGAAAATGACAAGCAGGCTTTAGAAGTGGCATTCACTGAAATTATTTCTGGCAGGGCTCCAGAAGAAAGGGGTAATGGTTTAAAATATGTAAAATTCATTATTTCTAAAAATAATATAAATTTATTTTTTCAAACAGGAGGTGCAATATTAAATTTAAATGCCAATAGTTCTAGCTTGAAAATATCAGAGGCAAAAGATAATTTTCACGGATGTTTGGTTTTAATAAAATGGTAATTGAATTAAAAAAAATTGGAACAACTTTAATTTCACGTCAAACCGGTAAAGAGGCTTTTTTAGCAATACAACCAATTCTTCAAAATTTGAAAAGTGATGAAAAGGTAGAAATTGATTTTGAAGGTGTGATGACTTTTTCTCCATCATGGGGGGCGGAATTTTTAATGCCACTTTTTAAAAAGTATGGACAAAATTTAATTTTAAAAAACACTCATAATGGTTCAGTACAATCAACATTGGAATTTCTAGAACAAATTGAAAATATAAAATTTAAAAAATAAAGTGTTAATTGTTACATATCAGGTTAATGAGCATTAACTTAAAATTTTATGAATTCAGAAATTAAAAACTGCCAAAATTGTAAGCAAGAATTCACAATTGAATCTGAGGATTTTGATTTTTATGAAAAAGTGAAAGTCCCTGCGCCAACTTTTTGCCCCGAATGTAGAATGCAAAGAAGAATGATTTTTATGAATGAAAGAGCATTATATAAGCGTCAATGTGATTTATGCCATAAAGATGTTATTTCAGTATTTCCTGCAAACGCAACCCATCCGGTTTATTGTACTCCTTGTTGGTGGTCTGATAATTGGAACCCATTAATTTATGGCAAGGATTACGATTTTTCTAAATCTTTTTTCCAGCAGTTTAAAGAACTAATGTCGGTTTTTCCGTGGCCGGCGCTTGATACTATTGAGCCATCAATGGTAAATAGTCCTTATTGTAGTATTAGTTCTTACCTTAAAAACTGTTATTTTTTTCATAATTCAGATTACAGTGAAAATTCTGCTTATGGGGCTTTTACAGAGCGCGCAAAAGATTCATATGACCTTTTTACAATTGATGGTTGTGAGCAATGTTATGAGGGTGTAAATCTTGTAAACTGTAACTGTGCATTGTTTTCTATGAATTGTGAAAATTGTCACAATGTTTCTTTTTCAAGAGATCTTACAGGTTGCTCTTATTGTTTTGGATGCATTAATTTGCGAAACAAAAACTATTATATTTTTAATGAACCGTATAGTAAAGAAGAATATTTTTCAAAATTAAAAACATTTGATGCTGGTTCGTATAAAGCAGTTCAGGGTGTTAAAGAAAATGCAAAATCATTGTTTTTAAAATCTCCAAGGCGCTTTGCTCACTCGCGTAGAAACTCAAAAACAACTGGAGAATATGTTAATCAATCCAAGAATACTCAATTTGCTTATCAAGTTATTGGCGCTGAAGATTCAAAGTATGTGCATTTTCTAATTATTGCCCCAACAAAAGATAGTTATGATCTTACAATGTGGGGTGGAAATGCCAATCGACTCTATGAATGCATGGGGTGTGGTGGAGGTCAGGATGATGTAAAATTTTCTTATGGTTGTTGGTCTGATGCAACAATGAATCTTGAATATTGTATGGTTGTAAAAGTGCCATGTACAAATCTTTTTGGATGTATTGGCTTAAGAAGAAAATCTTATTGTATACTTAACAAGCAATATACAAAAGAGGAATATAATTTATTGTGCGACAAAATAATTAAACACATGAATGATGCACCTTTTATTGATAAGCTAGGAAAAGTTTATAAGTATGGTGAATTTTTTCCTGCAGAACTTGGTCAGTTTGCGTACAATGAAAGTGTTGCTCAACAATTTTTTCCTTTAGATAAGCAAGAAGCTATAAAGCAGGGCTATAATTGGAAAGACTCTGAAGAAAGAAATTATAAAATAGATTTAAAATCGCAAAATTTGCCAGACCACATAAAAGATGTTTCAGATGACATAGCGGGTAAAGTTATTGAGTGTGCTCATAAAGGGGAGTGTAATGAGCAATGCACAACTGCTTATAAAATTATTCCACAAGAACTGCAATTTTATAAAAAAATGGATTTACCTTTGCCTAGATTGTGCCCAAACTGTAGACATTATCAAAGACTGGCTCAAAGAAATCCAATTAAACTTTGGCATAGGCAGTGCATGAATGTGGGGTGTAAAAATGAATTTGAAACAAGCTATGCTCCAGATAGGCCAGAGATTATTTACTGTGAAACATGCTATAACAACGAAGTGGCATAAAGGCATAAAATGTGGACTTTTGGGCTATAATGTGGTATTATAATCGTATATTATGTTAAAAATAACATAATTTAAGAATATACTTAATAAATACAAGATTATGCAATTTATTGAATTTAAGCAACAATTAAGTAATTTTGTAGCTTTTGATCTTACTGATATAAGGAAAATCCAAGCAGATTTTGATTTACGTAGATTGTCTGAGTGGCAAGATAAGGGCTATATTAAAATGATCCGCAAGGGTTATTATATTTTTTCTGATTTAGAAATTAATGAGCAGGTTTTGTTTTTAATTGCAAACAAAATTTATGAGCCATCATATGTTTCCTGCGAAATGGCATTATCTTTTTATGGACTTATCCCAGAAGGAGTTTATTCCATAACTTCAATTACAACTAAGAATACAATTAAGTTTAGCACACCTATCGCGGAATTCTCATATCGCAAGGTAAAGCCGGAATTATTTTTTGGGTATAAGTTGCTAAAGATAGAAAATCAACAATACAAAATTGCAGAAATTGAAAAGACAGTTTTAGATTATTTATATTTAAACCCACAAATGCAGAATGATGCTAATTTTTCTGAATGGCGTTTTAATGCCCAAGATTTTTTGGCTAAAGCAGATTTGGCAAAGTTTAATGATTATTTAAAGGTTTTTAGCAATAAGCAATTAAACAAGCGAGTAGAAAAGTTTTTAAACTTTATTAAGCAATAAGTTTATGTTAACTCTTCAGCAAATTGAAAAGCAATATCCTGAAAACTTACAACCATTTAAGCGGGGAATTTTACGCGAATATTTGCAATACAAAATTTTAGAGATTATTTTTTCTTCCAAGTTTGCCAACAAACTTTCTTTTATGGGTGGAACGGTTTTGCGACTTATTTATGGAAACACAAGATTTTCAGAAGATTTAGATTTTGACAATTTTGCCTTGTCTGAAAAAGAGTTTGACGAGTTGTCTGGAATAATTAAAAAGAGCTTGGAATTACAGGGATTAAAAACAGAAATTAGTACAGTTGCCAAAGGAGCATTTAGGTGCAATATACGATTGCCGGAAATTTTGTTTGAGAATAATCTTTCTTTATTTAAGGAAGAGAAGATTTTAATTCAAGTGGATTCGTTTGCTCAAAATTTTGATTATAAGCCTGAGAAAAAAAACTTGAACAAATTTGATGTGTTTTCTGAAATTTTTATAACTCCGCCGGACATTTTACTTTCTCAAAAGATTTATGCAATTTTTAATCGCAAAAGAGCAAAGGGCAGGGATTTTTATGATATTGTGTTTTTACTTTCTTTTACTAAACCAAATTATAAATATTTAAAACAAAAATTGGATATTAATTCGCCCGAAGAATTAAAAAGAAAAATTATTTCCCTTTCTGTTGATTTAAATTTTGAGGAATTGGCAAAAGATGCAGAAATGTTTCTTTTTTCTGGGCAAGATAGCAAAAAAATTAAGTCATTTGTTGATTATATTAAACAAATTGAATTATAAAAAATTATGGAATTTCAAAACCATTCGCCTGAGGGCTCAGGGCAAGCTAAAAATTGTCAAAACTGTAAGAAAGACTTTACCATAGAGCCTGATGATTTTGCATTTTATGAAAAAATTAAAGTACCTGTGCCAACTTTTTGTTCAGAGTGTAGAATGCAACGTAGATTGCTTTTTCGTAGTGAACGTTTTTTGTATAAACGTAAAAGCGATTTTTCTGGTAAGGAAATATTTTCTATGTGGCCACAGGAAAGCGATACTAAAGTTTATGAAAACAGCGTTTGGTTTTCTGATAAGTGGGATGCACTTGAGCACGGTAAAGATTATGATTTTTCTAAACCATTTTTTGAACAACTTTTAGATTTACGAAAAAATGTTCCAATCTACGCTTTATCAACTACGCTTGGAGTAGACAGTGATTATTGCAATAATTTTACAGCATTAAAGAATTGCTATTTAGTTTTTTCTTCTAATTATTCTGAAGATTGTATGTATGGCACTGGAATAAATCATTCAAAAAACTGTATTGATAACATCAAGGTATTTAAAAGTGAAAATTGTCATGAAAATTTTTTTGTTAATTCCTCTTTCAATGTTTTCTTTTCTGCTCAATGTTCAGATTCAATGAATATTTGGTTTTGCAAGGATTGTGTGGGGTGTAACGATTGCATTGGATGTATTGGTTTGCGAAATAAAAGCTATTATATTTTTAATAAACCTTATACAAAAGAAGAATATCAAGCTGAATTTCAAAAATTTAATTTTGCTTCATATCAGGCGATGAAAGATTTTTCTAAAAAAGTCCACGAATTTTGGCTTAAATTTCCAGTAAAGTATATGCAGGGTCTGAAGAACTCTAATGTTAGTGGAGAATATATAAAAAATTCAAAAAATGTTTTAAATTCATACTTAGTTTCTGGTGGTGAAAATTTGAGATATTGTAGTGAAATTAATGTTGAGCCAGTTAAAGATTGTTATGATTATTCTGTTTGGGGAGATAAGGCCGAGTTAGTTTATGAGTGCATGTCTTGTGGGCTAGGTGTAAACAACATAAAATTTTGTGCAGAGTGTTGGCCTGACTTTAGAGATTCAGAATATTCTCTTTTTTGTCAATCATCATCAAATCTTTTTGGGTGTGTTGGTGTAAGAAAAAAAGAATATTGTATTTTAAATAAGCAGTACACAAAAGAAGAATATGAGCGCTTAAAAGAAAAGATTATCAAACATATGAAAGAAATGCCATATAAGGATGCAAGTGGCATGTTGTATAGTTATGGTGAATTTTTCCCTGGAATATTTTCTGGTGTGTTCTACAATAATTCTTTGGCTCACGAACACTTTCCATTAACAAAAACAGAAGCTGAAAGAAAAGGATATTTTTGGAAAGATGAAACAAAACGTGCTTATGTTGTAACCAAAAAGTATAGTGACTTGCCAGATGACATTAAAGAGGTTCCAGTTTCGATTACTAGTGAAATTATTTCTTGCCAAGAATGGGAAGAAAACCAAGATATTGCAGTTCAGCACAATTGTACCGAAGGGTTTCGTATACTTGTCTCGGAATTGGAATTTTACAAAAAGTTTTCTTTACCACTTCCTAGAAGGTGCCCTAACTGTAGATACCACGAACGTATAAAATGGCGCAACCCAATGAAGTTATGGCATAGAAAATGTATGAAACCTGGTTGCAATAATGAATTTGAAACATCTTATGCGCCAGATAGGCCAGAGATTGTATATTGTGAAACATGCTATAATAATGAAGTTGCATAAGAGTAAATGTATAGGTTTGACTGTATATTGTATAGATTTATAAAAAATGTTAATAAAATGGTAATTGAATTAAAAAAAATTGGGACAACTTTAATTTCAAGGCAAACTGGCAAGGAGGCTTTTTTGGCAATACAGCCGATATTGCAAAGTGTAAAAAACGAGGAAATAGTTGAAATTGATTTTGAGGGCGTAATGACTTTTTCTCCTTCTTGGGGGGCAGAATTTTTAATGCCACTTTTTAAAAAATATGGGCAAATTTTAGTTCTGAAAAATACGCACAATGGCTCAGTTAGTTTAACAATTGAATTTCTAGAACAAATAGAAAATATAAAATTCAAAAAATAAATTATGGATAGCCAAACCCATTTGCCTGCGGGCTTAGGGCAAGCCAAAAACTGTCAGAATTGTAAACAAGAATTCGTCATTGAGAGCGATGATTTTGCATTTTATGGAAAAATAAAAGTTCCACCACCAACCTTTTGTCCGGATTGTAGATTACAGAGACGTCTTATATTTAGAAATGAGCATTTTTTATATAAAGTAAAAAGTGATTTTTCTGGCAAGGATATTTTTTCTATGCAACCTAGAGAAGGTGGATTAAAGATTTATGAGAATGATGTGTGGTACTCTGATCAATGGAGCGCAACTAATTTTGGAATGGAGTATGATTTTTCTAAACTGTTTTTTTTCCAACTCAACAAATTACTTCGTACTGTGCCAATTTTTGCACTTTCTGTAATTCGCGGAGTAAACAGTCCTTATTCTAACAACTTCGATGGATTTAGAAATTGTTATTTGTGTTTTAATGGAAATTATTGCGAAGATTGTATGTATGGTGTTACATTGAGTAATTCTAAAAATTCTTTAGATCTCTCTGCATGCTCAAAATGTGAAAATTGTTATGAAAGTTTTTGGCTTGAATCTTGCACGAATTGTTTTTATTGCAATCAATGTTCTGATTCTTTCAATTTATGGTTTTGTAAAAATTGCGTTGGTTGTAATGATTGTTTTGGTTCAGTTAATTTGCGAAATAAAAAATACTGTATATTTAACCAACAATATACAAGAGATCAATATATCGTAAAAATAAAAGAATTTAATATGGATTCGTACGCATCTGTCTTACAAGTTATGAATGAAATCAATGCTTTTTGGTTGCGACATCCTGTAAAATTTTTGCAAGGTTTAAAAAATATGAATGTTTCTGGTAATTATGTTTATAATTCTAAAAATGCAAAAAACTCTTTCTTAATTCGAGAGGCTGAGAATGTTCGTTATTGTTCTTATATGGAAATTGGCCCATTACGTGATTGTTATGATTATACTGTATGGGGGAATGGAGCAGAGCTTCTTTATGAAGCACTTAATACTGGTCTTGGCGCACATAATGTAAGGTTTTCTGCAGAATGTTGGCCAGAAGTGCGTAACATAGAATATTCGCTTTTTTGTCAGTCATCATCTAATCTTTTTGGATGTGTTGGTTTACGTAATAAACAATATTGTATTTTAAATAAACAGTATACAAAAGAAGAATACGAAGCGCTTGTGCCTAAAATTATTGAACATATGAATGAAATGCCTTACGTTGATCCAAAAGGTAATTCTTATTGCTATGGTGAATTCTTTCCACCAATGATGTCACTTTATGCATATAATCATAGTCCCGCACAAGAACATTTTCCTATGATTAAAATTCAGGCTGAAGCGATTCAATGTTTTTGGATAGATTCTGAAGACCGAGGCTATCAAATAACAAAAAAATCATCAGAGTTACCCGATTCTATTAATGATGTAGATGATATAATAACTAAAGAAATTATTTTATGCGAAGAATGGGGTAAAAATGAAGAAAAAGCAAAATTGAATAATTGTACCAAAGCATTTCGAATTTTGTCCAATGAATTGGAATTTTATCGTCGTTATAATATCCCTTTGCCTAGAAAATGTTTTTATTGTCGTCACAATAATCGTATTAAAAATAGAAATCCTTTTAAGTTGTGGAATCGTCAATGCACTAAATGTGGGAAAGAATTTGAGACAAGTTATGCTCCAGATAGGCCTGAGATTGTGTATTGTGAAACGTGCTACAACCAAGAAGTTGCTTAAATAAAAAAGTTCCTATATTCTAGCATATAGGAACTTTTTGTGATAATATAAAAAAAGAAATATTTAAATAAAATAATTAAAAAATATATAAGAGTCTAATGTTTGGGGAATGGTAAGTGACTGGACCCTAAACCCTATACCCTAGATCCTAATAAAATGGCAGAGCAAAAACAAAATAGAATTCGTAGATTTAAACTAGCGCCACCTCCTCCAGAGCTTCCAATTTATGGCTCGGTAAAACCCGAGGACTGTTCTTTTATTGGTAAAACTAATTACGAAGCAGCTTTGCAAGAGCAAAAATATATTTTTGGTGTAAAGCGTGTTGATAGACGTAGGCATATGTATATTGTAGGAAAATCCGGGGTAGGGAAGTCTAAACTTCTTGAGCTTTTTGTTAGGCAAGATATTGGTTATGGTCATGGTATTTGTTTTATTGATCCTCACGGAGATGTTATAGAAGATATTCTACCTTTTATACCAGAAAACAGAATTAAAGATGTGGTGCTTATTGACCCGTCTGATGCAAAATTTCCAATTTCTTTTAATCCACTTGCAAATATTGATGTTAATTTTAAGCATCAATTGACCCAAGGATTAATTGAAGTTTTGGAAAAACAATTTGGTGCTAACTGGACGCCACGATTAGAACATGTATTTAGGTTTACATGTTTAGCACTTTTAGATTATCCGCACGGCACTATGCGTGGAATGATTTCAATGCTTACAGATAGAAATTATCGTCAGCTTGTTGTGGAATATATTCAAGATGATATGGTAAAAAGATTTTGGGCCATTGAATTTGCCGATTGGTCTGAAAAATATGACACAGAAGCTATTATACCTTTGGTAAATAAACTTGCTCAATTTTTGTCTGATCCAATGCTTCGTGGAATTTTTGGACAAGAAGAAAATAAGATTGATTTAGAGCAGATGATGAATGAAAAAAAGATTATTTTGATAAATTTATCTAAAGGTAAACTTGGTGAAGAAAATTCTAGTTTTTTTGGTTCAATGTTTATTACTAAGTTAAAGCAAGCTGGTATGGCACGTCAGTCTATACCAGAAAAAGATAGAGTTGATTTTTATTTGTATGTTGATGAGTTTCACAACCTAATGACCGAAACTTTTGAAAACATTTTGTCTGAAGCTAGAAAATATGGTATGTGTCTTACTGTGGCTCACCAGTATATGGGTCAGCTTTTGCCAAAAGTTCAACAAGCAGTTTTAGGAAATACAGGAACTATTATTGTGTTTCGTGTAGGTGGTGAAGATGCAGTTAAATTGGAACCAGAAATGGCGCCGGTTTTTGGAGCCAAAGATATGGTAAACTTGGGAGTTCAAAATTTTTATATAAAAGAAACTATTGATGGGGAGGCTTACGATCCTTTTTCTGCTCAAACTCTTAAAGTTATGCCACCAGCACATGAGTCTTTTAGAGAAGAGATCGTTGCAATGTCTCGCGAAAAATATGCTGTTCCGGCCGAGGCTGCACAGAAACTTATGCAACAAGAAGAATCAAAAATTATGCGAAGCTCGCACGAAAAATCCATAATTGAAGGCAAGGGAAAAGGTCCCGTCTCCGCTGAAGCTTCGGCGGGCAAGCCTGAAGTTAGAGAAGAAAAATCCTCCTCCGCTAAAGCTACGGAGGACAAGCCCGAAGAACCACTTATATAACATTTTCGATTAATTCGATATAATAAATAATAGAACAATTCCATAGAATTGTCCTATAATAAATATGAAAAGATGGGTAATTATTTTTAGAGCATTAGCGAATATAAATCGTCTGAAAATTGTCAGTATTCTTTTTGATGGCAGAAAAATGAATGTAAGTGACATTGCACAAAGTTTGCGTATTTCTTTTAAAGCAACATCTAACCATTTAGTAATGCTTAAAAATTTGGATGTTATAGAATCTGAGGGCTCATCGGGGCATGTGTTTTATTCAATAAATAAAAATATGCCTAACGATTTCAAAAAAATTTTATCGAACATTCGTGTATAATACTCATACAAAAATAGGAGATAATGATAGGAAAATTCCATAGAATTGTCCTATGTGATAAAATTTGTTATAATGGGAGTAATGCTAATAAAAATAATGAAGATAAAAAAATGAAAAAAGATAAAATAATTATTCGTAAAGCACCAAGTAAAAATATCAAGAGTATGAGTTTATTAAAAAAAGACAAACAAATTGTTTCAAGGTTATTGTCGGAATATTCTAAAACATTTACTGCTCTTTATGAATATGACAAAAAGAAAACAGACCAACAATAGTGTTTTAATTACGCCGGCACTTTTGATTGCTGTTTCAGATTCTAAAGAAAAAGACAAAATAATAAAAATAGTCACAAATTTAATTAAGTAGGAAATATTAAGTTGTCGTACGACAACTTAAAAATATTTAACAATATTATGGAGCCACAAACAAAACAATGTCAAAATTGTCCCGACTTTCATTAAAATTTATATAAGGAGTCGAGGATCCACGATACCGCAGTGGCGGTATCGGGATAAAAAAGACTATGAATAATCAAAATAAATCATGTCAGAATTGTAAATCTAGCTTCATTATAGAGCCAGATGATTTTGCTTTTTATGAAAAAATGAAAGTTCCTGCACCAACTTGGTGTCCGGAATGTAGGATGATTAGGCGTATGTTGTGGAGAAATGAATCTGTGTGGTATAGGCGCAAGTGTGATGCAACAGGAAAAAGCATTCTTTCAACTTTTACACCAGATGGTCCTTATAAAGTTTATGAACAATCATATTGGAGGAGCGATGCTTGGGATCCACTTTCGTATGGACAAGATTATGATTTTTCGAAATCATTTTTTCAGCAATTTTGCGATTTACTAATTGTTATTCCTCACCCAAATCTTATTCAAAAAAATGTAGTTGATAGCGATTATGTAAATATAGGCGTTAATTTAAAAAACTGTTATTTTGTCGGCGGGGCAGATGGAGCAGAAGATAGTGCATATATATTTTCACCAAACCTTAGAAGTAGAGATTGTTTTGATATTTATTCGGCATCAGATAACGAACGTTGTTATGATTCAGTTGGTATTGAAAAATCTCAGGGTTTAAGATTTTCACAAGACTGCATTGCTTGTAGCAATTCTTATTTATTATATGATTGTAAAAATTGCATGAATTGTTTTGGATGTGTTGCATTGCGCAATAAGCAATTTTATATTTTTAATAAGCCATATTCACGTGAAGATTATCAAAGTGAACTTGAAAAGATTTCTCCATGGACTTATTCTGGGTTTATTCAAGCAAAAGAAAAATTTAATAAATTAAAACTTGAATTTCCAAGAAAATTTGCATCTATTATTAAATCAGAAAATGTTACCGGCGATGAAATAATAAATGCAAGAAACTGCATTAATTGTTTTGATGTTAAGCATGATGTTTTAAATTGTAAGTATTGTTATCGCGTTTTTGAGAACTCTGCTGATGGTCAAGACGCTATGGCTGCTTGGAATTCTGCAGAATTGTTTTATGAAGTTATGAGTATAACTGCTTAGCGTGTAATTGGCTCAGCGCTTATTTGGGGTGGATTTGATATTCAATATTCATATAATTGCTTTGATTGTAATAATATTTTTGGTTGTATTGGTTTGCATAATAAAGCTTATTGTATTTTAAATAAACTATATTCTAAAGAAGAATATGAGGCGCTTGTTCCTAAGATAATTGAGCAAATGAAGAAAGCGGGCGAGTATGGAGAATTTTTCCCGCCAGAATTGTCCCCCTTTGCTTATAATGAAACTTTAGCGCAAGATTATTTTCCAAAAACTAAAGAACAAGTCTTAGCTATGGGAATGCGTTGGAGAGATTCTGCGGAAAAGAAGTATAATATTACAATGAAAAATAACCAAATCCCTAATGATATTCGTGCTACATCAGATTCAATTTTAGATGAAATTATTGAGTGTGCACATGGTGGAAATTGCAGTGACCATTGTGCGACAGCATTTCGTATCATTCCACAAGAACTACAATTTTTGCGAAAAATGGATATTCCTTTGCCGCGATTATGTCCATTATGTCGTCAGGGTGAACGTGTGCGTCTTAGAAATCCAATGCATCTTTGGCATAGAAAATGTATGAAGTTAGGTTGCAACAATGAGTTTGAGACAAGTTATGCTCCTGACCGTCCAGAAATTGTTTATTGCGAACAATGTTATAATAATGAAGTAGCATAGATGTTGACATAATAGATACAAACTTATATACTTTGTATATATTTAAAAAAAGATGTAAACAAACTATATGAAACCATTAGAGCTTGGAAAATTTATAAATCAAGTACAGGGCTTTAAAGCCTTTGTGCCAAATTATTTCCCTCCTAAAGGTGGTTTTGATTTTTCCCCAAATATTATAAAAAAGAATGATGAAGCAACCAGATTGCTTGGTAAATTAGATGGCATTACAAAACTTTTACCTGATGCTGATTTTTTTCTTCTAATGTACCTTAGAAAAGACGCCGCATCATCCAGTCAAATTGAGGGAACAATGGCGACAATGATTGATGCAATTGAAGCTGAAGCTAAAATTGCAGAAGATGTTCCTGAAGACGTAGATGATATTTTGCATTATATAAAAGCATTAAATTATGGAATAAAAAGAATGCGGGGAGATGATTTTTCTTTGGCGTCTCGCTTTATAAAGGAACTTCACCGAGAGCTTTTGAGTAAAGCAAGGGCAACGCACTTTTCAGACCCAGGAGAATTTAGAAAAAGCCAGAATTGGATAGGTGGAACAAGGCCAGACAACGCTCATTTTGTGCCACCTCCAATTGAGGACATGGCTAGAGCTATTTCTGATTTGGAAAAATTCATAAATAAAGAAGATGCAGTTCCTGTTGCAATAAAAGCTGGATTAATTCACGCTCAGTTTGAAACAATTCACCCATTTTTAGATGGTAATGGTAGGACTGGAAGAATGCTTATAACTTTTTATTTGTGGAAAGAAGGTTTTTTAGAAAAACCAGTTTTATTTTTGTCTTCATATTTTAAAAAACATCAAAAAATATATTATGAAAAACTTTTTGGGTATCACAATGGAAAAGTTGAAGATTGGATAGATTTTTTTCTTGATGGAGTTATCAAGATTGCAAATGAGGCAATTGACACAGTGAGTAAAATTACCGAATTACGTCAAAAAGATTTAGAAAAAATCCATACTCTTGGAAAAAGGGCCTCTGAAAGCGCTATGATGGTTTTGCCAAAATTATATGCTCAACCAATTGTTAATAATGTTATCATTCAAAAATGGACCGGTTTTACTCGAGCAGGTGCAGAAAGGGTAATTGATAGGTTTATTAAGATTGGTATTTTGACGCCTAAAGATAAAAATGTAACATACGGACAATCATATATTTACAAAAAATACTTGGATATATTTACTATTAATGAATAAACTTATGGATCCACAAACAAAGCAGTGTCAAAATTGTAAAAAGGACTTTGTAATTGAGCCAGAGGATTTTGATTTTTATGAAAAAATGAAAGTGCCAGCACCAAATTGGTGTCCGGAATGCAGACTTATTAAACGTTTAGCTTGGAGAGGCGAGAGATCTTTGTTCAAAAGAAAGTGTAATCTTTGTGGTAAAGATAAAATTTTGCTTTATTCACCAGAAAGTCCATATACTGTTTATTGTAGAGAATGTTGGTGGTCAGATAATTGGATTCCTGAATCTTTTGCAAAAGACTATAATTTTTCAAGGCCATTTTTTGATCAACTTAAAGATTTATTTTTAAAAGTGCCAAGAATGGGGATTATTCAGCAGGGAACAAATGTGAATAGTGAGTATACAAATAGGGCTAGTGATAATAAAGACTGTTACCTTATTTTTGCTGCCAACAAAAATGAAAACTGCTCTTATGGAACTGCTTTATGGAATTCAACGGATAGCCATGACAATTATAATCTTCGTTCATCTGAATTGTGTTTTGAGTGCATTGATTGTTTTGGCTGTAATAAATTGCTTTACTCTAGAGAATGTAATACGTGTTCTAATTCTGCATTTTTATTAAATTGCAAAAATTGTACAGATTGTTTTGGGTGCGTAAATTTACGCAATAAGAATTATTGTATTTTTAATGAGCAATTTACAATGGAGGACTACAAAGAACAAATCGAAAAACTTTGGCCAAAAACTCGTAGAGAAATTCAAGAAATAAGTAAAAAGATGAGCGAATTTTCAATAAAACATATTGTACCTTGGATGGTTGAAAATCATAGCACCGATATTTCTGGTAATTGGCTTGCAGAGTGTAAAAATGTTAAAACTGCTTTTAATTGTGAAAAGGTAGAAGATGGAAAATATCTTTTTGGAATTACGGATGGAAAAGACGTAATGGATTTTACATATTGGGGTCAATTTTCAGAACTTATTTATGAATGTTCGAGCATTGGTCGTCAATGTTCTCAAGTATCTTTTTCAAATGAATGCTGGGATCAGTTAATTCGCGCACAATATTGTGTAAATTGTCATAGCTGTTCTGATCTATTTGGATGTGTGGGCTTGCGTAAAAAACAATATTGTATTTTAAATAAACAATATACTAAAGAAGAATATGAAGTACTTATTCCCAAAATTATTGAACACATGAATCAAATGCCATATAAAGATTCTTTGGGAAGAGAATGGCATTATGGTTCAACTTTTCCTCTAGACATACATGCGTTTGCATATAATGAAACTATTGCTCAAGAGCTTTTTCCTATAACAAAAGAAGAAGCGCAAAGACAAGGATATAGGTGGGTAGATACAGTTACAAAAAATCACAATATTACTTTAAAAGGTGAGGACGTGCCAGATTCTATTAGAGAAGTAGATGAACAAATTTTAAAAGAAATAATTGGTTGCGTTCATGCAGGTAAATGTAATCATATGTGCACAGAAGCTTTCAAGGTTACGTCAAGTGATTTAATTTTCTACAAACGTTTAGGTATTCCAATTCCACAAGTTTGCCCAAATTGTAGGCATTTTGCTAGACTTAGCCAGTGCACACCAATTAAACTTTATGATCGCAATTGTGCAAAATGTAGTAATGCAATCAAAACAAGTTACGCTCTAGATAGGCCAGAAGTAGTTTATTGTAAACAATGTTATAATAATGAAGTAGCTTGATAAAAAATATCATCCTAACGTATGTTAGGATAAAATAATTTAAATAAAAATATGTTTAAGACTTTAAAAGATTTCAATTTCGAGGGTAGAAAAGTTTTAGTGAGGTGCGATTTTAATGTGCCACTTTCCGAGACAGGGGAGATTTTAGATGATTTTAGAATTAAAGAAGCTTTGCCTACGATTAAGTATTTGATAGAAAAAAATGCGAGAGTTGTTTTGATGAGTCATTTAGGGGAGCCTGAAGGTAAGGTTGTAGATATTTTAAAATTAGATAATGTTGCAAAAAGACTTTCAGAATTGTTGAAAATGCCGGTGCAAAAAGCTGATGATTGTGTTGGCGAGGATGTAAAAAAACAAATTGAAAGTTTGAAAAGCGGGGAAGTGATATTGCTTGAAAATTTAAGATTTCACAAAGAAGAAACTGAAAATAATTTAGAATTTGCCAAAGAATTGAGTTTATTGTGCGACATATATGTTAATGAAGCTTTTTCTGTTTGTCATAGGAACAATGCATCTATAGTTGCAATTACTCAGTTTTTATCATCATGTGCTGGATTTTTACTTGAAAAAGAAATCGAAAATTTAGATAAGGTATTAAAGAATCCAGACAGACCAATGACTGTAATTGTGGGGGGTAAAAAAATAGAAACAAAATCAAAATTTATAAATAAAATTTCAGAGATTGCAGACTATGTTTTAGTGGGGGATTTAATAAAGAAGGAAATAAATGATAAAAGTATACAATTAGAAAGGCAAGAAAAAATATTTTCTGCTTTGGATCGATTAGAAGATCCAGCAATTGAAGAAGAAACCATTAAAATGTTTAAAGAAAAAATATTTCAATCAAGAACAATTATTTGGAATGGCCCTTTAAGTTATACAGAAGATAGAAAATATGCACAGGGAACTTTAGAAATTGCAAAAGCTATTGTTGAAAGTAAAGCTTTTTCTGCCATAGGCGGGGGAGAGACAGTTGAGTTTATTAAAAGCCAAGGTATGATGGATCAATTTTCACACGTTTCAACTGGTGGAGGGGCTATGATAGCTTACTTATCTGGTGAAAAACTACCAGGAATCGAAGCTTTAGAAAGTTAAAAATAAATTTTGTAAATTGGCGTATAATAGATGTAATAATTAAAAGATTATAAATTTTTCGTTTTCAATAATCGAGCGAGAATTGGGAATTAAAAATTGAAATCATTACGCCAATGCCAGGATGCCCATGTTAAAAATATTGTAAAATTTTTGATGTTTTCATTAAAACCAAGTTTGCTTGGTTTTTTTGATTGTTTATGTTAAAATAATCGTAAATAATTAAAAATAATTTTATGATAGAAATATTTGATTTAGCAAAACAAAAATTAGCAACAATTAAAGATGATAATAATGTTGTTGATGAACATGGCTCAAGGCTTGGCCGTGTTGAACCAGATGGAGAAGTTTATGATACTTTTAATAAAAAAGTTGGTTTTGTGGATTCTAAAGGATATGTTTTTAATGATAAATTAAGTCATATAGGTACTGTAAAAGAAAATGGAAATGTTTTAGATTATAATTTACATACTGTAGGTCAAGTAAGAGGAAAGTTTGTTGAACTTGGTGGGGCAGTCTTTCTACTGTTATTTAAGAAAGATTAGCTAATAAGGGTATAAAAGCATTGCTTTTTTGTGTTAATTGTGGTAATATTAAGATACTTGAGCAAATAGGGACGGGGTCGGGTTTCTAATCAAGGGAATTTAATTTTTAAAAATAAAATGACAGGAACAATCAAAACACTTACAGAGAAAGGATTTGGTTTTATCGCCAGAGAAGGCGAAGTAAAAGACCTTTTCTTTCACTCTAATGATTTATCAGGAGTAAGATATGACGAACTTAAAGTTGGCGATGTAGTTAACTTTGATGTAGTTGAAACAGAGAAAGGATTGAGCGCAAAAAACGTTGCAAAAGCCTAATTCTAGAAACAAAAAGCATCGCTCTCAAAGCGATGTTTTTTGTTGTAAAAAATGTGTAAAAAACTTGACACATTATTATTATTATGATAATATTTCGATGTGATGCGAAATTCGTTGTTTCGCGAAAAGATCCTTGACAATAAGATATGGGGGAAAAGACTTATGAACGGAAATGGACGGGTGGTCGAGACCACGGTGGTCGAGACCCCGGAAGTTTTTCGAGGACATTTTGAAGAGTGCTTGGAGCACTTGGCTAAATGTTTTCGCAACAAATTTCCCAAAGGGTCAAAAGGCGTTTTTGATGCCTGTAAGCCTATTGCGGAATTCTGCAAAGCCGATCCAAAGACAGTGAAGTCATGGATGGAAAGCAATGGAGAGAAAGTCACTGGAGAGAAGAAGATCCGTCTGTTGTGCTTTCTTGGCATGGTTGGTTACTATGTGCTCGAGGTCAGAGACCTTGGGCAAACGAAAGAAAACTTACTTAAGATTGTCGCTCATGATGTTTTGACAGCGAAGCAAGTGGCGGATTTCTGCGGATACTGCAATGAGCAGGCCATCTACAGAATATTGCTTAATGGAGTAGGAACGAGCAGTCGCGGTGATCAACTCATGTGTGAGTTGCAAGTGAACAAACGGCATGAGTTGGCGCAAAAGGAATCTGAAGCCAAAAGCAGTCTCAAGTTGGATTTTCCACTCACAGAGGCGTTTCTACAACGAAACGTTTCCAGCGTGATGTCCATTGCCACTGGCCTTCTCAGTATGCTTGAAACCGAGGAATTTGGGGAAGTTTTTGTCAGTAGTTTAACAAACCTTCCGCCAGCTGAGAAGAAGGTTATTCTCAAGTTGTCAGATGTGTTTGACAAGTTCTCCACTGTGATCGCGAGGGGACAAGAAAGGAAGTGATCATGGAGATGTGCGTGGCAGTTGTTGACAAGGTCATTGCTGGAAAGCATGGGGATTATGCAGTGGCCCATTCAGATCGTCTAAGTTCGATAACTTTCTCGCTTCAAACTCCGGTTTGGCAAGAAAGTGATCACCCCGAGGAAGGCATGGAAGTTGTCCTTTCGGATATCCGAAAAAAGCGCGCTGGATGGCGTGCTATGTCGGCACGGTTTGTTCGGCCGTCCGATGAAAGCAAGTAGCAGTCAGCAGAGAGCAGGAAGTAGGGAGAAGAAAGATGGCCAATCCGTTGGCAGGTTTGAAGACAAAGGGTCTGATGGTTCAGGTCAATATGATTGACCAGAACACGTTTGTGCGAGACAGTATCAGCACTGAGCGTCTTGACATGCTCAAGTTGCTGATTGAAGGTGGCACGAAACTGCCACCAATCGTGCTGGTGCCGGCCTATGAAGTTATTAGGGGCGAAATATGCTCCTTAAACAACAATCGCTACTCCATGGTGGACGGACGCCACCGTTTGTGGTTGTATAAGGATATCTTCGAATACAAGGAAGTGTCGGCGCTCATTGTTAGTGGGATTACGACTGAGGCTCAACTGATCTCGGTTGCCTTCCAACTTAATGCGCCGGATGGCCCGCTTTCGCCGGGCAAAAAGGATATTGAGCATACGATCACCGAGTTGCTTAGGAGGAAAGTTCCCAAGAAGGACATTCCTGGCCTCTTGGGCTACGACGAGGTGGCGATCAAGAAGTACATCAACGATGTTGAGTCGAAGCTCAAGCATGCTACCACGGTCCGCGCCTACAAGCGAGTTGTGGAAGAGAATTTGACCGTGGCAGAGGCGGCCAAGGCTGAGGGCGCCAATCCCGAAAGCGTGCGGAATTATATTTCCCGCGGACGTCGCGTAACGAAAGAAGTCATGGATGAGATGACCGCTGAAATGAAGACGGTATTTAAGTCGTTGCATGCGAGTCTTCATGGAAACTCTAGAAGCATCAGCAAGAAGCTCGACGACGGCGACTTAACCTCGGACAACGGCATCGCCCTCTACGACATGATGGAGCAAGGATTGGTCAAGGCGATGAAAATCGTCAAGAACGAGTCCGACCGGTTCATTGCCAAGGTTGAAGAGTAGGCGACCTATTGCGCGGTTGCAGGTGATGGCTCGAGCGTGTTCTGCGGAACACGACTCGAGCTTTTTTATTTTGTAAAAGTTTTTATTTTTTATAATATTCTTGTTTATTAATGTAAAAATGGTAAAATATATTAATATGCAAAATACAAAAATGGGTGATTAGCTCAGCTGGTTAGAGCGTTGCATTCACATTGCAAAGGTCGCTGGTTCGAGTCCAGCATTACCCACATAATTTGTTATAAGAAAAATGATAAAAATAGAGAATAAATTTAAAAAAATTGTTTGGACAAAGCATTCAGAGATTAAATTAAAACAGTATGGATTGTCAAAAGCAAAAATTTCAAGTTTAATCCATAAACCCGAAAGAATAGAAGAGGGAATTGTGCTAGGGACAACAGCTATGATGAGGACAAATAAAGTTTTTAATAATAACACTTTTAAGAAAAACTTAAGACTTGATCTAAAAGTTAAGACAGATTCTAAAAAATTTACTTATGCAAATCGCAATATTAAAAAAGCTCCAGGTGAAATTTGGGTAATGTATAAAGATACAACCCTTCGACACGGCTCAGGGCAAGCGATTCGAAAAATTATAAGCTGTTGGAGATATCCTGGAGTTACAAAACCAGGAGAGCAAATTTCAATTCCAGCTGATATAAAATTATATTTGGAAACTTCAAAAGAATTTAACTAAATTAAATTAAATTAAAAAAATATGAAGAAATTTATTATATTTTTTGTAACATTATGTGCTATTTTATTTTCATTTTCTTTTGCTAATGCTTTAACTGATCAAGAAAGACAGAATCTAATAATTCAAATTAGGGGGCAGATTTTGCAACTACAAATTCAATTGCAAAGTATATTACAAAATCAAAATCAATCGCAAAATCAAGTTAATGGAATTTGGTGCTATGATTTTAACAAAAATATTGCAATTGGAGATAGTGGGATTGAAGTCTCTAATTTACAAAAAGTTTTGGTAGATCAAGGGTTTTTAACCTCCAATTATACAAATGGAGGTTTTGATATTGCAACTTATGATGCAGTTGTAGCTTTTCAAGAAAAATATAAATCAGAGGTTTTAAGTCCTGCAAAATTAAAATTTGGTACTGGAAAAGTGGGTGCCTTTACTAGAGCAAAATTAAATAAAATTTATAATTGCACTCAGCTTTCAAAATGTGCCCCAAGTTGGAGTTGTTCTGAATGGAGTTTATGTAAAAATGATAAACAAACAAGAAAATGTTCTGATAGTAAGAATTGTAAAATTTTACTTGGAAAGCCAAAAGAAACACAATCATGTAGTCTTCCCTCTGTTATTTTGAAGGGAAATAATATTGAAAACAAAACTACCATAAATGCAGGTGAGGCAATTGAAATTTCCTGGGCTGGGGTCAATGTTACTTCTTGCTCTGCTTCTGGGAACTGGACTGGATCTAAAAATATCTCTGGTAGTGAAACATTTACTAATTTAACAAGCTCAAGAATTTATAATATTTCTTGCGTTGATTCATTAGGCAAAGTTGTTACAGATTTCTTAACAGTTGATGTATCTTTGCTGTCAGTTGATATTAAAGCAGATAAATCTGATAAGCCAATATCAATTGATCTTGGAAAATCTGCACAATTAAGTTGGGAATCTACTGGAGCTAAATCTTGCTCTGCTTCTGGAGATTGGCTTGGCATTAAAACTTTAGATGGTTCTGAATCTACAGGTTATTTGTATATACCTAAAAAATATATATACACAATTAATTGTTCTGGTGCTAGTGGAAACACAAATGATTTTGTGGAGGTAAATGTTTTAAATCCATTTGTAAATATAAAAGCAAATAACTCAGATAGTTCTATAGAAATTATATCGGGTAAAACAGTTAAATTAACTTGGGAATCTTCTGGACTTACTTCTTGCACTGCTCTTGGTAATTGGTCGGGAGGCAAAGAAATTTCTGGGTCTGAATCAATGGGAAATATTACTTCTTCTAAATTTTATGTCTTAGAATGTATTGATTATTTGGGGAATAAAGTTAGTAATACAGTTTCAGTAAATATAAAATAGTGATATAATAAACAAATATTATTAAATATTACAAAATGATAAATAAAATTTTAGGTTATGTTTTGCTAATAATAGGATTAATAGTAATATTTGGAGTTTCTTGGCAAAGTTATAATATTTTTAATGGAAAAATTCCAGCTCCAGAAATTTTTTCCGCCCAAGGCGGAAAAGTACAATTGGAAGATAAGTTAGCTGTAAAAAATCCTAATTCATTAGACTTGCAAGCACAGTTAGATATTACAATACAAAAGCAATTAAAAGATATGATTCCTGCCGATATTTTGCCTAAAATTTTAAATTTAATTTCATTTTCAATGTTTGCAGGTATTTTGATTTTAGTAGGTAGTAGCCTTGCAGGCATAGGCACAAAATTATTAAAAATCTAAACTAAAAAAATATTTACAGATATATACATTCTGGTATTCTGCAGAATGCAAGAATGGTAATAATGTGTTATAATGAAAAGGGGGTATAAATCTAAATTGTACTATAATGGAAAATAAAAAAACGCCAAAACAAATGGAAAGGAATTTTAAAGGAGTTGCAAATCATAGAAGAATTGAAATTTTGCTTTTAGTTTCCCAATCAGAAAATATCACATTGAGTCAAATTACAGAAATTTTAAAATGCAATATAAAAACAATATCAGAGCATACTAAAAAATTAGTTAACGCGGGATTGCTAAATAAAAATTATACAGGGGATGGGGCAGTGAGACATTCACTTTCCCCATATGGGAAAATTTTTATAAAGTTTATTGAATCATTTCAAAAAGAAACATCGCAAAGTAAAAATAAATAGAAGTTATAAAAAGTTGTAATAAATCGCAAAATAAATAATATATTCTGGTATTCTGCAGAATGCAAGAATAGTAATAATGTGTTACAATTATAATGAAGTGGAATATGAAAAATAAGAAAATTTATTTTGCCGGACCTTTGTTTAGCGGGGCAGAAAAGAAATTTAATTTGGAATTATGTGATAAATTAGAGAAAGTCGGCTTCAAAGTTTTTTTACCTCAAAGAGATGGAATTGAAAAAAATAAATCGCCTTATGATAAAATGGAGCTGGAACAGAAGAAAAAAATACTTTTTGAAATCGATAGAGATAAAATTATTGAATCAGAAATATTTTTATTTGTTTTAGATGGCAGAGTTCCAGATGAAGGTGCCTGTGTTGAGTTGGGGATTGCTTATAGTGACAAATTTTTTAACAATAAAAATAAAACTTTAATTGGCTTACAAACAGATATAAGATCTGCATTTATCAGTTCTAAATTAAACCCTATGTTAAAAGTCCCGTTAGATTTTATCGTGAGTACAGAGGAAGAATTAATAAAAATATTAAAAATATAAATTTTTATGCAGGAAGTTGTAAAAAAAGAAAATATTGTAGTTGAGTGGTTTATGTGGCATTTTTGGGAGATGCCAAAGTTTTTGTTTGTTGTATGGAAAAATTATATTATGTTTGCAACAAATTATTTTTCATTACCATTACTTTTAAAAACTATTATTTCTCCATGGAGAAGAAATGCTTGGGCCTTTCCTAAGGTTTTTGATATTCAAGAATATGCTAGTGTAATTATCTCTAATATTTTTTCAAGAATCATTGGATTTATTTTAAGAATTGTTTTAATTATTATTGGAGCAATTTTTCAGGTTTTGGTTTTAATTATTGGTTTACTGGCTATTTTGTTTTGGATTTTAATTCCATTTATTTTATTATTTGCGATAGTCTTAATTTTTAATTATTAAGTTTAATAATATTATGAAGTTTGATCTAAAAAACTCAGAAATATTTAGTCTTGTAAAAATACAAAAAATTTTCAAATTGGAATATTTAAATTTTCTTAAAAATTTATTTCTTTGTTTGTTTATAATTTCAGTATTCGTATTCAGTATTTCTTATTATGAAATTTTGACATTATCAACAACTTTAAAGGCGCCAGTTATTTTCTTGGCTCTTTTTTTATTATTTTTTGAATTTTCCTTATTTATAAAATTAAAAAAAATAAACTCGAAGTTATTAGTGAATCTTAAAGATGCAATTTTAAATCCAGATGAATACAATTTAGCTGAATTTTTAAATATTGAATCTGCAAAATTTATTCAAAATGCAATTAGGTTTTGTAATAACAAAAAAATTTTTCAAATAAATTCAACGGCTTTATTATATTCTGCAGTAAAATATAGCAAAGAAATAAACATTCTTTGTTTTAGATTGGGCATAGATACAAATAAACTTTTAATTAATGTAAAAAATTTCTTAGAAAAATCTTTAACTGATGGAAGTTCTATAGAGGCTTTTTCAGAAGATTTCAAAAGTGTGATTTTGTCTGCAGGAAAAATTGCTGTAGAGAGAAATCATTTAAGAATTACAGAAAAAGAAATTTTAATTGCTTTGGCTCAAAATGATAAATTTTTTCAAAAAGTTTTAATTGATTATGATTTAAAGGAAAAGGATGTTGAGAATTTATCGTTGTGGCTGGATTCTGTAGAAGAGAGAGTAAGGTCTCAAAAGATATTTTGGTCTAGTGATAACTTATCAAGAGCTGGGTCAAACGGTCAGGATTGGGCTTTTGGGTATACAATTACTTTAGATCAATATTCAGTTGATTGGCGGGATACTGTTTCAAAATGGCTTTATAAAGAAGTTGTAGGACATAAAAAAGAAATTGAAGAAACGGAAATGATTTTAGCGCGTTCAAATTTGTCCAATGTTTTGATAATTGGAGATCCAGGCACAGGCAGAAAAAGTATAATTGAGGCCGTAGCACAAAAGTGCTTTCTATCCCAAAGTCTACCAGAATTAAACAATAAAAGAGTGGTTGAGTTAGATATGATAGCTTTATTGTCGAGTATCCAAGATTCAGAAAAATTAGAAACAATTTTAGACAAAATTTTCCAGGAGGCTTTTTCCGCTGGGAATGTAATTTTGGTAATTGATGAATTGCAAAATTATGTTGGACAAAAAATTGCAAAAGCTGGTGCATTTGATATATCAGGAATTTTAACTAAATATTTGGCAATTCCAACTTTTCAATTTGTAGGAATTACTTCTTTTGCAGGACTTCACCAAAATATTGAACAAAACCCTTCATTTCTAGAATATTTTAGAAAGATTGAGGTTTCTGAAATTACTGAAATTGAAACAATCAAGATTTTGCAAAATTTAGCTTTAGAGCTTGAAGCAAAATATAAAATTTTAGTTATTTATCCTGCAATAAGAGAAATTGTAAATTTAACTGGAAGATATTTTCCATCAACGCCATTTCCAAAAAAAGCTATCGATGTATTAGACGAAGCTGTGGTTTATGCTCAAACTTTAAAGGAAAAAGTTGTAATGCCTCATCATATCGCTAAAATTATTTCTGATAAAACTCAAATTCCTGTTGGTAAAATGGAATTTAAAGAAAAGGAAGTTTTATTAAATTTAGAGAATTTAATTCATCAAAGAATTGTCAATCAAGAAGAAGCAGTTTCCGAAATTTCAATTGCAATGCGAAGGGCAAGAGCTGGAATTGCTTCTAAAAAAAGACCAATGGGAACCTTTCTGTTTATGGGTCCAACAGGAGTTGGTAAAACTGAGACAGCAAAGGCTTTAGCTCAAATATATTTTGGTGGCGAGGATAAAACAATTAGGATTGATATGTCGGAGTTTCAGTCACTTTCTGATATCCCAAGATTAATTGGTGCAATTTCTCCAGTTGAAATGCAGGGACTTTTAACAACACCTGTAAGAGAAAGTCCATTTTCATTGGTTTTGTTAGATGAAATAGAAAAAGCTCATTTTAATATATTAAATTTGTTTTTGCAGGTTTTGGATGAAGGACATATTACCGATGGGCAAGGCAGAAAAGTTATGTTTACAAACACAATTATTATTTGTACCTCAAATGCCGGAGCTTCTGATATTTTCAAATCTGTAGAAGCTGGGGAAAAATTAGATAAAGAAAAAATACTTTTGGGACTTTTTGAAAAAAATATATTTAGGCCAGAGTTTGTAAATCGTTTTGACGCTACAGTAATTTTTCATCCGCTTACTAAAGATAATTTGTTAAAAATTGCTCAAATAACATTAGTAAGTCTACAAAAAAATCTAAAAGAAAAAGAAATTGATTTTATAATTACTGAGTCTTTAAAAGCAAAAATTGTAGAGCTTTCTTATAAGCCAGAATTTGGAGCCAGAGAAATGCGAAGAGTAGTTCAAGATAAAGTAGAAAATTCTATTGCAGAAGCTTTAATTTCCGATAAACTTGCAAAAGGCAATAAATTTGAAATTAATCCTGAAACCTTTGAAATAATTGTAAATCCAGTTGAATAAAAAATCTAAAATAACAATTGAAAAAAAGCCAATAGAAATTAATTCTGATTTCAAGCGTGCTTTAAACATTATTGAAAATAGCAATAACAATGTTTTTATTACAGGAAAAGCTGGTACTGGTAAATCCACTTTGCTAGATTATTTTCGAAGCACTACCAAAAAACAAATTGCAGTTTTAGCTCCCACAGGAGTAGCTTCAATCAATGTAAGAGGACAAACAATCCACTCGTTTTTTGGTTTCAAGCCAGATATTACCATAGAAAAAGCCAAAAATTTAGCCAGAAAAGTCAAAGATAAAAAATTGGAATTATATAAAAGAATTTCTGCTATTGTAATTGATGAAGTTTCAATGGTTCGTGCTGATTTACTTGATTGCGTTGATGCATATCTTAAAACTTGCTTAAAAAATAAATTGCCTTTTGGTGGTAAACAAATGATTTTAATTGGGGACTTATATCAGCTTCCACCGGTTTTAGGCTATAGAGAAGAGCGGGCATTTTTATCAAAATATGAAAGCCCATATTTTTTCTCTGCTAAAATTTTTGATGACCTTGTGCTTGAATTTGTGGAACTTGAAAAAGTATATAGACAAAAAGATGAGAAATTTATAAAACTACTTAATGCTGTAAGAAATCGAAGCGTTACAGATAATGATTTGGCAGAATTTAACAAAAGATTAAATGTAAATTTTGAGCCATCACTAGATGATTTTTATATTTGTTTAACCCCAATGAACGATTCAGCCAGAGAGATAAATGAGAAAAAATTAAAACAACTAAATACAAAAGAGCATTTTTATGAAGGCAAAATTTTTGGAGATTTTGATAAAAATTATTTGCCAACTGATAAAGATTTGTCTGTAAAAATTGGAAGCCAAATTATGCTTTTAAACAATGATAAGCATGCAAGGTGGGTTAATGGCACAGTTGCTAAAATTGTAGATGTAGAAGAAAATGTGGGGGACTATGGAGAGCCGGCAATTATTGTAGAGCTTGATAATGGAAGCATAGAAGAAATTTTGCCTTATACGTGGGAGATTTTTCATTATGACTATGATCCAAATTCGCGTAGTTTGCAAACCAAAGTTATTGGGTCATTTACTCAATATCCACTTAAGCTTGCTTGGGCTGTGACTATTCACAAAAGTCAGGGTAAAACTTTTGATAAAGTAATTATTGATATGGGTAGAGGTGCTTTTGCTCATGGGCAAACTTATGTGGCATTAAGTCGCTGTACTTGCCTGGAAGGTATTGTGCTTAAAAAACCAATTATCAAAAATCACATATTTTTAGATTGGCGAGTAATTAAATTTTTAACTAAATTTCAGTACAAAATTGGCGACAATGAGCAATCACAAGATGAGAAAATAGAATTAATTGCCAAAGCTATTAAAGAAAAATCAGAGCTTGAAATAATATATTTAAAAGCTAATGATGAAAAATCTAAAAGAATAATTCAGCCCAAAATTATGGGACAAATGCAATATATGGGTGTTGAATATTTAGGGGTTTCGGCGTTTTGCCTCACTCGCAGAGAAGACCGCACCTTCCGTGTGGACAGAATATTATCAGTAAAACATATTGAATCAACCCCTAAGAAGTGATAAATTAAAGTAATATGAAATGAGTTGGGGAGCTAAAATAAGTTGACTTTTCGGATAATATCGGATATAATCGGATATATCTGGAAATATTTAATAAAATAGAAAAATATGAAAGAAAATAGGCTGAACAAAAGAATAACACTTTCTAACGAGATTCTCCTTAAAATTGGAGAGATTGACGAACTTAAAGGAAAATGGAGCGGTTCCTTGTCGTTAAATCCTAGAATTTTGGGTCAATTAAAACGTTCTGTAATAATTACTAGTACAGGCTCGTCTACCCGTATTGAAGGCGTGGCTATGACTGATCAAGAAATTGAACGTTTTTTGCGTGGAATAAATCAGGCAGCTCCAAAAAATAGAGATGAACAGGAGGTGGCAGGATATGCAGATTTGCTTGGCAGGATATTTGATAATTATAATTCCTTGAAAATAACAGAAGGAATGATCTTTCAACTTCACGATATAATGCTTAAATTTTCTAAAAAAGATGAACTGCATCGTGGAAAATATAAAACAAAAGATAATAAAGTAGCAATTTTAGAAAATGGAAGAGTCAAAACAATACTTTTTGAAGCTACAGCACCATGGCTTGTAAAAAAAGAAATGGATGATGTTTTAGAGTGGTTAAAAGAAAGGCAAGAAAAAAAGGATATTCACTCTTTGGTTGTGATTGCTAGCTTTATTTTTGAATTTTTAGCAATCCATCCTTTCCAAGATGGTAACGGTAGGCTTTCCAGAGCCGTGACTAATTTGATGATGCTTCAAAACGGGTATGCATATATTCCGTATGTTTCACTAGAAGAAATTATTGAGGAAAGAAAATCTGAATATTATTTGGCTTTAAGAAAAACTCAAAAAAATCATAAAACAGAAAGTGAAAACATTGAGCCATGGTTAGTATTTTTTTTGGATTGTGTTTATACTCAAGTGAAAAAAGCAATTGATCTTTTAGGTGGAAATAATTCTGAAAATTTATTATCGGAAATTCAAAAGAAAATTTATAATTTGTTTGTTAGAGGTGACGAGCTTTCAGTCTCAGAAATTCAAAATAAAATTAATGTGCCTTTGCCAACTGTTAAAAAATCAGTTGCTCGTTTATTGGAATATAAATTAATTGAAAAATTAGGGCAGGGGCCTGCAACAAGATACAAAAAATTAAAATAAATATGAATGAATCAGAAGCAAGAGCTGAATACATAGACCCAGTATTAAAATTAAGTGGTTGGGGCGAAGCAGAAGCTTCAAAAGTCGATTATATTTTAGTTTACAAAAACCGCTAAATTGAAACTTTAGCGGTTTTTTTGTTTAATTTTTGTTTTTTAATTCAATGTATATTAACAATGTTATAGCTGAATTAATATGCACTATTTTTTTTGTCATTCCCGCGAAAGCGGGAATCCGGCATTCGCTCACACAGGTCTGAGCGAATTAAAACCCACTGTCTAGGTCCAGATACATGTGATACACTTGTTAAGTTTGTAATACGATAACGTTTTTTGTTGGTAAGCCACATATTTTTATC
>Ga0208958_1000088_pt1 | contig 121859 bp, 163 predicted proteins | sample RifOxyB1_FD_184032 | JGI IMG/M metagenome (GOLD analysis project Ga0208958, IMG submission 184032) | Soil microbial communities from Rifle, Colorado - Rifle Oxygen_injection B1 (SPAdes) | ecosystem: Environmental > Terrestrial > Deep subsurface > Rock core/Sediment | place: Rifle, Colorado...
TGTATATTGTCAAAATGGAAAGTTTTATTTTGGAAATATTGAAATTAATACTAGTGATGATGGCGAAGAAAACGAAGATGAATTTTTTGAAGATGATTTGGACGACAAAGATGATTTCTTTGATGATGATTATGAAGAAGACAATCTATGAAACAATATAAATTTTGGAATGGATACCTAGAATGTGATAAAGGTTGGTATCCTCTCATTGAAGAATTATTTGAAAAAATTGATGAATTAATCAGAAGCAATTCTGAATTACAGGATTTTCAATTATTGCAAATCAAACAGAAATACGGAAGATTAACTATTTATGAAAGTTATTGTGATGATCGAATTGAATCCTTATTAGATAAATATTGTAATAAATCGTTGACAATTTGTGAACATTGCGGTGAAGCAGGAAAAATGACAGTAAAATATGATTATTATCAAACACTTTGTGAAAAGTGTTTTGGCGAAAAGTAAATAGAACAATTGGATAGCGCCTTAGCCGACCTAGACTCCCGGTAAAGGTCTTGAATTGACAAGATAGGATTGCATTTGTGTGATCTGAGGGCGCTATTTTATAAAATGATAATTTTAAAAGAAACGGAAATAAGGAAAAATAAAATGGATATTTTTGACTCTTTCGTAATTCATGATTTTTTAGTTACATTGGTCGCTTTTTATTTTTTATCAGGGTGGATTATTGTACCTATAACAGCAATGTCTAATGAAAATTTTACCATGAGAAAATTGTTTGTTTATTGTATCTTCTTGCCAATTTCAATAGTCATGGGAATTATTGCATTGATCTGTATTTTAGGTGTGGCATTTTTCAATTTGCCATTTATGAAGAAAGATGTTTTTCAATAACAGAACAATAAAAGGAAAATAAAATGGGAATTTCATACGCTGAAATATGTTTTAAAAACGACGAAGGAGCATGTTGCTGTAATTGCAAATGGCACATTAGAGATTATAGTCATCCTGATACAAATGGAAAACCCATAAGCATTCAGAGAGGATGGATTTGTTTTGCCCCTGAGTTTGATGATTGTGTATTTTCAGAATGGAGTGAACACGGTCTTTGTGAAATGCACGAAATAAAAGATAGAGAAATTTAATAAAAGATTTGTTTTATGGAGAAATAAAAAATGAGTACTACTTCTTATTTTGTAGTTTTCACTAACAGTAAAGTCGGTATTGATTTTAATAAGGTAATATATTTTGAAATCATAGGAAAGCAACTTAATATTTATATGGTTGAAGAAAGAATGGTTTCTATTACGGACATAACAGACATTAGTAATTTCTTTCAGAGAATCCATAGCGGAAATCTTTAAAATAAAAAACTTGTTTTATAGGATGTAAAAATATGTTAACAGAATATAAAATTTTGATATTTTATCGTACTGGAAGTAGTGACCATACTTATGATGATGAAGCTTATTTAGATGGAACATGGAAAAACATTGAAATAATTAAGGAAAATTTACAAAGAATTAAAGAACATTATTTATGGTATGAAGGCGCTCATACAAGGTGGAGTCGGCATAATAAAAAAATTGAAAAACCTCACTGGCATACTAATAAGTATGATGGAAGTATTAAATTAAAATTGGACGATGGAACAGAATATGAAATGTCTGCTTTTTGGTGTGGATATTTTGAAACTCTATATGGGGCAAAAGCAGAACCAGTTAAAGAAAATGATAATTTAGAAATTACAATATAATAAAATAAAACGAGGATTTTATGGAATACAAATATTACTCTCTTACTATGGAAGGAAATATTGGTACTGCTGTAAATTATATTAACAAGGAACATCCTGATTGGGATATTGTAAACGTCCAATATTTAGGCAATTTCAATGTAGTTATTGTTTATAAGATTAGTGATGAAAATAAAAATAAAACAATTAGCGGCATGAAATATTTAATTGATAAAAATGATATTGATTTTACAAATATTGCACATAATTTATCAAATGCGGATTTTCGAGATGGTACTTTTGGATTGGGGTATGGAAACACAACATTTGATTATAAATATTTGGAAGATGGAAGATATGAATTTAGGGATTATTATACAAAAGAAATCGTCGCTGTAGTATATCCTAAATGAAAAGTTGATTTTATTTGTAAAATATTGATACTTGACTTATAAACAATAATTGCTTATAATATTCATAGTTGAAATAATTATTAAATAAACAAAAAAAAGGACTAAAAATGTGTAAATTCTTTTCTTCCGTAACAAATCCTTCTCGTTTTCCAGGTCAGAAATTTTATTTTGATTGGGAATATCGAAAAAATAATTTATCCGAAGATAACGCGGATAGCCATTCTCATATTTGCGCTCATTTTAAATTAAATGAGGATGAATGCAATAAATATGAATATAATCCCTTGACTAAAGAATTTGTTGTTGATCAAATCAACAGTGAAATTGACGATTCTTTACAAATAGAAGAATGGTTAAATAAATTGAATTTTAAGAAGATTGTAGAACCATTGATTGTAAAACCCATTATTAATCCATTTTTGGATTTACCTAGAATAACAAAAGATGAGATTACAGATAATCATATTCAGTTGTTAAAAGAATGGGCTTCAGTGGGGAATTCAGTGTGGGCTTCAGTGAGGGATTCAGTGTGGGATTCAGTGTGGGCTTCAGTGTGGGCTTCAGTGAGGAATTCAGTGAGGGATTCAGTGAGGGATTCAGTGAGGGATTCAGTGAGGGATTCAGTGTGGGATTCAGTGTGGGCTTCAGTGTGGGCTTCAGTGAGGAATTCAGTGAGGGATTCAGTGAGGGATTCAGTGTGGGATTCAGTGAGGGATTCAGTGTGGGATTCAGTGTGGGATTCAGTGGGGAATTCAGTGTGGACATACGTTGGCTCATTCTTTGATATTAAATATGCTCATGATTTTTCTTCCTGTATTAAATTGTGGGAAGCGGGTTTAATTTCTAGTTTTGACGGGAACATTTGGAGATTGCATAGTGGGAAGAATGGGGATATTGTTTTTGAAATTGGGAAAGATGAGTTGGGTAGAATCGAATAAAAGACTGGTTTCATAAAGGAAACAAAAATGGATGAAGATGAGCGTATTCAAAAGCTTTTAAAAATGGATAAGGGCATCCAGAAGTTTTTAAGAAACCGTCGAGAATCTTATGGTGGATGGGCGGAAATTACAGAACAAGATGTAATGGATTTACGAGATATAATTAATCTATTGATTGATTTAAAGTGTGAAAAAGATGTAGATGGAGATTTACCCATTGAATATATTTTGATAAATCGCATAAAGGAATATCTTCCTCATTTTCGTCCTATTCAATACGATGATAATACTCCAGATCAATTATTTGCAGTAATGGAACGAAAATATTTTAATCTTTTTGTTGCCCAAAATGATTTTGATAGTACAATGAAAACTTGGCAGTATCATAGAGCAATAGAACGTGAAAATAAAAAATCGGTTTTATAGGAAAGGAAAGAGAAAATGAATAATTATATTTTTCTAACAAAATTCATTGAACAGAAATGTTTAGGGTATAATCATTATCTTAATAAATCTGAATGGTTTGCTAAAGCAAAATTTTCAGATGGAAGCATTCGAACGTGGAGAGGATTTTTAAAAACATTTGAAAATTTTCCTCTATATCGTGGATGGTTTTAAAAATTAATAAAAAGTTAGTTTTATTAGCCAAAATTGGAAAAAGGAGATAATAAAATGTTTGATTGGGATTGGGATTTTTTCAAAGCAGTTGTATTTGCGGTGTTGATTTTTGTATTATTGTTTGGAGGGGTGATTTGGGGAGCAAACATTCTCAATCGTGCTGAATGTGAAGCAAAAACCGTTGATATCGGATTTGATCATCGTTATTCATTTTTAGGTGGCTGTCAGATTGAAGTAAATGAGGGCCAATGGATTCCATTAGATAGTTATTACTTTGAAGAAGAGTAATTGAAATCTAATTTTATGGTATAATTATGATCATTGAAGGAAATGAAATTAAAAAAATCTATACTCATACATTTGCCGGAAAAGCATTTGTATACGGTATCTTATACGATGGAACAGAAGTTAGAATTCCAGAAGAAACAATTTTTGAAATGTTAAAAGATTTTACTTTTTCAGGCGAGAAAAAAAGAAAATATGTTTATTTGAATTATCCTTACTCAAAATTAAAGGGAAATGAATATGACTGAAACAGAGATTTTACAATTACATCAAAAATTATTAGATACTAAAAGAGTAATTTATACCAATGGAGATGAAGATCGATTAGTATTGCACGCATCTTTTTCTGGCGAAATGAATTGCTGGACAGTAGATGTTGTTAGTACAAGAACAAGATATGTTTCTACTGAAGTTGATGGATTGTCTTCCATTAATGATGTAATGTTAGAGTGTGCTGTTAAAAAAGCCGTAGATAAAGCATTACTAAAAGTTGATGAAAGATGGGGAGTCCGACCTTTTCACGTGTCAATTTCCTTAAAATAAATGAAAGGATGATTTCATAGGAATAATAGAATGATAACTGCTACAATATTACACGATGATTTTAATCAGCCAATTGATTTAATGTTCAATACTCTTTATGATGCTGAAGTTTTTATTACTTCAGTAAGAGTAAATAATATCAAATGGATAAGCATTCATGACGATCAAAGAGATTATTGGGCTTTAGATAATTTGTTTCATTCGGGTTTTGTTTGTAAACCAACATTGATAAAGATTACAGAATGAAAGATTGATTTCATATGTCAATTACTAAAAAATAATTAAAAAAAGCAATATTATCTATAGGTACAGATGGTTTTATTCGTCCCATAGGTTCTTATGTGGCGGTTTGCCCTTTTTGCTGGAATAAAAAAGAAGATGGGCATAAAGATTCTTGTATTCGCACATTGATATTAGTTGAATTAGTTGATAAATTTAATAAAAAAGATATTTTATAAGGGTGAAATCATGGAAGACGAAAATTTATTCAATGAATTGCATATTGCATATGTGCATATTGCATATGATAGGGGTTGGCATGATGGCTACAATGATAAAATGGCAAATAATCCTTATGATAAAGAAACTCAGTTTGAATTCTGGACAGAATATAATTTAGGATATGAACAGGGTGAAAGGGATTGTTAGATGATTAAACGGAAGATTTTTACTTTTTTTGTATATTTTTTTGTGCTTTTATTGCTCTGGTTTTCAACATATTATGGATGTTTATGGGTTATAAAAACAGTTGGAGTAAACGTTCTTATCGTAATTGCATCGGTAATTATTGCATTAATTCTTTCAACGGTAACAACGATCTCTTTTCGAGATTTGATACAATAATTAAAAATATAAAAATATAGTTTTATAATAGGAGATAAAATGAAGAAAGTTTTAAGTAATTCGGTATTTGAATTTCTTTGTAGGGCTTTTGGGGCAGGGTTTATTACTTTTTTGTTTCTTTTTTTTATAATGGTGTTTTCAATTTTTACAAACACAACTCCAAATATTGAACTTACCATGTTAGGTTCTGGTATGGTTTTTGCTTTTGTATTTGTAGCAATTGGTAATGACGAAACAGATTAATTCAGATAATAAATGAAATGAACATTTTATAGGAGAGAAAATGATATCAAAATCAAATCTACTAGATATTATTTTTATAATTTTTATAATCTTCATATTTTTAGGAATTATTATTGGAGTTCCTTATTTAGTAAAAAGTACAGCAAAAGCAGAATGTGAAAACCGAATTGTATTTTATAACACGTTTCTTCCCGAAAAAGAAGTTAAGTGGCTTGAAGATGGCATAAAATCAGAGTGCCAGATTAAAATAGAAGATTCCTTATGGATTTCATTAGAAACATATGAAAATGCAGTTTATGAATATTCTATTCCTTGATGATAATGAAAAAAGAATTGACACATTTGGTAAAAAAATTTATCCTGATTTTGCCAATATTGTTACAACGGCTAGTACAGCGATTCAATATTTAAATAGCATTCCTAATTGGGATTATGTATTTCTAGATCATGATTTAGGAGGAGAACAATTAGTAAACAGTAATCGAAAAGATTGCGGGATGGAGGTTGTTCGATGGATTATTCAAAGTCGGCCTCACATTAAGAAAATTATAGTTCATTCTTGGAATAATATTGCCGCAGAAGAAATGGTTGCAAAATTGAAAGATGCGGGATATAATACAGAATATAAACCATTTGGTTTGTGGTAAAAATAGGTAAAAAATATGGGAAGAAGTCTTATTAAACAACCTAATGGGTTATATGCTCAATGGTCATCTATTGTTGATGATATTATTGTTGCAAATTTAACAAAAGAAGAAATGATTCAATTTGCAATTGATGAAGCAATCAGAGAAGCTAAAGAGAATATGGAAAAAAGAATTTATAGTCTTGATAAGGGCAAAACCGAATGGCGAATTTGGGAAGATGTGCCAATAAAAATTAAGAATAAAATTCTCAAAGAATATGAAGATGATAACAAGAAAGGAAAATAAAATGAATAAAAGCGATTTGCGTACAGGGATGAAAGTTATGTTACGAAATGGTGATGAATACATAGTTTTATGTAATTTTGCATCTGACCATGAGCATTATAAAATAAAAGATAAAATGGTATTTTTATCTAATAATATTAATTGCTGGAATGATGATCGCAGTTATGATAACTGTTTGGAAAATTCAATCGATAAAAATCTAGACATAATGAAAGTTTTTAGCCCTGAACATCCTTATTCTATTTCTTCTTACTTTGGTGTAGAAAATACTGGTTCTCACGAATATACATTAGTGTGGGAAAGATATGAGTTTGACAAAGATTTAATAAATTTTGCTGATTATGAATTGGGAAAAATCAACGCAAATGCAGTTGAGGTTGTTTTTTCCGACGAGACATTAATTAAATTGGCTGATAGTGTTGCCGAATTAATTGCCAAAAAATTGAAGAATTAAAAGAAGAATATTAAAATAAATAATAGCAATAAAAGGATTGTTTTATGAACGAGAATAATATTTTTGAGTTTTTAAAAGAGCTTAGTGCTTTAACTTTAAAGTATAAGGTGAGAATACATGGTTGCGGTTGTTGTGGCTCTCCTTTCTTAATAAGCGTAGACGAATATGAAAATGAATCAAATCTTGGTTATTGTGTTAACAAAAAATTAAAATATAATGGAAACATTGAATATGAAGATTTGATTTTCGAAACTTGGGATAAAATAAAAGAATATCGTATCACAGATGAAGATGCTTATTTGTTTACAGGAAAAGAAAAATAAAATGAAAAAAAATAAAAATTGTCCTGTCTGTAATTCTGATTCTTGGAAAGAAGAAATTCAATGGAATTTAGTAAATCCAAATGGTGAATACGTTATTCGATATGGACATAGTTTGGTTTTTACGGTTGATGAAAAAATTGATGTTTGCTGTGCTTGTGGATATCGAGAAAATGGAAATCCTGTAATTGTGGATGTTTTTGGAAATCATGTAGGAAAGATCAAATAAATAATGAAAACAAAAATTTTACGTTGGACATATGTTTTTATTTTAGCGGTAGTATTTCTTACGTTTGCTTTTTTGATGCAACCTTGAAAAACAAATTGCTTCTTGACAAATTACAATAATGTTGTAAAATTATTATAGGATTTGAAAATTGTATTTGACTTGCGCTAAAGGTAAAGCATATGAAAAATAAAATTGCTTTTTTCGTGATTTTAGCATTGTTATTTGCTTTCAAAACAGCTAATGCTCAAGATTATATCTGGTATGATAATGGATACTATTTTGAAATAACTGATCCTGATAGATTGGCAAATAACGAAATTCATTATTCTTTATATGATGATCATTTTGTTGAAAGTGTAACACTATATTCAGATAATGGAATTGTTAGTACTTCTACTTTTGGTCATCCCTATGATCTTTGGGATGTTTATATTGATGGACATAGTTTTTTTGTTACTTGTGAAACTCATTATTGTGAGCCATTGACAGCAATCGGCGTTAGAACGATTTTAGAAAAAGTATATTTGCCAATTATTTCTAAATAATTTATATTAATAAAAGTATAATTTTATAGATTGGAAAATTAAATGAATAAATGTTATAAACTCAATGATCATAAACTTTTAGCTTTTGATACACGAGGCAATTTAAATGATGATAATTTTGCATTATTTGTTCATCAATATTATGTAGATAATATAGAAAACTTTGTCAGTGGTAGTCCGGCTAAAACAGATACAGGATGCACCTTGGCTTTTAGTAAATCAGAGGCATATGCATTAATTGTAATGATGGGTGAATTTATGCAAGAAAAAGGCAATGATCTTTTTAGAGAAGAAAATAAAAGACTAATAGAAGAATTAGATAAATTATCAGAAATGAATTCGGGTGAAATAATTGAAGATGTAAAAAGTTGGCTCAATGCCGAAAACAGTGCCGACGAGATAAATAATGAATAATTACATTCTTTTATTTTGTTTGTTTCCCGTTATTAGTTTGTTTTTTACAATCTTGGCATGGTGGACTAGAATTTATATTTGGGCCGAGTGGACAAAAAGTAATAAACGAAAGAAGTTTTATATTTGGCCTCTGGTCGGTATTATTTGTTTTATTTTATGGGGTGTTGGTATATGGATTACTTTTTTTGGATAAATTATGAGAATTACTAAAAAAGATTTGGCCTTATTATTGAAAGATATGCTTATTTATATAGAAGAAGGTAAGAGCGCAGAAGGAAGACTTGAGTATCATTTTCTTGGAAATGACGAATATGAAGTTATTGCCGCTCAACAAGTTGAGAATGAAGATAAACAAGGTTCAGTCTGGTTTGTTCAATAAAAGCTGATTTTTATTATCTAAAAGAATATGAATAATTTTAAAGCTGAAAATTATAAAATTTTCGAATGCGTTACCGGAAGCAGATTATACGGTACTGCAACCCCTGAATCCGATTTAGATATTCGTGGGGTTTGTATTCCTCCACTCGAAATATTGATTGATCCTTTCAATAAATTTGAACAGCAAGATTCTGGATTTGATGAAGATAAGGCGATCTACTCTTTAGATAAATTTATCAATTTGTGTGCTAATGCAAATCCTAATATTATCGAATTGCTATTTGTTCCCAAAGAAAGCATTCTTTTTTCAAACGAATATTGGGATTCTGTTATGGAATATAAATATTTGTTTTTAAGTAAAAAAGTAAAATATACTTTTACCGGATATGCTTTTTCTCAATTAAACGCAATTAAAAATCATCGTCAGTGGTTTATTGATCCTCCCAAAGAAAAACCAACCAGAAAAATGTTTGGATTAACAGATAAGCCCATTGTTTCTGGTGAGAATTTACAAAATGCTTTCAATATTCCTCACGAGATGTTTAAAAATGAATATCATGATGAATTTGTTAGAGAAAGAAATTACAGAGTTGCAAAGCAAAAATGGGATAATTATGTTGCATGGAGAGACAATCGGAATCCAAAGCGAAAAGAATTAGAAGATCGCTTTGGTTATGACTGTAAACATGCAAGCCATTTGATTCGTTTAATGACAGAAGGTAAAGAATTGTTATTGACAGGAAATATTACTTTTCCTTTACCTAATGCAGATGAAATTTTGGCAATTAAAAATGGAAAATATACATATGATGAAATTCTAGCTATGGCTGAAAACATGGATAAAGATTTTGAATTGTGGTATGGGCAATCTCCATTACCTCATTCTCCTGATAAAAAAGCATTAAGTAAACTTTATTTTGCGATAATTCGTACACGAGAAAACATTTAGTTTGGAGGATAATAGAATGGATATTTCATGGGTTGAAGTGTTTGGAGTAATGTTTACTTGGAATAGGTTAATATTCTTTGCATTGGTGTTTATTTTTCTTTTGTGGACTCAGTATCAACTAAATAAGAGCGATGATTAATTAACCAATGATAAAATTAATCAATGACGATAACATGAATGTAGTTATAGATCATCCTGTAGATTTGATATATGCAGATATGATTTATGATAATTCTAATTTTTCTTGGGTGGATTATTATTGGAAATTTTTAAAAGATAATGGAGTTTTTATAGTACAATTAGATTATTGTTTAGTAGCCGAAATGAAACTCCACTTAGACAGCTTGTTTAGTTCAAATTTTGTAAATTGGGTTATTTATAAACAGGAATGGGGAGGAGTACCTAAAAAAGGATTTCCTCAGAAACATGATGATGTTTTAATTTATTCAAAAGGAAAAAACTTTAAGTGGTATGGCGATAGAATACAAATACCTAAAGTAACAGCCGGGACAAAATTAGATAAAAAAGGTACGGGATTAAAAACTCCCTGTTCAGTCTTCGATGATTTAGGTAATTTTAGCACAATTTCTAAGGAACGGATAAAATATACTGAAACAGATAAAAATGTTAGATGGCAAAAACCAATGAAACTTATGAATAGATTGGTTTTGCCCTTTACCGATGAAGGCGACATAATTGCAGATATTTTCATGGGAACAGGCAGTTTGGGTGAATGGTGTATTAAGAACAATCGACATTATGTAGGAATAGAATATGATACACAAATTTTTGAATTGGCTAAATCTAGGCTTGAAAAAGTTGAACAAAATCAATAAGAAGCTTGAAAATCAAGATGAATTAGTTGTAAAAGTTCATTTTGAGTATTGGGATTTCATTTTTTGGAATTGGTTTATGGTTTGGATGATGGGGTTTCTTTATACATTCGGAAAGGAAAATGTTGTAACATATGGACATTTTTGGAAAGAAATTCTGTATTTATTGATTTATTATCTGGCATGGCCCTACATACTAGGTCATCAAGGTTTTCGTTTACCTTTTTGATAAATTGCCACTTGACAGATTTATAAAACTTGCTATAATATAAAACATAATCTTATATTCAAACAGAAATGAGTGATTGGAATAGTTATAAAAATTTCGAGTAATGATCAATGAAAAATAAAATTTATATCAATTACAATGAAGATAATATTGATGTTGAAGAGTACGATGAAGAAAGTGATGAAAAGTTAGAGTATCAGAGAGAGAAAAAGCGAAAAAAGAAACAAAGTTTAAATAAGAAAAAAATTAGAAATTCCAAGTACAATAAACAAAATTGGAATGATTATTAGAAGATAATGGGTATTTTTATTCATAAATGGGCAAATCTTTCAATGGTCAAGGAAGGGATTCTTATAAAGTCCTAATGATAGTTCGATTCTATCTTTGCCCACTTTGCCGATATGGTGAAATTGGATGACACGCTCGCCTTAAGAGCGAGTGCCGCAAGGCGTGATGGGTTCGAATCCCTCTATCGGCACAATCAAATACAAAATTTGAAAATAATGTAAAATATATGAATAAGCACATTCGTTATCTTAATCTCGCTCGAAATGCATCGTTCTTTTCTAACTATCCTCATCATCATATAGGATGTGTATTAGAATATCGCAAGCAAATTATATCTACTGGATATAATGTAGAAAAATCTCACCCTGTTCAGGCAGAATATAATAAGTATCGTTCTATGAGGGGAATGAATGTGGCGCATAAACTACATGCGGAAATAATGTGTCTCTTGAAGGCAAAGAAATTTCTAGACGATATAGATTTTAGGGAAAGTACGCTTTATATTTTTCGGGCATATAAAAATGGAGTATGGGCAATGGCTAGGAGTTGTCCTAGCTGTTTTCAGATGATTAAGGATGTAGGTATTAAAACAATTGTTTATACTACTACGGATGGATATGCCATTGAAACAATCAATTACGACGAATAAAAAAGGAGTTTTATTATAATGAAAACAAATAAAAAGAGAATTGCTGTAGATTGTAATTGTGGTTGTAATATTGTAACTTTTGATAGTTATCCTAAACATGAATATGCGCCAAATCGCATTGATCCTGAAACAATTATTATTTCTAATTATTGGTTGGGATTTTATGCTAATCAAAATTCAATTTTGGGCATTGTAAAAGGTCGATTAAAAGCAATTTGGTATATTCTTCGTGGAAAAGAATACAATCTTTATGATATTAGTATAGAGGGTGAAGAAGATATTCAAAAATTCAAGAAAGAAATGCAAGAATTTTTAGATGGAATTGGTAACTAAAAAATTATGATTTTATATATTTTTGCTCTTGCTGTTTTTATGGTTCTAATTTGTTGTTTGCTTTGTAGGTTTTTGGATAGCCTTATTATATTTGCAGATATTGGCATATTAGAAATACTATCGGTTATTGTTTCTATAGCGATAATTATTTTTGGAATATGGATGGCCTTATCTCTTGTTTTTTCCCTAAAATAAAGTTTTATATTTTTTGAAAAAAATTGATGAAAACTGGTGGCAATAAATGCTTGACATTTTTAAATAATCTGCTACAATGTATTTATCTGTTCGATAAAAATAAATAGTTTATACAAAAGGAGTAATTCAAATGTCAGCTAATCTAATGTCCACAATGTATTCATTGGAACAACTTCCTTGGCACAAGGATGCCTATGTTTCTACTGTTCCTATGGGTGCAGTAGAGGCAGGAAGTGTAATCGAAGGGGTTTTTTATGAGAAGCGCCCCGTTCAAATTATGATTAATGACGTAATGCAAGAAGTTGGAGATTTTGCTATTATTCGTTCTCCTATTCCTAGTGATCCTAAAGAGGTGGCTCTAGGATTTGTCAAGAAAAACTACAAGATTCTTCAGCCAATTGACGTTATGGAAAGTTTTGATCTAAATGTCAATCAACCCGTTGAAACTCTTGGATTTTTGGGAAACGGGGAAAAATTGTTTCTAACTTGGAAACTTCCAGGTTTTGATGTAAACGGGGATGAAATTATTCTTTTTGGTTTTGTAGCCGTTGGTTATGATGGAAAGTTTGGTGCTAGTTTGTATGTAGTGAGTGTTCGAGTAGTGTGCGCTAATACATATGTTATGGCTGTTTCTGAAGGTGAAATGAACAATTATCAACTAACTGGTAAGGGAAAGGTGTATTCAGGAAGGCATAATTCAAGTAATCTCGGTATGGAGTTAGGCGCGTGGATGGCTCACGTTCAGGAAAGGGCACTTCGACACTCTGAATCTGCAAGCGAACTTTTTAATGTCATGTGTGGGAAGGCTATTCGAAATTCTGTATCTCTCAACAATCTTCTTACAAAAATTTATCCTGATCCTACTCCTCTTCCTGAGGATTATCCCGCTATTTTGCGAGAATCACGAGAACAACGATATGCATCTGCTCTTGAAAAGGCAACTCGTGATCGTGATGTGGTAACTCGATTGTACAGTGGCGAAGGAATTGCAATTACTGGTAACACTGGTTGGGATTTGTTCAATGCTGTTACTCAATATGAAAATCATTTCAGGGTAACTAAGAAACCATCTAGCTATAGCGTATTGTTTGGAAATCGGGCCGATACTATGACTATTGCCGCAAATACCATTGTTGAATGGGCTAGAAGTAAATAAAGAATAATTAGCTAAAATTTTTAATATAAAAAACCATCTTTAGAGGTGGTTTTTTATATTAAAAAATAATTAATAATGAAATTGAGTATTGACATTTGATAAAAAGGATATATAATATCTATAACAATGAATATCGAATCCATAGGAGGGAAATTGAGAACATATAATATAAATGCTAACATTATTGGTAATAGTAAAATAGTAACAGTATAACTAAAAAGGAAGAAAAAAATGGCTAATTATTATGTCAAACTAACAGATGAAGAAAAAGAAATTACACGGTTTGTAGGGCCTTATAGCGATAAAGTTGAGGCTGTTTCAGCCGAAGAAGAAGCTAAAAAATTAAATATTAGAACTGAAATTCTGCCTCAAATTAGGGCTAAAAAATTAGGATTAAAATCGCCTCACTTAGGAAATAAAAGCAGTACTCTTTTGGGAACGGTTGTTCCCAAAACTAAGGCCGAGTTGGAACAAGAAATTTCAATTAACAATCAAAACATTAGAAAAATAACTAATAAAAATAAGAATAAAAATAAAAAAGGAAATGGGAAAATGGATAACACAATTATTGTTGAAGATACGATTTCAGTAAGCGATGAAACAGAAATTGAAAGCGAAATTGTTACAGGTTTTGAAAAATCAGAAGCGTTGATTATTACTAAATATCCATCTAATGTTGAGTGGTTACGTCAAAATGGAGTATTTGGGGATGTAAAGAGTCGTGCATATCCTCATGAAATTCAAGGTAAAAGCGTTGTCGGTATTTTGCCCTATCGTTTAGGGTCAATTGCAAAGCGTGTGGGTATCATTGATCTACCCGAATTGAAAGCGAATATGGTAGGTCAAATGCTTGATACCAATCAGCTTTATGAAGCAGGCGCAAAACTACGTTGGTTTCGGGTCTATGAAGAGACTGGTAATATAGGTAAAATTCTTCGTTTTCTAGATGATGAAAAGAACATTCAAAAAGTTTTGAAGCTTATTAAATAAGCAAAATAAAATTGAAAAATTATGAAAATATAAAATCCATCCTATCAGATTTGATAGGATGGATTTTATATTTTGGGTAGTATTGGGTATTGACAAGCTATGTGAAATTTGATATTATATCTTTTATAGGTGCTAACATCCAACCAACTTGTATATATAATAAATAATGCATAATTATGATTTATGATTTATATTGTGAAAGTAATATCAATTTATTTGAAAGGGAGAATATACAAAACAATGGCAACGGGAGCGGTTATTGAAGAAAGCATCGAAGAAATTGCTAAAGCAATATCTATGCAATACGATGGAATAATTTGGCTTAATAACAACAATCAAATTGTAATTGATCAAGATACCGATGAATTTTGTAGAGTGGGCTTTTTTGGGGGAGAGATGGTATTGCAATAGCTAAATTGCACAGGGCGACTGACAATATTCCAAGTGGGGCAAGGAATATCTGTGTAAAATATATAAAATAAGAGGATAATAATTTTGAATACAGATATAGTTACAATAATTTTTTCTAAAAATCGCGCATTACAATTGGACTTAAATTTAAATGGATTTTATAAAGCCAATGAAGATACAGATTTACCAGAAATTAAGATTATTTATACTCATGATGCTGAACATGCGTTATCATATAAAATTCTACAAATAGAACATCCCTATCCAGAATTCATAAAAGAAAATAATTTTAAAACCGATTTGCTGAATGCTTTAAAAGATAAAAAACATGTTCTGTTTTTAGTTGACGACACAGTTTTTTGTGGCACATTTTCAATTAAAAAAATTATAAAATTACTTGAAATTCACAGGAACGTATTGGGTTGTAGTTTACGATTAGGAAAAAATACTCATTACTGCTACCCCCTAAATGCCCATCAACCTATTCCGTCTATTAAATACATTGAAGAAAATTTTGTTATTTATGATTGGACACAAGCGCATCTTGATTTTGCTTATGCGCTTGAAGTAAGTTCTTCTTTATATGAAACGAAAGATATTCTATCTATTTTAAAAAATAATAATTTTTCAAATCCGAACAGTTTAGAATCTGTTCTTTATGCTAATTTAAATCGATTTATTAGAAAGCCATATTTGATGTGTTTTGATAAATCGAAAGCATTCTCGAATCCGGCAAATAGGGTACAGAAAACTGCTTTAAATCGGTTCTCTATGAATGATAAATTTAATAGCGCAGAACTGTTACTATTATATGAAGAAGGTACTCGAATAGATTACTCAAAATTTTTCAAGGTTATTCCTAATGGCTGTCATATGGAGATTGATTTATGAGTTTGAAGCATGTAAAATATTTTATTGCGGGTGGGCTAGGTTTTATTGGAAGTAACTTAGTTCATCGAATTCTTGAATGTGAACCAAATTGTGAAATTGTTGTTTATGATAATTTGTCATCTGGAAGATTAGAGTTTTTAACTGATGTAAGAACTGATCCAAGATTATTAATTGTAATAAGAGATATTGAAGATTCGGAATCTCTAATAACAGCAATGAAAGATTGTGATATCGTATATCATTTAGCGTCTAATGCTGATATTAGTAAAGCAATAACAGAACCATCTATTGATTTCTGGAAAGGCACTTATTTAACACATTGTATTTTAGAGGCAATAAGAATAACAGGAGTATCAACAATAATTTATGCTAGTGGAAGCGGCGTTTATGGAGATGGTGGAGATACCATAATGAACGAAGAATACTCTCCTATGCAACCAATTTCCACTTATGGAGCATCTAAATTAGCAGGAGAGGCATTAATTTCTGCTTATTCTTATATGTTTGATATTAATGCTATAGTGTTTCGATTTGCTAATGTAGTAGGGCCTTGTGCTACCCACGGCGTGATTTTTGATTTTATTCGCAAACTTAGGTCTGATCCTACTAAGCTAGAGGTTCTAGGTTTAGGCAATCAAGCTAAGGCATATGTTTATATTGATGATATCTTAGATGCTATCTATGGATATAAAGATATTATTATATACGATATGCAAACTCGATATCGATGTTATAATGTGGCAACAAAAGATGTCATGATTGTTAAAGCAATTGCCAATGCGGTAATTTCAAAAATGAAATTAGAAAATGTTGAAATCATCTATGGAAAAGAAGACGTAGGTTGGAAAGGGGACATTAAAATGGTATTACTTGATTCGACCAAACTTAGAGAATTGGGGTGGAATAATAAATATACTACATTTATGGCTATATCTAAGACGATTGATGAATTATTAAAATCGGAATAAATTTGAGGTTTAGGTAAGGATGGGTGTGGAATGGTGTGATATGGTGAGGAAATGTGGGGTTGGGTTAGGTGAGGTAAGGTTTGGGAGAGTAATTAATGACAGATTGTGCTATAGAAAGGAGTAAATTTGAAAACACTATCGGAGCTTGCGATTAAATATAATACAGATAAAGGAAAAATATTAGGTGGGCATAATTATATTCCTGTTTATGAAAAAATTCTTGCTAATCGACAAGTAAATTCCATGCTGGAAATTGGTTTAGGTGGAGGTGGAAGTATCAGAATGTGGCATGATTATTTTCCTGATGCTCAAATTTATTGTATGGAATATGGCGGAAAAGAACATGTTGAAAAGTGGAAATCTCCTATTGTAGATATTGCAAATACAACTATTATTTTTGGAGATTCTACAAAACTCGATAATTGGAAAGAAATTCCCGATAGTCTTTCTCTTATTGTAGATGATGGTTCCCATGATCCTTATGATCAAATAGCGACTTTTCGTAATGGATTTAAAAAATTAAAATCAGGCGGATTATGGGTAATCGAAGATGTTTTTTGTGGATTTGATGAAAAATATAAAAACCCATTATTTTATTGGATTTATGATATTCAACAAAAAATACAACTTCCCAATATTTCCGCCCCCGGTGATTATTATGCATCTTGTCATTTATTAACAGGTGACGTTAAAGATGTTTACAGCATTAGCATCTATAAATCTTTGGTTATAATTGAAAAAGGTTAAATTATGAAATATCCTGATGTTGTTATAATAACAGGAGCATCTAGAGGGTTAGGAAAGGCTACGGCTTTAGATTTACTTAATAAAAATATTATGATTATTGGATTATCAAGAACAAATCCTGGAATTGATAATCCTAATTTTTTTTGGATAAATATTGACTTATCGGCTAACCCATATTATTATGCTGAGTATTTAAAATATCGTTTGAATAAAATTTTAGAAATGTGGAACGTAAAAAATATTGGAATTATTTTATGCGCTGGAATTACCGGAAAGCCTCATGGGTTGATTGATTCTGATTTAGATTTAGATAAATGGGGTGAGGTTTATCAAACAAATGTAATTGGCAATTTAGTAGTTGTTAAATGTTTATTGGAACACATGATTAATGTTGCATATGGCAGAATTGTATTTCTTTCGGGGGGAGGTGCAGCTTTTGGATTTTTTGAATTCTCTGCTTATGCTTTATCTAAAGTAGCAATTGTTCGAGAAGTAGAAAATTTAGCAATTGAACTATCTAGTAAAGGCAATTTCTCAGTAGTGGCACTCGCGCCGGGGGCTATGCAGACTTCCATGCTAGATGAAATGAAAAAAGCAGGAGTAACGCCGAGAACAATAACGGATATTAGTGAACCAGTAAACTTTATTTCTAAATTTTTACAAAGTAATAATCAGTGTTTAAACGGTAGATTTATTCATGTAAGAGATAATTGGCAGAGATATTTAGACAATAATGTTAAATTTTTAGATGAAAATGATGAAAACAAATGGCTATTGAGGAGAATTGAATAACAATGAAAGTTGCTATTATTGGATTTGGTAGTATCGGTCACGAGAGATATAACGCATTACTACAATTACAGCAAGAAGGATTAAATTTAGAGAAGGTAGGAATTTATGATCCTTATTATACTGGAAATTTTGAAAATTTTCGATATAATTCTTTGAAGGAAGTTGAAAAAGACCATCCAGATTGGGTAATTGTAGCTACGCCTCACAAAACAGCAGTTGAAATGGTAAAAAATGTTATTCCCTGGGAGTGTAATATTCTTATGGAAAAACCTTTTGGTACTACGTTATGGAAAGCAAATCACATTACTAGCATGTTAAGATTTGATAATCAATTACATATAGGATTTAATTATAGATTTTTTAAAGGAATTCAAGCCCTATATTCAGACATTATTGAGGATAGTGTTTATTCTAATGTTTTTGGAAAAAATATTTCTAGCATTAATATTGAATTAGGTCATGGTGGCTCACCCTCAGATTTAGAAACTTGGAAATCTAATCCTAAAGAATGCGGATTTGGAGCGTTGCTTGATCCCGGAGTCCATGCTTTAGACTTATTGAGGTTGTTTTCCTATGAAACCCCAACCCCTCTGTATGGTTTAAATTGGAAGGGATTTTGGAAAACAGGAATTCAAGAAGAAGTGTCAATAATGTTGGATGATATTGGCACTATTATAAATTTGAAAATTTCTCTTGTGAAATGGAAAAGTACATTTAAGATCGAAGTTAATGGAAAAGATGGTTATGGCATTGTTTCAGGTAGGGGAAAATCTTATGGTCCACAAACATATACACGAGGTAAAAGGTGGGGTTGGCTGGATAGTGGTAAATCTCAAAAGGAAACAGAAGAGGTTGTTGTAACAGATGATTGTTCTAGTTCTTTCCACGATGAATTAGATGCCTTGTTTGGCAATGCCCGTAAATATTCTATTCCACCCTGTACAGCGTTTGATGCTTTGAATACTATGAAATTTTATGATGAATGTCTGAAGGTGATTCGATGATTATTGCACGTTCGCCCCTTCGTATTACTTTCGGTGGCGGGGGAAGTGACATACTTTCATTTTCTAATCAGTATGGGGGATTTTGTATTTCAGCCGCAATAAATAAGTATGTTTATGTAGTGGTTAATCGTTTATTTAAAGAAGAAATTGTATTGAAATATTCCGAGATAGAAAAAGTTAATACTGTTGATGAAGTCAAACATTCTACAATTAAGGAGGCTTTAAAATTATTAGACTTTAAAACTCCTCAAATTGAAATTACAACATTTTCCGATATTCCTACTGTTGGTTCCGGGCTTGGTGGAAGTGGATCGTTTACCGTCGCATTATTACGAGCATTGTATTCTCATAGAAATATTGCCATAACATCTGAAAGAATTGCAGAATTAGCTTGTGATATAAACATTTATAAACTTGGAAATATTCAAGGAAAACAAGATGAATATATTTCAGCGTTGGGTGGAATAACGGAATTAACATTTAATCCAGATGGAAAAGTGGAGCATTCTCCGTTGAATATTGATTTTGACGTATTAACAAAACTACAAGAAAATTTAATGTTATTTTATACTGGTGTTAGTCACCAAACTAATTCGATTTTGAAAAATCAAGATGATAAAACTAAAAATAGTGATAGTGATATGATCAATTATCTTTGCGATATTCGAGAGGTTGGGTACAAGTCAAAAAAGGCATTATTAGATGGTAACTTAAAAGAATTTGCTTATTTATTAAATGAACAATGGGAAAATAAAAAGCATCGTAATGGTGGAGAAAATACATTTATCGAAGATATATATTACAAGGCAGTATTACAAAACAAAGCATTAGGAATGAAACTTGTAGGTAGTGGAAAGGGCGGTTTTTTTCTCGCATATACTGAAGATAAAGATAATCTGAGAAATTTTATGCACGAAAATAAATTATCAGAATTAAAATTTCAATTTGATTTTACGGGAGTAAAACAACTTGTATGATATAATAATTCTATGCGGTGGGGAAGCAACTCGTTTGCATCCACTAACCAAATACATGCCCAAATCTTTAATTACTATTAATGGCACTCCTTTTATTAATCATCAGTTGAAACTATTGCAAAAAAGAGGATTTAGAAATGTAGTTTTAGCTACTGGATTTTTAGGAGAAAAAATAAAAGGTGTTGTAAAGCATAATCATTATGATTTAGATATTTCTTTTTCCGATGATGGAGATAGAAAATTGGGAACAGGAGGGGCAATCAAAAATGCCTTTCCGTTATTATCGAATACTTTTTTTATTTTATATGGTGATTCTTATTTATCAATTGATTATGCTAATATCCAGAATTATTATGCTAAGAATAATATTCCTGGTGCATTAATGACGGTCTATAGAAACACGAATAAAAAACATAAAAATAATATCGTTACTAATGGGAAAAATATTTTGCAATATGATAAAGAAAATTTTAATAGTCGAATGGAATATATTGATTACGGAATTACCATTGCAAATAAATCAATCTTTAGTATAATAGACGATGTAGAATTTGATCTACAAAAATTGTATAAAAAGTTAGTTAATATGAATAAGCTATATGCTTATGAAATAAAACAAAGATTCTATGAGATAGGTAGTTTTGAAGGCATTCAAGAGTTTGAAAAATATATTAAAGAAAGGGATAATGGATAAATGAGTAGCGATATAAAAGATTTTACTAGTGTCATAAAAAATTTCAGTGAAAGATATATTACAGAAACAAGATTTATAATAGGACTATTAGACACCACTCCAATTGAACAAATGGCAGAAATTATTCTTGAAACTAGGCGTAACGGCGGCAGGATTTTCTTTTTAGGTGTTGGTGGTTCAAATTCTAATTCAAGTCATGCTGTAAATGATTTCAGAAAAATTATTGGTGTTGAATCTTACAATCCTCTTGAAAACATAGCAGAGTTAACGGCTAGAGCCAACGATGATGGTTTTGAAACTGTTTTTACAGAATGGTTGAGAACAAGTAAATTGAATTACAACGATATTTTATTTTTTCTTTCAGTCGGAGGAGGCAGTTTAGAAAAAAACATTAGCACAAACCTAATATATGCTATCAACTATGGAATAAAACAAGGTTGCAAATCTTTAGCAATTGTAGGTAGAGATGGTGGATATATTAGTAAAAATGCCGATGTGAGTGTAATTGTTGAACCGATGATAGCAGAAAGAATTACTCCTCATACTGAAGAAACCCAATCTATTATTCTACATTTACTAGTTTCTCATCCTTTATTAAAAGAGAATCAAACCAAATGGGAGTCTGTGAATGAAGTAAACAATGACAAAAAATAAAGCAATCTTTCTAGATCGAGATGGTGTAATTAATAAAGCCGTTGTTATCAACAATAAACCTCATTCTCCTAAATATATAAATGAAATTATTTTAGTGCCAGGAATAGAAAAATTATTAAAATATTTGTCTAAAAGATATTTACTTATTGGCATTACAAATCAGCCTGAAATTGCTAGAGGCACTATTTCCTTAGAAGAAGTAGATACAATAAATAATTATTTAAAAAGCAGGGTTTTTATAACAAAATTTTATGTGTGCCCACATGACAATAACGATCATTGCTCTTGCAGAAAACCCAAAAGTGGATTATTATTACAAGCATCAAAAGAATACAATATTGATTTGAGTAATAGTTATTTTATTGGTGATAGATGGAGTGATATGGAGGCTGGTAGAAATGTTGGATGTACAACAATTTGGTTAAACCATAAATATGATGAAAGAAAGCCAAATTTAGAACATGTTGATTATATTGTTTATACTTTAGACGATATTTACAAAATTATTTTATAATAATAAAAGGAATCGATAAAATTATAATGATCAAATATAATGATAAATATATTAAAGTTTTTGCCGATGGTGCAAATCCAGATAAAATGATTGAACAAAATGATGATCCTTTAATAGATGGTTTTACTTCTAATCCAACCCTTTTAAAAAAGGCTGGTATTACTGATTATGAAGCTTTTGCTAAATATGTTCTGATGCATATTACAAAAAAACCAATTTCATTTGAAGTAATTGCCGATACTTATGATGAAATGAAGCGTCAGGCTTGTAAAATTGCAAGTTGGGCAGATAATTGTTATATAAAAATTCCCATTACGAACACACAAGGAATTACTTCAATCCCCCTTATTTTTGACTTGGGACATAACGAAGGAATAAAAATTAATGTAACAGCAGTTACAACTTACAAGCAGGTTAAACTTGCAAGCGAAGTGTTAAAATATTGTTCTCCATCTGTTATATCAATTTTTGCGGGCAGAATTGCCGATACTTTATCTAATCCTGTTAAACTAATGGAATCCGCCAGATTAACAGTTGGATTTGGTACTTCAGAATTGTTATGGGCATCTGCTAGAGAAGTTTATAATGTACGGCAAGCAATCGAAAGTGGAGCAGATATTATTACTCTTACTGATGATTTAATTAAAAAATTAGGTTTAATTGGTAAAAATTTAGAAGACTATAGTTTAGATACTGTTAAAATGTTTTTTCGGGATGCATTAGAATCGGGATATGAATTATGAAAAAATATTTAGCAGTAATGGGGGGAACAGAATATGGTTATAGTCGTCACAATTCAGAAGGGATTCATCGCGATTACAATAAGGAAGCAGATAGATTAATTAAATCCGCTGAACAATGGGGAATTACTTGTTTTAAATATGATAACAACTTTATACTTAATTCAGATTATTATAAAGAACATTCGGACGTTTTAAGTAAGGTTTCTTTCGGATTTGCTTTTCGCCCAATAATTATATGGGATGTTTTAAACAAAATCGAAAATGGCGATGGATTGCTATTTACAGATAGTAATCATATAATAGCAAAAGACCCTCAAATTTTTTATGATGTTTTAGGAAAATATGGTGCATTTTTTAGAGATCATTGGCGAGTAAAATATTTAAATCGGCATTGGACTCGAATGGATATGTTTATCAATGGTGGATTTAATGAAGAAAGGTATTTTAATTCGATACAGATTCAGGGTAATCTTTTTGGATTTTTGAAAAATAAAAAAAGTTTACAGTATGTAAAAGAATGGCTTGAACTATCTTTAAGATCGGAAGTAATGTTTGGAAAAAACGAATATTCAAATTTTGATGGATTTAGAGAACATCGTCACGATCAAAGTTTAATGAGTTTACTTAGAGAAAAATATCAATATCCATATTTGGTTAGAGATGAAAATATGTTTGCCGAATTTATAGTTCCTGAAATCGAGGGCATTACTCCCAATCCCGAGGATGTTGTAGACAACAGTTGGCGCAAAGAATTAGATGATTTAGATAATAAGTAAAAATTCAAATTAAAATTTGAGGTTTGGGTACGGTAGTGTCGGGTGAGATACGCTTTGGTGTGGTAAGGCATGGTAAGATTGGGTGAGGTAAGATAAGGTAAGGTATGACAAGGAATTATTTAACAAACAAAAAATTTAACTAAAATTCATCCTTGACCAATTTTAACATGTTTGATAAACTATCTAAGTGCTAATTACACGAATAGTTTGTCAAACAAATAAAGATAATAAATAAAAAGGAGATTTTTAATTATGTATCAGGTTAAAACAATTGTTGAAGGCACTTCCCCATTGTTGCAACATCGTTTTCCTATGCCCGACTATGCAGATTTTGGAAAGGGCGGTTCTAAAAGTACAGGTGCAAAAGACTATCGAGAAGAGTGGCGGCAAAGTCTTTACGTTGTCAACGGACAAGTTTATCAACCCGCAAATCATTTTGAATTGTCCATGACTAAAGCCGCAACAAATTTTAAAGTTACAGGAAAGCGTGGTAAAACTTATAAGGATTTGGTTGCCGCAAATGTTTTTATTGATCCTGAAAAAATTCTATTTGGCATTCCAGAACCAAAAGAGTTAGACACAGACCCCGATAAAGAATTATATTTAGATATGCGTCCCGTTGTCATTCAAAGAGCAAGAGTTGTTAGACTTCGCCCATGTTTTAAATCTGGATGGAAATTAGAATTTACAATTAACGTCATCGATGACGAATTGCCCTCTGGAATTCTTCAAGATGTTTTAGTGCTTGCCGGAAAAACGGTGGGCGTAGGTGATTATCGTCCTAAATTTGGAAGATTTTCAGTTATGCATTTTGAGGTTTTGGATTAAGAAATTTGAGGTTGGGGATAGGTTTGGATAGAAGGGGTACGGCTAGGCGGGATTTGGTACTGTCAGGTACGGCGGGGTATGGTTAGGCAAGGATTAAATTTGAGGTTGCGGTGTGGCGAGGTACGGTGTGGTGCTGTGAGGTCAGGTGGGATCAGGTACGATTTGGCGGGGTATGGTATGGTATGGTATGGCGCGACATAATAATGTCTAATAAAGATAATTTATAATAATTTGAGGATATTACAATAAAAAACACAATAACAAAAACATTCTTCACACTAGAAGAATATCCCAAACTTCAATTTCCCTGGTATAAACGTCCATCTGTTCATTTGTGGCGAGTTTTGAGGCAGTATGTATACTTGAGAGATGAAGGAAAATGTCAATATTGTCAACAACAAGTGGAATTAACGAATTGTCATATTCATCATGTATTAGAATTATCGCAAGGTGGCACAAATCATCCAAGCAATTTAAAGGTGTCTTGTAAAGATTGTCATAAAAAAATACATCCTTTTATGATGGACGCGCGAGACAAAATGAAATTGCAAGATGGCTTTGGGGATACGAAAGAATAAATTTGAGGTTGAGGATTGGTAAGATATGTTCAGGCGACGTGAGGTATGGTGAGGCATGGTCAGGTTAATTAAATTATGTGGAGATTTAATTTATGTTAAAAAATAAAACAGTTGGTATAATTCTCCCAATACATAATCAAACAGAAATTATTGAGAAAATAATTCAAAATATTTTTATTAATTCGTCTGAAAACGTTAAAGAATTAATTGTTATTTTAGATAATTGCAATAAAGAATCGAAATTAATAATATATAAAACTTTAAATTTGAATTCCAGTAATGGTAAGATTCAAATAAAAACGTTCGAATCTGATTCTGATCTTTATGAGGTAAAAAGTTGTAATTTAGGATTCGAGAATTCGTCTTGCGATTTTCTGCTCAACGTTCAAGACGATATGTTAATAACCGAATTCGAATTTGATCGAAGATTATTAAAACCGTTTGACATTGTTCCTACACTTTTAGGAGTTAGCGCAAGAGATGCGGTAGATGTAAAAATTATAAATAATAAAATTGAATTTTTTAATATTTTTGGAAAAGATGTAAATTCACCTAGAAACATTTTAGGTATCAGAGATATATGCAATCGTGGGCCTTTAATGCTAGATCATTTAAAACTACAGGAATTAGACTATCTTGATGAATCGTTTGCGCCTCTATTTCAGGATGATACGGATTTGGGGTTTAGGAGTTATAGAAAAGGATATTTGATGGGTGCTTATGCATGTGATTATGAATCGCCTCTTGCGTGGGGAAACACTAGAAAAAATCCGCATAAGGCACAATGGTTTAATTCGATTGAACAAAGAAATTTAAATTATATTATTGAAAGACATAGTGATTTAATTTTGGCGGATAAACATGGATTTGAAATGGAGTTAAAATAACATGATTTCTTCAATTTCAGTAATTATCGCTTGTTATAACGGTTCAAAATATTTAGAAGACACAATTAAATCAATTGTCGCTCAAAATTATTCTCAAAATTATATTCAGCTTGTTTTTGTAGATGATGCATCTACCGATAATTCTTATTCGTTAATTTTCGATCTTGTAGAGAAATATCAAATTAATAAATTCTTGCCTCTTTATAATAAAGAAAATTTGGGAATTACAAGAACCAAACAGCATGGGTTTGAAGAATCCAGTGGTAAATATATAATGAGTTTAGATTGCGATGATTGGATAAGCCCCAATTATCTTACTGAAATGGTTAAGACTCTTCAAAATAATTCAGATAAAGATTATGCATATTGTGATACCGTATATCATTTTCCAGATGGGAAAGAACACAGATTTTTTCAACCAGAATTTAATCTTATTCGTTTAATTGAAAATAATTTTATATCTTATGCAACATTGATGAAAAGAGATGCATTTTTAGATACGGGCTATGATTTGAACAATCGTGGACACCACGAAGATTATCATTTGCATTTGAGGCAAGCTAGAAAAGGCCATTTTGGAATTCATTGCCCATTGCCACTTTTCCATTACAGAATCCACGATAAACAATCTATTCAAAGCGGAGAAGTAAAAAATAATGACGAATTATTTAAATCATATTTTATAACTCAAATGCCAGAATTATTCCCTGAAAATTGGTTGCCTATTGCAAAAGAAAAATTAAAAGGATTACCTGATAATTTTATGAGTTTATATGGAAAAGAATTTGAAGAAACTTTAAAAAATAAAAAATAATGAAATCAATAAATAGTAATAATAAATACGATAATAAATTTTTAAAAAGATTTTGGGCTAAAATAGATAAAAAAGGTGATGATGAATGTTGGGAATGGATAGCATGTAAAGAGCCAAGTGGAATAGGATTAATTTCTTATAGAGACATTACCGGAAAAGATAAAGTGTTATTTGTTTCACGAGTAACTTACGAGTTATTCTATGGGGATATTCCTGAGCATGGTGCAATTTATCATTCGTGTAAGAATTCCGCCTGTTGTAACCCAAAACACTTATTTTTAAAGAAATTAATTATAAGTAAAATTGGTGACGATAGAGATGAATTATTAGAAATATTATATAAAAACATTTCAATAAACGATAATGGGTGCTGGATATGGACAGGACATATTCATAAATCAGGTTATGGGTATTTAAATTATAAAAATAAGAGTTTTCGAGTACATAGATTATCTTATATGCTCCATTATCATATATATGATCTCTCTGATAAATTAAAAACCTGCCATAAATGCGATGAAAAATTATGTTTTAATCCAGATCATTTATTTATCGGGACTCAAAAAGAAAATGTACTAGATATGGAAAATAAGGGGAGGTCGAATCATCCTAAGGGAAGCAATAATGGAAATTCAAAATTAACGGAAAAAGATATAGTAATTATTAGAAACGAATTTGCATTAGGGTTAACAACGTTAAAAGTCTTAGGTGACAAATATAATTGTTCTGATTCAATGATAGGAGAAATCGTCAGAGGAAACTTTTGGAAAGAAGCTGGAGGAACAATTACTTGCTTGGGCAAAGGAAATAAACGTTATAAATTAAATAAAACTCAAATAGAAACAGTTTTTAAACTATATCTAAATGGATTATCATATGCAGAAATTGCAAACATATTCCATGTTGGAGTAACTACGATCAAAAGATATATTAAAAATTATAAGGAATCTTTATTATGAATCAGCCATTAATTGCAATTCTTCTTACGACATATAATCGCCCTGAATTACTCAAAAAAGCAATTCAATCTGTGATAAATCAAACATATGAAACTTTTGAATGCGTTATTGTAAATAATGGAAACGATGTTTCGAAAATTGTTGAAGATTTTAAAGATGACAGACTTATATATATAAATAACGAATGCAATAAAGGTCTTTCTGCTGCAAGAAACATTGCAATCCAAAATACAACTGCAAATTATTTTACATGCCTCGATGACGACGATACTCTAGGCCAATTTCACGCAGAATTTCTTATGCGATATCTATTACAAAATAATGAAATAGTTTATACTAATGCTATTAGAAATGTGGTTCAAAAAGATAAAAATGGTATTTATAAAACAATAACAAGGGATATACCTTATGATCTTGATTATAATCATGATGATATTTTAATTCAAAATATTACTCCGGTAGAAACCGTAGGATTCAGTCGTAGGGCAATTGACGATGTAGGACTTTTCGATATTGATTTATCGAGATTGGAGGATTGGGATATGTGGATTAAAATTTCTCGTAAATATCCCATGTTCCATATTCCTATTCCAACCTGTGAATTTATGTGGAGAAATGATTTAGATGGCAATTCTATGTCGTCAACTTTAGATAATCAATTTACCCTATGTTTTCCGAAAATATATGCTAAGTATTGGGAAACAGCAAAAGATCAAGTTAAAGTCTGTAATATCATGAACCAAATTCTTGTACAGCGTGGTTTACAACCCATGTTTCAAATTGGTTGACATATTACACATATTGACAACTACAATATTTTTGGTATAATATTCTCATTAGACACAAATAAAAAAGTGTCTAAATAATTTATAAAGAATAAAACGGGTTTTCAATGGAATATATCTTCATCTGCAAAGAATGTAATAAACAATTTAGTATAGTAACTGCAATTGGAACAATTGCCGCAAGTCAGATTAGTTGTCCCGATTGTAAAAGTTTTGATATTAAACGAAAATGGTTTCCTACTTTTGTTCGATTTAAAGGAAAGGGGTTTACAAAAGGAAGTAGTGAGAGTGAGGAATAATATGCATGATGTAAGAATACATCAATTGAATTCAATGAATGGTAGTGCTTATTTAAATGTAATAGATAATGAATACGGAAAAGTTGAATTATGGACTCATTTAAATAGTGAAAATCCTGCATATTTAATTCAAAATAAAAATATTCTTCATATAATTATTTTTGACAGTGAAGCTTATGCTAATGAATGGTTAGATAAATTTGAGGGCGCTTATGAAAAAATTCAAAGAATAAATTCTCTTGTTTGATAAACAATAATAAAGTTATCTATGTTATATAAAGGAGAATAATAAAAAAAATGAAAGGGTTTATCAATTTTCTAGTTACAGGGGTTTTATTTCTAACCTTTGGGAGTTTGCTCTTTTCTAGTGTTCCCAATATGCTTGCTGGTTCAGTACTTGGATTACAACCAGGAACAGTATCATATATTATCAAAAGCTGTGTAACAGGAAAGTGCGGATTTGAAATTTGGGAATTGAATAATTATCAATTATTTTTAGGGCCACTCGGAGAAGGCTACGGATGGTTTGTAACTGATGTAACTAACTCTCAAATTGTTGCTAAAAATATTCTTTCTACTGGTGGAAATTACACAAGTGCAGAAACAATGAGTACTCTTACCACTGCTCTCAAAGACGGAGGGTGGCAAAAAGTACCTACGCGAGAAGCAACTTTCGGGGTTAGGGGATGTATTGCCGCCGCTGGTGCATTGATTGCAAAGATGCGTTTACGCAAACGGCTATATGTTAGAGGGTGAATATGAGTATGAAAAATAAATATAAAATGTTAGTTTCATCGTATTATTACTTAGCTCACAGTACTCTTTATAATTGGTTATTGAAATTTATAAAAGAAAATTGGATTTTTTATAAGTGGATTATCAATTATGGACAATGGATTTTAAATCAAGAATTGAAAACATTTCATATTGTTTCTTTGAATAACAATATTGAAAAAGAATAAAAAATTATAGGTGAAAAAGGATAATAATATATAATAATATGACTGGTGAAGATAATAATAGTACTGGTGAAAAAGAAAAATTTAATGTATCATTTGTCTATGCAGACAAACCCCAAGAATATAACACATCGAATTGGAGAATGGTCATTCCCGCCAAAGCATTAGCCGCGGCGGGATATGGGGTTTCATTAATTCCAATACAATTATTTCAAGAAAATACTAAGGAATGTGTTGACACGATCAACAATTCACACGTTGTAGTTGTTGAAAGAAATTATATTGGGGATGTTCTTACTCAGATGGCTTATTGGAAAGTTAGAGCGAGAACCATTATTTTAAATTGGGATGATGCTTATCATTGTATTGAGGAAAGTAATATTAGTTACCCATATTGGAATGACGGAACAATAACAGTTGTTGAAAAAGAAGAGGATAAAGAAGTAGAAAAGAAATTACATATTTTTCCTCACCCGTTTGATCAATTTATATGGGGGCTGAAAATGGGACACGCCGCAACATTACCATCTAAACAGTTGATGCGACATTATGAGCCTTATATTCCAACTTATTATATTCCCAATTATTTTGAAACCACAAACTATATTAATATTCTTAAAACAGAAAGAAATTTTGTAACAATAGGATGGGGAGGATCAGTTAGTCATGTTCAAAGTTTTAAGGAAAGTGGAGTTTTAGAAGCAATTAAGAATGTAGTATGTGCAAGGCCGAATGTAAAAATCATGATTTGTGGCGATAAGAGAAATTATGATTTATTAGAAATTCCAGAAGATAGAAAAATATTTCAAGAATATGTTCCCTACGAACAATGGGGAAAATTACTTGCTGAATCTTTTGATATTGGTATTGCTCCGTTAGCCGGAGAATATGACAATTATAGAAGCTGGATTAAACCCGTTGAATATTGCTTAACCCAAACCCCTTGGATTGCATCAAGTGGGCCAGCCTACAACGATCTAGAACAATATGGTAAACTGATTAATAATACCCAAGAAAATTGGACAGATGCCTTATTATTTACAGTAGACAATCTTGAGCAAGAAAAAGAAAAATGTAAAAATGAGCCTTATAAATTTGGTCTTTCTACTGATGTAAATGTAAATGTGGAAAATATTGCAGATACCTATAGAACAATTGCTAGGGTACACGGGAAAATAAATTTAAAATAAAGGAATATGAAATGAATACTTTGATTCAGAAATTTAGAAAATGGATTTATAAAGTTCTATTAGGAATATTTATATTTGCATTGATTTCTGCTTTCACAATTGGAGGCAGTAGATTTATTCTGAATTTTATTGAAAAATTTATAGCTTCAATGAATTAACGATTGGTTAAATTTGATAATGTTGGTTCTTGACTTTTAGTTTATTTTGATGTAAAATAGGCTTAATATAAATAAGCCTATTTAAAAAAGAGAGACAATCTTATGAAAACATTTACATCACATTTTGAATTTATCTCCGAAATAAAGCAATATGCTGACATTATTAGGTCTAGCAAGAGTATTCATACTCAGTCTGGATATTTTTCTTCTATTGATCGCTTTCTTTCTTTTCTTGAAATATCTTCTTTTGATGATATTCGTAAAATCAAAATTGATCAATGTGAAGATTTTAAATTGAATTTAATTAATTCTGGATTGCAAGAAAAAAGTGTAAATACACACTTGCGTAATTTAAAAGCTTTTTTTGCTTACCTAGTTGACCATAATAAAATTTCTGAATCTCCCTTAACCGTAGTGCCTCTCATGAAAGAACCAAAGAAAAAACGATCAATATTCTCAAAAGAAGAGGTGGGTAAAATTTTAGGTGTTTGCGATACTGTTGAAGAACAGCTAATGTTTCTCTTGCTAATAAATCTTGGCCCTCGAAGAAGTGAATTGGTTAATCTCAAAATTTCAAACATTGTATTCTTAGATGATTGTGTTCAGATTGGAATCTTTGGAAAAGGTGAAAAATTCAGAAATGTATTTTTGTATTCAAAAAAAGCAATTGATGTTTTAAAACAACACTTGAATTCCAAAACGTCTGAATCCGATTATCTTTTTGAATCCAATCACAACAAACCATATGCTACAGAAACAATCAGGGTAAGAATCAAAAACTGGATGAAGATTGCCGGAATTGATGAGGAAAGAATAAAGTTATTGACTCCTCACTCTTGTAGGAGAACAACGGCTATTACATTATTAGATGAAGGCGTAGATGCTTATGCGGTAAAAGGAGTGTTAGGGCATGAAAGTTTAAATACAACATTGTTATACCTACAACATACTGACAAAACAACTCAAAACGCCATGAAGAATATTTCTTTTGGATAGGGAAAAATGAATATAAAATTAGAAGATAATACGATAATATTAGAAATTTTAGCAGATGTTGTTTTCAAAAATAGGGAAAGCGACGAAATTGTTCCCTTAAAAATTGTCAATGTTGATAAAATGATGCAATGGATTAACAGCGATGCTCACTCTCAACTTGAGTTAGAAATGTGCATTAACCAAATTTTATTGAATGCCTACGAACATGCGGAGGCGTGGATTGAGGGCATTATTGTAGATAAAACAAACATGGAAGAAAGGATTTAAATAATAAAATGGCAAATACGTGGGTTAATAATCATGGTGAAAGTAGTATTATGGGAACACTTACAATTTCTTGTGATGCCGTAAATTATCAATCTCTCGGTGATGGTTTTTTAACATTAAAATATAATCCACCTGAAAATTCATATGTTCCTAAACGAATTATTTATAGTGGAAAAACCACTGTTGTATTTTGGCAAGATGGAACAAAAACAGTTGTACGATGTGCAGAAGGTGAAGAATTTGTTCCTGAAATTGGTGTAGCGGAAGCAATTGCTGAAAAAGTATTTGGTGGTAGTCGTAGTAAATTTATTAAAGCTGTAAATCGTGGATATCGTCAACCAGCAACGGAAGAAGAAAAACAACAACTTTTGAAAGAAAAAGCTGAATCGAAAACAAAAAAACCATCAAAAAATTCCAAAATAAATACTAAATAAAATGGGACGTAAAAAGAAATCTGTCATTGAAGCAGAATTAGCAGAAAAATCAAAAGTTATTTTTGATCGTTCTAAATATGAAATAGTTGAAGTACAAAGCTTTAAAGGAATTAAAGAATTGTTAGAACGTCCAAGTTATAATTATTCAGGCGACTTGGGACAAGCAATTAATCAATATGAAAGTAAAGGAAAGAAAATTTCAAAAATCTATCATTGGGTTGCGGCAAGTCAAATAGCAATTATTGGTGATTGAATAATAGAAAGGTAAATAAATGTGTGTAAATAATAATTATGATGTATCCAGAGACTAAGGAAGAACTTAAAAAAATAATAGAAATTTTGCAAACAATACAAATAAAATTAAATTTATGTGATCTTGGCGAAATGGAAAATATTCTATTTCAAATATATAATAACGGTTACAATCAAGGATATGCAGACAGATCAAAACAGACTGATGAATAAATAATAATATGATATCATTTACAGAATATATACAAAATAATTATAATATGCCCGTTGATAACTTAAAAATAAACGAGGCACTTAAAGGCATTAGATATTGTATTAAAAATAACATTCCAATTTTATTAATGGGAAATGGAGGAAGTGCGTTTAGTTCCGCTCATTTTGCTCAAGATATTAATAAGGTTTTGGGAGGAAACGCATTTTCATTAACTGATAATTATGGACTGATAACAGCAATTGCAAATGATTGGGATTACGAGGAAATTTTCAACGTTCAAATAGAAAATTTTGCTCTTAATAATTCTTTTCCAGTTAAAAAAATTCCTCTAATTATTGCAATATCCTATAGCGGTTTATCTAAAAATATTCTCAATGCGGCTAAATATTCTCGCAATATAGGATATCCCGTATTAAGTTTTACAGGAAATGACGGTGGAAAATTAGTCGAATTATCCAATTTAAATATCAACATTCCATCTGACAATATCTATGCTGTAGAATCAACTCATTCAATATTATTTCATTATTTTATTGACACTTTAAACAATGGCGATAACGATAATGATATTGTATTTGTTGACACTTTAGAAAACAATGATAGTATCTAAAACTCCTTATCGAATTTCATTATTTGGTGGGGGAAGCGATTTCCCTGAATATTTTATGAATTACGATTATGGACTTGTGTTGTCCACATCCATTGATAAATATTTTTATGTAATTATCAAAAATAGATACGATAATAAAATTCGTTTAAGTTATTCAATAACTGAAACGGTTGATAAAGTCACAGATATAAAACATGAAATTGTTCGAGAAGCACTTAATACTATTGAACTTTCTCACGGACTAGAAATTTCTATGATGGGCGATATCCCTGCTGGAACGGGATTAGGATCGTCAAGCGCGGTAACAGTGGGTATTTTAAATGTTTTACTTACAAAAAGGGGAATAAGTGCAAACGCAACCGATTTAAGCAGATTGGCTATCGATGTTGAAAATATTCGTCTTTATAAGCCAATGGGTTATCAAGATCAAGTAGCTGTTGCTTTTGGAGGTTTAAATTCAATTATTTTTACTACAAAGCATCCTCATTTCGCGATTTGTTTACCATCACAAGAGATTTTTATGAAAACAAAGCAAGAATTAAATAATAATTTGTTCTTGTTTTATACTGGAATAACAAGAAGTTCATCAGATATTTTAGCAAAGCAAGTAGATGAAATTAAATCCAAAAGTTCTATAGTTTCTGAAATGGTTTCTATTTGCGAACAGGCAATTACCGAATTACTTTGCAAAAAATTTGATGATTTTGGAAAATTATTGAATACTACCTGGGAATTGAAAAAGAAACTTAATCCTCGAACTACAAATGTGGATGTTGATGATCTATATAATTATGGGTTGTCAAATGGGGCTTTAGGTGGTAAACTTTTAGGGGCAGGATTTGGTGGTTACATGCTTTTCTATGTTCCAAAAGAAAATCAAGATAAATTCAAATCTGCAATGGTTTTGAAAAATGTTCCTGAACTACCATTCAAATTTGAAGAAAGAGGAAGTAGGATAATTTTCAATGATGAATAGGAGATATATAAAATACATAATTATTAAATTTTAAACTGATTAATGAAAAAAAATTGATTTATTTATAATAATATAAAACATAAAGGAGAATTTAAATGGCAAGTAAAGGCATTGGTTTAAAACAAACAAAAGGGAATTTCCAATTAAAAGGCGTAATCATGGGTACGCAAAAAGATTCCTTTTATAAAGAGATGGTTGCCAAGAATGGCAAACCGTTTCGAATGTTAAACTTTGGAGTACAAGTAAGTAAAGATGCTGTAATTTTTGTTTCCCTTTCTGGTGGTGAACAGGAGTTTGTATATTTTTCTGGAAAACCAAAAGGCGCATCCAAAGAAGACAAATCGGAAACTATTAAAGTCGAATGGAAAAATCGTAATTCCTATAGTAAAGAGGGCTTTCGTCTAATTGGCGTTATGTGCGGTTTAGAAAAAACAGTTGACGAAAAAGGCAAAGAAATTAATGATAAGCGAGTTTTACATCCTTTTGATGCCTGTGATTATATTTCCGATAAACTTCAGGATGGTATGAGTGTATTCATTAAGGGAACAATTGATTACAGTCATTTTAAATCTCAAAATGGAGAAATGGCACATTCTGTAAAATTTATTCCCAATCAAATTAGTCTCTGCCAACCTGTAAATCTTGAAGATGAAAAACTAGAAGTTGTTAGTAACTTTACTCAAGACCTTGTTTTTCTTGGCATTGAACAAAATCCAGAAGAACAAAACTTTATTCTTGAATCGAATATTGTAAATTATAACGGTATTGAAACCGCTACGTTCTTAGTTGAAGATAAAACTCTCGCTCAAAATTTCCGTAAGAAACTAAAACCATATACCAGTATTAATACCTGGGGTGATATTCGAAGCGTCAAAAATACCGAAGAAGTAACGGCAGATGATAGCGATGGATGGGGTACTACCAACAAAATGACTAAGGTTTTCTCTCCTTATCGCATTGTTCGTGTGGTCACAGGCGCTAAACCAGATTCGATTGATACAGAAACTTATTCTGAAAAAGCAATGAGTAAAGTTTTGGAAGAAATGCAAAAAGAAGAAGCAAAAGAAAAAGCATTTGAATCCGTCGAAGGTGGAGAATGGGGATCGTCTAAAGAAGTTACCGATGATGAACTGCCTTGGGATTAAGGATAATAAATAATGAAATATCAACTAAATACGATTAAAGTTGCTCTTGAAAATTACAAACATCTTCTTCGTGGACAAATTAAATTAGGCAAGACAACGCTCTATCGAGATATTATTCTAGAAGCTTATGGAAGCCCCGAATATGGATTGTTGATTTCTCCGTCGAATGAAACGGGTTTTCGCGCAATTGATAATTTATATGGAATTGAAGCCCCAACTTGGACAAGTTTTGTAGAAATTATTGACGATCTTGTAGAAAACAAAGCTGAAAATAAATTTAAAATCATATGCATTGATACTGTTGATGCATTAGTGGAAATTGCGACTGATAGAGTTCTGCAAATTCATTTTCAAAGAAAGGGCGAACGCGCAGTTAGTCTCAATCAAGCTTTAGGAGGCTACTCCGCTGGTCACGCAATGGTAAGCGAATTGATAAATGATCAAATTAGGAGATTAGAGGCCGCGCAATATGGCATTTTCTTAATTGGTCACACTAAACTAAAACAAATTACTGATCCTGAAACCGGAAATACTTATGATCAGGTTGTTGGAAATCTGGAATCTAGATTTGATTCTATTTTTACAAATAAAAGTGACATTGTTTGTACGCTTGCTTCCAGTAAGAAAATTGAAAATGAAAAATTAATTGGGTCAGAAAGATATCTCTATTTTAGGGCAAATTCATTTATTGATGCAGGATCAAGGCTAGTTGGAGTTCCAGAAAAAACTTCATATGGAGCAAAAGAATATATTGAAGCATTTGAAGAAGGCGTGAAAGCATCCTTTACCAAAAGGGTTTCCGATGAAGAAATTGAAGAAATTCGCAACAAAGAACTTGCGGAACGTGAAAAAAAAACAAATGAATTTATTGCCGCTAAATCTATAGAAATTGAAAAAACAAATTTGTTGGAAGAAATAGAGAATTACCAAAGACTAATTGAACAAGGTTTATCAAAATTAGATAAAGAAATAAAAAATCAAAAGCGCCAAGAACTAAAAGACGCAAACATTTCTTATAAGTTTAGAGAAATCACAGATATTGAAACCCTTAAGAGAATTTTAGAAATTGTATCTCCTGAATAATCCTTGAGTTAGATAAAAAGATAAACTAGGGAAGGAATTGTTTCTTCCCTAGTTTATTAAAGGGCATATAATATAAATAATAATGGATATTAAAACTACTCGTAAATGTAAATTTTGTCATAAGCAAATTGTCTTGGAAGATAAAAAATCTGTTTTATTTAAAAAAGCTTACTTCCACGATGATTGTTTTGTAACTAAACTTACTACCGCAAAGAGAAAGGCTGTCTCAGAAGAAGTTGCTTTAGAAATATCAAGACAACTAAAAATTCTATGTGAACCTATTATAAAAGATATTATTATAAAAAATCATTTATATAAATGGTTACAACAATCCTACGATGTAGTTGTAATTCCCAATTATTTTTTTCAAAAAATGGAAGATGTTTTTCAAGGAAATTATAAAGGTTTAAGTGAGAAGATTTCTCCTGAAGATGTGTATTATATTTGGCGTAAACGAAAATCAGAATACGATAAAACAAACGATTATCAACGTACACATGGAAAAATAATTGAAGGTGTAGGACGTTTAAGTTATGATTTGGCTATTGTAGTTTCTCAGTATGATAGTTATAAAAAATGGAAAGAAAAACAAAAAATTATCGCTGTTGAAAATGAGAAAACATTTCAGGGTCTTTCAAACTTTAATTCAATTAATAGGCAAGTTACAGAAAACATTAAAATGCAAAATGATATTTCTAAAATTCTGAATGACTTGTTAGAGGAATAAATGACAGAAGAAATAGAAAAAAGTATAAGAAATGTTACGAATGAAATTTTAGTAGTTGGAAGTTTTTATAAACAGCCAGATTTAGCGGTATCTCATAGTAGTTTTGTTCGCTCTAAATATGATTTTAGTGATCCTGTAACTCGTTTCTTTTATGACTGTTTTGAGTTGATGTATAAAACATACAATCAAGCATTTAATGAAATTAAAGTAAATGCTTTTATGGCGCAAAATAGTGAGAGATTAGAAGAATATAAAAAATATGGTTCCTATCAAACTATTGTTGATTGGGTGGTTTTATCTGATCCTGAAGATTTCAACAATTATTTCGAAATATTAAAAAAATATTCACTCCTACGAGAATATCACAGACAAGGCTATAACGTTCAAAAAATTGTAGGTCATAAAAAATTCTCTGAGTGGAAGGCAATTGATATTTATAAGTTGATGCGTTCCAGAGTGGATAAGATCAGTACTGTTATTTTAGCAAATCAAGAAAGTGTCATATTAAATGAAAGTGCCACTAAGGATATTCAAGGCTATCTTATCAAACCTCAAGCAGGATTACCGTATCCTTGGCCCGTAGTTAATGAAATGTTTAGAGGCTGTAGATTAGGTAAGGCTGTTCTAAATGGTTTTCTTTCTAATGAAGGGAAGACAAGAAATCTTGTTATGCTCTTTGCTTATCTCGCCCTCATAAGAGGGCAATCAGTACTTATTATGAGCAATGAAATGAGCGAGGAAGATTTAAAAAGCTGTTTGATTACTACGGTATTAAATAATCAATGTTTCAAAGAACTTCATGGTATAGAATTATTAAAACCCGAAACAGAAATTGTTTTAGGAAAATATAGAAATAGCAATACTGGTGAATTCATTGAAAGATACACTGACGATAATAATAACTTTATTGAAACGGAAGATGAATATACAGTAAGAGTATATCAAAACTCAGAAGAGTTTCGTCAAGTTATGGAAGTGGGCGCATGGATTGAAGAACAAAAAGAAAAACGTGGGGCGCAAATATTCTTTAAAGATGTAGGCGATGATTATTCAGATCAAAAGCTTGAATTTGAAATTCGCAAACATAGTTTGGTTCATGGGGTAAATTATATTGGATACGATACTATGAAAGGGTTTCGTACCGATGATTGGATGACGGTAAAACAAACTTTTACTAAGCTAAAAGAAATAGCTAAAGAAATAAACGTATGGTTTTGGGGAGTGTTTCAGTTAGTAGATTCCGCCGTATACATGGATATTTTTGAAATGAGCAGTAATGAAATTGCAACCAGTAAAGGAATGAAACATGCCGCCGATTATATGTTTTTAGGCAAAAGAATTAACTATGAAGAATATCACAAATATGAATATTTAAGATTTGATGATTGGGGCAAACCTCAATCTTTACCGTTAGACTTAGGTAAAAAATATTTTGCATTAAAACCTGAAAAAAATAGAGGTGGAAATAAGTTATACTATCCTTTATTTGAATATGATTTAGATTATAATATTTGGTTAAATGTTGGAAGTTTAGATAGACGATAATTAAATATAAAGTATAATGAGGGTGCATGAATGCTCAAGATATTAAAAAATGGATATTCGATAATGATAAGATTTCAGAATTGTTGGAAAGCTTGGGTTGTCAACATATTAGATATCATTCTTCTGGTTATTTTACTTGCGGTAATCCACCTCCGGCAGACAATAAGCAAGCAATAACCGTATATGTTCCCAATTTAAATGTAGTAAATTACACTCGTGATTTACCTCAACCGTCTGATATATTTACGCTGATTGAATTTTATAAAAATATAAATTTCTTTCATTCCTTAAAATATGTTTGCGAATTATTTGGTTTAGATATTTATCAAGATACCAATAAAGATTTACCCGAATCTTTGAAAATTACTAGAATGTTAAAGAAAATGAATTCTGGTAAAACCGATGAAGATGAAGATGTATCTATAAAAATAATCGATGAAAAAGTTTTGCAATATTATAAAACTTGTGTAAATGATTTCTGGCTAAACGATAATGTATCCTATGAGATACAAAGGGAATGGGAATTAGGATATGATGAATATTCTAATAGGATCATAATTCCTATTCGAGATGAAATAGGAAATTTATGTGGCGTAAAGGGAAGATTATTCAAAAAAGAATTAAATGAGGAAGAACAAAAAGTAAAATATCTTTATATAGAGCCTTGTCCTAGAAATAAAATTTTATACGGCTTATACAAAACATATCCCTATATAAAAGAGCAAGGATGTGTTATAGTAAATGAAGCAGAAAAAGCGTGTCATCAGCTTTGGAGTTACGGATATAAGAATTGTGTATCTACTGGTGGAGAAAAAGTTTCTAAAACGCAAATTGATAAACTGTCTCGCTTGGCTGTACCTATCTGGTTTGCGTTTGATCAAGATGTGTCGGAAGAAAAAATTAGACATATTGCAGATCAATTTATTGACGGTATAGAAATTTGGACAATTTTTGATAAAAATAATTTGTTAAAAGAGAAAGAAGCTCCGGCTGATCGAAAAGAAATTTTTGAAGAATTGATAAAAAATAATTTGTATAGGATAAAATGAAAGGATGCTTTTATGGCAATAGAAACAATAGAAAACGATAACTCAAATAATAATTCAAATAATAATTTATATGATTTTACATTAGATGATGAATGGAACGACAATGATAAATTAGTTATATCAACTGCTATTCACGATATTGCTCTTGCTCTTTCTCAGGCAACTAATTTACTTCCTCATATTATCTATAATCGTGTATTTGGAAAACTAACATTTAAACTTAGCGGTAGCTTAAAATATTATGGATATGTTGAAGATGAAAACTTTCTTTCTTTTAAACCAAACAAAATAACAAAATATTTGGTAGTACACGAATTGGGACACTTGTTTTCCCTTCGCAATCCAAAACCCATTGACACATTAAGTAAAGAAGCTATATATACACCCTCTAAAAAATTTCTAACTGGTTTACATCCTTATGGATATTATTATCGTAATAATGGCAAATCTGCCCCAAGAAACGGTTATGTTTCCGATTGGTATACAGATGGCTATCAGCTTCATCCTGTAACATTGCCAGATGGAAATAACGTGGATGAAGATTGGGCCGACTTGTTTAGAAATTGGGTATATAATTCATTTGTAGAAAACGAAGCTGGAATTACTCTGTATAATTGGGTAAACGATCATATGACGTTGTGGTTGAATGAATACTTAGAATTAAAAGATGTAGAATAAAAGGAGAGTTTTATTATGACTACAGACTTAGAATTAATGGAAGAATTATTTAAAAAATTGAATGTTGATTATTTGGTTTTTAATGAAGAAGAATTTATTTATTTGGAAATAAATGGAAGAATGGCATTTACATTCAAATTATCTGGCGACTTCTTCGGATATGATTTTGATTATTAATGAAAGGTAGTTTTATTATGATGGACAACAAAAATTCAATTAAAATTCAATATTCTTTTGAGCCATATTTTAGATGGTATGATTTGTGGGTTGGAATTTACATTGATTATCATAAAAATATTATCCTGCCTTCTGGATGGGAAATTTATGTTGGATTATTCCCGATGTTTGGGATGAAAATAACAAAACATGTAATTTATTTCGAAGGAAGAAAGACATTGTAAAAAGGAATTTTATTATATGAAATTTTTAGATAAAGTTAATGCATTATTTGATTATGTAACATATTATGTGTGGTCAGAAGGAGGGGATGGAGCAGGATTAGTAATATCAAATGATTATCAAAAACTTGCAAGTTTGTTTGAAAAATATAACAAAAACAATAATGGCTACTATTTATTTAAAATCGAAGATAAAAATTATATATCTTTTACCGAAAGCGATCATTCTGAAGAGTCGGTTACGTTTACAGATATCATGCCAGATGAAAGAAACAGAATGTTTTATGAAATAATTATCAAGGTAGATAATATTTTATTGGGATATAAATAGAATATAGGAAGGAAATTTCATTATGAGTACAATTATAAAAGAAGAACAACATTCTAATAAAGTAAAATATTTTATAATTAATGGCGATTCTCTAATTGGATTTGTTTATGAAAGCGATAAACATGGAAGGTCGCTTGTTTTTGAAAGAGAAAATATTAATCTGAATAAGAAAATTGAGATATGGGAAAAGCAAGGGGGCAGAGTAATAGATATCGATTTACTCGAATACTTTCAATCTATAATTTTCGGCAATGATTTTTAAAGATCAATAAAAAACATATTTTATAATAAAAAGTACGATTTATAATATATAATACTCGAAGGATAGTAATTAAATAATGGGAAAATTTATTGATTTGACCGGACAGAGGTTTGAGAGATTGACAATATTAAAGAAATCAGATAAAACAAATAAAAGAAAAGACATATATTGGGATTGTATTTGTGATTGTGGAAATAAAATAACAATAAATGGAGCAAATATTAGAAACAATCATCAAAAATCATGTGGCTGTCTAAGAATAGAAACAATAATTAAAAATACAAAAGAAAGATGGGAAAAAACTTATACTGATGGCGGTTCATTTGTTTGCCTATATTTGCGATATAAAAATGGAGCAAAAAGAAGAAAGATCGAATTTAATTTAACAAAAGAACAATTTAAAAATTTAATAAATCAACCATGTTATTATTGCAACTGCTTGCCCAATACAAAAACAAAGTATAATAGGAAGTATCAATATTCTAAACCTAAAGTATTATATTATAACGGAATAGATAGAGTAGATAATAAGAATGGGTATAATATTAAAAATGTTGTTACGTGTTGTTTTACTTGTAATTATGCTAAACGTAAAATGGGAATTCAAGAGTTTCTGCTTTGGATTAAAAGAGTTTATAATCATTCAATATTAAATAATAAAAAAAGAAGAAGTGTAACATGAATGGAGAACTAATAATTGAAGGAAAAATTTTAGAAGATACCTTATCGGGAAAACATTATAATATTATTTTTGATGAATGGTGGGATATAGATGATATAGATTTTTTTGTAGATAATATTGTAAAAAAAGGATATTTTAAATATTGCTATTTGGGCATTCCTCAATTTATAATGTTGTCTAATATATCGTGTATTTATTTTAAACCAGTGACATAATAAAAAGAAAGTTTTATAAGGAGATAAAATGGACAGTGAAGAAATTGTAAATGAACTTACAAATGAAATACGTTTGGAATTTGAATATTTACGAGAAATAAGAAAAGAAGCGCAAGCCATTTATGATAAGATTGATAATTCTGAAAATTTCAAATTTACAATGTCTCACGTTGTTGCAGTTTTTGAAGCAATTGGAAATGTAAACGATAGACGAAATATAAAATAGAACTTTTATAGGAGAAAACATTATGCCAAGTACAACAATTAAATATTTTAAGAAATATCCAGATCATTTAATGGGTGCTGAAAACTTTGAGGGATTTAATTATCCAGATTATCATTGTTCATTGTTGGCTCATTGTATGGAAAGAAGGATTCCCGATGGCCCTGAAAAGTCGGCAGGTATGAGAAAGTTATTAGAAGCAAAGGATTGTTTTGAACGTGCTTATTATTCAGAAAAGGAAGAACAAAAATGAAAAAACTTATCGAAAGACTTGTTAAAGTAAATGACATCGAAAGTATTACTTGTGATAAGTGTGGAAAAGAATATGTGTTTGATGGTAGTTGTAAAAACATTGAGGAAATTCAAGAATTCCATTCCATTGCGTTTACAGGTGGTTATAGTTCTGTATTTGGTGATGGGGCTTTAATAGAATGTGATTTATGTCAAAGATGTTTATACGAAATGATTAAAGGTATTTATAGAACTAAACCTTATTATGCCTGTGAGTATGAAGGCTATATTGAATGAAAGAAAGGTTTTATAAATAAAAATGACAGAACAATCTATTACAATTGACGATGCGATTAATTTCTTAAATGAATTAATTGCTCGCGATGAGGATGCTATGACCGGATTAGTAAATCAAAGAGTTATATGCAATGAAAACATGGCATTCCATCCCACGGTGCAAGTAGGAATAAACGAAAATAAAGAATATATTGTGGGTATGATAGGTATATTAAATGGACTTTTTGGAATAAATACAAATAAATATGGATATCTTACATTTATTTTTAAAGAAGATGGAAAATTAAGTCATGTAAGGAAAACATTTGTGGGTGAAGGGAATAGTTTATGATAGAAGTGTTGGCTTTATTATTTGGTTTTATTTATTTTTGTATAGCGTTATTTTTTTTAATATTTCTATTTTACGATGATTATGAAAGCGTGTGGATCATAATGATTAAAGCTTTATTCTGGATAATTAGCATTCCAATTATAATTATAAGGGAAAGGTATTTTGATAAACGATGAACTACAAACTAATCAATAAAGTACCAGAAGATAAAAAAAACATTTTATCAGTTGCCGAACAGATTTTATATAATCGAGGAATTGAGAATCCTGATCTATATATGAGTTTGACAGATAAAAATTTATATCCATATAGTTTATTAGATAATATAGATGATGCAGTAAAGGTTTTACTACGTCATATCGAAGAAGAAAACACAATCGGAATAATTAGCGATTCTGATGCTGATGGCTATTGTTCTGCCAGTATTCTATTTCAATATTTATCTGAAATTTATGATGTAAATAAGATTCTTTATTTTATTCATACCAAAAAACAACACGGTATCAGTTACGATATTCAAATTCCTAATAATGTAAAACTACTTTTTATTCCTGATGCTGGATCAAACGATGTAGATGAAGCGAAAGTATTGAAAGAAAAAGGAATTGACATAATTTGTTTAGATCATCATGAAAAAAGCAAAGAAAATCCTTATGCTATTATTATCAATCCTAAATGGTGCGAATATCCAAATAAAGAACTTTCAGGAACAGGAGTTGTTTGGAAGTTTCTGCAAGCTATTGATGATGAATTATGGGAAAACAGGTCAGATAAATATTTAGATATTGTTGCATTGTCCATTATTGGAGATGGGATGGACATTAGGGAATTCGAGAACAAGCGTATTATTGATAAGGGTTTATCTGATATCAAAAATAAATTTCTTAATGCTCTCATAGAAAAACAATCTTATAGCATCGGTGGCATTGTAAATATTATTAATATTCAGTTTTATATAGTCCCTTTAATTAATGGGCTAATTAGAAATTCTACATTTGAAGAAAAAGAATTAATGTTCAAAGCTTTTTGTCAAATGGATGAAGAATTTGATTATATGAAAAGAGGAGAAACCGAACCAGTTAAAGAAAATATTTATGCAAGAGTAGCCCGATTATGCGTAAATAACAAAGCTAAACAAGATAGAATTATTAATAAATCAATTGAAGAAATTACAAAAGATATTGAAAAATATAAATGGGACGATAACAAAGTGTTATTTGTAAAATTTGATGATATTGAAAGTAGTTACGTGGGCTTAACTGCTATGAAATTAGCGTCTCTTTACTCTAAACCTTGTATCTTATTCAGAGAAACCAATTGGAAACCAGGATTTTACAATGGAAGTGGCAGAAATATTGATAATTCTCCGATTGAAAATCTAAGAGATTTTGTATTAAATACCGATCTTTTTACAATGGCTCAAGGTCACGCATCGGCATTTGGCTGTGAATTTGAAAAAGAAAACATACGAGAAATTATTAGTGTCACTAATGAAATTCTTAAAGATATCGTCTATGAAAAAATATATCCCATCGACTTTGTTTTTAATGAAGACGAATTATCGCCAGAATTAATAAAAGAATTTGATAAATTAAAAACTTATTGGGGAACTAAAATAAATGAAAGCCTAGTACTGATTAAAAATATTCATCTAAATACAGCCAATATTAAATTAGTAGGTAAAGAATCAGATACTTGGAAATATACTATAAACGATGAAATTGAGATTATTAAATTTAAGTGTTCTCCCGATGATGAAATTATTCGACTACATCAAAAAGATTGGGGTGGAGTAGATATTATTATAGACGCAATTGGAAAGTTAAGTATTTCCGGTTTTAATGGTATAATGACTCCGCAATTCAATATAGTGGAATATAACATAACATAAGAGCAAAAAATAAAATGAACTATATAAACTACCACTCTCATTCATCGTATTCTAATATCTCTACTCCTGATTCAACCATTTCCAATCAGGAAAGGGCGAATAGAGCGATTGAATTAAATATGTCTGTGTTATCAGGAATCGAACACGGATGGAGTGGCAGGTTTATAGAAATTATTGAATTAGCAAAACAAAATAACTTAAAACCACTTTTAGGCACAGAAGCTTATTTTGTAAAAGATCGTTTAGAAAAAGATTCTACGAATGCCCATGTTATTTTATTAGCAAAAAATGAAAATGGTAGAAAATCAATCAATAGAATTTTGAGTGAAGCTAATGTTACAGGTTTCTATTATAAACCACGCATTGATTTTGATTTACTTTTTTCTTTACCTCAAAAAGATGTGTGGGTTACAACTGCTTGCATTGGTGGAATTTGGAAATATAAAGACGAATATGAGAGTGTTCTTCTTCATTTAAATAATTACTTCAAAGAGAATTTATTTTTAGAAGTTCAATATCATAACGCTCCAAGACAAATAGAAATCAATAAGAAAATTCTAGAATTATCTAAAAAATATAATATTGGCATTGTTGCTGGTATGGATAGTCATATGATTTCTTCCGATCAGTCAAAAGAAAGAGATGATTATTTACTATCAAGAGGTATTAAATATCCAGATGAAGAAAATTGGTATTTGGATTTTCCATCTTATGAAACAGCGTTCGAACGATTTAAAAAACAGGGCGTATTGAATAAAGGTCAAATAGCCGATGCATTAAATAACACGAATATTTTTGAAACCGTTGAAGAATATAATTCAATTATTTTTGATAAGAACAATATTAAGTTGCCCACGTTGTATGCAAAAGAATCTCAGTCGCAGAAAGATGAAAAGCTATCTAATTTAATTTGGAAACAATGGGAACAAGAAAAAATCAATGTTCCTAAAAATAAATGGACTCTATATGAAAAAGAGATTCAAAAAGAATTAGATGTAATTATTCAAACCAAAATGGCAGATTATTTCTTACTGGATTATGAAATAATTCAACGTGGAAAAGAAATGGGTGGTAATATTACTCTTACTGGTAGAGGGTCAGCACCATCATATTATATATCTAAACTATTGGGTTTTACGACCATTGATAGAATCTCCGCTAAAGTCAGACTGTTTCCAGAAAGATTTATTTCAGCAGAAAGAATTATAGAATCTAAAAACTTACCCGATATTGATTTTAACTTAGGTAATCCCGACGTTTTTGCAGAAGCACAGCAAGAAATTATTGGACAAGGGCATAGCTATCAAATGATTGCGTTTGGAACAATCAAAACATTAGGGGCATGGAAATTATATGCAAGAATATCGGGAGTCGATTTTGAAACAGCCAACTTAATTTCCGAACAAATTCAGAAATATGAATGGGATTTAAAACATGCTGAATCAGATGATGAAAAAGATGAAATCAATATTTATGATTATATAGATGAAAAATTTCATAAAGTTTATGATGAAAGTGTAAAATATTTAGGATTAGTAAATAGTGTTACTCCTCATCCATGCGCTTATTTGTTATATAACCAGGGAGATATCAGAGAAGAATTTGGATTGATCAAAATTAAGACAGGCAATGTAGAGCATATTTGTGTTTGTTGTGATGGATTATTTGCAGAAAATTATAAATTATTGAAGAACGATCTATTGAAAGTGTCAGTGGTTGATCTAATTCATCGTATTTATAAGAGAATTGAAATTGAACCTCACCCATTACCACAACTAATTAAGTTGTGTGAAAACAATGAAAAAGTTTGGGATATTTATAAATATGGTTGGACAATTGGAATTAATCAATTTGAACAATCTGGAACATCTAACAGGGCAATGAAATTTTCTCCAATTAATCTTTCAGAATCAAGTGCGTTTGTCGCCGCCATTCGCCCAGGATTTAAATCTAATTATTCTCAATTTGAAGCTCGACAATCTTTTTCTTATGGAATTGCATCACTTGATAAAATATTACAAACAGAAGAATTTCCTCAATCTTACATGCTTTATCAAGAGCAAACAATGGCAGTATTGGCTTATAGCGGTATTCCAATTAGTGAAACTTATGATATTATTAAAAATATTGCGAAAAAACGTGCAGAAAAAGTATATAAATATAAAGAAAAATTTCTAGATGGAATGACAAGAAAGATTATACGTCAAGAAAATATTGAAAAGATAGGCGCTGAAAAAATTGCACATATGACTTGGCAAATTATTGAAGATAGCGCGTTTTATTCTTTTAATGCATCCCATTCCTATTCTGTTGCAGGAGATTCTCTATATGGCGCATATTTAAAATCTCATTATCCTCTTTTCTTTTATGAGGTGTTTCTACAAATGATGGATGAAGATAGCAACAAAGATCGATTACATACCGCCAAATTAGAAGCACAACAAGCATTCAATATTAAATTTCCCCCACTTAGATTCAAACAAGACAATCGCAGAATTTCTGCAAATGCAGATACTAATGAAATTACAATGTCATTAAAGAGTATTAAAGGATTTGGATATAAAATTGCAAATGATATGTATTATCTATCTACAAATTTTCATAATGGAGATTTTGTGGACTTGCTTTTATTGGCAGAAGACAATTCTTTGCTTTCTACTAAATTTGAACAATTAATAAAACTAAATTATTTTTCTGAATTTGGTGAAAGTAAAAAATTATATAATTTTTATTTGGAATTTACAAAAGGTAAAAACCGTTATAATCATAAATTAACCGATAAAACAAAAGCGAAAAGAATCACAGAACTAAAATTAATTTTTGCTTTTCTAAAAGATGAAGAATACACTATTCAAGATCAAGTAAAAAATGAATTAGAGATTATTGGAGGAATTCAATCTTGCTTTGCCATAGATAAAAGATATGTTTGCGTACTTGAATTAAATAACAAGTATTCACCTAAAGTCATTGTTCAAATATTGCATAATGGAAATCGACAAGACCTAAAAATATCCAAAAAAATATACAATGATCATCCTGTTAGCCCAGGAGATATTTTATATTGCAAGTCATTCAAGAAAAAGAACAATGTTCGCAAAAATGAAAATGGCGAATGGGAAGAAATTCCAGATTTATATTCTTGGTGGCTAGAGGTTTATCATAAAGTAAAAGAAGATGAAGAGTTAAAAACTGTATCTTGACTTTCCTCTTCAAATGTGCTATTATCTATTATCTAAAAACAACATTAAAAAATAATTTAATTCTATTCAATCGTGGGAAAATATAACTAAATGGCAAATCCTGAAATTGTAGAATTTGAAGGTAAAGTTGCTTTCGAAAAATATTATAATGATCAAACATCATGGGGGGCATATTCCGTTAATTCAAAAACAGATATTCCTCATTGTAAAAACATTGAATATACTGATTATATGACTGACCAGGAAATTATAGAATACCAAGTTAATCTTTCTGGTAAAATGCAAAGATTGATTGAAGGTATGACTTATACTTTTAAAGCAAAGGCAGTAAACAATAGCAAATATGGTTGGGGATATGAGCCTATCAGCATATCTCAAGATTTACCTAAAACAGATAAAGAACAATTTCAATTTTTAAGTTCAATTGTTGCTCATGATCAAGCACGAACATTGCTTAATATTTATCCAAACATTGTAGAAGAAATTATTAGCGGTACTGATTGTGTTGACCTGTCATTGACAAAAGGTATTAAAGAAAAAACCTACGATAAAATTAAACAAAAAGTTTTAGAAAATTATGCGTTTGCGGATATTATTTCTTTGCTTGCTCCATTGGGAATCAGTTTCAATACGGTTCATAAACTACTAAATTTTCAATCTAATGTTGAATTATTAAAACAACAATTAATTGACGACCCTTATATAATTACTCAGATTGACGGTATTGGCTTTAAAAAAGCAGACGATGTTGCTTTGAAAATTAATCCATCGTTATTAATTTCAGAACAAAGAGTAAAATCTTTTATTAAATATTATTTACAAGAAATAGGAAGTAATGATGGGCACACTTGGATTTTGATAGATGAACTAAAAACAGCAATTAAAGAAAATTTAATTGAATGTGAAGATATCTTTAAATTATTTATTAAAAAAGAACAAGAAAATAAAACATTTTTATATTTTGAGAATGATAAAGTTGGTTTAAATTATTTTCATTTCGTAGAACAAGAAATCTGGAGAATGATTCAGGAATTTAATAAATCAGACCCTCTCTATATTTCTAAAGAAGATATTGACGCTGGCATTTTAGATGCAGAAAAAGAATTGGGTCAAGACAAAAAAGAACAATTTCATTATAGCGATGAGCAAAAAAAATTTTTAATAAAACTTACTAAAAACAATTTTTCAATTTTAACAGGGAAAAGCGGGGTTGGAAAAACATCGCTTACTAGAGGACTATTTAAAATTTATGGAAATTATAATATTGGGGCTTGCTCTCTTTCAGCTAAAGCCTCACGGCGTATTACCGAAGTTACCGGACAGCCAGCATATACAATTCATAAACTTTTAGGAAGCAAGGGGCCAAATGAATTTACTTACAATGAATATAACAAATTGCCCTATGATATTATAATTGTAGATGAAATTTCATTATGCTTTTCTGGTTTATTTTATCATCTTATTTCTGCCATTAAAGACAATGCTAAAATCGTTTTAGTTGGCGATTCTGGTCAACTAAACCCTATATCGTGGGGAAACCTATTGGTGGATTTACTCGAAAAAAAAGATTTAAATATCTGTTATTTGACTAAAATTCAACGACAAGCCGCGGCAAGTGGAATTATATCTTCTGCAAACTTAATTCGAGAAGGAATTGATCCTCTAAATAATGAAAAAACATTTAAAAAAGTTTACGGAGAACTTCAAGATATGTACTTTATGTTTAGAGAAAAAAAAGAAGAATTATTTACCATTGCAGTAAAAACATATTTAAAAACTGTAGAGAAAATTGGATTAGACGATACATATTTAATTACTCCTCGCAAAGAGTGTGATCCAAATAGTACTTATACTTTTAATAAAACAATTCAGGATATATTGCTTGATGATACTTTACCATATGTAAAATTTGGAAAAAAGTCTATTTTTAAATTGGGAGCAAAAGTTATTCATCGTGTCAACAATTATGATTTAGGAGTTACAAATGGGGAACAGGGATATGTAGTAAAAATTAAAAACATGGGCAAAGATGGCGGCGACGGATTAGTTGTTGAATATCCTGATAAAATAATTGAATATACCAAAGAAAATTTAAAAGAATTACATTTAGCTTATGCAATTACGGTACACTCTGCACAGGGAAGTGAAGCACATACTTGCATTGTCGTACTTGATTCTAATTCTTTTGTTCTTCTCAATAACGCATTATTATATACTGCAATTACTCGTAGTAAATCTCGCTGTTTATTGCTTTCTCAGCCATTTGCATATAATAGGTGCGTATCAACAAATGTCGGAAATAAAAGGAATACTTGGACTCAATTTTTTGAATAATAATAGTAGTAAGTAAAGGAAGATTAAATAATATATAAACATGAATAAATTTAAAGATTTAACTGGACAAAAATTCGGAAAATTAACAGTAATCAAAAGAGTTATTATAAATAAAAATAACAAGAATATTCCCAAATGGTTATGTAAGTGTGAGTGCGGAAATGAAAATTTTCTAGCCACGGCAGGAAATTTAATAAATGGACACACTAATTCTTGTGGATGTCAAAGAAGAGTTTTATCTTCTCAGAGAAATCGAAGATATAATAAATATGATTTATCAAATAATTATGGAATTGGGCATACGTCAAATGGAAAAATTTTCTCATTTGACTTAGAAGATTATGATTTAATTAAAAATTATTGTTGGTTTTATATGGGAGATGGATACTTATCAACAAATATTCCAGGTACTTATCCGCGTCCTCAAATATTAATGCATAGATTAATTATGGGAGTTAAAAACAATATTGAAATTCATATAGATCATATTAATAAAAATAGGGGGGATAATAGAAAAGAAAATCTAAGATTTGCTACGCCCTTGCAAAATTCTTGGAACAGATCAACTCCTGTTAATTGTAAAACCGGAATTTCGGGTGTCTGTAAAAATACCAAGAGTGAAATAATGATTTATCGAGCATATATTACTGTAAACAAAAAATGGATACATTTAGGTATATTTAATAATTTAAAAGAAGCAATTATTGCACGCTTAAAAGCAGAACTAGAATATTTTGGAAAAGATTTTGCCCCTCAACGTCATCTTTTTGAGAAATACAATATATTTTAATGAGTATTATTTCTCTCTTGACTCGTGGCAAAAAACGAGTATTATTATTGGCAGAACCTTTTGCTTATAATAAAGCGATTAAAGAAAACAAAACAAACAATCGACAAACTTGGATTAAATATTTATAATTGGAGAAATAAAAATGCGTAAACTTGCATCTATTCAAAAAATTATTTCATTATCTCCCATTCCTAATGCCGATAAGATTGAAAAAGCCATTGTATTAGGTTGGGAAGTTGTAGTTGCCAAATCAGAAAATTTCAAAGTTGGAGATTTGGTAGTTTACATCGAAATTGATTCCATTGTTCCACCCAAACCAGAATTTGAATTTCTTAAAGATCGTAAATATAGAGTGCGAACTATTAAGCTACGTCAACAGGTATCGCAAGGTTTAATCTTGCCTCTTTCTATTCTTCCACGAGGAAAATATCAAGAAGGAGATGATGTTACCTCCATACTAAATATTAAAAAATATGATCCTGAGGGAGAAGCAGAACAAAAATTACTAAATGAAAAACTTTCTCGAAATAAAAATAAATTATCCAAATTCCTTTTGCGATATTCTTGGTATAAAAGATTATTGTTTCTATTCTTCCCCAAGAAAAATAAATCTTTTCCATCATTTATCAAAAAAACAGATGAAGATAGAATCCAACTATTTCCCGATATCTGTGAAAGAGAAAGAGATACTAAGTTTTCTATTACTGAAAAAATTGACGGTCAATCCGCAACTTATTTCTTAGTTAAAAATAAATCTAAACTTTCATTTTTTCAAAAAAATAAATATCTATTTGGGGTTTGCAGTCGAAACATTTATCTTCCTAAACTTGATAATAGTTCTTATTGGAGCATTGCCAAAAAATATAACCTACAAGAAGCATTAGAGAAAATAATCAAAGACATTAGTATGGATTATGATTATATAATTCTGCAAGGTGAAATCATTGGCCCTAATATTCAAGGCAATAAATATAAGGTTGAAGATTATGATTTTTATGCATTTAATTTAATTTTGCCAGATAGAAATATTGAGAGTGGAAGTGCAAAGTTTATGTTGGATTCATACAATATAAAATTTGTTCCAATTTTGGATCATCGCAATTTGCTATCATCTATTCCTGAAATGGTTGAATACTCAAAGGGTAATTCATTAATTGGTGATACCAAACGTGAAGGAATTGTTTGTAGAAGTTATCAAAAAGGAATTAGTTTTAAAGTAATTAATCCTGAATTTTTATTGAAATATGAGGTATAATAAAAATGACTGAAATAGAAGTTCTTAATAACATGGCTACTAGCTTACGTGATATCAGTATAAATTTACAAACAATAACGGTTCTTTTATTTTTATTTTTAGTTTTCAAAAATATGGGCACATCCAGTTCTGTTCTTTCTGATATATCTCATCATCTTAAACAAATTTATCTTTTATTAAAAAATAAAAACTAGGAGATATTATAATGATTAAACAAGAAGAACTATTTAATCGAGAAATCGTTGATGTTATAGCCAAAATTTATTTTCCATATGTTCGAGTGTGGCAGTACCAATATGGTACTCCTGAATATTGGAAGCAACTTGAAAGAAAATTAAATTCAGAAATTGATGAATTTGAAAGTTTCATTCGAGATCATAGGAGTAGAGATACCTATCAGATAAGTACAGAAAAAAAATATGTATTATTGTGTAAATTTTGTGGATATGAATACCCTGATGATTTTAAGGGAATTCCAGATTGTTGTGATGAAATTATTGAAGCACAAAATATTAAAATTGAGAGTATATAATAAATAAAAGGAGATTTTTAAAAATGTGTAATTGTGTATATTGTGTAAATCGCGAAAATCGTACAAATTTTTTTAATCAACTATTGCAAGAAAAAGAACTTCGCTATCATAATCTTTTCGTTACTATATTAGGCGAATTTGATTTCGTTAAGGTTTCTAATGTAATGGATTGTTTAAATTGGAAATGGGCAGGGTCTAAAAATCCTCCTACATTATCCGAAATGGTAGAATTTTGTAGTGATTTGTTTGCCAGTTGTTTGAAAGATTATCTATCTAATGAAGATACAAAATATGTTTCTACCGAATGTGGTGGATTTGAAGTTACCATTCGGAAAAATTTTGTAGGATTAAAATTTGTAGTTACATCTTGGGAAGAACCAGTAGAATAATTTATAGATTTATAATACTATAAAAATATGATTTCATTATCGTCTATTGTTGGAAAAAATGAAGATTTAATTCCTCACGCTATAAATCTCTACGCTAAAGAAGGTGATACTGTAGCAGATGTAACTTTTGGAATGGGTAATTTTTGGAAGAAAATTGATACAAATATTTACAAATTTTTTCCAAGCGATATGAAAACGGGAATAGACTTTAGAAATCTACCATATAAAAATAATTCTATCAATGCATTAATCTTAGACCCGCCTTATTTACATGGCTCTCCCGCACCAATAAAAGAGGAATACGATAAAACATATCTGAACAATAAAAAGGGGGGTTGGGGTGCAGACTATGTTTATCAACTTTATTTTGACGGTATGAAAGAAGCACATAGAGTACTTGCTAAAAAAGGGATTCTTATGGTAAAATGTCAAGATCAAGTTGAGAGTGGTAAAAATCGTTTTGATCATATCGTCATTTATAATCAAGCAATGGAGTTAGGATTTACCGCAGAAGATTTATTCATTCTTACTAGAATTGGCACTCCAATGATGCGCCACAAATATCAAAAACATGCTCGAAAAAATCATTCGTATCTTTGGGTTTTTAGAAAGTGAGAAAATAATATGGAAGAAAATAATGAAATTGAAAAAAACAATAAAAAGCATCAACAATATATTGGAGATGGGGTTTATGCTTATTATGATGGTTGGGGAATTAGATTAATAGCAAGAGATTCCGACGAGATAGCAAATGTTATTTATCTCGAACCAAGAGTTTTAGGCACATTAAATGACTTCTATAAAAGCTGTACTGGAAGATCGGAATGAAATTCAGATTTCATATTGAAAATTGTATCGGGCCTTGGCTATCATTGGGCTTTCATATAGATTTCAAAAATCTATATGCTGATATTCACTTTCTTTGGTGGATTATTTCTTTCGGAAATTTATATTGGCTAGACAACGCTATAAATAATAGACTTGGCCCGAATCTAAGTACGGTGACAACAGAATTGACCATTCTTACAGATTGTCCTAAGTGTGGTTATGAATATGAAATTTATCAAGATTTAAAAGATGTTTTAGAGATTGAAAGATATAAATAAAAGTAAAATTTTATGAAGATAAGAAATAAAAAAAGGTAGCAGTAAAAGGGCTTTGTTGATTTATGGCAATAGTACAAACCGAAGCATATTGGAAAGAACAAGAACAAAAATTAATTGAAAAATTAAACAATATAGATTTATCATCAAATACTACGAGAATATATTGCCTTGGTGATTGCTATACCTATGGAACAGGTATAAAATCTTGGATGAATTATCCCAATAAATTACAATATGAATTGGGAAAAAATTACGAAGTTTATAATTTAGGGCGAACTATGATTACAATGGCTACAATTTTAGAATATAATAATTTATTTTCAAAAATTACAGAAGATAAAAATTCTATTGTAATTTTATGGGCGGGAACAAATGATATAGCATTAAAAGATGATGTGGATATGGTATATCATTATTTTTCTAGCTATTGTAAAAAGCTAAGAGAATGTGATATAATTACTATTGGAATAACAATGTTACCCAGGATTGTCAGAGGATTAAACATAGAGCCTCTTCGAATACTTTTCAATAGAATAATTTACGAAAATAGAAAAGAATATGCTGATTACATATTAGACGTATCTAAAATTACAGAAATTGGCATTGAACAAACACCGAAATATTATTTAATGGATGAAACCCACTTAAACGAAGAAGGTTATGAATTTATATATAATCCATTAGCAAATTTAATAAAGATAATGAATTATAAAATGTGGTAAATAAAACTTTAATTTTATGAAGGAACAAAAATGAGAAAAAAGATTGGTGAAAAAACCGTTATTGAAAGCGAATATATTTACATTTGTGATAATTGCGAAAAGCCATTAGATGAAAAAAATCACATCTTTTGGGATGGCAGTTGGACAGATGGATACGATTATTTTGCTCAAGAGCGTATTGAAGTTTGTTCATTTTCTTGTCTCAGAGATCAAATAGCTGACTATCTTAAAGACGAATTTGATATGCTAATTCATGGCTATAACGATGATGATATTCATCTTACCTTTTCCGTATCTCACTTTGATGAACTTTGTAAACTTTTAAACAAAGAATAAAATAAGATTTTTATGAGGATGAAAGGAAAATAAAATGAAAAATTTATCTGATGTTTCAGAGATTAGAAAAAAATCCATAAGTTATATTTTATTTTTGCTGGAAAATGAATTAATTCATGCTGTTGCCCAAGGAAAAGATTCTTTCGTTTTTACTATTTCCATAGATTTTACCAGCGATGTCCAAGATACATTACTAAATGCCAATTATACTTTCAATATTCGACCAGCAATGGAAAAACTATCAGAATTCTCATATGTAAAATCTGATAAATTTGTCGAAATAGAAATTAAATTAAAATAAAAAACTTCTTTTATAAGGAAAATCAATGAGGAAAAGAAAAATGCTAAAAAGTGGAAATTATAGAGGCGAAAAAGTTTTATATCCTGATGGAATAGGATGCTGTATCTGGCTTGTAATTGACAAAGACGATGAAGATTTTGGATTGGCATTTGATTTTTCATTTGATGAAATAGATGATATAATGAACTTACTTCAACAAATTAAAGAAACAGAAGCAGATATTTTTGAGGAATAAAAGTTTTATTTTATGATATAAAGGATAAAAAATGGAAGATCATATTTTTTTCACAAATGCACCGAAATATAAAGATTATAGCTGGAATCCAAAAAAAGATATAAGTGCATATGAACTTGCAATATGTCTTCCAGTTCTTCTTTCTCATGATTATAATCTTTCTGTTTTTATTGAGAAATTACCGGAAGAAGCTAAAAGACATTTTGATGAAATTGACTCATAAAATGTACGTTTTATAAAAATCATGCTTAGAATAACCATTGATTTAATTCCTTTTGGCGAAGAAAAAAATAAAAAAACAATCTCCACCCTAGAAATAATTAACACTCTTGCAAAAAATCAATTTGAAGAGTATACTTATAGTTATAAAGGATGGTGGCAAGATACCGATGATTCTATTCATAAATTTAATGGTAGAGTAGAACACGATAGACGGAATTTTATATATTATCTTTTGTATAAAATTATAATTAAGATTATCGAGCCTTTCAAATATATTTTTTAAATAGAAGGAGAAAATGAATAATGTCTACAATTTTAAGTTATAAAGATTGGAAAGACCTAGCAGAAAAGCAAGGACTAAGCAAAGAGCAAGCCCTAGATGTTCTCGCATCTTGGAAAGATGAACGTGTTAAACTCTATGCCGAAATTGAATCATATAAAAAAGAAATTTTATCTCTTCGTGATCAATTAGATCATGAAATTATTGAAGATAATCATCCTCGCAAAGGGAAGAAAAAAGGATTAACGGACGACTATTATAATGTGTAAAAACATCTTTAATTTTAATAATTCTAACGATCCTAATGGCCCTGGAAAAATTCAATTTCCATCAACTTACGATGATGAATTTGAAGAAGATTCATTTACTGAAACAGAAGAAGTTGAATATTCGGAAATAGACTATGGCGAAGATAAAGCTTAACCCAACTCAAAATAATATCATTCAACATTTTTTAATTTATCTAGATAAAATAGATAAAGCTTGTTGGTAGACAGAAAAAGAATTATATAAAAGAACGATTGAAATTTATAATACGAAGGATAATAAATGAAAATTATTAAGCCATATTATATAATCGAAACTCCCATTATTAGCGAAGAAGAAATTTTAGTATTCATTGAAAAAGCGGGTAGAACCGCTTATAAAAGCGAAGATCGAATTACATCTGATTCTGCCAAGAAATTTATTGTCAGCATTATCAAAAGCGGTCACGAATCCGTTATTGAGCATTTTACAATTAGTGTAAGATTTATTTGTGATCGTGGAATTTCACATGAACTTGTACGACATAGAATTGCCAGCTTTACAGAAGTTAGTACGCGATACTGTAACTACAGTAAAGAAAAATTCGGTAATGAAATCACAGTTATAAAACCCTTTTTCTGGAATGAAGATTCTATAGAGTATTCTCTTTGGAAAGAACATTGTGAAGACGCAGAACGTACCTATATGATTTTACTCGAAGAAGGCGCTACGCCAGAACAAGCACGTTCTGTGCTTCCTAATTCATTAAAAACAGAAGTGTTTCAAACTATGAATTTGCGAGAATGGAGGCACTTTCTAAAACTTAGAACTTCTAAAAAAGCACATCCTCAAATGCGAGAATTAGTAATTCCATTATTACGAGAATTTCAAAGTGAGTTTCCAACTTTTTTTGGTGATATAATTATAGAGGAGTAAAAATAATGAAAGACAATCTAACGGAAATTGTATTTATTTTAGATCGAAGCGGTTCTATGCAATCTCTTACCGATGATACTATTGGAGGATTCAATTCTTTTATTGATCAGCAAAAAAACGAACCGGGAGAAGCATTACTAACCACTATTTTGTTTGATAGCAAATATGAAATTCTTCATAATGGAATAAATCTTAAAGACGTAAAACCCATTACAAAAAAGGAATATTACGTTCGTGATACAACCGCTTTACTCGACGCTATTGGGAAAGCAATCAACGATGTAGGTCATCGTCTTGATAATACAAAAGAAGAAAGTAAACCGTCTCAAGTTATTTTTGTTATTACTACAGACGGTCAAGAAAATTCTAGTAAAGAATTTACCGCACAACAAATTAAAGAAATGGTTGAACATCAAACTAATGTTTATAATTGGAAATTCGTTTTCCTGGGCGCTAATATGGACGCTGTAGATGTTGGAAATCAATATGGAATTAGTTATGTCGCTACATATTCTGCAACAACTCGCGGAACTAAAAGCGTTTATTCTACTGTTGCCAACTTGGTAAGCAATAGTCGCTCATCTGGTGAAATTGATGAAAATTGGTCAACCACAATTGAATGAGTAATAATGCTGATAACTTTGAAAATAACAATATAGAATTTAAACCTCCTGTAATAGGTGTTTTTCTATTGCTTATTCCAACTATGTGTTTGATCTATACTGTTATTGGAATAATTATTCATTTTTTAATTCATCATTTACATTTATTCTAGATTATCAATTATTAATTATATTGTTCTCTTGACAACAATTTAGCATCGTGTTATTATACCAATAGCACGATGCTTACATAATAAAAAGAGTATTTATATAAAATAATGGAGAAAACATAATGACTAAAAACCCAAAGAAAGTACGAACTTTTTGTATTATTTCAGATGAAGATGGACATAATTATGTTTGCCCTACTGATAAAATTGAAGATGCTTATGAATATTTTAAATTTGTTAGTGACGATTTAGTAAATGAAAAATTTGACGAAGAACCAGAATGGCTAGTATTTATTAATGGCCCGGTCAATAAAGTACATTTTTCTCATTTCGAAATTGAAGATTAATATAAACAGGAAAATATAATGAATAAAAATAATTTTTTATACGTTGTTACAATGTATCGTTATGCAAATAAAGAAGAACATTCCTATGTTCTAGGTGTATACGATAACCCCAATGAAGCAATCAAGCATGGAAAAGTAGAAGAATCTTGGCGAGGAAACAAATATACTTGTGAGGTTCTTCGTCTTAAATTAAATGATACTACCAATGATTTCGATGAAATTATTCTTTCGGTTGAGCGAAATAAAGCCGATGATAGTATTGCAGAAATGAACTTCTTTGATTGGTGTCCATAAAATGAAACGTATTTATCGTAATCTAGACTTCGATGATGTTTTAATCAAACCTATTCCTTCTCAGGTAAATTCTAGAGAAGAAGTAGATATTTCTGTAAAATTATCTGATAATTTTACTTTACAATTTCCTCTAATTGCATCACCTATGCGAGGTATCGTAGATGCTAATTTTGCATCTGCATTATCTGACTTGGGAGGCATTGCAATTCTTCATCGTTTTTATAATTCAAAAGATGAATTATATTCTGAATCTAATACTTTACTTCAAACAAATAAAAATTTCGGTATGTCAATTGGATTAAACGATAATGATTATATAAGCATCTTAGATCGCTATCAACCCAAAATTTTAGTAGTAGACGTTGCAAATGGCTATACTGAATCATTATTGTGCTTCTGTGAAGAAATAAAAAAATATATTATCTCTAATAATCTAAACACCCTACTTTGTTCAGGTAATGTGTGTACTGTGCAAGGAGTAGAGAATTTAAGAAATTCAGGGGTGGACATTGTTAGATTTGGGATTGGGTGTTTTACTAAAGGAACCAGAATTCTCTTATCTAACGGAACTTATAAAAACATAGAAGATATGATCATTGGAGATAGAATTATCAATAAAAATGGAAATCCTGCAACCGTTAAGAATGTAATATATAATGGAAAAAAGAACGTTAGAAAAATAAAAACAAATCATTTTTATAAAGAAACATTTGTTACCCCCAATCACAAATATTTATTGGCAAATATAAATCAAGAAAAACTCGCAAGTAACGGTTATTTATCGGCAATTAAAGATATTGCCTGGAAAGAAATTTGCAATGCAGATAATACTACCGCATTATTTCCTGCCAAAATTAATTTTGAATTAAAAGATACGTTTTTAATTAATCTTTATAAAAGAAGCGGCGGAAATTGGAGAACCGGATATAATTACGCATTAGATATAAATCTAACGCCCTCCTATGAATTGGGTTATATTTTTGGATCGTTCTTAGGAGATGGAAATAGCAATACCCCCTATTATAAAAAATCCCATAGGGGCTTTATTAAATGGTATTTTGGATATTCTAAAGATAGAGCAATAAAAAAACTTCCTCTTTGTGTTGAAAAAATATTTAATAAAAAATTAAAAGTTAATAATACTAAAAATACAATAATTTATACATTTAATTATAAACCTTTTGCCGATTTTTTAAAAGAATTTGGCAGTAAAGAAAATAAACAATTACCATCATCTTTACTTGTAAATAATCCTGAATATTTAAAAGGTATTTATGACGGATTAATTGATTCAGATGGAAATATAGAAAAAAAATCAGATGTAATAACATTTAGCAATACTTCAATATATCTTGGAGAATTATTTTCTATCTTGTCATTTTTAATCAATGGGTCGTTACCCGTTGCATATGAAAGAAAAATAACAACGGGATTATCAAATATGAATTTAGAAAATTGTAAAGATTCCTTTGCATATAAAATATTAAAACAGCCAAATAGGAGAATTTATAATAATAAATATATATTAGTAAAAATTTTAAAAAATGAAACAGAAAACAATGATATATTTGAAGATGTATATGACTTAGAAATAGACGACGATACTCATAGCTTTATTGCAAATAATTGTATTGTTCATAATTCTGGAGGTCTATGTACCACTCGTCTTGTTACTGGAATTGGAAATCCAAGTATTTCGGCTTTACAAGAAACATCTCAAATAAATGATGTAATTATCTGTATGGATGGAGGAATAAATTCGAGCGGCAACTTTGTAAAAGCAATTGTGGCTGGTGCAGATTTATGCATGGCAGGATCGATTTTTGGAAAAACTTTCGAAAGCCCTAATGATGGTAGTATATTCGGAATGGCGAGTCGTAAATTAAATGAAATGATGTATACTCGAATTAAATCAATTGAAGGAATTGAAAAAACCGTCAAGAAAGAATATTCTCTTGAACAATTTGTAGAAGAATTTTCATGGGGAATTAAAAGTGCCGCAACCTATTTGAATGCAAGAAATCTATATGAAATTTGGTTAAATGGAACATTCATTTTAAAATAAAACGGAGTATATAATGAATAATAAAAAGTTTTCTGTTAAAGCATATACATTAGAAAAACAACTTAATAGTCCTCTTCAAGGAAAATACGGTAATATTGATATTTATAAAACTAAGATCACTCTATTAGCCAGAGATTTAACCTGGGGTCAAGCTAAAAAGATTAGAAATGAAAACAGGGCGTTAAAAGCTGGCATTTTCCCCAATTGTCCAGAACCAGAATTAAAAATTATTAAATTAAACTAAATTAAAATAAAATGACTCCTAATCTTAATCAATCTATTGCTGAATTAGTAAGGTTGTTCAATATTTTCAATGATGAATTGTTTGACGGTGAATTAGAAGAACCTATTATCACTATTCAAAGTTCATGTAAGAAATTTGTAAACGGGTGGTTTACTCCCACCCAAACATGGACAAATGAAAGTAAATCAATTGCTAAAAATGAAATTGCCATTATTGCCGAACGGTTGTGCCGACCTCATAAAGAAATAGCAGAAACCATGTTACACGAAATGATTCACTATTATGGATACATTAAAGGTATTAAAAATACCAATGGAGAAATCCATAATAAAAAATTCAGGGATATGGCATTGGAACATGGTTTAAATGTTACGAAAGATAAAAAACTAGGTTGGGCTTTCACCTCTTTTAATGAAGATGGAGAAAAAGTCTATAATGGAATCGATCCAGACTTAGAAGCTTTTTTGATGTATCGTATTCCAATTGAAAAACCAGAACGAGAAAAAACTATAAGTTATAAATATACTTGCCCCGAATGTGGCAAAAAATTCACAATCAAACATGATGTAGAAGTTATCTGTAAAGATTGTAACACTGAATTTGACATGGAAGAAAAGAATCCAGAGGAAGAATCGGAAAGTTAAAATGGAACTAATTGCACTAGTTGATCTAGATGATGTATGTTGCGACACTGTTCCAGCATGGCTAAAACTTTATAATCGTAAATATAAACAGAAACTACGAAAGGATGATATTTTAGATTGGAACATTGCAAAATACACTGTTCCTGAATGTGGAGATAAAATCTACGATTTATTGAAAAGTAAATCTTTATATAAGCAAATACAGCCTCTACCAGATGCATTAGAAGGTGTAAACTTATTGAGAAATACGGGTTTTACAATTGTATATGCTACTGGTGGAAAACCAGAATATTCAGTATATAAACAAGAATGGTTAATAAATAATGGATTCTTTCAAAAAGAGGATCATTATATACAAACCGCAAGTAAACATCTAATTCGAAGTCATTTAATTATAGATGATAACTATGATAATATTTGTAAAAATCAAGCATTTGCTTTGCTATTTGATGCGCCGTGGAATCAGCAATATTATTTTAAAAATAGAATGATGGGATGGAATCAAATTATAAAAGTTATAAAAGATTATAAGGATAGTATTGTATGAAAAAGATTGTGGTTATTGGAGGTAGTGCGAATCACGGAAAAGACACTTTTGGAAAATACTTAAAAGAACAGTTAGAACAAAGCGACAACAAAGTTTTAATCATGCATTTTGCAGATTATTTAAAATATATTTGCAAGCAATATTTTCAATGGAACGGTGAAAAAGATATTGAAGGAAGAACGTTATTACAATTTGTTGGAACTGATAAAATTCGTTCTGTTTATCCTAATTTTTGGGTAGAAAATATTGAAAATTTTATAAATATATTTAAAAATGATTTTGATTATTTTCTTTTGTGTGATTTTAGGTTTGAAAATGAGTATTGGTATTTCAAAGATTTAAATTATCCAATAATTTCAATAAGAGTGAACCGCATAGGTTATAAAAGCAATTTAACGCCAGAACAACAATCCCATCCTAGTGAAACGGGTTTAAATGATTTTGAATTTGATTTTGTAACTTACATCGAAGAAGGATTAGAAAACGTTGAAGGCGCAGTAGAAAGATTTATAAAAATTTATCAGTTATAATTCATATCAATAAGGAGGTATAAAAGTTGAAACTATATAAATTCTACAAAAAGGGGTGTCCACCATGTTATTCTTTATCTCGGATTTTAAAAACTATCAATATTCCTGAAAACATTGACGTTATTAATGTAGATACCGCAATTGAAAGCAATAAAGAGTTAATTAATATTTTTGACATAGATCAAATTCCGGCACTAGTTTTTGAAAATGGAGAACAATTAATTGGAATGCATAGTAAATTAGAAATAGAACAATTTTTAAGAAAGGTGGAATAATTAGTTTGGAAAATTCATTTTCAAAATCAATCATGAATCTTCGTTATTCATGGGACAAAGAAAACGGAGAAAAAGAGACTTGGGAAGATATTGCCTACAGGGTTGTTCCAAATGTTTTCAACATTGTAGACTTTAAAGGTAAACAAGATATTGTCAATGAAATCATTCAATTATTTATTAATAGAAAATTTATCCCCGGAGGTAGATTTTTAGCACAAGCAGGTAGAAGCTACCACCAAACAAACAATTGTTTTTTACTTCGCGCGGAGGATAGTCGTGAAGGATGGGGAGATTTACTGAATAAAGCAACCTTATTCTTAATGAGTGGTGGAGGAATTGGAGTAGATTACTCTAACCTACGCCCAAATGGATTTCCTTTAAAAAGAAGCGGAGGTTTTTCCTCCGGCCCTTTACCACTAATGAAAACCATCAATGAAGTAGGACGTGGGGTAATGGCAGGAGGAAGTAGGAGAAGTGCAATTTGGGCAGGATTAAAATGGAATCATGATGACATCGAGTCTTTTATTGCTTGCAAAAATTGGATTCCAGAGGTCAGAAAATTAAAAGAAAAAGATTTTGATTTCCCTGCAACAATGGATATGACAAATGTATCGGTAATTTTAGATAAAAATTTTTTTGATGCTTACCATAATGAAAATAATTCACAACATTCTTTAGCGCAAAATATATATTGGCAAACAATCAAAAAAATGATCAAAACAGGAGAGCCGGGTTTTAGTGTGGATTTCGACAATCCGAATGAGTCTCTTAGAAACGCGTGTACAGAAATTGTTTCTGAAGACGATTCTGATGTATGTTGTCTTGGTTCAATCAACTTAGCAAATATTTCATCTATGGAAGAATTAAAATATGTTACAGAGTTAGCACAATTATTTTTAATTGTCGGAGTAAAATATTCAGATGTACCCCATCCTAAGGTTAAAATAGTTAGAGAGAAAAACCACAGAACAGGATTAGGATTAATGGGAATTCACGAATGGCTGATTCGTCATAATCACGCCTATGGTCGCAATGAAGAATTAGCTGGCTGGTTACAAGTTTGGAAAGACACATCGGATAATTCAGCTTTAAATTGGTCAAACCAATTAGGATTTAACACACCAATTAAAAAACGTGCTTTAGCACCAAATGGCTCTATTTCTATTGCGGGTGGAATGACAACATCTGGATTAGAACCCATTTTTTCAACAGCATATCAAAGGCGTTATCTAACGCCTGACGGATGGAAAAAGCAATATGTAGTTGACTTTGTTGCTGAAAAATTATATTCGGAAGGATATAATATCGACAACATTGAAGATGCATATTCATTAAGTTTCGATGTTGAAAGACGAATTGATTTTCAAGCATTCCTTCAAGAATATGTAGACAATTCTATTGCTTCAACAATAAATTTGCCCACTTTTGGAACAGCAGGAAATGAAAGCGTTGAGGATTTTGGAAACATTTTAATTAAACACTTACCAAAGCTTCGAGGAATCACGGTATATCCAAATGGAGCAAGAGGGGGTCAACCCCTCACCCCCGTAGAATTTGAATTTGCCATCAATCGAAAAAACGTAGTTTTTGAAGGTAATGAAGAATGTGAAAATGGAATATGCGGAGTATAATAAATAATCAAATAAAATAAAATATTTATTATAAGTTATAAAAATAAATATGAATAAAAATATTCTAAGTTATGAAGAAATAATGTATTTTTTAAAACAAGAAATAAAAACCAGCCCATATGCCCACATGACATTTGAAGAAAAATTTTGGTTACAAGTTAATATTAAATCAAAAAATGAATGTTGGGAATTCACTAAACATTTATATAGCAATGGATATGGAATGTTTAATATAAGTTATCGATCAGTATTAGCCCATCGATTATCTTATATGATACATTATGGTAAAATTCCAGACAATAAAATTATTATGCATTCTTGCGATAATAGAAAATGTGTTAATCCTTTTCATTTATCAGCAGGAACTCAAAGTGAAAATGTACAAGATATGCTGTCTAAGGGTAGAGATAATTTTTCTAAAGGAACAAATCACTTTCGATGTAAGCTAGATGATAATCAAATTAAAGAAATTATCGATGCTAGGAAAAAAGGAATACCAGGAAAAGAATTATCTGAAAAATATAACGTATCTTGCCCTCAAATATATAGAGTCGCTAATGGAAAAAGGAGAAACAATGCTAATAAATGAATATGTAAAAAATTCTCAGCGCACTTTGGCAAAATTAGAAAATAAACAACTAGACAATTTACATGTTACTCTAGGAATGCTAACCGAAGTTGGAGAACTTGCAGATCAATTCAAGAAAAATATGGCATACAATAAAGAAATTGATTGGGTCAACGTTCAGGAAGAAATCGGAGATTTAATGTTTTATGTTGCGGGTCTTTGCACTATCAACAACTTTGACCTAGAAAAAATTCTCTTTAAAAACATTGAAAAACTAAAAGCCCGTTATCCAGAAAAATTTACTGAGAAAAACGCCATTAATCGAGATTTAGATAAAGAGCGAGAAGTTTTAGAAAAATAGTAAATTTTTATCAAAAAAACGAAAAAAATAGGTTGCTAACACGTGTTAGCAACCTATTTTTTGCAAAAATTATCGAAATTTTACCTATAAAATATTTCTTTTATTATAAACCCTTTTTATTATAATTTCCTCGTATACCATAAACTAATCCAACCCAAATCGGTTCTTCCCCACCCATTCAACTCTTCCAAGATCACAACACTATTTTTATAAAGATAGTATTTTCCAGTTTTGCCATAACTAACTCCTGGGCCTGTTCGAATAGTTAAAGCAAAGGCCGTTATCTCTACTTGATAAGGGATAAACGATGGTAACGGAATAATTTCTTGATCGCCAAATATTTTTTCAAATTCGGCAATTGGCATTAGGTTTACATCAATGGGACGATTTGCACATCCCGGTAAAATTAATCTATCGCCAGAAGTTTGCCATATAGATATTTTAGAATTTGGATTTGGGGCAACATAAGGTATCCAATATAATCTAGAAAGCATTTGTTTTAATACTTCATAAGTAATAAATATGCGTTGAGGAGGATACATTGAATATAAATAGCCAGCAATCCAATACATTACATCACTAGGCCAATAATCCAGTAAATTATATCGCCAAGGGCCAGTATAAACAATCACTATAAATCCAGAGTTTTTCAATAAAGAGCATAAACTTCTTACTAATTTACCATATCCCGCTCTTGTTACCCCAAACCGAACAATTTCAACATCTATAGCAATAATTTTACAGCCCAAAGGAATATTTTTAATTATAAAATCATATTGATTTTGAGCGGAAATTAAAGGTGAAACTACCCAATATGGAAATTTATTAAAATTGTTTGCTTCATACCATTGTTTCAAAAAATTATTATCTAATCTCAATTGTCCTGTTGTGGTATTCATTCGAATAATTAAATAATCAATTCCCCCATTTTTAATTATTTCTTCATCGATATTTAATGAACCTTCCCATACATCAAAACCTATTTTATATTGACTCAAATCTATTTTCGGCATTATTTTCTCCTAAAAAACTAATAATTTTATCCAAAACCATATAACGATAATACTGTTCCCGCCCCTAAATTTCTACGAGTACTGTCAGTACCCAAAGTAAAAATACGCAAACGAGTAATTGCACTTACCGATTTCCATACACCCCCTTGCAAACTTGCTAAAGATTGGCCTCCACCATAGCCAGCAGGAAGATAACTAGCAGTAAATCCAGACGCGTTTTTATAAAAACCGCTACTGCCACTATAATTAGGAATTATTGCAAATACAGTTGTTCCATATTTATATGTTACTCCCGCGGTATAGTTATTAACATGACCAATTAATATACTGCCTATATTAGACGATGTACTCATAACTTCATAAGGAGAAGTAGTAGAATACCAATATGTACTATCATAATTAGCACTATTTGCATCTCCATTAAAATCTATACCTAACAACGGATTTCCTGTTGAAGTTGCATAGCCAGAACAAGTTGTTCCCATAATTAATAGATGTTTATGAGTTTGATCAATACTTGTAAAGTCTGCCTGTCCTGTTCCTGTAAATTCATCTAATTTTTCTAATCTTCCTAAAATAGTTGTAATATCAGTATTTAAAGTTACAATAGACGCGCTAATCGAAGTTGCCTGATTATTTAAATTAGTCATAGATGCGCTAACGCTACCGCTTAATGCTACAAACGATGCGCTAACCTGTCCGGCCCAACGATCAATTGTATTCATATTACTAGTATCAGAACCAGACATATTTTGTGTCCAAGTTAAAAAGCTACCTGATTGATCAGTAGTAGCATTATATAAAATTAAACCTAAATTTGTACTTAAAGATGTCATTTAATAAACTCCATATAAACTAATTACAGTGTTTTCTAATAATTCTCTCCTTGCAGTATTACCAATAGTAACATACAATCTAACCCTAGTAATTGCCGATGAACTTAAATATACACCACCATTTAATGACACTGACGCTATAGGAGATAAAAGGAAAAAAATACTATTAAATCCCATTGCCGTTTTGTAAAGTTCAGAACTTCCAGAGTAATTTGGTATAATTGCAAATATTGATGTTGAATAACCTGTACTACCAGAAAAATAATTATTAATACTACCTATAGGAATACCCCCAACAATATATTCACTTGCCATATATTCAGTAGTAGATGCACCAGAACCAGTTTGAATATATCGAACTCCTTTATAACTGTCACTTCCCGATACAGAATTGAAATCACATGCTAACATAGTACTTGCACTTGTCACACTACCCGCAGCAGTACCCATTATTAATAAATGTGTATAATCTTGAGAAATACTATCAAAATCTACCTGACCGGAACCTGTATGTTCTGCAAGTTTTACAATTCGATTACTAGATGATACAACATTAGTACTACCCGATATTGTTTGCGCGGCATATAAAGTAAGCAATGTATCCATTTCTGAAAAATATGATGTTGACGAATTATCCATTTCGCTTATATCTGAAATTGCGGAACCAGCAAAACTATCAATTATCATCATATTACTATTAACTATTCCATCTAGGTTTGCTCGATACATTTCAAAACTCTGTTCTTTATCTACTTTATGATGATATAAATTTAAATTTAAATTTGTTGAATTGCTCATTTTATTATTTACCCTGTACTAGTGGTTATCGTTAAAGTTAATTCATTAACATTAATGTAATCAGGTAGTGTGATTCCGTCTAAAGCGTCCGTTGCAGGAATTGTACTTGCAGACGTACTATTTAATCCAGATAAAATTGACCCTGAAATATCAGAAACCGATAAAGGATCATAAAATTCCAATAGACCCGTTCGAATTACATTACTTCCTGTAACAACATATAATGTTTTTTCTGTAATAGGATAATTATTTGGCATTATTCAATCTCCCTAATTAATGTAATAATTCCTTGCGCCGGAATAACCGTACTTCCATCAGAAAAAACAATTTTTGGTTGATAACTATATTTTCCCGCCAATCCATCTGTGTCTTCAGCGATAAATAAAATAGTAAAAATATTTGTTGCAGTTATACTTCCTGTTTTTGTTAATAACGCTGTACTCGAACCATATTCTGCCAATCTCAAGGTACAAGTTGCCCCAGTTAAATCAATTGCTGTTCCATTTTGATCAACAACAGTAAATTTAAGTTGATAAGTTGTTCCCGCAACAAATGAAACATCTCCAAGAGAGTTAATTGTGCTGTACGATGTACTTAAAGCCATATTTATAACTCCTTTCTTTTATAAAATTATGAACCTATTGAAACATACTCGATTATAAAATGATCTGTAGAAAAAATTGAATCGTACATCGTAAATGATTGCAAATCGGATTCTTCTGCATATGTATAATCTTTTCTTTGCATTACCCCATTTATGTATACGCGTAGTGAATTTGCTAAATAAACCGACGATGCAGAAAAACTAGTTCCTGTACTTCCTGTCAAATCTTCAAGAGTAACAATATTACTTCCCGGCTCAAGCCCTGCTCCACCAATAAAAATACCATTGCGAAACATGATTTGACCCCCTCCTGCCATATCGAGGGTTGCGTCAATTCCAATATTTCCATCTGCATCATATAATTTAGGATCGCGAATGGTTACACCGTCTTTATCTATTAAAATATTAGTAATACCCGTAGTAGAATTTATATTTTCAATCGATAAACTAGAACCAGCTAAAATTGTTCCAACCAAATTTGAACTTTTAGTTCCATAAACAATAATTCCATCAGGGGTAACAACTTTCCCAACAATTAATGATTTATTATTTTTCCAATCATTCCAATTAGAATAATTAAAATCTACAGTAGATGTAGTTTGAATTGTATTTCCCATAAAATCTGAAAAAATAAAACTAGAATCATCTAATCTTTGTCGATTTGACAATGTTATTTTAAATTTTTCAGGATCATCATAAGTAAATTCATATTGTAATAATGTGGCAGTAATTGTATAACCTTTTCCTGTATCTACTGTAATTTGATCGCCTAATTCTAATTGATCAATAAAATGAGAATAATCTTGTAGAGCAAGAAAATTTACAGAATTGATTGTAATTTGATAACGAGGAATAGATAGCTTTGCCAGTGTTTCTACAGCTTTATCATATAATTTCTGTGTTTGCTCTTGAATTTCTGTTTCTGTCATAGAATCCGTTATAATGATAGTGTTATCAACAAATCCATTTTCAAAAATAAAATTATTTAATTCTAACCATTGAGCATTAGTAAAATTGTCGGTATTCGAAAAAGCCAATAAATCATTTACTGTTTCCATTCCTTGAGTTACCGATGAAATATCATCAACTATTTCATCTACTATAATTGTTTGATCATTAACATAAGTCGTATCAGTTAATATTTGATTATCAATATCGGTTGTATCTAAACCTTGTTGTAATCTAGCCGCACGTACTGCTTGATCGGCACTTAGTTGAGCCTCATATTCTGCCAATAAAGCCTGTTCAATAAGCCAATTGGTTTGTAATTCGCCTAATTCAACCGCAGAAGCACTATAAGAATCAGCGTAACTATCAAACTTTGTTTCCCACGCGTCTATAGCAGTTATTAAACTTTGGCTCATCCAACTTGTAGTTTTATAATAATCAAAATTATAAATTGTATTTGTACCCAAAGGATTCACGCTTCTAATAGTTAAATCTCCACCTCCGTTAGGATACAAACAAGTTGCAATTTCATCAGTAATTTCATTATAATTTGTATTTAGAATTAGATTATCAAACGATAAAAATATATCTGTTTCATTTCCACTTCCACTAGATGAAACAATAGAAATAGTTCTATTCAAATAATCAAAATCAAAGATACAGCCATAAGATTTAGATGCTTCCTCATTTAATAATTGATATACGTTTGAATTAGACACATCAAACGTTCTATAAATACTATTTAAACTTGATTCTACAGTTCCAATTTCCCAATTGGGAACCAAATTTATCACGTGTCCCATTAGCGAATCAGGATCAGTAGGGCTTCCAGAATTATAAAGTAAATAAGTTCCAGAAAAAGCATTTATTTTTTTATAAACTAATTCCCCATCTAACGATACACAATCAACATCTTTAATATAAATACTTCCATTACTATTTTCAGATACATCCGAAATTAAAAAATATCCCAAATCCCCTAACAAAACAATTCTTTTTCCAGCAATATAATCATATGCGTCTAAATCAACACCATCTATTTCTTCTGGAAACTTAAAAGATAATTCAGATAATGCATTCCATTTAAATTTCAATTCGACTTCATATGCCGATTCTAAAGAATAAATTTGATCCAAATTAGGATTGCATAAAGTCATAGATGGACGTTCCTGCTTGCTAAAATAATCAAAATTTTGTTGCATATTACGCTCCAATTTGTCTTAAGAATTGATATGTTAAAGACAATGTAGAAACACTTGAGCCACTAACCGCAAGCACGTTTACGCCGGGAACAAATCTTAAAAAATTCTTATTAAATTTGCTTAATATTGGAGAACCAGTAGAACTTGTAATAATTCCTAAATCATTATTTACATTAACAATTTCAGACCCCAACAATCCAGTAAATGAAAAAATTCTATCATCGTCATTAGCATTCGTCATAGATAAGTTTCCACCACTCGTTCCCATTGTAAAATTTAATGTTGGATATAAATACCCATTATCACAATGACTATTATTTTGAAAAGTGATAGATGTTGGTAAAGGATTTGTATATGTAATTGTTTTTGATCGAGTATAAGCAAATTGAGAATCTAACTTACATGTTCCTGATACTCCATATACAACATTGCCAATTCTTCGAACTACAGGATCAGTAAATATGCATTGCATATAATATTCATCCATATCGTCTTGCATAATAGCAAAGTTTCTATAACTTGATTTATTAAATAACCAATTTAAAATAAAACTCAACATAGAAGCAGTAATTTCATTTTCCGAAAAGAAAGCTACAGGAAATTCTAATCTGGAAGTATATTGTATTCCATAAAAATAAGGTTTTGGCTTTTTGTAAATAAAAGTCTCTAAAATTTCAGTATTGCCACTAGCCTTATTGCTACTCATTCCTCCTGCTTCTATACTCGCTATTTGTAAACCATAAGTATCTGAATCGATACTATCATAAACAAAAGATTTAGCGTGAAATGCCATAATAATTTCTCCTTAAAAGGGAAGATGCAATTTATACATCTTCCCTTTTTTATTTTATTTTATATCTATATTTATGTTTATGTTTGAAATAGTTGCGCTCCTCGTGTATAACCACGTTTTGTTAAACTATTGTTTAATTGTTTGATAACCTCATTAGCCACGACTCTAACATCACCTAGAACATTTTCATCTAAATTGCCTTCAACATTAATTAAATTTTGAATTACAATATCTCCAACGGAACTTATGTTTCCCCCGATTATATTTGTAGTTAAAGAATTTAATAACGAAGACAATCTATCTCCTCGTAAGAATGTATCGGCTCTAAACCCACCCGTAACCATTTCTGGTGAGAAACCATATTTTCTACCACCAGTAACCATTTCAGGAGAACTAGGATCATACCTAAATCCACCAGTAACCATCTCTGGCGAAAAGCCTTGACCTTTTCTACCACCAGTAACCATTTCAGGAGAATCTATAGGATCGGCTCTAAACCCACCTGTAACCATCTCAGGAGTAAAACCCTCTCGTCCATTACCTCTAAACCCACCAGTTACCATTTCAGGAGTAAAACTTTCTCCTTCTGCCCTAAATCCACCAGTAACCATCTCAGGAGTAAAACCACGATTGGCTTTTCCAAAAGTCCCATTATCATTACCACTATCACCAGGAACATATGGTTTGCCACTACTGAAATCGCTTTTTCCAAGAATAACATCTAAAAGATTGTTATACTCTTCCAATGCTCTTACAGCCTCATTCCACGCACGAACAATATCTTCTTCAATGCCGGAACCATAAACTTCATTCCATGCTACCAATTCTTCATATAAATCTGGCCCCATTTGCGCCATTCGTTCTAATGCGGCTTGACCAATCAAGCCAGATTTACTTAAAAATTCATCGATTGCATCAATAGTGTCTTGCAAAACATCATATTCTTGATCTAATAAGTCAAATTGGGTTTGTAATAAGGTCTTTTGGTTTTCGATATATTGTTTATATAATTCATATTCTTCGTCAAGACGATTTTCCGTTAATTCTATTTCGTGTTCTCTTTGAGTTTCATCTAAATCAGAAAGTTCTTCTTCTAGTTCTTCCCGTAATTCCAATTGACGCTTTTTTGATTCCGCTGAATCGTCTAATGCTAGTATAGCCAATTCTTTTTGAAGTTTTTGAATAGATTTATTTTTATCTGCAATTTCTTCTTGATAATCTAATTCATCTTCTTGTGTTTGAAGAATTTCTTTTCGAGCATCGATTATCTTTTCATAATCTTCTAACTGTTTATCTAAAGCGTCTTGCTGTTGCTTTAGTATTTCTTGTTCTTGACGGAGAGCATCTTGCTTTTCACGAATCAATTCTTTTTCAGCTTCTTTTTCTTGCCGAATAAGATTAATAATCATCTGGTAGAGGTTTGCGCCGGAATATGTAGGTTCTTCTTTGGCTTTTTCAGCCCCACCTCCACCACCGCCACCTCCACCACCGCCACTTTTAGGCGGCTCAGAAGGTGTACCTTGATGCGCATTTGCCCAATCATAACCCATTGAACCATATGCAATGCCTTCATCGTCTACTGTTACATGAAAACGAATATAATAATCACCAGCCGCCGCCAATGCCGCTAATCTAACTCTATCTAAAACAGCAATGGCTTCCTCACCCGCGCCTGACATAGCCAATGTAACGAATTCGGTCATGCCTTGAACAACGGCAGAAGTATTTGCATCAATAAGGCCCCAGGCTGTTCCAATATCGTCCATCATTTTAAAAGCCGCTTGCTGTATTGCTAAAGCTTGAGCGGGGTGAAGACGACTTAAATCCATTTGCATAACACGTTGTAGCATCATTCCATAAATAATGCGTCGTGTTGCTAATTCATGTTCAGCGGCAAGTGCATCAACCGCCCTAGAGGTATTGTTAAATTCTTCTTTTAATTTAATTAACTCAGCCCTTTGTTCATCAGAAAAAGGCTGTGCTTCAACCCTCATAATTTGTACTCTTAATTCCGCTAATTTATCAACAAGTTCATTATGACTTTCTATATAACTATCACGAGCATCGGTCATACTTGTATCTAAAGAAGCCGCAAGATCACTAAAAAGACCAGCAATTTCATTGCGCGCATCTTCGGTAGCAGGAATTAAATCATTTTTAATCATCTCGACCCATGCACCAACAAGGTCTGCTTGTATATACAATTCAGCACTATAAGGATTAGCTTCAGAAACACCTCTAGCTTGCAAAGCAACTAAATCTGCTTGTGCTTGAATATACGCCCTTACTGCTTCTTCGTTTAGTACTAATTGATCTCCTTCAAGTACAAGAAAATCAGTATAATCCTTATTGACAGCAGATAATGCCGCAATGTCATCAGCAGATAATTGTTGTCCACTTTGCGATTTGCTTAATAAATCTAAATAAACTTTTAATTCAGTATTTAAATTTGTAATTATTGTAGATAAATCGCCAAACCCCCCCGCAATTTGAGGGGCAATAGTTAATGGTTTTGGAAGATTAACGTTACCGCCAACATCTTTCCAATCATCAACCTCTGATTTCATTGCTCCCCTTCTACTTACACCAACATCTTGCCAGCCAACAGAAATATCAGCTAATACATTAACATAATGTTCATATTCAATTATAAGAGACTTAGCAGCAGAAATTTCATTATTTAAAGTCTCATATTCTTTACCCATTAATCCGGTAATATCTTTATGAGTCTCTAAATATTTACCTAGTTGAGTTAATTGTTCTTCGGGAGTGCCATATAAATCAACTCTTTGCCACGCGGGGCCAGCCCCACTCATCGTTTTTGCTTCTAGGAATTTTTTTTGTTCTTCATAGGCGCGTCTATTCTTATTAATGAACTCTATTTCTTCAAATTTTGCTTTTTCTTTAAGCCATTCGATATTTTCATCAATCGCTTGACTATTCCTATCAATTGCGTCTGAATATAGTGTAATGCCCTCAGTTAACCCACCATATTTAGTATTTACAATTGTTTGTATATCAAGCAATCTAATTAAATCATCTGAATTTTTATTTTGTTTGTTTGCTAATGCTTCATATTCTTTGGCTAAACTAGAAAGTTCGTTTTTATTATCGTCTGTTTGACGTTTTAGTTTTTCAAAATTAGTATAGGTTTCAACCGCTGAAGTATTCAATCTATTAAATAAAGCGATTAAACCAACAATAGCTAGACCTAAAGTCATTCCTCCTAAAGAAATAGACAACGCATTTACTGCCGTACTAGTCATAGTGACAGTACCAGTTAAGCTAATAAACGCGGTAATTAATGTATATATTGTACTAGTTAATCCAGGTATAACCAAAGCAAGTTTAGTTATCATGAAAGTAGCTAAAGCTACTAATGCTATATTAAGAACCCCCAAATTATCTGCAACTTCTAATAACACAATACCAAACTCAAGAAATTTTTTTACCAATTCTTCAGTAATGGTATCTTGAACTACTTTTTCCCAAGTCGCAGTAAATTTATTAGTGGTTGCCTCTAGACCTTCCATATATATACCGAATCTTTGGGCGGCAAGTCCAGAGGATTCAGTTTGAATTTTTTGTGCTTCTAATACTTGGTTGTAATTCTCCATAAGTGCGATGAAATTTTCACGTTGCCGAACTTTTCTGTTGCTTTCGCACCGTGAATATGCTACTAACCGTTATTCTTCAACGGCGATTAAGTATTTCTACTTAATTCTGCAATTTCAATATGTTATAGTTGCAGAGCAGACCATATCTTTTTCTTATATAAAATAAGAAAGATGACGCGGACATTTATATCACTATAAATATCCAATTGGTCGTTACGGATTTTCAAAAATTATAAAAACTGACTAAAAATAGTGTGTAGTTTAGTCAAATCTTTTCGATAAATTTCAATTAATTTTATATTATTATCTTTGCAAATACTTCTTTTTTCTTCCATTCGTTTATAATAAACAGGTTTTTCAGGCATTCCAAAAAATTCTATAAATACACTTTTATTTATTACCCAATCAACTCTTTTCAAACCACATCTTTTATCATTACAATGTAGGTTATATAATTCTTCTTTTTTATATTCGATACTATTATTTATTAAATAATTTGTAATAGATAATTCAGATTTTGAAAAGCATAAATCGTTATTTAAAGAATAATAAATATTAGATTCTCCATATAGTGAGGAATTTGCATCTAATTGTGCTAACTCACAAGCATTTCTGTAACCCCCAAAACGCCTTTCATATGTTTTCATAGATGGAAGTCCAAATGCAGCAAGTTCTGATCCATAAGGAGTTCTCCCTAACTTATTGCCTAATTCTTGTAATTGCTGTATCATAATATTTTCATCATACCATTTTACGCTCTTTTCTTTACTCTTGTGCAATCCAAATTTTAACGCCATCGTTCGTATACTTTCAGGAGTTCTATTAAAAAAATATTTTTCACACAAATATTTATTTGTATAATCAGGATAGTATTTTTTTAATAATGCTATATTTTCATCAGTCCAATCTTGATTTATTTTAAATCCTAATTTACTTATCTTAGTGCGAATTGCAGATAGTGTTCTATTTAATTTTTTAGCAATATCAGCATAAGACATCAAATTATAATTAGAAATTATAAAGTCAATTTCTTTAGACGTATAATCTCTATTTTTTTCAACAATTATTCCTAATTCGGAAGCTTTATGTCGTATTGAATCAATGTCATTATTTTCTAGTTTTTCCATCAATAAAACATAATTTCCATAGGGATATAACTCCTTTAATATTTCAAGTCTATTTTCAGTCCATTGATATCTGCCTATGCCTAGTTCTGTAACCAATTTATAAATAGCATTTTTATTCCTGTTTATATGTTTGGCTATTTCATCAATGGAAATTTTTCCATAGTTATTTATTAAATATTCTTTATCTTGCGTTGTAAATACTTTTATTTTTCCCACGATTATTTCTCCAGAAATATTTGCTACACATCAAATATTTCTAATAAATTATTGTTTATAATTTTTGAATCTTTCCTCGGAGTTGTCTACTTCTAGAGTTTCCCCGATATGGTCATCTTCTGAAATTTTTATTTTACCACACATTTATGCATGATAAAAAATGCAAATTTCCATATGTCACCATATGTTCTGGCATTCTATTTTTACCAGCAATAGCATTTGCAACAGCACTTTGTTCTACCTCATTCATGTTCTCCCACTTACCAGCAATTTCGTCTAAAACATCGCCCATTGGACGGAATGAGGTTTCTGAATCACGTAGTTTAATGTTTACTAAGGAGAGTGCTTTTTCTACATCGTTGATATTTGTAACTTCATCTTCGAATAATTTACCTAATTTTATTGCTTGGAGTCGTGCGAATATGGTTTTGAAGGATTCCAATTTTGTTATCGCCAAGCTTTTTATCTTGACTTCTTATGCTTTTCCATTGCATAAGTTCGGCGTACATTTTTATCCACAAGGGATAACGGATACTCTTGGAGAGATTATATTTATTCACTCTCTACGCTCTACGGTATCAAAAAACCTTTCGCTATTTTTTTGATTACCTCGGTATTTTCCATTTTTATTATTTGGAGGAATTCACCGATTTTACCCATTCATAATTTTATGCATTACTGTATAAAACGGCAATTAATCTTACCAATGCTATCCGCACTTTTTCTAGTGGTTGCCGAAACGATTGACACGTAACTAGCCAGCTCGTCAAAGCTGACTCCGGCTTGCTGTGCAGAATTTGCAGACCTTTGCATAGCACTACTAATTTCTTCCACTGACGTCGCATACTGATTGTCTAATGCCCAATCTGTTACTTCGAGTTCGACAAAACTCTTATGACCTCAATAGAGGCGTTTAGGAATTTCTTCCTAAATCAGCAATTTTAATACCTCACATAGTATTTGCTGTTCCGACTGTATATTCACCCTCATAAGAGGGGGATGACTTCAGGATACTTGTTACCAAATACCCCCCGCAGTCTGTAGAGGTTCTTTATTTTATATTTAATGAATATATTCTTCAAAAATAAACAAAAGATTACTTAAATCTTTTTTATATAAATCCAAAAGTGAAACGTTATTATTTTTACAAATTTCCATTTTATTTTCTGATTTATCGGCATACCCCTGATCACGCTCCAATCCAAAATATTCTACAACTAATCCATCTTGTAAAACCCAATCGGCCCTATATTTTCTGTCAAAAAACGGAATAAATTCAGAATATAAAACTTCTTTTGTATATGAAATATTATTATCAATAAAAAAATCAGTAATATCTTTTTCTGGAATAGAATAACATAAATCTCCATTTTTAGAAAAGCATCTTTTTCCCATACTGGAATCCGAAAATATATCTACATTGGCTAAAACTAAGGCATTTGTATAACTTCCAAAACGATCATAATAAGTGTCAACAGAAGGGAGTCGCCTATCTTTTTGAACATCGTCTATGGACGGAGTCCTTCCTAATTCTTCTTCCAATATCTTAAGTGATTGTAATAAATCATCATCTGAAAAATCCATCAATATTTTTCTTTGACGAAATGGTTCTATTTCCAATATTCTACAGCGTCCTTCAACAAAAATAGCTGATCTTTTTAATTTTCTACCCATTTCTATTGATGTCATATTCACATAATTTTGTAAAATAAATCTATCTTCTTCATCCGTAGCAAATTTTACAGCAGTAAACTTTTCACCATTGGATTTTATTCTATTTAAACCCATTTCGCGAGCCTTTTTGCCAATTGCCTTCCAGCTTTTGTTTAATGTTTCGCAAATAAAAATCTTATTTCCGGTTGGAAAATTATCAATCAAAAATTGTTTATCTTCTTCTGTCCACCAAAATCCAGATTTTACATTTAGTAAATTAGCCATTCCATGAATACAAGCTTGAGTTCTTCCTAAATCTTTTGCTATTTCTTTATAGGTTTTATGTAAAGAATTTTTCTTTATATATTCTTTTTCTTCTTCAGAAAAATATCTTGATCCATCCGATTTTATATTTCTTTTTAAACCTAATTCACTTGCCTTACTAGCAAGAGAACCTTTACTTCTTTTAAATCGTTCAATTAATTTTTCCATTGGCTCTGTTGGATATAATTCTATAAATAAATTTAAATCTTCTTCGCTCCAAACATTTTTCATATCAATTTTTTATTACTTCCTTATCCATTATTTTATTATCTTATTATTTCATTAAATATAAAACAAAGTCTTCCTTCGGTCTGACCTTTGTGAATAGGCTTTAACCGATATAGTCATCTTCTAATCGGCAATATTACAAAAAATTATATCAGTAAATATAATAATTTACAATACCGCCAACCCATGTGTTACCACATGTTCTGGCAAAACTTACCAGCTTTGACACAACATCTTGTGTATCTTCCGCTTCCAACTTGAAACCATTAATAATTGCAGTTAAAGCTTCTGTAGATTCTGCCGCTTCCATATTTCCAAGTTTAGACATCATCATGGTAGAACGCATTAACTCGCTAATTTCTTCTACTGTTTTACCTTGCCTCGCCCACTCCAGGGAACCCCGACTAATCTGTAGCGTTGTAGACCCTAGCTCTAAAGCCAACTGATTATATTTACTTGCCAACTGACCAATTTTTTGACTACTCTCCCCCGTAACAATTTGAGTATTAGTTAATTCTTTATTCAAATCTCGAATATACTCAATACCATCTCGAATCTTTCTCATAGTACCATAAATTGCCATCGTGCCTACGCCCCATACGGCAATTTTCTTAATACCAACATCTAACATCGAAATAAAGTTAAATCCTGATTTATTAGCACTTCTCATTTTCTCGGCGGCTTGGGCAACTGAATTACCTAAATTACCAAACGCTATTCTAACATCCTCTAACGTTGCCTTCCCTCTTTTAAATTGATCAAAAATAGCATTATAATCTTTCAACGCAGATTGTATATCTGTCTTATTAAAAACGTCTTTATTTTTTATTTTCAATCTTTCTAACGCTTGCTCTTGCCTTTTAATAGCAATTTCTTTTTGACGATCTAATTTTTCATTTTGAGCATAAGCCTCACGCAACATTCTTTCTTTTCTCAGATTATATTCTTGATCCATCTGATAAGCAGAACGATACATTTGTTCTTGTTGCTTTGCAAATTTTTCAGCTTCTTTTCTTGCTTGATCAATATTTTGAGCGGTACTACGAGATGCTAATTCCCACTTCCCTCCACTTTCGGCAATTTTCAAATACGCTTGTTGTACCAAATTCAATTTGTCACGATATTGAACGATTGCCCCTGTCACTTCTCCCGATGGGCTTTCAAAAATCTTAACTTTTCCAAATGCTTGCACATCGCCAAAAAGTTTTTCTACTTCTCTTTTTGCACTTTGAATAGCTTCATGATTTACTCTATCATCAAACAGTACAATTTTTCTTCCCGCCGCTAATTGATTTAATGTGGCTTGTACTTTTGAAAACTGTTGTTGAAGTTGTGCTTGATCTACAATCGCTTCAACTATAACTTGATATTTATTACTAGGTGGCATTAAAAACCTCCCTTCTTATAAAATTTATTTTTATAAATTAAACATGGTATCAATAACTTCTTCGGTATGATCCTTAGAGTAATCTAGAGTTGTCTTAGGGTCTGAGTGATGTAAAAATATTTGAACTTGCTCTAATGGAAATTTTTTAGGAAGACCAGTATTTTTATCTATAATTCTGGTATCTGCACCTTGCAACATACATTCCGTTCGACTATGCCTATAAGAATGGGGAAAAATATTTATTTCTTTTCCTTCCAATTCGGTTATAACTTTACGAATTTTCATAGTCCATTCATATAGAATCTCATATGATGCTTCTCGCTTATTTTCACCCTTTCCTACAACCCATAAACAGTCTATATTATCTTCACCTCTTTCATCTAACCATTGTCTAATCAATTCTTTTGTATCATCTAAATATACTAAAGAAAATACCTTTCCTCGTTTTCCTATTACCGAATTAGTTTTATTTCCATTTAATAAATTATATTTTTTTATTTGAGCAACTTCGTTTCGTCTTGCCCCACTATCAAACATAATCATATGAAGTACGGCAAGCTGTATTTCTCCCATTTCAATTAGCTTTTGCCGCACTCGCATAATCTGATCAAAAGTCATAAAAAAATCATTCTCGTCTGTTCTTACTCTTTCTTTAGGCAAACCTTTTACTTTCTTTGCGACATTGGTTAAATACTCATATTCATCACTGTCTTCAATATAAGTTAACATAGACCGACACGCACTCATTATGCGATTTGTTCTAGCATTAGACATTTGACAGTCATCACTTAACCAGAGACTCAATTTTCTAAAATCTTTTTTAGATAAATTTAAAAAGAATTGATTATCGCAAAATCTTTTTACAAACAATGCAATAATCCTAAGATCGTTTGCATACTGCATTAATGTAGTTTTCTTTATTTTTCTCTGACGATACTCTTGAAGAAAATCGTCAATTATTTCTAAATTTTCTACATTAACCAATTTATATTCTTCTTCGTTATAAATTCTATTATAAATTTGTTTTTTTTTCATTTTTTCCATTCTCGTTTCTTTATTATTCCTTTATCCAACATATAACAAAGACCGACTCCACATGCATCAGATTGATCATCATTTTCAAAATTTAAATAGGGCCATCTTTCTTTTATTTCTCTTTGTACATCTTTTTTATCGGCCCTCCCGTTACCCGTAACTGCTTTTTTCACAGTTGACGGAGCATAAAATAGTTGCTCACAATCCCAAAAAACATAAGAAATTACACCAATAACTTTGAATAATGCTTGAGTACTAATGGAATAACGAGAAAAACCTTGTTCAAAGACAACAATATTTGTCGGATATTTTTCCCTAAGTTTTAGAAAAAAATCAGCAATTATTTTTAATCTATTTGCATGATTATATTTTGCATTTGTTTGGATACTAAATACTTGCTTTGGTTTTCCTGTTTCAGATTCAAAAATACAAATTCCAGTATTGGCAAGAGATGAATCTATTGAATATATGTACATAAAAATTCCTTTAAATTTTAAAATTTAAAAAAAAAGAGTATGCCAAAGGGCATACTCTTTTAATAAAAATAATTATTTTTATTATTGCTTTTTACTTGTGAGTTTATCAAACTCATGGGCCTTAGTTCCTAAAAATACAGTTGTAAAAATCATCGCTACAATTGCAAAAATTGGAGCGATTTGATTTAAAATATCTGTTGGAACATATGTAACAGTAAAATAACCAGCCAAAGCAATAACCGCGGCTACTACAAAAAATACCCACTTTCTAGCTTCGGATGCTAATTCTTGATATTTTCCACTTCTTTCTAAAATAAAACTGGCTACCACAGCACTTCCACCTGAAGCGAATAGCCAAGTTAAAAATTGAACTAATGTCATTGTCATAAATAGTTTCTCCTTAAACTTTAATATAAACTATTCCTCTTTTTTTAAATTCACTTTCTAGAATTTTATTAACTGTGCCATTTTCAAGCATTTCTAAAAAAGGAGTCCAAAAGTCTCTTGCGGCTGTCCAAAAACCGCTTCCGAAAAGTGGGCCTGAACCACCACCAGCAACTAAATCAATCAGCATATCGCGAATATCATCTCCTCCAATCCAATAATTAGAGCCGTGTATAAAATCATCGGGATCATGAGAAAGTAAATCTGAATCGGCATAAATTTGATAAGAAATTCCTCGTCCACTAGACTTTAAAGGTTTCTTCTCCCACATTCCCAATAACCCTCCTGAATCTCCTTGTCGCGCATATGCCTTTGGACTATTAGCCTGATAAATAATTGTATCGATTAATCCTGCATCATCGGCCAATAAATCTAATAATTTTTGTGCTACACTTTCCATAACGCCACTCATTATAGAAACTAAACCTTTAGTTAATTGTTCATCATTATAATATTGTGGCATTTATAATTCACTCCTCATCTACAAAGTTTTCTTTTTTATTATTCTGACAACCCTTTTGTTTATATTCTTTTTTATATTCGCAAACACTACAAAAAAGATATTTTTTGAAATAAGTAACTCCATCTGAAATTTTTTTATCAACAATTAACACTAAAGAATTTTCTTCACATTCAGGACACTTTTTATGATAACCATTATTAAAAGAATCTTCTTTATCTTCATAATATTTATTTTTGCTTTTGCTTTTGCTTTTGCTTTTGTGTTTAGCAAACTTATTCTTCTTCATGATGAAATTAAAATTATTGAACCTTTTTCTTTCTTGGTTTCCTTACAGGCTCCGCAGAAGGAGTTTCTTTTCTAGGCTTGCCTGTTTCTGTAAGACCTGGATATTTTTTATTTAATTCATCTAAATTATTTGTAAATTCTTTAGATATATTTTTTAGTGTATCCACATCAATGTTTTTAATTTTATCCAGTAAATCAATTACTTTGATAGAAATGTCATTAACAATTTTACCTACAGAATTACTTAGAAGAATTTCTGTTTCTTTAATTTTAACAACTTCATTTAATTCTTTTTCAAATTCTGAATAATTGTAAATTTCCGAAACCAATTTTCCCCATAATCCACTATTATATACTAAATCTATACTCAAACTTTCCACATCAATATTTGTCAATCTCTCAACAATTTCTAAAATTAGCATATATTTACTTGCTATATATTTAGTGGATATATTTTCTTCTACGTTATCTTCGTATAAACAATTGATATAATTTTGAATTATTTCTACCTTATTGGAAATAGAAATATACGGAATTAAACTTATTTTATATGTTTCTTCTCCGATATCAAACCTTATTACTTTTTCAGCAATAGGAGCCAAATCAATTTTTGACTTTTCGATTTCGCTTTTTTCATTTTTACTTTTAGCTGGCATGAAAATTACCCTTTATTTTAAAAAATTTTTTATATGATCAAAATTAGAGCGTACAATTTCAAAAATTGCAGTAGCAATCCCCAATAACCATATAATCTTATTTGACAAAACTTCTTTGATAATTAATCTAATATCAATTTTATTTTTTTCTTCTGCTTCATCAAATCTTTTTTTTACTCCCCCAATTTCAACCTTTAATTCAGAAGTCAACTGACCAACTGTTTTAATTTCATATCGCATAGAAGCTAATGTATCTCCCATACTATTCATAACCTGAATATTTTTTTCAAAAGCGGTTTCCAATCGACATAATACAGCTTCTAAAACGTTGCCTTGAGTATCTATATTATTAATTGAAACTCTCATATCTTCCACTCTGTCTTCTAGTCTATCTACGCGCTCAAATAAATGTTTTACGTCATTACATGCTGTTACACATCTAGGGTTATCATTGCTTTGATCTGTCATAAGCATTTACCCCCACGTTCTAAAATTATTTAAGTTTTTATTATCGAGCATAATTCAATATGACACCTCGCTAGTTCTTTTATTTATTATATTTCTACTTACTATGTTTCTATTTGCATCTCCCACAATTTCTCAATTTCCTCTTTGGAAATATCGTTTAATTTTGCTTTCCACCCGTAAAATTCTATTGCGGCTTCATTGTAGGCTAGAGCAGCTTCGAGTTCTGTTGGGAAGTAACCAATGTGTAATTTCTTTCTATTATAAGTCAATTGCGACCCCCATTTATTTTTACATTTCTGATAATAAACACCAATATATTTACTTGTAGAAACCATATTCTTCTTGCGTCCTAATTGAATGCGTGATATTTTATCAGTTATTTCTTTATTAAGAGATAATCCAAATCGACAATTCTTTTCACCCTTTCTTGATTCTGATATTCGTCGCCTAGTTTCTTCTGAAGCCGGTTCTCTTTTATTTCTAGAAATACGCATCTTATGAAGGGTATTTTCAGTATGTTTTTTTCCAAACCAAACACTGTTTTTTCCTCCATTAGCCATTGACAATTTTTGTTTAGTTTCTTCTGATTTCGGCTTTCCCTTATTTATATCAGATAACTTTTTTCTTGTTTCTACCGATGGGTCTAAAAGGCCATCACCCCCTCTTGTGAGATTATACCCTTCACCATCATCTCGATAAGAATTGTAATAAGAAATCCAATAAATTTCCATTAATGGCAAGTTTTCATTAGAACATTCTTGAATTATCCAATATTTAAAAATATCTTTGCCATATTTATTATATATATTTTGGAGATATCCATTATCGTGTCTATTCAATCTTAATTCACTGTGATGCTTTTTCCATCTTCTAAATATGTTTTTGGCATAACCTATGTACTTTTTTCCATTTAATATATTCTCTATACAATATATTCCACTTATTATATTCTTTTTCATTTTCTCTGATTTTCCTTTTTTATAAATTACTTATTATAAATTATATTCTCTGAATTAAATTAAAAAGGGGAAGGTTGTCAGAGAAGCAACTTTTCGGTAGAGTAATTACTTCTACCTATCCCCTATTTTTTATTTTACCATAAAGTTACAAATTTGTTTAACTTTAATTTATAAATTTATGTTAAGCTTGTGCTTGTACTGTCATGGTGTCTGTTAAAGACCCGCTGGTGCTATCATAATAAGTACTCGTAATCACACAAGTACTATCTGCCAGAACAGCAGAAGTAGCAGTAATTAATCCGGCGGCACTTACCGTAAAGGTAGTACAACCTGAAGTTCGGGTAAAACTACAGGAAGTCGTAACATTCACGTTCGCGTATGTGCCCCCTCTGATCCCAAGAACCGTAATTTGAGAAGTATCGGGAAGATCACTCACATCGAAAGTAACAGTACTGGGGGTGGCCGCAATGTCCGTATATGCCACCGAGGTAGTACTTGCGGGAACCCACCAAACTTTGTAGTAATAATCTCCGCCTGTAGCTGCTTCCACAACAGCAGTACCTTCCAGGTTATCACTCGATACACCATTAGCATTCAAACTCATATTATAGTTACCAGACAGGTTAAAGTTTGGAATATCAATAATCAAATCATAAGTTTTAGTATTTGATGCATCTCTTACTTCACTAATAAGAGTTAGGTGAATACCAGTTGGAGGTAGTGTAGCATAACCTACAACCTGATCAACCAGAGTTTCACTATAATCATAAATACAGTCAACGGTTTGATTTAAACCACCAGAAACAGTAATAACCGCCCCTGAAGGAGTAATATTTTGAATTGTGCCGTTAGGGAGAATTACACCAACGGTTGAACTAGTTGGAGTTTCAGAAAGAGTGACAGAACCACCACTTAATGTTTTCGATTCTTTCTTACAAACAGTATAGGTACTGTTAGTAACAGTAGTACCCGCATTTAATGCAATAATCGATTTATTAAATGTTGCGGATTCAACCTTAACAGAAACTTCACGATCATGATAATAAGTATACAATAGTGGGTTGTTAATACCACCACGCACATCTGTTTTTTGAGTAGTAATTCCAAACGCACTAGTAATATTAGCTTTGCCTAGAAATAGTAAAGCATCAGTGGTTGCGTCTCTACCAATTACATCAGCCACACTAACTAAAAATTCATTTGCCATATTTTACGCTCTCCTTTTAAAATTTATAAATTTATACATTACCTAATTTCCCTCCATCTACCATTTCTGGATGCTCAGTAAGATAAGCATCAGTCGAAACCAAAATACTAGAGTATCTTCCTTTTTTATCAATTGGAGATAGGAAGTGTTTTATGATTTCTGAACCATTTTTAGATTTTATTTGACCAGAAATTTCCAGAGGGGAGTAAAGATTATGATTATAAGACAATATTAATCTTTCAAAATGCTTGTTAAATTGATATAATGTATAGTCTTCAATTTCATGTATAGTCTTATGCATTATTGAACAAAATGCCCATATTTCATCCTCTAATGATAAATTCGAAAATTTACGAGAACTATATTGCAGAACTTTTTCCAACTCAGGATGATATTCTTCTACATATTCAACAGATGATCCGTTTTGATTTAAGATAATTTCTCGTATAACTTCAAATTCTTGTTCTGTAAAAACAGTTGCGCCAATTTTTATACTAATCTCTAGCGATACATCAGAAAACCCTATGTATACATCGTCATCGTGTTTAGTAATAATTTCTAAAAACCTTATCAATGAAACATCTAAAGATTCGCCCAAATCTTTACTCCATTGAGAATTAATGTATATTAATAAAAACTTTAAATATGATGCTTTAATTATTTCTTTTTGAGAAATAAAGTCTTTTGGATATTGAAAAATTTTATAATATAAACTTTGGGCCTCAAAATCTTTTAATTTTATCGGATAAAATTCTACACCTTTATATATTTGAGGAAGTCCAAACATATCGTTCTTATTATTATAAAACTTTTTTGTAATTTTTCTCATTTATACCGCCCAATTGCAAAAGATTATCGATTTTCCTACAAATGGAGTATAGCCAACAACCCTAAGACGACAACGAGGATTCATTCTTGCATCAAAGTATAACTTTCCTAATCCTCCCACATCTGCACCATTAAAAATTCTAATTAATTCTTGTGCTAACATATCGGCTCTTGTCTGATAATTACTAAGTTGAGCAACCTTCGCGTGAGGGTATATTTCCATGCCTATAGAAATATTCCCTACAACATAATTCACAGGATCGGCGGTTAAAACAGAAATTCGTAATTGGCAACATTCTTCTACCCATGCCGAATCTAACCCCGTTGTCATAAACACCCTACAATCCGTCATAGTTTTTAAACCATCGTAAATCAACGCTCCCTTTTGAGATTTTGTAAGATCAGGATGGGAACTATCTTCTTTCCAGGCATTTGCATCATTATATTGTAATAACTTCCACACTAATTCACTATTATCAATTAAGTGTGTTATGCAATTATAGGGTAAAATAGGGAGAATACCAAAATCATTATAGTTTGACATTTGCCATAAATTCTCCTCATTAAAAGCAAAGAGAATATTAATTTAATTAATATTCTCTTTACATTTTATTAATAAAATAAAAACAATATTTTATTTAATTCAATCTTATTTTAATTTTTCTGATTTTCTTGATCTTCTTGATTTTTTTGACCGGAATGTTCATCACGATCTTCAGCTTCAAGTTCTAAAAGAATTTCTTTTAAAGAATCGATTTTACCTTGTAGTTGAGCAACGTGGACATTAGTTTCATGAATAAAATCTAAAATGCCCGTTTGTCTCATAAATTCATTAAGTTTATCTTGATTTTCTTTTTGATATTTTTTTAATTCTTCATCTAGAAATTCAATCTTTTCTTGAATAATACTCGATTTCATTTTTTAATTATCTCCAATATTCAAAACATGTATAAATTAAATATAATATCCCCATATTTGTAGTATAACATCAAATGTACCTACACCACTGGCCCCTATTTGATAATAAATATCTCCGTTACTATCACAAGGAATATCATCCCCTCCTCGATACCATCTATCATTTACTGTAAGCGGAGAAAACGGAATTCCTAAGCCATCAGTATCAGTAGGGCCAAGAACCAAATACGTATCTGTTCCCGCTGAATCACTATCTCTTACGCCCACATATACTTTAACTGCTTTAATTCCCGCGGGCGCACCAAATACAGTAGATAAATCAATTAGCGTTTTAGCCGTAGTGCTAAATGAATCTCCATCCCAAGATGTTGAAGTTAAAGGAACAGTCAAGGGAACAAAAATATAACCCGTATATGATGTTGAATTTTTATAACTTATTAATGATCCGGTATAAGCAATATTGCTTCCGCCAGGGTCTACGTTCCTGCCTACATAAATACCACCTGTACCAACAATTAAATTGGCAGACCCCGCAGGAGATGTTTTCCAACCTCCAATATATATACCATCTGATAATCTTAATTCTGTATTACATTCAAGATATTGTCCCTCGGTAATATCGGCAACTAAAGTCATCAACGATGATGTAATTCTATTATGAGCATGTAAACTTATTTTAGCACTACTTAATGCCTCGCTTCCAGATGTTGATTTTAAACTAAGAGTATTGCTACTCCAAGAAGATGTTGAATATATAGCTAAAGAATTGCTTCCTAGGCTATTGCCTGTGCCATACATTCCGCCTACAGCAGAACCAGCATAAACAAATTTATAAGCTAAAGTAGCATACTCAGAATCAGCAACATCTATCCGTATACCAGTATTATCAAGAATCGTGCTTCCTGCCATTATAGCACCTGAAGAAGAAATGATTACTTGAGAAACTATTCCATCTGTTCCCCCTCGAAAACTCATAGTACCTTCTGATACATCCCAAAATACATTTGCTTTATTCGTAGCAACATATCCTAATGTAATATCGCCGTTATTTAGCCATTGACCATTTAAATTACCACTACCATACATTCTTAAACCATTGTTGGGGTCAATACTAATGTATTCTCCACTACTGGCTAAACCCAATATTAAAGAACCAGATGTTAAATTTGTATAAATATTATCTCCGGCTTTAATATATACGGCACTTGAAGACACTATTAAATGATCATTAGAAGAAACTCCAAGTGTAAGAACTCCTCCTACTAAATTAGTATAAACATTTGCACCATCTTTAATTTGAACGCTTCCCGAATCAATAAAAATATGCTCCGTTGAAGTGTTACCAACCGTAATGTATCCACTTGCATTTAAATTAATCAAACTTGTTATATTATTTCTTAACGATAAAGTACCTTCACTACGATCATAAAGCAAATTAACTTGATTGGTTCCAACACTACCGAATAAAATATCACCAGCATTTAAACTGGGACTTCCAAATTCTGTACCTAAATTAACTCCGTCACTTGTAATTAATGCAAATGAACCAGTGTTATTAGAACCACTCGTACTTGAATAACCTAATAATCCATAGGCATTTCCTCTAATATATCCGGTTTCACGTGTACCTCTAAGATAAATACTATTAACACTCGTAGTTACTACAACCGGAGCATTTGATTGATAAACATTTTTAATTTCTTGAGAACTTAAAGCTGTAGGCAAAATAACCACTTCGTCTATTAAACTATCAATAAAATTGCCCGCCGCATGATTTTGTCCCACCCAAAGAGTACTTAGTGTTCCCGTTGGGGGAACATAGTTAGCAATTGCCCCCGATTGAACACCATTTAGATACAGTATTAAGCTTCCAGTTTTCCAAGTTGCGGCTACATGATTCCATCCAGAACCAGCAGTTATTGCGCCCGTTCCAGTACTAACAATTATGCTACCAGAACTACTTGCGGCATAAGGTGTAGCTACAGCACTTGTTGAAGCATAAACTCTTAAATAATCACCCCCTCCAATAAAAGCAGTTGCTAAATGTTTAACGCTAATATAATCACAATTTTCTAGATAATACCAGCACATAAAAGTACCAGTATTTAAATTAATTATATTTGATCCAGAACTAGTATTATAGCCAAAAATTGCATCAGCACGATTACTAATTGAATTATGAGCAGCACCACTCCAAGTATGTCCAACACCTAAAGAACCATCCATATAGGGAGTACATTGATCTACTTCTGCTTGAATTCCATCAAACCATACAGCCGTCGATGAATCTGTATTTCTATTGCGTAGATGAACTCTTACAGCTACAGAACCACCAGTTGTATTTGTCCAACTTCCAGATATCTTTTCCCAAGTATTTTGAGTTGCAGGATATATTTGCGATCTAATTGCTGCATTGGTAACATCATAAAGAAGCATATCTCCATAGTCTAGCGTACCCCCATTTTGCCATATACATCCACTATAATAAACCGTTTCTCCATCATCAATGTTTCTTGACAATGGCATAATAGCAGTAACATTTGTTGCAGAACCAGCAATTGTTTTTAAACAACTTTGACCATAATAACTTTTTTCTTGATCAATCAATAAAGAACCACTTCCTAAACTTATTGACCATCCAGATAAATTTACTTCGAAACTACCATTAGTAACCTCGTTTTGTCCGGCTCTTGCTAACTGAAGTGATTTTCCAAATTTACCAGGACGAAAGATAGTTCCACCTGAAATTGTAGGAATTTGCCCTTTGTGACCAATCAAATCTCCCGTATAATCGCTTTCATAGGGCTGAGGGCCATCGAATCTATTTACTAGATAAGCATCTCCAACATTAATACCATATCCAATTGCGCCATCGCCTACAACTACATTGCCTCTAATATATAAGTTGCTTCCATCCCAAGACCACCCTTTTAATAATGCCGATCCTGAAACTGTACCAACATGCATTTTATATAAATTATCAGCACTAGACTTTCCAAACCATATTCCGTTTTGACTCAAATATCCCGTAGGAATTGGATATCCAATTGCCATATAAGGATAAGAACTTGGTTCTAATGCCATTACTCTAGATGAACTACTATATAATCGAACGGGTAAATTATGTGCTTCAATAAATTGATTACTAATTCTTAAATAATTAGAATCATCTGTAACGCCTGTTCCGGCATACATTCCGTATTCACCAAATGATGCAAAAATACCATATAAATTCCCTAGTCGATTATTAACAACTTTACCAGAATGAGGGTGAACAGTCCAACTAACAATTTGAGTATAGGGAGAATTTTCCCCTCTATATCCATCAATTGCATTACTTTCAATAAAGCCATTACCACTAATTCCATAATCGGGAACGGTTGCACCAGCAGAAATTGTTGCTCCAACCGTTGCCGCACCACTGTTGGGTGAAGCAGAACGAATAAATGTATAAGTTTGAATTTTATTAGTTGTATCGGTTGAAACCCAAGTTACACTTCCATAACAATTTGAAATACTAAGTGAACAACCACTTCTATCAAACTGTCTAATATTTACAATATCATTATCTAAAAATACCCTAAAAGTATCAAATCCTTTAAAGGAATCTACAATTAAAGTTGCACTTGCTCCCGCGGCAGGAACAATAAAATCAGATGCTAAAACAGATGCCGATGGAAATATACCGTGTACACCCGCGCGTACAGCCTCTAAATCAGCAATAAATGCTCTAGCGTGTAATTCATCTGCATACAAATAACGAAAATCACCACTTCCAGCATAACTAATTCCCCAACCTGTAGTTTGAGATACATAATCATCACTTTGAATTCTAACCCCGGTAGTCAATCTTACTCTACTTCCCGATGGAGTTAAATTCAAATCTTGATCTGGAACAATTGAAAGACTCGCTCCAACATTAGTATCAATATATGGAACAGTAATTTTTTCAGTTGCTTCAATTTTATGTACTTTGATATCTCCCGATGCATCACTTTTAATAATGGCACTAATGGGAGTAGAAACATCTGAATAACTTGCTATTTCATGCCAATGATTTGCACGAGCAAAACTAGTAGACGTTCCTTCTGCATTTGTAGAAGAACCCGATAAGCTAATTCCCGTAGCGGTAGAAATCGGATGTATATGATCTAATCTAGCCGCCATAGGGGAACTACCAATAGAACCTGATGCATCCGGTAAAATTGTTACAGGCAAAACATTATTAAAAATATTAAGGGCATGGGTATGACTTCCAGAAGCACGATTTACAGCACTAGAAGAAATTGTTCCTGGTAAAATCAAATTTACGGAACTACCAGAAACAATTAAACCATTTCCTTCACCAACAATTATTTGACTTGCACTAAGATATAAACCACTACCCGTAATTTCAAAAAGTGGTAATTGGCGCGGGTGTAATTGAATAACTGCCATAAATTTATACTACTCCTTTCGCGCCTTAATATGATCCCTTTAATAAAATAGAAATTTCTTTAGATAAAGAATCTGAAATAGCATTAATAACTAAGGGATTATCTAGATAAAATTCAAGATTTTCTAGGCTAAATGAATTACTACCCGTAGTAGTTAAAATATAATTATCTGTTGGAACATCATCATTAGCTACAACAAACACAAATGATCCAGCAGTAACTACTCCATTATTATAAATATACACAGTATATTCCTGTGTATCTCCTTGTAAAATATATGAAGGAGAAGGAGTTACCTGAATATTGTTTTCAACTACAGATGCACTAACTGTTATATCAACCGTATCATAAATAGTTGAATTATCAACTAATCTACCTGTAATTATACAATTTCCAGAACCACTTAATGTTACAATACTTCCACTAATTACCGCAACCGACGATGAACTTGTAGTATAAGTAATTGCTTTAGAAATTACTAAGCAATTTGAAGTTACAGTATCATATAATTGATAAGTATCTCCAATTCCACCAACAATGGCGGAGGGAGAAATGGACAATAAAAGAACATTTTTATTATAATCTGCAATTCCGTTTACAATATCATCTGTGCTTTCATTAACAAATTGCTTTCCCATTGCAAATTGAAGCAATTTAGTGGAATCATTATCTTCTGTTGATTCGTTTAGAAAATTTAAAATTCCTCCACCGTATACACGATAGCAATTCCAAGCACCGCTATTACCAAATAAAAATCTTTGATTTTCACGAATGGTTTTAGTTTTTGAATTTCCTTGACAAAAAAGCTGAATTGTTCCATCTGGTAACAATGGATCAGTACGATTAATATTATTAGGAGTGCCAACTTTATAATCAATTACACAATGTTCAGTATAATAATTACCGTTTGTATCTACCCATCTTAAAACATTGTTACATCTACGAACTAAAACTGAGCAATAATGTCTTTTTATATTGTCAGTATTTGTAACTAAATAATAACTACCATTAAAATAAAATTTTTCTCCCAATACAACTGATCCAGAACTACCACTAAAATAAATATTTTTGAAATCATCGCCTAATTTTACACCAGTAATATTATCAATTGCACTTGTGACTCGCACATTAACATTTACATATGAACCTGTTGAAAAAGGAGATTCTTTTTCTATTGTTCGATAGGTTGACGCATTCGAAAACATATCATCCGAATAGTCTTGAAATGCATCCTCCCAATTTTCTTGATTTGTTTGTAAGAAGGTTGGAGAGCCAGCAATAAGATATTTATAAGCCATTTACCCTCCTTATCGAAAATCCTGATCTTCCCACGCGTCCCAATCATTATTTCTATAACCATATTTTTGCAAAATTCTATCAATTTCTTCTTGCTTAGTATTATAAAATTCTCGTTTTTCTTTTAGATTATTTGCTTCTGCAAATGTTTTAAAATCTCGATCTTGCAAGTGTAATCTCATTTGATTTACATCTTGCACTTCTTTTTGCATCCAATATTTTGTCATAATTTGAGCAAGAATATTTTTATGTTGTTGGATTAAATCTAAAGTAAACACTTGAGTTGTTGTACTATAAGATAATGCTTGAGAACACAAATCAAATTCGTCAATTGCCATCAATAACCAAGGCTCTAAATATGTATTTAAACTGGCGCTTCCAGACGTTTGATATAATGCTGTTAAACGATAATCATCAATCAAAGTTAAAGCGAGGTCACAAATTTCATCTAGTGTTGTTGCCATTTGACCTCCTTTCAAAAAAGATCATTTTTATTATTTGTTAAATTACTTTTTCTCTACAAATTCTTTATAAATAGGTTTACTATTTTCGTATTTTTCAATAATCTTAATGCCAGAAATACGAGTTAGCCTATCTATTAAATTTAAATCTACTTTTTCATTGGCTAACATTTTAGAAATTAACATATCTGTAATTACTTCTCGTTGAGATTCATTCGCTGACTTAAACAGAGAAACAATATTATCATCATTTGTTCCCATTAAAATCATTTCTATGTTTTGATGGGTAAGTACGTTTCCGCAAACATCGTCTAGACCATTTTTACGAATGACATTTCTATTCATTATATAAAAATATCCTTTTTCTAAAAAGTGACGATAAACTTCTAAAATTTCCACTAAGTCAGAATATAAAATGCGTTTTGTTTCTCCAAAAGATTTAAAAGTAAACGCTTTTCCTTTTCCACTGGCCTTAGTGCTTAAATTTAACCAACCAGGATATAATGAAACCACTTTAATATATGCATCAGGACGAATTTCAATTCTATCAAATTCATCCTCAGTATCGTCAAATTCTATATTTGTATTTGTAGATTTTTGACCTAGACTATTTTTTTCTAAAGATGCTTGAACAGGAGTTAAAGCATTAATCTTTTTTTCCAACTCATCAATTTTTTCTAATAACTTAGAAACCATTGTAGTTTCAGCACTTTCTTCACCAGAAGCATCATCTGAAACTTGTACTTCCGCAATATGCGATTTTTTAGGACGAGCCATTTAAATTTTCTCCTTCAATTTTGGCGCGTGGGAATAATTTCCCACGCGCCATTTATTTAATTAAAAATTTAGAATATAGAAATTCTGAATTTTATACGGTCATTACTGCCGCGATGGAATTGGTTGCTACAGCGACCCCCCAACTCTTCAGTAAAGTAGAGCGTTGCAGTAAATTAGCATTATCATAATAATTATCAGTATATGCAACAGTCGAACCTTCGAGAACTAGTTTTAGAAGTTTTTGAGCAGATGGAGAAACAATCCATAGACGATCAGAAGCAAGGCGTAAAGCCCACTCAGTTCCGTGATCTGCTACTTGGGGTAAAGCTAAAATATCATAACCAAAGGCTGTGCGAACATAGCCAAGTTTCATGAATTCATCATTTAGGGTATAACGATAGTTAGCATCGTCGGGTAGAATATTAACTAGTGCCAGTTGAGTACCCATAATAATCGGTTTGGCCCCACCATTCCAAGCACCGACTTGTTGGCACAGGCGAACAAGAGAAGCTTGACTGTAGCCAGCAACTTGCAAACCAGTTGTAGCGGTAGTAGGAAGTGCCGCCATTGCCGCGGCGAATGCATCATAAGCATCCAGGGTAACTTGAGTTTCCATAGCGCGAACCATTTTGCTAACAAATACTGCTAGAGATTCGTGACCGGAAAGAACACGATATAGAGAAACACCAACGGTTAATTCACGTGGTTCTGGCACAATGGTAACGTTACCACGGAATTGTTTGTGCATTTCGGTAGTGCGTTGATTGCGGCCAGCTTTGCTAACAACAAAAATATCTTTTGGATCAACTTCGAAATTGGCAGAATCACCCCAACCAATAGTACGAACATCAGTATAAATACCAATGCTGTCAATAATGGTTTCGGGAAGAATCATATCGACCATACTCGAAATAACCGCAAAAGTAGCCCAACCAAGAGTAGGGTGAGTTGCCATTTGAGCAAGAGGAAATTCAGTGAAGTTTTGAATACCAGAAACGCGAAGAATTTCACGTTTAAGAGCGGCATTCATAAGTTTTTCTTTATCCTCAAATGTAATCGGCTGACCTTTATCGTCAATAGACGAAAATTCTAGTTTTTCCGCGCCCTCAAATTTAGAGCGATATTGATTGTAATAATCGCGAAATTGTGCGTAAGGGGCAAGATTAGTTTCTCCTGCAAAATTTAAAACACTAGCGGGAATTTTCATATTTTAAGAATCCTCCTTAATAAAATAACTATAATAAAAGCGTATAAAAATATAAATTAGTTGGCTAAACAAACTAGTTTATACGCGGTTACGCGTTGCGAAGCAATGGCCGAACCACTAGCAATAGTAATATATTCCGTTGCGAGATATTTGAATGCTAGAGCATCAGCATCATGATTTGCATTCCATGCCAATTGCCAAGTACCAGTAGCTAGACAAGCATAACCCTCAGTAGAACGCGCACCAGTAAATAAATCAGCAGAAGCAAGAATTAAATCGCCCGGTTGAGGCTTAAATGCATCAATCATATCCCCTGCTTTAGTATAGAAATTGCGAGGATCAAGATCAATACCTTTATATGCCGAATTTCCAGCGTATAGAGTTACAATTTCTGGACTATAAGCCATCCAAACATTTACTAATGATCCAGTTGCGGCTTGAGTTACTGCAAAAACTTCACCTTGCCCGCTTCCGGTAGAATATGAATCAAGACGAAACACCATTCCGTTTTCAATATCCGAGCCACTAACCGCAGTACGATTTAGAGTATCGATATTGGTTGCCATAATTTTACTAGGAACTAAAACTCCGTATGCCATATTTTAAAAACCTCCTATAAATAATAAATTTATAAATACAAAATCAAAATCTAAATTAAAAAATTTTACGTTATTCACGATGCCAAACGGAATTATACGATTTTTGTTTTTCAACATTGTTTGGCAAAGCATATCGCTCATAATCTGATTTAGTGTTTTCAATTGCAAAATCTAAAGCTGTTGCTTTTGCATAGTTGCGCCAAGCATCAATATCAGCCATAGAAAATTCTTTTGCTTTTTCCCTTAATTCCTCTAATTTTTCAGTGGAAATTTTGGTTTTTTCTTCAATCTCTTTTAACGTTAAGTTTACAGCAAAAGTAAATTGCTCTAATTCTTTTTCAGCCTTAAATTCTTTTAAAGATTCCAATTCACTTACATGTGTATTTACTTTGGCAAATAATTCTTCTTTTTCAGTTGCTAAATCATTTATTTTAGCAAACATATATCCCATCATTTTGCCATAGTTCATTTCACCAAACGGTTTAGAAACTTCATTAACTAATTCAGCATTGGAATCAGTTTCATTTTGAAGCATAACTAATAATGCACTTACATCCAAATATTGATCAAGAGACATTTCTTTTTCTTCACCTTGTTCTTCTTTGTCTTCTTCTTTGTTTTCTTTCTCGTCTTTTTCTTTATCTTCTTTTTTGTTTTCTTCTTTGCTTTCTTCTTTGTTTTCTTGATCTTCAAATTCTTCTTTTTTTTCTTCGTCTACTTCTTTCTGAAACTCTTCTTCTTTCGCAGAAGTTTTATCTTTATCTTCTACTTCTGATTCCTCAGACATTTTTCGATTGCACATTTCTTCTGTTTTTTCTTCTTCGGTCACAGGTAACTCCTCCTTTGCAAAATTATTTTTGGTCATAAAATCTTCATCAAAATAAGCCATTTCCATATTGTCAATTTCAGCTATTTTTTTCAAAAGTTTCATTGACCAAATACGCCCCGCATTTCCCCCTCTCAATTGCCAAGCAATCCAACTACTTGATACCTTGTCATCTAAATTATCTTCAGCGTGGCGAGAAAAATACTTTGCAATATTTCGTATTTTTTCAGGGTTTGTAACATCACTTTTTGTTAGATGTGTGGCAATTGCTAAATTTCTTCCTGTTCCTCCAAGACCATGTTGTTTATATAAATCTAAACCTTCTTTGGCATTATTTTTAACTACATTAGGAATTTTAAAATTTAGTTCATCATATTTTCCAAATTCTAATTTTACAATTTCTTTATATTCTTCTGCAAATTGTAAAACGGTAGCTTTTGCCATAGGTATAGCCGGAGTTACAAAAGAACCTAAAATTGTAATTGCCTCAAATTTAAAATCTTTTAACTCTTCAATATCTCCATTTTTTTCTGTTTCAAAAACACTCATTTCTACGCTAACAGGTTTATCTCCATCGCGTTTGAAAAATTCTAAAATTTTTCCAGAATATTTTTTCCACACATACGCGATAACGGAAAGCATAACTCTACCATCCGGTAATCTGGAGTCTTTTATGGTTGCGGATTCAGGAATGAATCCGCAAGGAACCTCGCCAGGATCATGAGTATAAATATCATCCAATCTATCGTCATATTTCCAAACAAGAGGAACATTTTTAATAGTATGGGCATTTTTCATCAAAGATTCTTCACTAACAAATAAATGATGACGATTATCACCAGATGCAAAAAAATCAATTGATAAAATTGCAAAACTAGAATCTATATTTTCGCTAACTAATTGAACATCATTTACATCAAAATGAATCTTATTCACACAAATATTTTCCTCCTTTCTGAGAAAGGAGTTAGTCTTTCTCTAAGTTTATCGAAATAACTCTAAAAGTTTTATAGAAAAGGGTCTTTCGCTATATGCTTTTTTAAACTTATCTGTTTTTACAAAATAGTAATTCTTACTTTTATCAATATAAATGACAGGAAAATGATTCATGAAATGTTGGGCGATTCTTTCATTACATTTATACCATTCACTTAATTGATCCTGAGTTGGATTCAAAAAAAACCCCATAATAATTCACCTTTTAAGTATCGTTATAAAATTATAAAATTTTCTATATCTTGATCAAACTGCATCCAATCTTTATAATTTTCAGCTTTATCTAATAATAATAAACATTGGGCCGTTACCGGAATTAAATTTCTTGAAAATTCTTGAAGAAAAGAATAAGTTGTAAAATCGTCTTCGTCTTGGGCTAATACCGCCGCTTCTGCCACTAAATTTTCAAGATCAATCATATATTGAAACATAATATCAAAGAAATCTAACGGAGAAGTATAATCTGAATTATCAGCCGGAGTTACACCATAGAAAGTAAGATTATTACGAAAGCCTTGATAAGAACTAATCTTATCTGCTAACGAAGGATATAAATGAGCCAATTTAGCATGTAAAATATTCTCTGTTTTATTCATAGCAAATTTAACACCTAAAACGCTCATTCCCCTATCAGCAATTCTATTACCTTCAAAACATTTTGTTAGAATTTGATCTAAACGGTTATTTAATTGTTGTGGAATTAAAGAATGCATTTATTTATAATCTCCTTTCTTGAAATTAGGAGATTAATTAAAATGCAAACCAATGAATAGTATCAGTTGTCATTAAAATACCACTTAACATCCCGACAATGGTTATACTTCCGCTAGAGTTGGAAACTTTAATTTCGGAAGCACTTGTAGGAACAAGTAAAGACCCTGATCGTAAGATAGTAAGAACTTGTCCATAAGAAGTACCAAGACCAGTATTGATAATTACAGTACTTGCCCCACATTGAGCGGCAGAAATTTGTACAGAACCAGCAGTAACCACACTACCAACCTCTAAGGCCGTGATTTGACCTTGAATAGTAGCAATGTTAGTTTGGGCAGTTTGAAACGCAGTACCAAGAACGGCGTCCGCAGATGCACGATTCATTTTATTAATTTTTGTAGCAACACTATTTGAAATAGCCATAAAATTTTCCTCCTAAATTTAACTAAACTATAATAAGATAATCTTTATTTACGAGGCCAATTAAACAATTATTTAATCGTTATAAATAAAGATTTGTTTTTTTATTTATTTTTTCCACCTCTTTGAATATTTCCCCCTGCCTGTCTTGTTTGCGCTCCTGAATCTTCAAGTTCACTTTCTGATTTTTGAGGTCTGCCTTTACCTTCTTGCGCGCTTTGTTGAAACGATGAAATAATTGGAGTAAGTAAATCCACAAATCCCATCGCTTTTGATTCTTCAAGCATACGATACAGTTCTTGAGGTTTTAAACCCAAACTGCTCGATATTAATTGAGGTAATACGATGCCTTGAGTTGCCAATCCCATCGCTTTATCAAATCGCTGTTGACGATCCAAATAATAATCATTGCCTTGAAATTGTATTGAATATCTAAATTTCGTTCGCTTATTTACCCAATATTCCATAAATAAGGCAAATTGAGGATACAAGGATTGTTCTACAATTTTTGAATCGCTTTGGAAACTAAGTTGAGAATCAACTAGATTAGCCTTCAATTGAGATGAATATATTAAGGCAGTATCCATACCCGAAGAACTCATTTCAGAACGAGTCCAATCATCTAATATTTGGGTTTCACTATCAAATGAAATAGCCTTCATATTTTCTAGGGGCGCACTAGCTACTTTAATTGCAGATGTAAGACTTGCCTTTATCAATGCTAAAAATTGGCCCAATGTTTTTGGGTCAATGGCAATCATATCTTTTACAGAAGCTTTTGATTCTTTAATTAAAGGAACTTCCCCTAACAAAATCTTACTAGCCGCCGCCATATTTGCATCTTTCTGCAAAGTAATCATTGTGCTATCATGAATTAAATAGCGTAACATACCAGTAAATAACGGTGTAGCAACCATCTGAGACGTATCTAATTTAAATGCTGTTGCAACATGAGGGGGTAAATCAACCCAATATGCAAATTGAGAATTTCCACGTAATTCAGGAGGCAAAGAAGGTATATATTCTTGTTTTTTATTAAGATTTTTGAATATTTCTCTAAATTTTTCAGCAAAAAACGGGTGATAAAGAGCAATGTCAATTCCCGATTGCAAAAAATAAGAAAAATCAAATGAAACCAAAAGATTATAACTACCCCTAGCCGTTATTTTACAATACCTTAATGGTAATTCTTGTAAAACAATTTTATCTTTATCTTCTCTAAGAGAAACTACACAAACTTCATTTCTCAATAGTTGTTTTACAACATTTCTAAAAAACAATTTGTATTCAAATTTATCTAAAAATTCATAAAGAATTTGTTGATCTTTCTTATACTTAGGAGAAGCATAATCTTTAGAATCAGCATTTGACACAGTATAAAGTAAATCAAACGATAAATGAGATGCCATATAAGATAAAATTCTTTTAAATGGCATATGCACCGCTTCAAAATATTCAATATAAGAACGAATAACCTCTTCGCTATCTTTAAGATTAGAAAATGCATTAGATACATCTGTTTCTGAAGGAGATAGAGGAGAATAAGAAATTTCCTTTAATCTAGCATTTAGTAAATCTGGTGTATAAATACCTGGATAAAAACCCGCTAAACTTTGAGCAAAATCTAATACATTCCAAACTTGCTCTTTCGTTAATAAAATTTCATCTTTTTTTTGTTCAATTTTCTTTGATCTAGCCATTAAACCTCCTTTCTTTCCTGAAGATTCAATGACTTTTCCTCAAGAATAAAATCCATCTTTTATAATTCCTTAAAAATTAGTTACTGCTAACATTGCCGCTAAATCATCACTTTCTTCTTTTTCTTTTAGCAACTCTATATCAAAAACATCTGAAATAATAGAATTAGCATATAAAATAGAACTAAATCTGTCTTTATAACAACCCGGTCTTTCAACTAATTTAACTAAACCGTTTACTAACTTCATATCCAAATTAATACATTCATTAATAAATAAAGATGTATTAACATAAGGGCTAAGAAAAAATGATGAAGTTGCAGAATCATTGCTGTCTTTTCTAAATTCTTTATTGGTTCTAATTAAAAATTCTTCTGCATCTATTTCAGATTTTAAAAATTTCCATAATTTTTTCTGTAAAGACGATCTTAATGCAGATGCCATAACACTATTGCTTTGTTGTGATGCTCGAATAGGATATATTACGGGCATTGCACCGATTCCTAAAGTACGATCCATCAACTCTATTCTTAATGTTTCATCAATGTAAGGATCGTTAGCTACTGTCATAGGAGGAAAAATAATTCCTCTTTCGTCACAATTAGTATTTTGACTTAGCGTGTCGAAAATTCCGATGCCCGCGTTCTGTAAATCCAGTACTAAAAACGAACTTTCACTGTCAAAGAAAATTTCTTTAATTCTTTTTGTTTGCAATAACGTATTGATGCCCTTAAAACTTTCTTGGTATATTAAGTGTCTCTCGTATCCTTTTCCCTTCAACGGAATAAGCCTTATGACTGAAACAATAGTAAGATCATTCGCTTTTCCAGCCCTTGTAGCAACATCTACGCTAACTATTTTAATTTCACCCTCTACTGATTTAAGTTGATAAGGATTATGCCTTGGATCAAATGTAGATTCTCTTTGAGGATAAAAAGCTAAACTTAATGTTCTAGAAAACATTGACGGTTTGAAAAATGCTTTACTACTACTTCCAGCGGGAATATTTAAGTATTCCATCTGAATAGAAACAGCATCCATATCTGCCATTTCATTTTTCAGCATTTCTTTAGTCTTAATATTATGATAAAGACTTATTAAATAATCAAACGCTAAAAAGTTTGCAGTTTCATCACCTGAAACCATCCTCCGAATACACGTTTTTACATACTGATACCAATATTCTGCAATATACCAAGAAGATGTAATATAAGAAATAATTCCTTCTTCAATAAGGTCTTTATCTTTAGAATATTCTGGTTTTAAACGATAAGGAGGAGTACGAACTTCCAAAAATGGTTTAATTACCGATTCCAAAATATCTTTTGCTACCAAGCGAGATTCCTCTACAATAATGTAGTTTGCCCTGTTCCCTCTCGAACTATCCGAACTTGGTACAACCTTAATTGTACTTCCACAATGCATAATGACTTCATAAGTATTTGCATTGGCAGTATATGAACGTACTTCTCTAGCCACATTAGGATGAGTTTCAATTAATCCTTTTATTTTTTCACTAATTAAAATGCCACCTTGCTTTAATGTTTTAGCACATACAATTATTTTAATACCTGGATACAAAACACCTAATGTTAAAGCCCAAACAGCAATCAACCAAGTTTTAGCACTTGCACGACTTGCAACAATATAAGCGAGATTGCTTCGTTGTAAAACCCAAATCATAAGAATTTGATAGGGGTGAAGATGAATACCAAAGTACGTATTAATTAAGCGCGCTGGATTGCGACGAAAGAAAGTAATCCATCTGATTAATCTTGATTTTTCTTCTTCGTCAATTACTCCATGAAGAACCATATCTTTTGGTTTTTGAAAATCATTATTACTTTGAGCATGTTTTTTAAAATCAGATTTAAGATGTGCTGATTTTGGCATAATATTAACTTTCATCCATTGACGTTATATCAAAATCTTCTTCGTCACCATCGGAATCATCATCTACATTAAAATCCCGCGAAAGCGTAATAAAATTTTTCAATGGCCTAGAAACATATTTTTCAAAATACCATTCAATATTATCAAAATCTTTAAATAATTTTTTATCTTTATAATATTCCGCGGGTTCATTTTCTTCAATAGTTTTAATAAACGACGAAAAAGTATCTTGACTTTTACCCGCTCCTGCAATTGAAGTTTTAGCGGGATCAACGCTTGCCGTTTTCATTAACTCTTGAAGCATTTTTACTCCGTTCGACACAGATTTTCCTTCTTGACGCATCTTACGAATATCCAAAGTGCAAAAACAAATTTCTCTCAATAATGACTCTTCTGCCGCTGTATCACATTTATGTGTTTTTTTAAATCGGGAAAGTTCTCTTTCCAGAAAACTATAATCTTCTGATTCCATTCCTTCCCCCCAAAAACTAACCAATTTTTCAACAACATCATCACCATATTCTGTAGGATCAAGAGGAGGAGCATCGTATTTTGTATTTTCTCGAAATGACAAATTGTCTAAAGATGAAAAACCAATTCCAATACCTGTATTATTAAGATTTTTTCGATATACACCAAATACATTTTTTGCTATACCACCCTTTGCCTCTATTCCATCAACATATTGTCTTGTAACTTCTACTGCCGTTGGTTCATAAAGAACATTTAAATCCTTACAAGTTCTATATATTGCTTTTTCAAAAGACTTTTCAGAAGAAAGATAAGTATGGTAAAGATCATTGACGCAAAATCGGCAAACACTCATTCTTCCAGTTCCCATAGCGTCAATTGGGTCTGTAGCAATATAAAAATCTTTCAGAGGATGACGACTTAAACACTTTCCGCGGCATACCCAACTTTTTAATTCTCTTACGTTTTTGTCATTGTCAAAAAACCTGGAAACTCCCATTTTAATTGACTTTTTTTTTAAATCTTTTTTATTGCTGTCACCATCATTATCATTATCATCTAAATTCATACCCATATCCTAATACTCCTAACAATAAATAAATATTGTTTATACGAAAATATTCAAAGCATCTAAAATTCCTAATTCTCCATCAATAATAAAAACCTGTGTCCTTTGATCATTTTGAACATAACCCTTACTGGCACTCCATCTTGAAAAACCGGAAATAGTAGGCCAGCGAATAATTTCTAAAGAACCCTGATTGTCATATTGCATAGCTCGATGTAAATGTGCCAAAAACCAATAATATTTATTACAAAAACTCCAATTTTCCTTTGATTCTGTTGTCATTAAAGAAAGAGCGTTTTTAATGACAATATCATGAGAAAATCCAAGTAATACTTTATCAAACCGATAATACTTTCTAGGTAGTTGACTTATATCTACGGTTACATCTTTATTATCTTTAAAATAATATTGAATAGCCTTCATTACACCATACATTGATTGATGATCATGATTTGAAACTACATTAACAATTTTTACTTTAGATATTTCTAACAAACTCAAGGTTCCAGAAATAATTAGTTCGATTGCTTTATCAAACATTTCAAACCAAAATGAATCATTGTCTTGTGCTGTTCCAGCCGTAGTTGTGCCGGATAAATTGTCGAAATTTAAAAAGTCGTTTCCGACAACAAAAACTATTTCTTGAAATCTTTGATTAGCAACTCGCTCTTTTATTTGAGCAATTGCATTATTGAATGAAAGTTCAGCAATTTCAATGTTGTATTCATTACCTGTAGAAGCTTGAGTTGCCAATAATCCAAGATGCAAATCTGCAATTGGAACAACTAAAACCTTATTGTTTGGGAAATAAAAGTTTGGTTTTATCTTAATTGGAGATAAATTTTTTATTTTTAAACTTTCAAAGAGCCTATCTACTAATTCAGTAGACCATTCGAGTTGTTTTTTGGGAGCAACAGTAATCTTAGATTGATAAAGAATTGTCCGATCTACTCCACCTTTCTGTAAACCATGCCACAAATTGTTGCGCGCGTAGACAAGATTCCACTTATTCGAATCAAATCCATGCGCATTCAATAAAAATTCAGGAGTTTTTTCTTGTGCATTACAAATTTCTATAAGTTTATCCGATGTAATACTACCATCTTTATGATATTCTATAGATTCTCCATATTGATTGTAGGCATATGCACCTTCTTCTTCTAGTTCTTCTTTTCGATCTTCATCGTAAATTTCTTGAATTTTTCTCTTAATTTTTTCTCTACGAAAAGCAGAACGAATTGCATCTTTTGAAGAATATCCAAATTTCTTAGATAGTATGTCCCAAGATTCGTCTTTATTCTTATTTAGACAATATTCAAAAATTCGCTGTTTCAATTTCACCTCTTATCTAATTATTTTTTATAAATAAGCACAGAGAATCCCGCTCATTCTCTGGCACTCTCACAAGCTAATCGCGGGGCTTGCTATTTGCACGTATACGCGCAAATAAAATGAGATTTTTATTAATTAAATTTAATGTTAGTATTAATATTAAATAAATTTTTAGTTTCGATAATGCTCCTTATCGCTACTACCAATTAACCTTGAAGCTGTACTGCATAAGGTTGGCCTCGGCCATAGACCCCTTGTACGTCACCACGCGATAAGTGTCCGTAGCTCCGTCATAAGTCAAATCGCCATAACCGCCATCCTCAGCCGCGTCATCCAGGTAAATGGGTTTCGTCCAGGTTGCCCCTGCGTTCGCTGAAAGCCAAATCGCATTTCGCCGGGGGTGGCTGGTGCCCGGACTAGTCAGCACAAAACCGCACATAATCAGGTGAGTGTCCGTCCACCAGTTCGCCTCACCCTTGAGATGAGCATCGGTAAACATCCGATTGCGGCCAATCACGTTGATCGACGACTCTACTCTGTATAGTGGCCCCCACGTCGCTCCAAGATCATCTGACTGCTGCCGTCTGCTGATTGCATTGGAAACGTCTCGGTGATAGACAATAATTTTGTTGTCGCCGATATACTCAGCAGCCGCTTCGTGCGTTCCGTCGGTATAGACCGACATATCACTCACCCAGGCCCAGGTCGCGCCGTTATCCTCGGACTTGTAAAGGCACATTTTGACGGTGCTGTAGATCGTCCCGTACACTCTACCGACCATGTAAATCGTGTCGCCTAAGATAAAGTGCTGCTCGGTCATCCCCGAATAATCGTCTTCTACCAGCGATTGCCCGGTGAAGTGGATCTGCTCCCAGGCTCCCCAGGTTATGCCGCCATCTGTAGACTTGATGCGCCAGGTCCCGTGCATGGAAATCGGAGCAGTGTAGTTCGCCTTCCAGGTGTGCAGGTAAACATCACCGTTCGGAGCCTGGAAAATATAGGTGTCACCCGGTCCCTCCGGGTCTTCCGCTCCCGCATCCGGGTAGGCCGGGAAGCCAGCAACGGGATTACCGTTCAGGTCCGTGTCTTCCGCTGTCCAGGTTGCGCCGCCGTCATCGCTAAAACGGATATGCACCACGTCGTCCAGGTTCTCGGGGTGTGATGTAGACTCTTCGTAAACCAGAATAGTATTGCCGTCTGACAATGTTTCCATCGTCGCACGCCCAAACCAGCGCGTCGATTCTGATGCGATAACACTGGACGTTAGTTCTGAAAGCGTAGGCCCGCCAGCGACTAAGGGTTTATGTCCGGGCCTCCTATCAGGCGGTCCGCATAGATGTTTGCCATGTCCGTATCTGACCAAATAGAGCCAAACCGGAAAGTGTTGTATGCCAGCCAGCCTTTCCACACACTTGAATTTTCGGACGCCAGCCCAATCCTCATTATGCTGGGCGTCCCCGCCCATACTCCAAACCCTGTTTTGGTGGTCCCTATCTGAGCGCCGTTGAGGTACACCTTACCTTCATCGCCGTTCGCAGAGTCTTTCCAGGTAACGCCCCACATAATCCAATCAGTTGTGGTTTGTGCGCTTCTTTGCAATCTAGAAACCCCCCCAATGACAATATTTGCTTGCAACCCCAGAGTGCCGTGTTTGGACAGCTCTATAAAGTTGCTGCCATCAACTCTATAAATCGCTAATGTTTTGTCAATGCCGTCGCTCCAATCTTCAGCGGCGGATGCTCTTACAAACACAAATAATCCACCAATCGCGCCATTCCAAATAAGGGCAAGTGAGCCGAGATTGCTATTTGCGGTTGATCCGTCCAGATACGGCGCAAGCCCCCCTGTCGCCGGTCCGGCCCCGTTTTGCAAAGTCCAGCTTGCCAGAGTGCCATCGTGCGCCGCGCTTACAAACGCTAGGATGTCTGTGCCAGAAGCAATATTTGTCAGCGGGTAAACCTCTGACGCTCCGTACGTGTCGCGCAGGATTTCGGCGTAGGTTGGCGGGGTGGCTCCGGTCGCCCGGCCCCAGCTTCCGGCCATCAACGCTCTACGCAGTCTCAACATAGCGCACGCTCCCAGGTTCGATAATACAAATTATCGCAACTATATATATACATTATTTCACCAACATTATTTAACTTGTTTAAAATGTTGTAAATGTGCCACACTAGAGCCTCCAATTATCGCCAAAGATGTGTAATTACTTAAAACAGGCACAATATCCATCATATTTTGAGCAACAAAACCAGAACTAGAACCAGATGCGCTACCGTTCGTAGGATTAATTTCATAATATACATCTCCTACCCTAGCGGCAATTTTGGTCGCAACTGTACCTGTAGGCAAAGACACATTTACGCTAGTTCCATTTAAAACAATCATGGAACCACCAGTAAAATTATATGCTTTTTCAATTGTTGTTTGAGCAATTTTTTCTACTGTTTTATCGGCTGTAACTCGATAATATTCATTTGTGTCAAGATCAATACCTACTGCCCCAATATAACCAACAGGAGTTGTAGTATCATTAATCACTGAACCGCTTGTTAAATCACTTGTTCGAAATAAATAAGTTGGGGGATTTCCCGGTACAAAAGTAACTGCCATATAAAATTCTCCTTTCATCATCCTCATCATAGGAGGAAATAAAAAATAATAAAAATTAATAAAATAAATAAAAATATCGGTTTATTCACCGATATTTTTTTCTGATTCAAATTTTTCTTTAAATTTTCTAAACTCTTCTTCGTTTTTAATTGCTTTCTCTTTTAAAGACGGTAAATAATATTCTCTACTTTCTTCCATATCTCGATGTTTTTTAACCAAATATCTAAAATATCGGCTAAACCTGAAGTGCATCTTATCCAATGGTATTAATAGATCATATTTATATCCTATACCATCATAATGCAATCCCCCTTTTTGAGGTTCCATATAGCAAGAAAGAAATCCCACTATGACTAATCTTTTTCCAGAAATTATAATTCTAGCAAAAACTTTTATAAAAGCTTTCAAAAAAGTAAGACAATCTTTTTGAGTAAATTCTGTTTCATCTGATAGTAATTTTATAAATGCATCAGTATTAACATCATTTTCAGTTCTATAACTACCGTTAGTATATTTGGGTTTTGATTTAGGTTTAGGTTCTTCCATATCTTTTGCCTTTTTTATGAAAAATACATTATATGTCCATATTTAAAAAATGTTTTAGATGCGCGGAAAAAACTATACGCATTACTCACATAAATATTTTTTTCTATTTAAATTTAAACGATAACGTTTTTTATCTCTTGTTTTTCTATGAGTATTTTTTTCTAATTTTTGGCATTCTATACACATGTTTTGACTTCTATAAACTTTAGAAAATTCTTTACCGCAAATCTTACAATATGGAGGATAAAAAGAAATAATATTAGATATATCTTTAACTATTATTTTTGGTTCAGAATCATCATCGGCAGTAGTAAATGTTAGAACAAAAGAATCTGTTAGTTTTATATTATTGATAAATCCTTTTTTATAAAGAATATAAAAAATATCTTCGTTTCTTTTCTTAACGGTGTGGGCGAGACGATGAATTGTATTAGCATTTTCTCCAATATAATATTCTTTAGATTTACTTTTTGAATCCATAAGTCTAAAATATTTACCTAATACCAACATTGTAAATAATATTTTTTCATACCGATAATTATTTAAACTCCGAATACTTTCTAGTTCACGTTCAGTAATCGGAACATCTTTAGGAACTCGTAAAGGATATTCTCTTGATCTAGCAATAGCTTTTTCTATTTTTAGGGAAGAAAGAATAGAAGAAAATTCGCCTGCATGTTTTTCACAAAATTTACATAATTCTTTTCTTATTTCACTTTTCTTTTTACCAAAATAACGATAATATTTTGCTAAAATAATTAAATCTGACATAGACATAAATCTAGAAAAACCATTTTTTATTAATTTTTCAGCATATTCTAGCTCATTCAATATTCTCATAAAAATAATAATCATCCTCATTGTCTAAATTATAATTATAATCAGAATCATTTTTCATTACTTCTATTTCAGTCATTGAATAACTACTATATAAATAGTTTATGTTACCGTTATCATCTAATACAGGAATAAAGCATTTTTCTTGTTTATTTTTTGCAATATTTTCAATTATTTCATTGCTAAATATTTGCCATAAAAAACTCTTATTGTCGCCAGGAAAAGCTACATAGCAAATATCTACTACTAAATTTACTAATTCGGCCCCATTTGATGATATTTCATATGCTTTTTGACGAATGAATTTATTGAATTGATCAATTGTTTTAAAATAGGCGGCAACATCTGTTTGAGAAGTGTTCCCTCCAGCATAAGCATTAGAAAATTTTCTTTTTTCCTTTTTATAAATACGATAGAGAGCATCTAATTTTTTGTATTTTTCTTCATCGAATGAAATACTTGAGTCTTTTAATATTTGAATGTTTTCGTCTGTTATGGGAATAATAGTGGATATTTTTAATTGTTTAAATTGTTCTTCCATATACCAAGCAATTTTATTCATTAAACAATTAGTTTCCAAGAGAGGATTATATCTTTGATGTTCGAAAATAAACTTACATTCTTCTACATCTGTAGTAATTCCGGCATTTTCTAAAACTTCATTTATTTCTTTATTAAAACGCATATGAGAATCTTTAGAATATGCTTTTTTAAATTTTATATAATTTCGATTATAGTGACTATATACCCATCTCATGAAATAAGGACGTTTATTAATTACAATGCGATTTAAAAATTTTAAATTTTCTTTTTCTTCATCTTCCATTTCTTCTGATATTTTTTTCCAGCGAGTCCAATGTATCGGAAATGGTTTAATAATCAGTCCTTTTGTTGCATCTATCGTAGAGCCTTGTTCTTTTCGAAAACATTTAAGTCGATTGATTAATTCTGTATATTCAGGAGAATCTTTTTCAAAGTCAGGTAACATAGCAAATGCAGTAGTTGCAACATTAGTTACAAATCCTACCCTATTATTAAATCCGTTTAAATCAGCTTTATATAATTCTTCTTCAATAATTTCTTGTTTTGGAGATTTCTTACTATCATAATAAATGGGCAATCCACCAGGAAGATTGGTTATAATTTCGGAATTATTGGTGATACATACTATATCACCATCAAAATCTGAACCAGATTGATATAGACAATCATTTCCAAAAACATTATAAACAATGCAATTATTTAAATATTTATACCATTCTTTTATTTTAGAATTTTCTTTTAAGTTGATAGGATTAATTTCGCTTTTCCAGGTTAAAGGAGCGCGCATAGCAACTAATTTATTTTCTTTTTGATCTAGCCAATAGCGATTATAATGTTCATCTCTATTTAGTAATCCTTTTAGTGGAAGATTAAATAAATTTTCCATAAAAGCATAAGGATCACTTACTGCCATTGTATAAAAACCATGAATTAAAAGATTACCAATATAAGATTCTTTTATTTTTTTATTTAAACTATGAATAAGATAATTTTTTATATAAGGATCGTGAATTAATTCGTTATTGAGAATTAATGCTTTTGTAACAACATCTTGAATTTTATTAAATACATTATCTAAATTATCTAAATCATTTGTATTTACATTAACATTTGCATTATTATATTTCTGATTAGAAAGTTTTCCTAATAAGTATAATAATGTATATTCAATTTTGTTTTTTATAATATTACTAAAAAAGTCTAAAGTTGGTTGACATAATTTCTTAATCGTATCGTTATCTAAATCTAAAACTTGAACAAATTGATAATTCAAAAATGTATAAGGCGTTTCAGTTTTTGGAGTAACCCGGCTAACTCCCCAAGTTAAATTATTTTTTTTGCAATTAGCAACATAATGATCCAGTGAAAAAAATGCTTCCCATAATTTAAATTGACTTTCAGTTAGAATAATGTCTGCATTTCGAAGGTTATACTTATTTCCCCAAATATCAGTAACAAAATGTTGTTCTGCTATTTCTTCAGCAAAACGATGGAAATCAAAAACACAAACCATCCCTTTAATAAAATTGGCTCGAATAATAAATGCAGATGGAATATAATTTAAACCTAAATCATCAGCCCATTGTTTTGCAAATTTAGGAGATATTAATCCTTGCCCATCCCATAAATTAAATTCTATTTCTTTTTCGCAAGGAATGACAATATCATCGCCATCTTCTATTTCTTCAATATAATCTACCATTTCTGTTCTTTTTATTTTTAAGTCGGGTACAACACAGAAATAAGGAGTAGATACCTGTAATGTAGCACTAGCATTTAAACCAAAATAAGCATTAAATTTAGCAGGAGAAATTAGAATTGAATTTCGATCATTATTTAATATTTCTTTTAATGGTTTTTCATATTCTTCTGAAATCCATAATGAATTATTGCGCCTTGCCTGTCCTGCTCCACACAATAAACGTACAAATCTTATTCCATTAATATAAAATCCATTTTGACCAAGATATTCATAATGTCTTAAATCACTTACAGAAACAGAAATAATTTCAGGAACAAATAAAAGAGAATCAATTTGATTTTCTATTTGTAACAATGTCTCTGAATTTTCAGAAGAATGTTTTTTCCGTTTTATTTTTCTTTTTTCTAAGAGTAGATCATCAATTTTTTCTTGAGAAAAAGAAATATTTTTAAGTTGTCTTAGAGAACGAAATACTTGTGAATCTCCAATAGAAACAATTTCTCCTGATTTACGGGCATCGTCAATAGTCAGAGTAAGATTATATTTTGAATTTTTTAGTCGTGATGTAGATATTTTAAAAATATAAAATTGCTGTAGCTTTTTCAAATATGGTTTCGCTCCGAATATTATAAATTATAAATATGAAAAAATAATTTATTTTTTCTTATCGTTGATTGGATTTAGTATATATTAACTTTCCAGTTTCGGAATCTCTTATAATGTCAATTCTTAGAATTTCATTGTTACAGCCAGGACAATAGCATTTTGTCCAACCCGTATCACCAACAATTAATTCCTCGCCACAAGTACAATTGAATTTCATAACTCGATCTAATTCAATTAACCCGTTGGTTACAATACACATTGGACAAGCTTCACCTCCTTCCCATTGAAAATGGTTCCCGTTCTTATTATCGTTAGTTTTTTCATCTTCTAAAAAGTGATATACATTCATAATCTTGATTTCATGTTTAAGATCGAGTCTCAATATTTCCCAACTATTTTCACCTAAACTATCATCGCAATAAAAAATTACATCTTCATAAACTTCAGAGAAACTTCTTCCTAACAAGTGAAAAATATAAACGGATTCGGTTATAGCATCGTAAACTTCGATTTCATATAATAGCGGCAATGGTAAAAAAGATTCATTGTCGTCTGGTGAGGAAGAAGAAGAAAATGGTGGAGATATTTCGTCGTCATTATCATTATTATCATTATTGTTATTATTGTTGTTGTCAGCCATATTTTTTAATTTATTGTAATTATAAAGTAAAACGAAATAGCAGTAAAAATACAATTATTAATTACAATATTAAATCTCCTTTAATGGTATAATTGCAATTATATAGATATACGATAAATACGATAAATATAAATATCCATGCTTAACAAATACATAGATAAAATAACTTTATCATATTACATAATCCTTGTCAAGACTTATAAGAACGTAAAAATGTAAATATATAGAAATTTGCAATAAATTTTATAATAATAAAAGAGAGAAAAATAATAAGATATAAAGAAATGTATGTGGTAAAATATAAGATGGTGTGCATATGTGCATAGCTTCTATACCTGTGCATGACGGATTCTTTTTTCTTATAATTCGTAAGGAGAAAATAATTTTATAATGGAAAATGCAAATAGCAAAAACAAAAATAAGAATAAAAGTAGCAATGGCAGTAACAATAGCAATAATATATTTGGAATTGGCGATGATTCTTTATTTTCCGGTTACTATGTAATAGCATCTGATGTTTTACTTCAAAAAACTACTCCTGTAATTGCCCTGGTATATGGAAAGATTTGGTTACTTTCTAGATCATCGGGGTATTGTTATATGGCTGTAGGAAAGATTGCTAAACAATTAGGTTTTTCTAAAAATGCAGTTAGAGATGCAATTGATATACTGTCAGGAAAAGAAATAGTTGGATCAGGAAAAAGTAAGCGTAAAAATATTTACTTTGATCCCAATACGTCTTTAATATTAGATGTTACTCCCAAATCACATATTTCCAAAAAACAAGTTCGATACTATGCTCCACTACAAGAAAGATTTGAAGCATATATTGCAAAATATAATTCTATAGAAAATGGCGAATTTGATCTTTCTTTTGAAGAAGAAGCAGAAATTGAATTGTTGTTAGAAATGGTGAAAAAGATAAAGACCGAAACGAAAACACAAGAATAATAAAATTATGAATTATAATAATTATAATCACGAAGATAAACTAAATAATTATAGTCTAATAGTAATGTCGGCAAAAGTGCGAGAATATTTCTGGCAACTAAAAATGGTAAAAGTCTATATTTTTTTGCCATTTCAAGAGTCAGGAGATTATCGAAATCGATCAGGAGATTATCATTAATGGTCAGGAGATTATCAATATCGATCAGGAGATTATCGAAATGAGTCAGGAGATTATCGAAATGAGTCAGCGCCTGGACACAAAGATACTATATAAGAAACTATAAAGAGAAGACTTAAGAAAAAAGAAAGAGATTAAAGAATTATATTAGGAAAATATAATTTTCTTTTTGTCTCCTTTTTGGTGGGAGTTTGGAAGTTTTTTTGTTTTTAAAAATTGTGTGGTTTATTATTGGTTTAGTGTAGGTTTGGCATGAATGTTTATAGTTGTCGGTTCATTCTGGTAACTTGACTGACAGATTCATTTTTCGGATATTCTTAATTTCGAATATTTCTTAATTTAAATATTTTCTTTCTAAATACTGGATACTGGATACTAGATACTGAATACTCCTCCTTGCTGGCAGGGACGGAGTATTTTTGTTTTTTATAGTGGGTGTTTATGTTTAATGGGGATTAGATTTGTAGGCATTAGGTATTAGGTAGAAATAAAAGATAAAAGATCGGTAAAGAAATGCAGAATGTAAAATACAAAATGCAGAATGCGGGAGTATGAAAAGTAGAAAAAATAAATAAGTTTATTTGAATATTTTTAGGGTTTTAGGGTTTTAGAGCGGAAATGTGTGTGGAAATGCGTGTGGAAAATGGGGTCTATTGGGATGTGTCAATGCTTATTGGGGGTCTATTTAATATTATAGCAAATTATTTTAGGGTAAAAATAATTGGTGTTGGGTGGTGTGATGATTGGGGAGTAGGGGTTTAAGGTGGTTCGAGGTGGGTGTGTGAGTTGAATAGCTGTGGGCATTTTTTCTGTTTTTTATCATAATAATCATGTAAAATGGGGGTATATGCGAATGATTCTCAATAAGAATCACTGAGAATTTGCCATAATGTATATATTATAGCAAATTAGTAGGGTTTTCAGGGTATAAGTCAGATATTTTTATTATCTCTTTAAGATTGTTCTTTTAAAAAACAATCTTTTTTATTTTGTCTGATAATAAGACAATCAAATCAGCACAATATGTATAGAAAAGACTTATATCAGATAATGAACGAACGTTCATTCATTTATCTGTTTACTACCATATACATATATACATATATATACATATATACATATACATATATACAAATATATATACAATACCTATACAATATCTATATACATACATGCCTATATGCATACATACATATATACACCTACCATACCCACCTATTCCTACCCAATATATCCACTTTCCCTGCTCGTCTCGCCATCCTATCATCGAACCCACTTATACTTAGATCATCCGTTCTATCTATTCCTCCAATTATGCTGCTTGTGAAACCTATCACTATATTGTGAAATGCTTGTGAAACCCCACACTAAAAGGTACAATAGCCCTATTCTAGAGATACTCGTTTATTTCTGTCATCTTATCCACTTCATTTCACTTTGCTTATATCATCATACTATACCTTATATAATGAAGGATACTCTTTCTCACTTCTTACATTTCTCCTCATTTCGTGCTATCCATGCATTATCCATGCATTATCCATTATTGTTTGATCTGGTATCCTGGTATTGTCTATTGTTCCATAGTTGGCAGCATCTTAGTATCTTAGTATCTCAGTATCTCAGTATCTCATTCTATTATAATGAAGTAGTATCACTCTCACTATTCCCTATTCTATTTACATAATATCCCACATACCCTATCCATCCCACTAATAAATTTGTGTCATTTATTATTATTCCCTGTTATTCCCGAATTATCAAGATACAAGACCATTTCTATCCGAACGGCATATATAGACAAATCGAAACCTATACCCCTACATATAGGGGTTGAATGCAAAAAGAATCCGAAAAATTTTGTTCTGACAAATCAGTAATGTTAAAGACTATTATTGTATTTTTAAAACCCTATTCAATAATCCTTGAATTTTGATTGTACCTACTTTCACAATAGCCATATATAGGGGTTAAATCCTTCCATACCCCCATATATAGGGATTAAACATATCCCACATATCCTAGAAAAAACGATAAAAATTTGAAAATTTTAAGTTGACATACTTTTTTTTGACGGTAAAATTTGCTTGTAAGTAACAAGCAAATTTTATATAAATTTATCCGTTTTTCCCTTCTGGATTGGAAATCCAGAAACCGCAAATTTTCAAACTGAATAGGTAGGGTAGGGATATCATCCGATAAGGGAAGTGTATACCAGAGGGGCAAATCTAGGAAATTACTAGATAGACTGGTTACACGCTAAATTGATAATTCTAATCGGGTATGCTTAGATGAAATTCGAGGATATCAGACAAAATTGAGTTAAACCCTCTTGCGTCTCGAATATGCCCCAAACTATATCAAGAAAACGATTATCAAATCACTTTACAGGGATATCCAGAAAAACCCTACAAATTGAACTTTACAAATTTACAAGCTTCAAACCAGAAAATAAGCGAAAATTTGTTTATTTTCTGGTTTAAGGTTTGTAACCTTAGAATAATCAAACCTATTTCAATTGTCAGAACCAACAAAAAAGAAGGAGTCTAAAATGAAAATTTCTACATCTCGTAAAATCGTTTATAAACATATGGCAGTATTCGCATTATCACAATTGACAATGGAACAAACCCCAAAAGATGAGGATACTCTAATCAATATTGTAGTACGTGCAATGGATGATTATTGCCATACTAATACTTGTAACGCATATGATTTTGTTATGCCCTACCTGTCAAACCTTATTAATCCATCTTTCCCCGCTTGTTTTTATGATCTTTGCAAAGCGTGGGATAAATACATGAACGAAAACGAGAATTAAATTTTATTTTCAAACCCCACCAACCAACACAAACAAAAAAAGGAGTCTACCATGTTTGCAATTGATCCGCGCGTTCTCGCTTTTCTCGCTTTGGTTATCCTGGTTATCTTGATTGTTTGGTTTTTTGTTTGGCCCGCTGTTCAAATTATGCTTAATACCGCTGTCACTTTTGGAAACTTCTAATTTTCCCTAAATTTTCTCAATTTTTCTAATCAGACCATAGTACATAAGACACAGGAAAACAAACCATATAAGCTTATAGCCTCTTATAAAGAGCTTGAATAAAAAAATATTCAAGCTCTTGAAAGAGCTTATAAACTCTAATCCAACCCAACCAACAAAAAAAGAAGGAGTCTAAAATGTGCGCATCTCGAAAGTCTACATCAAACCCTATTCAATCCATTACATACCCTATCAGTCTTTCTCAATATGTATCCTACTGGACTCAATGGGATATTGTAAGAGAAGTCGTTTCTAATGCGCTTGATACACAAACCAAAGTATCTATCACTCGTGAAAATGACAATCTGGTTATCTCAGATAATGGAAATGGATTTTCCGTTGACGCGTTGATTATGGGCATTTCCACAAAACCGGATGAAACCGCAATCGGTCAATTTGGTGAGGGTTTAAAAATCGGTTTGTTGGTTTGTTCCCGTCTCAATATTGACGTTGAAATTTATACGTCAAATTTGAAATTTTGGAACGAAACAACGAAAATTGGGAATACGGACGTTTTGAAAATTTGTTACCAGGAAACCGGAAAATCTATCACTGGTACGCGCGTAGTACTTAAATCCTGGTATCCTGAAAATGAGGACTATAAAGACAGATTCTTATTTACAAACCCCCAAAATATCCTAATTTCTACCGATAACGGAAATATCTTAGTGAATCCTCAATCTGATATTTACGTAAAAGGGGTTTCACTTGCATCGAATCCAGGCTTCAAATTTGCCTACAATATCACCTCAAATTCAGTAAAAATGAATAGAGACAGAAAATCAGTAAACATGGGGGATTTGTTCACTGGAATAGGCGAAATTTGGAATAAAATCGAAGATTCTAAGTTGTGGGTAAAATTTTGGGAAAGTGTTAAATCCGGAAAACATGAAAATTCGGTTTATCTGTCACGCCACAATATGACAAATGATATATATGCGACTTGTCAACATACCTTTTATAAGGTGTTTGGAGTAAAACCCGCTTTGGTTGAAGATGACTCCGAGTACAGCGAGATTAAACATAGGGGTTATGCCCCTATCTTTGATACCATCTTTGGAGGACAATTAAGATGGTTTATTCGCGACTTTGTACCCTATGCCTCTTCAATCATTGAAGAGTTAAACAAGCAAGAAATAATTTGGGTATCCTCTCATAAGATGGATAATACCCAAAAAGATACAATGTCCACCCTCCGCAAGGTTTGCAAGCGTTATGGATTTGACAGTAAAATGGTACGCGGTGCAAACCTCTCTAATCATCATGCGCGCGGGTTATACAATCCTCGTGACGGTTTCATTTACATTGATGTATCTTGTCTCTATGATTTGGTTGAGTCAATCGGAATATTGTTACACGAAATATCCCATGCGGTAACCAATGGTAATGATCTTACTGACACACACGTACAGGGTATTCAATCGATTAGTGGAAAGATCATTGCATCTTACAGTAAACACGATTTTTAGACAATCGTAAATTTTCCTCTTTCATGCGCTACAGGATATCTAACAGATAATTCATTTTATAAGATATCCTGTAGCGAAAAAAGAGAAAAATTTGTAAAATTTTTTCAGAAAATAGTCAATTAACAGACAGAATAAAACAAATCAAAAGGAGTCTAGCATGAAAACCTTGCCTCTATGTCCGGTTTGCAAATCCCCTCTTGTCAAACGCAATGGCAAATTTGGGGATTTTTGGGGGTGTTCTATGTTTTCAAAAACCCATTGTAAGGGAAGTCTTTCACCTTACAAGTATAATGCTTTGCTTGAAACCTTAAACCCTACTAATAACGGTAACAACAAAGATAATCAGGAAAACCCTATCAACAAACCCGAAAAAACGATAATTTTTTCAAAATATCAAGAGGAAATCATTAGGGTTTTTACTGAAACAACAAAAAATATGATTATCCGCGCGTGTGCTGGAAGTGGTAAATCTTTTATGCTGGTGCAATTGGCAAAACGAATCCCTTCCACAAAGAAAACAATCTTCATTGCTTTTGGAAAAGACCTGGTTAAAGACTTATCCCCTAAAATCCCCGAATATTGTATCTTCAAAACATCACACGCTTTAGGATTGTCTAATTTTTCTCGTTTCATGGGTAGCAAAAAATTTGTTGTTAATGTCAACAAACTATACGATTTGTTGAAAGTTTACATGGCGGAAAATCCGACCATAGCAGAAGAAGTTAAAGCGAACGAAAGTACAATCATCCGCATTGTAGATTTGATCAAAGAATACATGTTAGATTGTAGCATGGAAAGCATATCCTACATATCAGACAAGCATACCCTAGTACTTAATGGCAATACAAGTATTATGGTTAATGCTATTAATTGGCTATATACCACCTCGCTTGCAAGCTTGAATCAAGTAGATTTTACCGATATGTTATACCTATGTGCTACAGGAATTGTACCATGTGAAACATTTGATTATATTCTGGTTGATGAGGTGCAAGATTTTAACGCTTGTCAGATCATTTTAGTAGAAAAATCCCTTAAACCTGGAGGGAGAATTATAGCCGTAGGTGATGAAAATCAATCTATTTTTGCATTTCGCGCCGCGGATAGTCAAGCAATGACAAAAATCGAATCCCATTTCACATGTGTCAATTTACCGCTCAGTATATGTTATAGGTGTCCTCAAACCGTCATAGACTTCATTAATTCCGAATTCCCTGGAATTTCTTTTGAAGGGAAACCAAACAACACAAAAGGTATTTTAGAGTCTATTTCTACTCAACAATTTGAGGATATCGTAAGGGATGGAAATCTTGTACTTTGTCGCAATAATGCCCCTCTTGTCAAGTATGCTTATAAACTACTCTCTAGGGGCATTAAGGTTACAATTAAAGGGCGCGAAATCGGTACAAACCTCATTAACCTAATCGTCAAAATCGAAAAGAAGTACAATACA
>Ga0208958_1000092_pt1 | contig 119318 bp, 127 predicted proteins | sample RifOxyB1_FD_184032 | JGI IMG/M metagenome (GOLD analysis project Ga0208958, IMG submission 184032) | Soil microbial communities from Rifle, Colorado - Rifle Oxygen_injection B1 (SPAdes) | ecosystem: Environmental > Terrestrial > Deep subsurface > Rock core/Sediment | place: Rifle, Colorado...
CGTCTTACGCTCGATCAATGCAGACACCATGGCAACCGCGTCTTCCAGCGCTATGGGCGAACATTTTGTCGTGCTCCACCGTGGCATAATGACCACGGGAAATCTTCGGGATAACCAATAGACCATTCGATATGAAACACTGCACGGCCCGAGCAAAATACTCGCCCGTACCTCTGCCAACGGCACGCCATGTGCCCCTAGGCGCTTTCCGGTTTCTTGCCTGCTTCGTAGATGCTGCGATAACAGTTCTTTTTTAGGGATGATCCCTCCCAAATAGATCATTTGCTTCACGCCCACTTTTTTTGCCACTCGGCCAACCCGGTCGGCAAATGCCCTATCCATTGCCTCAAATTTTTTATCATCCAACGAATGCACCAAATACACCAGCACATCAGCAGGACCTATACCATTTTGCGCCGATAAAAATCGCTCCGCCCCCTCATCGGAACCAAGGTCAACAAATCGCCATACTACGCGCCCGTGCGCAACCCCCACGCCCTCTTCAGGCCTATACGATGCAATGATCGTATGATCCGTTGTGGCAACAAGTTGTTCAATAAGTGCCGACCCCACGCACCCGCGGGCTCCAATGATTGCTATGTTCATGCATTTGCATTTTTTTCCTTTATTGCCGCTCGAGCCGCCGCTTCACCGGCTACATATCCGGCACTCCAGCATAACTGCAGATTAAACCCACCCGTCGGCGCATCAATATCAAGCACATCGCCGGCGAAATAAAGATTTTCCACCAATTTCGAGCCCATCGTTTTTGAATCCACCTCATTGAGATCTACGCCGCCGCTTGATGCGATCGCTTTGTCGAATCCCAAAAGTCCGATCGGCGTCATGCGTAGGTCTTTAAGCATTTTTACAAGCCGCAATCGATCTTCGCGCGTTATTTCATGCACCGCCTTGTTGGGGTTTATCTTTACCAACGCGATGATCGCGGGGATCAGTTTTCTTGGCAACAGGTCATCGAGACCATTTCGAAATGTCTTGTTTTGATATTTTTTAAAATCCTTCTGCACGCGTTCGTCCAGCTGCGCAATCGTCAGCGCCGGTTTAAGATCGAGCGATAAAAACACTTCCGCACCCTTATCCTTTAGCACTTCTCCAACCCGCTTGCTCATATCCAGTATCGTCGGACCGCTCATGCCGAAATGCGTGAACAAAATATTTCCCGTACGCGCAGAATCTTTTTTTCCATTCACCAATAGCGTTACGGCTATGTTGTCCATGCTCAGCCCCTGTGTCTTTTTTACCCATGCATCGGATATTTTTAACGGTACCAGTGCCGGGAATGGATTCAGCACGCGATGTCCCAGTTTCGCGACCCATTTCAATCCTTCCCCGCTTGAACCCGTTTCCGGCCTCGAACGCCCGCCGGTTGTCAACACATACGACGAAGCTTCCACTTCTCCTCCTCGCAATAATAGTTGGGTCAGTTTGTTCTCTCTTGTATTGAATCCTGCAGCCGTTGCATCCGTCATTACGGTAACGTTGCCGCGCTCCATGTATGCCTCCAAAGCGCGTAAAATATCCGCAGCATCATCGGACACCGGAAATACGCGCTTACGATCCTCTACTTTGGTCTTCACCCCCATACGTTCAAAAAAATCGATTGCCTGTTGCGTTCCAAATGCCGCGAGCGGCGAAAAAAAGAATTTGCCGTTCTTGCCGCCAAGTTTTTCTATAAACTTTCGCGCATCCGGCTCGGCATTCGTAAGGTTGCATCGCCCGCCTCCGGTAAGTAGCAGTTTCTTACCCAGGCTTTCATTTTTTTCCACCAATACGACGCGCGCGCCCAGTTCCGCGGCGCGACCCGCCGCCATCATGCCGGCGGGTCCGCCGCCTATAACTGCCACATCATAATACTTTCTTTTTTTCATAATTATAATCCGCTACTTGTGTTGTTATTCCCGTCCGTCCGCCAACCGACGGAATCTATATGATTCTGGATTCCCGCCTACGCGGGAATGACAAAATGCTTCTTGTGCTTAAAAACCCCGCCATGCACGGCGGAGCTTTATGGCTTACTTATATTGCTGCGGATTGATCAAAAAGTCCTTGACCTTTTCTACGACTTCCTTGATCGGATGTTGGCTTTTTACGAAATAGTCCTTCGCTCCGAGCGCGATCGCCTGCTTGATGTCCTCATCGCCGTCCAAATTGGAAAGCACTATGACCGGGAGGTTTTCCAAATCCCGATCGGCTTTAATGTCCTTTAAAACATCTATTCCGTCCCTCTTCGGGAGCATCAGGTCGAGCAGTACGAGGTCGGGGCGCATCTTTTGTATGATTGGAAGTGCAACCTTTCCATCCATTGCCAGTTCCACGACGAATTCTTCGCCTTCAAATTTTTCTTTGAGCACCCTTGCCAGGGCTTCCTCATCTTCGACGATAACAATTTTATGCATGGTTACAGTATATCGTATATATCCCCGTTGGTAAAGCGCACATCCCTTTCTATTATCTATTGATCTCGCCGATGCTTTGCACGCAATATTTTCCTGATTTCTCTATGTTTTCGTTCGCCTTCTTCGCAATATGCTTGATCTCCGAAACCTCGGCTTCGTCTATCTTATCATCGGCATATTTTTCGAGAATCCTTTCAATATCCTTTTTGACCATTGCGAGCATGTTCGTTATATCGCGCTGGCAGATAACGATCTTTCGCGCGCGCTGCTCCCGCTCGAATCGCACAAACAGCCATCCCGCGACAAATGCGCCGATCAAGCCAAGTACTAGGACAATAAAGAACCAGAATTGGGTCAGCTCCAAACCGCCTATCACTAATGCCGGCCGCGGACGAACCTTGATGACATCTGATGTAACGGAGTAGCTCATCGCCCCCCGCGCGTCACGCGCAACGATCTCGATAATGTAGTCACCCTTTTTAAGCGGTCTATCAAATCGCATAACCCAACTGCCGTGCATATCCGACCTGACCTCATTCGACTGCTCGATCTGCCCCTCCTTTGTTTTTAGCACTACCTGCAATATGATATCCGGCAAAGCCGTTCCTATGACGTCGAGCCTCCCCTCGCCCACGAACACATCACCCATGATCGAAGTTATCCTTGGAGCTTCTATTGGCAAGATATCCAGATCCAAGATGCTTTCCACGCTATTGCCCGCGTTATCTTCCGCCCCTATCTTGACCAAATGCTTACCGGGTTTTTGCAGGTCCATTTTATACGGACCCTTTTCGATCGTGCGCACTTCGCCTCCGTCCTGTTGTATATAGTACCGCTTCAACCCGGACAAGCCATCGCTTGCGGCATATTCGATCGTCGGAGTCGGATTATCGGTCGCGACACCTTCCTGAACACGCGCCTGAAATACCGGAGGTGGAGTGAGGTCGATCGCCAACCGGTAGTGCAGTGTCGGGCCCCAGCCGATGCCATTGCGCATGCGCACGTGCAGATAAGAAACTCCTTCACTGAGCGGCGGAAAGATCTTATTGTCGAATAGCCCCTCGGAAACAGTCGGGGAGAATAGCGGATCCCTGTTTATTGCCGTAGTCACGTCGGTGATATCGTCGGCCAATTGCCATGATACGGAGAATCTAGTCGTGAAATTATACCATACTTCAGGATCCCGATACCCTGCCACTTGAATGGTCGGGCGCTCCGGTAAACGCTCTGCGCGCGAGGCCGGACGCGTAATTTGCGTCGGCTTGGACACGATCGTTTCCAACTCCGTCGAGGGGGCGCTTGTTATAGAAAGGCCTTTCATCGAGGTGAGTACATTCGTCCCACTTCCATCGCTTGCCGTTACGGCACCATCGGTAAAGACGATATCGGTAGCTCCGCTTCCCTTCACCTTATAGGTTATCTTTACGATCTGCAGCGAACGGCCCGAAAATCCACTAGTAGAGCCGCCGATAAAATTGACCTGTCCGGAATCATTTGAGAACGTCGGCTCCGTAAGCCAAAAATTAAACACCGAGCCGGTCTTGTCGACGCTTACGATCTCTAAAACATCTTTTGATATCTGTACAGTTCCCTGTGCCGCATTGATACCGACACTCTCGCTGTCCGCCTTCACGTCGACCGTAAATTGATCGCCGATCGCAAACGCGTCTTTATTGGTCGTCAGCTGCAGCGTTGCGGCTGACGCGCTGTGCATCGTTGCGCCAAGAAACAATGCACTCGCGACAAGAATTGAGATTTTATATTTCATGACTCGATGAATGATGAATATTGAAGAACTTTTATTACAGTATATCACAGAACATGTCGGCACACACCATTATCTATTGAGTGCCGATCGGATAAAGATGCTAAAGTCGGATATATCAACCTTGCCATCAATATTCAGATCCACCTGCCGCTTTTCTTCTTCGTTGGTTGAAGCAAATCTCGTCAAGAAAATACTCCAGTCACCAATATCAACCCCGCCGTTATTATTCAAGTCGGCCCGGGTAACCAATGTGCGCGTTACCGTAAACACCTTCAGCGGTGACCAATCACTTTCAATTCCATTTTTATCAATCTGCTTGGTTCGAATAATGTGTCCTCCATAGGAAAGATCCTGCGTATTGATCAAAAGTCTATATGCTCCATCGCTCCCCACTGTCGCTTGCGCGTCAACCGGCTGCCCGTCAACTTCAGCCTTTACCACACTCCCCGGCGCAGCTGAACCCGTGATCCCGACATTGTTACCAATAGTCACCGTGCGCGAAACCAATCCTGCGGTCGGTGCGATATACAAGTTCTTTCCTTCGGTCGCGTGCGTTATCTTATCCATAGTATAGGTCTTTATTTGCGCAACCTTTCCGTCCTTATCGAGGATGGCAAGCCCGAACGATTCCAATCCACGCAATGCCCCGGAGAAGTCTATCGTAAACGTACCATCGGCACGTACTTCGATATCGCGCTCAAGCGGAATATCCTGCCCGCCAACACGCGCGAAAAGCGATACGCGAGCCCCCGGATATGCCCGACCGGTAAAAGTAACGGTCGGCGTTGGGAATCCGGTAAACACACCGCCGCCGGCAAATGATTGCCGCGCGAAGAACATAACATCCTGCGTCGATGTGATCATAAGTGTCGATGTGGACCCGGCCAAACGTTCCAACGAAAGCTGCACTGTTTCCGCTACGGTATCATGAATCGATACCGTAGCAATACCGTCTATTATACTCACTTGAACGCGCTGACCGACAAGTCCCGCGGTCTGCACCGATGACGTGCTAAAGACCAAATAAATATCTTCCTGGATGGTCGTATCCAATCCACCATTGGCATCTTGCGCCTGAATGATCACAACCGTAGCTTCGCTTAATCCCGCATCTGCCGGGTCAAGAATCACATACCGATCCGCTACGACCGGCGCCGGCGTTACAATCAGCGAATCAGATGCATCTATGATCCCCGCCGCTCCGTCGGGAGTCGTCGCATTATCTGCCGCGGTAATATCCCACGTGCCCGCCTCTTCGTCGTAATAATAGAATGTCGTCGATGCAAACCCGTTTGCAAGCGTCACGAATGATATTGATGTCGTTCCCGTTTCCGTTGTCTGAAATCGTGCTTGCGCTCCGGTCGAGTTAGTATAGAGGTATACAAGATTGCTTCCCGAAGTTACTACGTTTCCATATTGATCTTTTCTTGTTACCGTGTACGGTGTACTCGTTCCCGCCACCATGCTGGTCTGATCGGTAAGCGTGAACTGTGTCACTGCACCGGCGGTCCACGTGATCGACGAAGTGTCGGTCACGACCAACCCCGTTCCTTGCGTATCAGACAGCGCCAAATTGACGGTTTCGGCGACCGTGTCGGTTAGCGTGATCGTTCCTTCACCATTTACGATGTCTATCAATACCTGCCCGTTTGTCAATCCGGTACCGCTTACCGATGTTACGCCGGTCACCAGCGTCACATCGTTCTGATAGTTCGTGTCGATATTTCCGAAGTCATCCTGTACTTGCATTGTCACCAACGAAGATGCTCCCGCTGCCAATGTCTGCGGATTCGGTTCCGGCTCAAACATAAACCGTGTTCCGGTTGCAGTCTGTACCGAAATCACATCAGTCGCATCGATGATACCCACCACCCCATCCGGCGCGGTCGCGTTATCCGAAGTGGTGATCGTATGATTACCACTGGCCTCTTCGTAATACCATGCGCTTTGCGATGATTGGCCATTACTAATAACCACACTTGTGATGCCGTTTCCATTTATTGCAGCGTCATAAAACGCGGTTGCAGCCCCGCTTGGATCTGCATACAAATAGGCGGTCACATCTCCCGTTGTAACCAGATTATCAAACATATCTTTGCGCACCACCGTATATTGCACACGGCTCGCCGGATTCATGCTGGTTCGATCGTTGATCGTGAACTTGGCGATTACTGCAGGGTTGATCACGATGTCATCATATCCGATCACTGCGCCGCTTTGTGCGGTCACCTGATACGACCCTGCCGCTTCGTTGTAATACCAAAATTGCGCCGAAGCATTTCCGACATCGATCGCTACCGATGTGATCACCGAACTTGAGGTCGAGTTGCTACTATAGAATACTCCCGGTGTCGTGGTCGGCGAAATCGAAAGGGCCACCGCTATCGAGCCACCAATTATCTGATTATCATATTGATCGGTACGCGTAACCGTGTAGGCAACCAGGTCTCCGGCTGTTGCATTGACCACGTTGTTCAGATTTAATTTTGCGAATACGCCTACCGCAAATACCACATCCTGCGTCGATGTCGCCGCGAGACCCGTACTTTGCGTGTCCGACAGCGACAGCGTTGCGGTTTCCGCAACCGTATCGCTTACTTGAGTCATACCTATGCCGTTTTCAATATCGATCAGTACCGGATTGGCAACCGCGCTTCCCGCTACCAACAGCGTTACATCTTCGGTAAAGCCCGGCACTACCTGTCCGAATTCATCCAGTGCGTGCACGGTCACCGTTATCGCTGCGTCTACCGTTCCATCGGTTGGATCGATGATCTCAAACCGCACCGCCGTCGGTGTCACCAAAATCTCATTCGTTGCATCGTCGATGCCCGTATCGCCGTCCGGCGCGGTCGCATTATCGGAAATCGTTATGGTCGTCGTTGCCGGTGTGTTGCCATAGAACCAGAAGCTGGTCGTCGCATTACCGGGCGTAAATGTGATCGAGGTAACCTCGTTGCCACCCGCATCGGCATCATAAAACTTTACCGTACTGGTCGGGCTTGCATACAAATATGCAGGGGTCGTGCTTGCACTTACGAAGTTTCCGTATTGATCCTTTCGCCCCGCAACAAATTCCTTGCGCGTGTTCTGCTCCATGTTGCCGGTATGCGTCAGCGAAAACTGCGTAACCGCGCCGGGCGCAAACACCACATCCTGCGTCGATGACGCGACATTCAATCCGGTGCTCTGCGAATCAAACAGCGAAAGGAGTATCGTTTCCGCTACGGTATTTGAAATGGCCGTCGTACCGGAGCCATTCACAATATTGATCAGTGTGCTGGTTGCGTTCACTTGCCCACCGGTACTTGATGCGATCAACGTCACATCGGTCTGATAGTCCGTAATAATTCTGCCGAGGTTATCCTGTGCCTGTACTACCACCGTGATCGGCTCGTCTACCGTGCCGTCGGTCGGATCGATGATCACGAAACGGGTCGCCACTGCGTTAACCGTAATGGTGCTGGTTGCGTCGTCGATACCCGTGTTGCCGTCGGGATCCGTTCCGTTGTCCGATGCGGTTATCGTATACACGCCCGGCTCTTCATCGTAATACCAAACTATTGTCGCACTCGCTCCCGATCCGATGATCGCGGAGGTTATCGTATTTCCATTAGTCGCGGCGTCGTAAAACACTGCCGATGATGAAGTCGATGTCGTATAGAAATATACCGTGGTATCCGGGCCGCCGGTCACCGGATTACCGTACTGATCCTTTCGTGTCGCTGTAAATGCTGCGCGGTCGCCCACATTGAGTGTTGCCGTTCCCGCAAGCGCGAATTGCGTTATTGCACCGTGTGCAAATGTTGCCGACGTTGTCGCAGTTACATCCAAGCCTGTTCCCTGCGTATCTGTCAGTGAAAGCGTTACCGTTTCCGCTACCGTGTTTGCTATGGTCGTCGTCCCCTCGCCATTAATGATATTGACCAGCACACTTTCCGGTGTTGCGGAACCGCTTACATTGAGCGTTACATCGTTTTGATAATTGGTTACCACCGTTCCATTTTCTCGCTGTGCCTGTATCGTCACTGTGATCAATTCATCCACGGTACCGCCATACGGAGCACCGCTAAATGCAAATTTCACCGCACCGCGGGAAATGATAAATGAAGATGTAGCCGTTCCTCCTCCCGGGGCCGGGTTGATAACCGCAACCGTTGCAGTTCCAAAGGTGGTCAACAGCGACGCCGGGATACTGGTATTGATCGTGGTCGAAGATTGCGAATCGATCGCCAGCGGTGTTCCATTGAAAGTCACCGTCGCATCATCGGCAAAACTATTTCCACTGATCGTCAGCGAAGTTGTGGCGCTCCCCTCCTCAACAGTATCCGGAGAAAGCAATGCAATAACTGGAACAGGATTATTTACTACCTGCGAAACTGCGGCGGAGGTGCTGGCGTTGAAGTTTATGTCGCCGTTGTATGTGGCAGTGATGGAATGTATTCCGACAGTTAATATGTCGGTTGCAAATGTTGCCACTCCTCCAGCCAAGGTACTGGTCGCTAAGTTTGTAACTCCGTCTCTGAATGTGACAGTTCCACTTGGAGTCCCTGCTCCACTTGTGGTTGTTGCAGTGAGTGTCACTACATCACCGTAGGTAGATGGATTTAGCGAAGAACCAATGGTGATCGTAATATTTGCCTTGTTGACCGTCTGTGATACTGCGACTGAGGTACTGGCATTGAAGATCTCATCTCCGTTGTAAGTTGCAGTAATAGAATGAATGCCGACCGACAACGTGCTTGTCGCGACCGTCGCAACACCGCTTGTCAGTGTGCTGATCGCAAATACAACACCCCCGTCTTTAAAGGTAACTGTGCCGCTTGGCGTTCCTACTCCGCTGGTCGTAGTCGCGGTAAACGTCACCGTGTCGCCGTAGGTTGACGGGTTTAGTGACGATCCCAATGTGATCGTTATGTTCGCCTTGTTCACCGTCTGTGATACTGCGGCTGATGTGCTGGCATTGAAATTGGTGTCGCCGTTGTATGTGGCGGTAATGGAGTGCGTTGCAACGCTTAGTAATGAAGTTTCAAACACCGCCACGCCGGAAGAAAGCGTACTCGTTGCAAGAGGCGTTGCACCGTCGAAGAATGTTACCGCGCCGCTTGGCGTTCCTACGCCACTGGTCGTCGTTGCAGTGAAGGTTACCGAGTCTCCATACGCAGATGGGTTTAACGATGATCCCAGTGCAATCGTTACGTTTGCCTTCGTAACGGCAAAAGCAGTCGATGTCGCAGTCCCACCACCTGGCGTTGGATTGGTTACTACGATCGTCGATGTTCCGACCGTTGCAGTATCTGTTCCGTTCAATGTGATCGAGAGTTGCGTAGATGACGCAACGGTCGGCGTCTTACTCGCGCCATTGAATGTTACCACGGTGTTTGTATTGAACCCCGCTCCGGTTATCGTCAGCGTTGGCGTTGCTCCATATGTTGTCGATGTCGGCGACACTGCTGCGATGGCTGGTGCCGGATTACGCACCTGAATGACCGGCGATGATGCAATATTGGTCAGCGTTCCCCCGGCATCAAAACGCGATTGCGTCGTAAACGTATAATCACCTGCGGTGCTCGGCGCCGTAACACCACCCGTACCACCCCCACTTCCATATATAATCTCCACAGTCTGCGACGTCGGCATGCTCAAAAACGGCGCATTGACCGTCCACGGACCGGACCCGGAAAATGTCGGCGCGCCGGGGCCGATCAAAATATAATCGACAAAAATATTTCTGCCGTCACAACCGCTTCCTTTACAAATAATACCCACGCCATTTATAGAGGAGCGCGCCGCGGCGAGGTCAAATGTAACATATGTCCATGTGTTCGCCGCCAATGATTGCACATTGAACACTTCTTCCGCTGCGCCATCGCCGAGATCAGTCCCTGTGGTTCCGTCAACATAGGCAACCTGTATATAGTTCGTTGCGCTCGAGATTGCCACGGTCGAATACAGCCATACGCCCAGCTTCGTATATCCCGACCAATCCTGGTTTGCAAAGCGATAGCTGAACGAATCTGAATCATCCGGAGCATTGCTTCCCGAGTTGCTACACGCGATGGAATTGACTCCCTCCTTTTTTGTCGTACCGTTCACTGCCAGGTTTGCAGTATTGCATACGTCAGCATCATCCTCCTGCCATCCAGTTATCACATCCGCATTAGATACAATATCACCTACTATTCCCGCTGATGTACTGACAGTTGTGTAGCCTGCCGTCCCTGGAGTCCCTTGCGGCGCAGACCATCCTGCCGGCACAGCAATAGAAATACTACCGGAATCCATCAACTCGGCGGCAGTGAATGTAAACGTAAACGTATTCCCGGTCGAACCGACATCCGTGCTGGTCGGCGTGACGGCATTTGTCCCTGAACCGTCTGCGGCATATGCAGGCGTAGCGCCAAAAATGGCGCTGCCGACCATCAGTCCGACCAAAGTGATTATACTAAACAACGGTACACCTTTTTTATGGGACATAAGTATTTATTTGTTTACGTTACGATTGCGTTGATTACTTCTATAAGTATAGCACCATTGCATCGACCGATGTATGGGGATAACTTTATTTCTATCGAATACCGCTTACCGTATAGTTGCTTGATGGGTTCCATAACATATAGCCTGCATACTGTTCACCCAACATATCTTCCGTTGCCTGTATCTGTTTTCCGATCATCGCCGCATCGTAGTCGGCACCAAGATCGAAGTCTTGCAGCCATGGGCGCAACTTCGCCGTAGTCGATGCAGTCGCTTGATACGCATCCAATCGCGCTTGTCCTTTTTGCATCGAATCCGCGATTATCTCATATGGCCAAGCCGCAGGATTTTTGTACCCCATAAATCCGCTCGGGTAATGCGATGGGTAGACCATCGGTGCCACATAGTCAAAGTAGGCATACGCATCTTCTACGATCTGACCGATGCCAATGTCTTCGCTCTTGACCATCGTAAAACCGAACAGATCTACCGATAGCACGGTGTCACGCAACTGTTCACGCAGATATTGCATGAATCCTCTTATCTGTACCGGATATGATGCGTCTGGTTTTGTTACCGAGTATGCGATGGTCGATATCTTCCCGTCGGACGGGAACCGAATGTAATCGTAATTCAGTTCGTCAAACCCGTAGCTTAATGCATCGTTCGAAAGCGCGACCACATATTCCCACACCTCGCGCGAAGACGGGTCTACCCATGCGAGATTCTTTCCATCGCGCCAAAGCGTCTTTTTTGACATCACACCCCCCGCCGCGTTTAGCTTGCGCTTGTCATGCACTGCCAGTTCGGGTCGCGCTTCCGCAAACGCCGTATCTTGGAATACCGCGACACGCGCTATTACATAGATGCCTTCATCGTGAAACCGCTGCACCAGCGCCGCAAGATCGGGAATGAACTTTCTTTCCAATTCATACCGGTTGACCATGTCTAATTGCGTATCATATGCGACCACCCCAAATGAATCCTTTATGTCTATGACCACGGCATTGAGTCCGTCCTTTTTCATGTTAATGATCGCCTGTATCTTATCTTCGCGACCTCCCGATGGTGCGGTAAGATATACCGCTCGCACGACCTTTGGCGTCTCCATTCTTTTCATAACCTCTTTCGGTGCAAGCGATTCTTTATTGGCACTATTTTGACCTGCCTCGTTTGAATGCACGAACAGGTTGTTGTTTGTTTGCGACAAACCAAACGCCGCCGCGCTTACCACCATACCACCAATACCGATCAGAAAGAATTTTTTCATAATTATGCTTTTAGTATATCACGGAATATGCGCTATGGAACATACGAACCAGCAGTGCTATTATTATAGCAATAGTAATTACCCTTCTTTGCCTTGTCATTCCGAGCGAAAAAGTACTCTTCGTAGCCGAGGAATCTGCAGATCCCTCGACAGACTCGGGATGACAGAACAACGCAGGCGAGTACATCCATGACCACTCCTTCCCAACAAATCCGCTTTGCCGATCGTAAAGACGCCGGACAGCTCCTTGCGCAACGGTTACTCCCGTACGCCGATACCGACGCGGTCGTCTATGCACTTCCGCGCGGTGGTGTGGTTACCGGATTCGAAATCGCAAGCGTACTTCACCTGCCGCTCGACCTGATCATTCCGCGGAAGATCGGCCACCCGACCGACCCGGAATACGCCATCGGCGCCGTCGCCGAGGATGGCCACCTGATCGGCGATCCAACCATTCTCTCCTCCGTTGACCAGCAATGGCTACAGGCAGAGATCAATATACAACGCACCGAGGCAAAGCGCCGACGCGAAACATATCTTCCAAGCGCCCAACCCATCGCTATTTTCGATAAAGTCGCCATTATCGTCGATGATGGCATTGCCACTGGCCTAACCATGAAATGTGCCATAGCGGAACTTAAGCATCGCAACCCTAAAAAGATCATCGTTGCGGTTCCTGTAGCGCCTCCCGATAGCCTATCCGAGATCAGCAAGCTGGTAGATGAGGTCGTTTGTCTTTCAATGCCTGAATACATGGGCGCAATTGGCTCATTTTATAATTCTTTCCCTCAGGTCGAAGATTCCGAAGTGATAGCGCTGATGCGCAAGGCCCGATAGATTCTACGCGTTCACTATCCGTTCTACAAACAAATCCTTTCTGTGCTTTTGCGGTAATATAAACTGTTCTATAAGTGTTCCATAATACCTATGATCCTTTTTACCTTCCCCCAATATGAATATATAGGAAGCGCACTCCGTAAATTGCCAAATCATAAAAAAGGCGCTTTTGCAGCAAATCGCTATCCAAATGGCGAACTACATATTACCATCGGAACCGACGTACGTGGTCAAGAATGTGTCATCCTTGGGTCTATCACTCCCCCCGATGAAAACCTCACATCCTTTCTCCTACTCGCTGACACACTTAAGCAACAGGGGGCGCGCAGGGTAACCGCGCTACTTCCCTACCTTGCCTACGCCCGGCACGATAAGATCGTAAACAAGGAAAGCCTTGCGACGGCATGGGTCGGTGGACTCCTTGAGCGGTCCCGGATCGACGCCATTACCACATTCAGCCTTCATAGCGACGAGGACCGCGAATATATTCCGCTCCCGATCAATTCCCTTTCACTCTCCGAAACATTTGCTTGCATCATCGCCGATCGGTCACTGACCGACGCAGCGATTGTTGCACCGGACGAAGGTGCTATCGCCCGCTGCGAAGCCGTCAAGCGCGCCGCCGAGATGCAAACCAATGTCGCTTCGTTCAAAAAGCGCCATACCAAAACCGGAGTCACCCTTTCCCAATTATCCGGCACCATAAAGCCAAATGTAATCATCATCGACGATATGATCGACACCGGACAAACCCTCATCGCTTGCTGTAAAAAGCTCAAAGCACTTGGCGGAAAACGCATCACCATTATGGTGACCCATGGATTGTTTACCGGATCCGCATGGACCCAACTTTGGAAGCTTGGTGTTGAGCGGATCTACTGCACCGATTCGATCCCGCCAACATTGATTCCCAAAGATCCGCGCATCGCCATCATTCATATTGTACCGCTCTTGCAATCGGAGCGATCGTATTGATTTTGCCAATCATAAAAAAGAGACCGTTATCACGGTCTCTTTTTATTCTTCGCCATGCATTCGGTTCCGATCGCTTTTCCCTCAAACGAATCAATGATCGCATTCCGCTCCTTGCCGGGCAGCAGCCAAACCCCGATCCCTTTCTTGCAAAGCGTATCGGCAACCGCCAATTTACTCTTCATCCCTCCGCTCCCCACGGCGCTTTTTCCGCGCACCAGCTTCGTTGCTTTTTTGATATCATCTACCGTGCGCATGATCTCGCCGGTATCGTAATCCATCAATCCCTTCTCGCCGATCAATAGATACACGCGATCTGCGCCGATCATCATCGCCACCCGCGCCGCAAGCGTATCATTGTCGGCATATTCCTTTAGCGCATCCAGCTCCACGCTGTTTACGCTATCGTTCGCGTTGATCACCGGAACAACGCCGCGCTCGAGCGCTTCATTCACTATTTTTTTTGTATAGGCACTGCGCCCGCCTCCCAGATCTTCATGCGTATACAATAGCTGGCATGTTTCCCGATCGAAGATGCCGAAATAATCCTCATATAAATGCATCAACTTCGGTTGCCCGATGGCCGCGCGAAGACTCTTTGAATACAACGTATTTGGACAGCTTGCCACCGCCCCCGATGATATCAATACCACCGCGTGCCCCCGGCGCATCAGCTCATCCACTTGCTGCACCACCGCCAGCACGGTCTTTCGATCTATCGATTGGTCCTTTTCCCGCACCAATACCGCGCTGCCAAGTTTTATGACGATCTTCATATCCGTTCATTATATCCTTTCGTGGACATAAAAAAAACCGCGGGCATATCGCCCGCAGTCTACTTACCTCCCTTACCGTATCGCCCGTCTTTCTTCGGCGAGACAATACAGACACCCTTCATAGGAATCGGCGCCCAAGATCGTCTCGTGGTAACACCGGTGCTTCTCGCACCATTTCCCGATTCGCCGCTTATTGTAACATGCGGTACATGTCACAATCTCTTTTCCCGTTCGATCGCGTTCAGGTAATGGCGTCAACAAACACAACGGAATATGTGACCTTCCACACAGCATACAGTGAGGCATAGCACCCTCCTTTTACGAATGAATGTACCCTTTTATTTACTGGGTACAGTATGTGAAAAGTATCACTTATTGTCAAATTGCATGCTTTCGCCGATTGCATATCCCCCCACCCTTGTCCGCACCAGGCGCGATAGCACTGCGTCCGTTCCCAATCGCTTTCCCCATTCGTGCGCAAGCGTTCTGATGTATGTTCCGCTTGCACACCTCACCCGTATGTGCGCAACGTGAAATGATGCGTTGGCATCAGCTTCCAATAGCGCGCTCCATGCATCCTTTACGGCTTCCTGTCTGAAGTCACCCGTCACCCTTTCAATACGCTGCGCGACCTCCTTGCGCAATGCGCCGGCTGTTATTTTTTTACGATCAAGCATATCGATCTCATACACATGCATCGTCCGCTTTGGCACCGTTATTTCATGCACCCTGTTCTCGCGCGCCCATTGAAATAGCGGCTTGCCCTGCACCGGTTTTGATGAATATATAGGAAGCGCATATTCATGCATGCCGAGCAGACTATCCGCTTCTTTTTTAAACCGCGCGTCGGACATATCTTCCGTTGCAACGATCATAGGCATGCCGAGCAGATCGTGCGTGTCCGTACCGACACCAAAGAGCACATCCGCTTCGTATGTTTTGTCGAGTCCATTGTATATATCCTTTTTATGCACCGCGCCTCCAACAAGCACCAGCAACACGCCCTCCGCCATCGGGTCCAATCGCCCCGCGTAGGTCATTTTTTCATTTTGATATGCGGGCTCACTCGCCCGTATCATATCGAGCGCTTGCAACGGTGTCATGCCTTGCGGTTTGTATATATTGAGTATCGCCTCCATGATTTGCATCGTATCTTATTAAGTTTTATATAGCAATAAAAATGCGCCCTTTAGGGCGCATTTTTGTGATAGCACTCTGGATTCCCGCCTGCGCGGGAATGACAGAGAGCTGTACAGGGAAGAGTGACGACTTACAAAAGTTTTTATCGTTTTAGCCATGCCTTTTGATACAACAGCATTGAGATGCTTCCCAGTGATACAAGGAATGCCAGGCAGGCAACCAGCCAACCAAAGATCGGTATCAAAGAAACAATAGACAATGCGATCACGCCAGCCACGGCGCTTTGCCATGTAACCTCGTAGTCCTTCTTTTTCTTTATCAGTTTCAGCACGACCGCGCCGAACAAGATGCTCGCAAGCACCTTTGCTATCATGAGCAATAGGATGTAAACAAGCGCAGCCGCAATACCCAATCCGATACCAATGATACTTACAAGCGCAAACAGAATGGCGAAAGGAATCACGACCAATACCACAAACCCACGAACCAATTCCCTGCCAAAGTGATCGATCGACGATTTTGTCAACGATTGGGCCGCCTTGCGGAACAATACGACCGCGAGTACCGCCGTAATGATCATTGCCGCCAATCGGAGCAATGCCATAACGCCGAGCAATCCGACCATAGCCGCGCTTGCACGCTTATCAACGCGCGTCGGACGTTCTATTTTTTCAAATTTTGTCTCACCGGCAATCTGCGCACCTTCGGCGATTGACGCCGCATCAAATGACTTATATGCAAGATCGCCCCCGATTTTCGCCTCCCTACCTACCGACACCCGCTCGCTTACACGGATGACCGCGCTCTTGCCTACGGAACCATTGATCACCACTTCGCCTCCGGATATCTTCACCGTGCCGGCAACATCACCATCAATGATGACCTGGCCCGCGGCGACCACCACGTCGCCTGCAACCTTTGCTCCGGAAATGATGTGAATCATGCCGCCGGCAGCCACCACGTCACCGCCAACCTGTCGGCCGATCGTGACCGTGCCGCCGACTACGCGAATATCATCGCCAATGTCGCCTAATATGTTTACCGTGCCGCCGGCAGCGAACAGGTCTTGTTCGACATTGCCGGTTATCAATACATTCGCACCCACAACCGCAAGGTCGCCCGCCACTTCTCCGGCAACCACGTTTGTCTGTGCGGCAACATACAGATCTCCCTGTTCTACTACGTCTTTTTGCAGCGTATACTCACGCGCTGCTTTGAGCTCCGTGGCATTCGTCGCCGCCGGGAGCAATACCATTGAAACTGCAAATGCAATGATGGCAATCCGTTGTATGTGCTTCATGTAAAAAATAAGGGCATTAATGAATATGCCCTTATTATACACCTTTTATAATCTTTTTACATTGTCATCCTGAATTTATTTCAGGATCCCGCGTTCATTTGATGAGATTCCGGCTCGTGAGCCGGAATGACAACTTAGCGACTTATCCGATTTTCCCGAGATCCAACTCTTCGTCGATGCGGATCTGTTTTACGAATTCTGGCATGTGACTTACCAGTATCATGGCGCCTTCGTATTTGTCCAGCGCCTTTGCAATGACCGGCAAGTGACGGAAGTTGATGTGGTTGGTGGGCTCGTCAAGAATCAACAGGCCCGGTTTTTGCAAGGTGAATCGTGCGAACGACAGCAGCCCCTTTTGCCCTTCGGACAAGCTGCTCACTTTTGCAGCGAGCAGATCGCCAGTGATCAAAAATCGTGCCGCAGCGCCGCGGATGTCCTGGTCGGTCGCATCAAGCGCGACCTCCTTCAATACATCATACGCGCTTGCATCAAAATCGAGCGTGGAAAAATCCTGCCGATAATAACCGACGATCGTGCCGCTTTCGATCTTCATGCCTTTTTCCGTTCCGTTGTACAATGCTTCAAGCAATGTGCTTTTACCGATGCCATTCGGCCCCGTAATAAGCAAGTGCATCTTCTTGCGCAGGATCAGCTCAAATTTCTTTCCTACGCGCTTATGGTCCTTGACGATACATACCGACTCGAACCGGACCGCAGGGTGGGATATATCCTGATTGCCAATAGTAAACGCCGGGATCGTCTTGTCTTCGCGCCGTATGTCAACCTTGTCTTCCTCAAGCTCTTCTATCTTTTCACGCATGGTCGCCGCAACATTGCGCAGCTTGCCGCCCTTTTGCGCAAAAAAGTTCGCCTGCTCTTTGCGGTTTGAAATATCTTTTTCCAAACGCGCGTTCTGACTGCGTTCGCGCTCAAGGCGACGCTTGATCTCTTCCACTACCTTAAAATAATCTCCGGTATATTGTTCTATCTTTCGTGTGAATACATCCAAATACAAAACTCCGTGCGTGAACGCATTTAAAAACTCTGCGTCATGGGAAATGACCAAACAGGTCTTGTCGTATGCCTTCAGATACGCCGTCAAATGGGCGATACCCGCCTTGTCCAAATTGTTCGTCGGTTCGTCGAGCAATAAAATGTCCGGCTTCTGGATCAACGCCGATGCCAACAGCAAACGCGCCTGCTGCCCGCCGGAAAATGTCTTCATTTGCCGATCGAGCGGCGCATGCAAATTGACCACTTCCAACACCTCCGCGATCTTCGGATCGATATCATACACCTTGCGATCGAACATGCTCTCAAAAAACTCCTTCACGGTCAGCTCGAGCTGTTCGCGCGAAAGCACCTGCCGCGCAATGGCGATCGATGCATCTTTTTCTATGGCAATAGATCCTTCGGTCGGCTCCAGCTCTCCTAACAATAGCTTGAACAATGTGCTTTTCCCTGCACCATTCTGCCCCATGATGGTCACCTTTGCCCCTTCGCGCACCGAACAATCCGCCTCCTCCAAAAGAGGGCGGTTATGCTGGTATCCAAATGATACCTCGTTGAATCTGATAATGACGTTTCCGTGTGCCATGGTGTTAAAAAAATCGGCCCGTGCCGTACTTATGGCCATATAATAGCATAATCCATATAATTTGACAATACCGCTTGCTGAATTCTAACCTGAATCGCAACACGCGCAGTTGGATTGTCATTCCGGCCTCCGAGCCGGAATCCACTTCCACTTCCGCGCGGCACGCGCATGTAAAATTATTCTATCGTGCGTGCCGCACAAGATTGAAATGGATTCCCGCCGGAGTTTACCCCGTGCCACGACACGGGGCCCGCGTTCGGGAATGACACACTGTTGCAATTCAGGGTTGAATTCAAGCTTGTAGCCAAAGATATTTCCCCTACTACTCCTTAGTGCACCGACTCTAATCGATCAACAACGATCGCACCGTCCACATCGGGAGCGCCCATGATCACTACGCGCTCCCCTTGTTCAAAATTAGCCGTATTGCAGAACAACGGGATCCCCTTCTCGACCACGCATCTGCTTTCCGTCGTGAATATGAGCTTTCTCGTCAACGCCGGAGCGCCCGGCTGATCGTAGATCAACATCCAATCGTCTTCCTCGATTTCACCCGTCGCCATGTTCTTTATATTTCCCTCTTGCATGAACAAAGCGGTCGGCGCGATATCCTCCGTTGCGTGCTCCACAATGGGCTTGCGATCGATCTTTAACCCTTCCACGATTTCCATTGCAGCGCGTCCGCGTTCATACAGCGAACCAATGTACGTACCCAGCGCAAAAATGCCGATACCCAGCAGTACTGCCGCAACCGTCGAATACCACGTGACCTTGTTCCATTGTATCTTCATATCCTTAGTCGTTCTTATGTGCCGCGATCGCATGCTTCATCGCGTTGATGAATAATCTATATAACCCCGCGTCTTCGCGTAGCGCATCCCTTAATTTTCTACTGATCATTATTTCAATGCCTCCGCCCGACATACCCTGATTGCAGATATTATTCCGACTCTCCGGGACGAGCCGTCCGTCAAACGCCCGCGTTACTATGTCGATCTCGGATAAGTGTGTCCGCATCTTCTCCGCAAGTCTTTCATCCAACCCGCCAATCATCACAAACTCATGCTCCGCATCGTGGTGCCCATGGATGCAAACCACCGTTTCGGCAACCCGGATCATATCTTTTGCCTGCGGCTCATCGAAATATTCGCTTGCGATATGCAATTCTCCATTTCTTTCCTTTCGCATGCCTTCAAAGACATAGAGGTCGTATTCCTCGCCCGCAAGAGCGGTCGCGATATCGGAGGTGAACGGCTCTATGAGCCCTCCATGTATCGCCATGATCAGATACGGGCTGTTTCTTTTTTGCGCCACGATCCGGTAATCCTTTCCCTCGACCATGCGCGCCGCAAGATCATCGAATTTCGAATACACATCTATCATGACTACAGTATACCCCCACACCAAAATGCTTCGCAAGTTGGTGTGGGGCAAGCCCGCTTTTGACAGACTTGGCATAATCCCTTACGATTTCCCCAATGAACACTGCGACTGAACCAAAACCAACATTGGTCTTTCATATCTGTTGCGCCATTTGCGGAGCTTATCTTTCCGAACTGTTCAAAGACCGGTTTACGATCGTTTATTACTACTACAATCCCAATATTCATCCGCAGGAAGAATATGAACGCCGCAGGGATTCGGTGGTCAAACTTGCGTCCCTCTATGGCTCGGAGTTCATCGAAGGCGCATACGATACGCAAAACTGGCATAAAACGATCGCGGGTTTTGAAGGCGAACCCGAGGGTGGAAAACGATGTCCGCTTTGTTTCCGCTTGCGTCTTGCTAAAACCGGCGAACTTGCGCTTGCAAAAGGCGCAACGCATTTCACCACCACACTGGCCGCGAGTCCGTATAAAAACGAGGATATCATCGGAGTCATCGGTACGGATATCGCAAACAAGCTCGGGCTTACCTTTCTTACCATGGCCGACTTTGGCGAACCCAAAAAAGACATGTGGGCAAAGACGCGCGCGCTTGCAAAAGAGCACGGCTTTTATCATCAAAATTATTGCGGATGCATATTCAGCATTCGAAACAAATAACACCGGCCTTTGCCGGTGTTATTTGTTTTCTTTTTTGAACACCTTATACGAATAGACCACGGTCACCAGCGTACTTGTCAGTATAGGCCCCACCATAAACCATATCGCATATTGCGGGAGCGCCACCCCTGCCAATATGACCACCCCCGACAACTTGAGCAATCTACTCCCCAACGCATGCGTCTTGTCCCATACCACATCACTGCTCATCGTCCACGGCGTACGGATTCCAACAAACCAATTGCGTTTGATTCCTTTAAGCAATGAGCCTATACCGTAAAACATAATGGCAAGTGCGGGCATAAGCGCAACGGTCATCGAAAATACGCTTCCCTTACTCCATAGCATTGTCAACGCAAACACATACGCCATGAATGCGGATAACAGCAACGCAAACCCTTCTAATTGGCTCCTGAATGCTTCGATATTTTTCCGCAACGGATCGATCTTCGGAATCAGCACGAATAACCCCTGCAGAAGCAGCATGATCGCGGGAATCAAAAACAATGCAAATACCTTCCCTGCATACCCGTCCGCAACACCGGACGCATTCCAATGCGTTGCCATGCGGGCCGGCATCCCATCGTACAATACGATTGCAGTTACCCATGTGAGCCCGATCACGATCCATGCAATTGTCCCCTTGATCGTTTTCATATGCCTCTATTGTAGCATATTCCCAATAACTCCCTTTCACATATCCATACCTCCATGCAACCTATTGACTTTCATTTTGCCCTATGCGAATATATTTATACGTAGCAGCAAAAAGGCAGTTTGCAAGTCGTAAGACGAGTAGAAGGTTTCGAGCTGCTACGTATGCAGAGCACCTCTCCGGAGGTGTTTTGCATACGTACTCCTTTTCGATTCAGTCGCGCCACACAAAAAACGGAACGCGTTCCGTTTTTTGTGTTTAGAATCGGTAGCGAAGTAGCTACATGAAAATTGCATTTGCATGTAGCGCGAGCGACCCGATTCCAAGAATTATTTAGATAATTCTTATCGTTCAGATTTACCTGCGCTCTTGCGCGGCTTCTTCCCGAACATGCGTCCATGAGAAGAACCTCCCCGATCGCTTTTTTTGGCCGGACCACGCTGGACCGACTTGCGTCGATCTTCGCGATTTCCGGATGCGATCACGCGTTCCCGCGGTGATCGTTCTCCCATTGCGGCAGAAGCTGTCGGTGTTGCCGCGGACCTTCGTGCAGGCGCTGTGCCTGCATGCGGGGCTCGCGTTTCAAGCATCGGCCTTCGCGGCGCGAAACCTTCGCCTCGCTCGTTGCTTCGCCCAAACGGACGGCGAGCTCCTCCCCGCTGTCCGCCAAAACGGCTACCGCGGGATTCCCGACTATCTTCTTCCTCTTCACGAAATGCGGGCTCGCGATGCGGCGGCAATTCCGGAAGCTGTAATGAAGGGATCTGTGACTGAACCAAGCGCTCAATGATGCGCACCTTGAACCGCTGGTCCGGTGCCGCAAACGATATCGCGCGGCCCTTTGCGCCTGCGCGGCCCGTGCGCCCAATGCGGTGCACATAATCTTCCGGACTATCCGGAAGGTCGTAGTTGATGACCAATTCAATTCCCGTTACGTCAATGCCGCGTGCGGCGATATCGGTTGCAACCAATGTGCGATATTTACCTATCTTAAAGCCAAGCAAGGCCTCCTTTCGCTGAGACAGCGATCGGTTCGAGTGTATCTCGGCCGAAGTATGCCCCATGCGCTTGATCGCGCGACAGATCTTCGTTGCGCCATGGCGCGTGCGCGAAAATACCAGCACCGTTCCCTGATAGGTTCCAAGCAAGGCCTCCAGCAAACGATCCTTATCATCCTTGCGAACGATGAACATTTCCTGAATGACATTTTCCGCCGTAGTACCCGGGCGCGCCATTTCAACGCGTACCGGCAACTGCATGTGTTTTTGCGCTATCTTTACGATATCCGCCGGCATGGTTGCGGAAAACAACAGCGTCTGTCGCACCTTCGGCAATGCCTCAAATATCTTGTTGATCTGCGGCGCAAATCCCATGTCGAGCATGCGATCCGCCTCGTCGAGCACCAACATGTTCACGCCTTCCAATCGGAGCGTGCGCTGGTTCATGTGGTCAAGGAACCGACCCGGCGTTGCTACGATAATGTGCGGGTTTCTGCGCAGCATTTTTTTCTGCACTTCGATGGATGCTCCACCGATCAGAACTGCGGTATACAATCCGAGATCGCGGCCGATGGCCTGTATCTGTTCGTCAACCTGCAATGCAAGTTCGCGCGTCGGGACCAAAATGACGCCCTGACTGTTGCCGCTTGCAAGGCGCTGAATCATCGGAATACCGAATGCAAGCGTTTTACCCGTTCCCGTCTGCGCAATGCCGATCATATCCTTGCCGCCGATGGCGACCGGAATAGCCTCATGCTGAATGGGGGTCGGTGTGGTGAATTTTTTCTTGTCGAGGATCTCGAGCAATTTCGGCGCAATGCCGAGCCCGTAAAAACCCTCGGTGGGTTTTTTAGTTGTCATACATTATTGTTTGAAACGCGCCATTTTGGATGAAATGCAAGGCGCCGACGAGGCTTGCAACCAAGGTGTAGTAAACTACTCCGCGGGAGCAAACGAGGAAGGCAACGATGCAGTTCGCCAAAATTGTGCATTTCAGTTGTGCGATTCCTTATGGTAACTCGAATCACATAGCAATAACATGACAAGAAGTTCATTCGCCTACGGTCTCCGTATGTACGGGTGGCGATAAGGAATCCGTCGGCGTCTTTCGAGACCGACCTGATTTAATTTGAACTGACGATTCACTATACAATATATAGTATTCGGTGTCAACCTTCGTGCCGGGTCACCGTCGCCGTCATCCCCGCGGAGGCGGGGATCCACTCTTTCCTACTTTTTTAGTAAAAGTAGGGCAAAAATCGCGAGCGAATAAAAATGACGGAATGGACTCTGAAATTTTGCACAAAACTGCGAACTCGCTCCTGTTCGCCGCTCAGACACCGCAGTTTTTGAGCAAATTTCTTTCGTCCATTTGATCCGTCATTTTCACAGGCTCGCACTGAGAATACAGGATGCGGAAGCGCCCTATTTTATAAGCTCGCAGACATAATGCGCGGATAGCTTTACTTCAAATAGATCGTGTGTGTCAGATAGCCGGCAATATAGTCCGCATTGAGCCGATTTGCCTTGTCTTCCTCTATTTTTTTGATCAGATCCATAAAAAATAGGTCTACATCTTTTTCTTCGTGATAATCCGTCAGATTCCTTTTGTTGAAGTAGCTTATCAGCGCGTCGATGACCTTTTTGTAAAATTCCCGATCGCTTACATTTGCGGATGCGAGATACAGCAGTACCATATATGCCGGCGATGCCTTGGCATCGGCGAGCGCTTCCAGCTCGGTCGATAGCGATCCGAACAACGGATGCTTTTCGTCTCCTTTCATCAACGCATGATATGTCGCCGACTTTGCAACCAATTCATCGAACAACAGCTTTGCATCGCGCGAGATCAACGATTCATATATCTTTACCAAATTTGCCTTTGTCGCTTTTTCTATCGCATCGATCTTTAACTCGTGACGGAACAAGTGAAACACATTGTAATACTGGCGCAAAAACCGCTCTTGCACGGTGTGGTTGATCATATTGTCCAGAAACATATTCCACCCCTTAAATGCATCGTCTATATTCATGCCCTTTCGCTCCAGCTCCGACAGCATCTTGTTCTTAATAAGGTCGCCAGCCGCCAGCGGTACGCCGCGATCGTTCAACCCCTCAAACAGCATAAACGCATCCGCGTGCGAACTGACCTCTATCATAACCACCAAAATAGTATCCACCCAAGAGAGCAGTTTTCTTAAACCGTCCACATCGTATTCCTTGAGCCGATCAAGAAAATACGCGTACGCCTTGTATATCTTTCTCGCCTTTTTTCCCTTTACCTCATCTCCCATTTTTAACAAACCAAGGTCCGCCAAAAGCGCCCCGTAATCGGCGAGATTCCCATGCTGTTGCGATAAAACCACCTTCATTTGCAAGCCCGCCCCCTCATGTACCAATCGCGTCTTAATGATCTTCAGCAGATCATCCACCGCAGCAAATCTATTGTCCGACCTGTCTTTAATGGTCACATATAGCGCGCACAGTAACAGCGAGATGGTCGCAAGCCGTTGCTGCCCATCCACCACCTCCAACTCCTGCACTTCCGGAATCGACGGCGTTTCGTTTTTGACACACAAGATCGACCCGATAAAATTACCTTCTCCGTTACCCTCCAGCATATCGTCGAACAATATCCGCCAGTTTTCGCGGGACCAAATATATTCCCGCTGGAACTTAGGGATCACATAGCGGACATTTCCACCCTCCCTAAAAAGGTCGGCAATGGTGTAGTGGTTTGTATTGTATATCATAAGCCGATTGGTATCTCTGCGCGCGTTACATTCTATACACTTAGTATACCACGAAGATGATTCCCGCCCTATGTTTCGTTATCGATGAAATCCAAGATCCGCAGGATTATCGTCACCGGATACCCGATGCACCGAACCACCTTTCGCCTCAAACGCATCGCGTAGTTTTTTCACTTCAAACGCAAGTACGCGCGTTTCAGGCGCTATCCCCTCCACCTTTATGCGGCCCTTTGACCAATAATCGATGATGATCTTGCTGTCGCCAAATACATTCTTCACTCCTTCCCGCAACGCAAGTTCTATCGCATGTTTGCACGCGAGCAATTCTCCGTAATTGTTCGTTTTATCCGCAGACAGCAAATGCTTGCCATGCTCGTTGATAAACTCCTTATCCACGATCTTCGCCAACAGGTCCGCGCCGTTTTCATCCGTCACACTGATCTCGACGCCTTTTCCCCGGCCCGTGCCCGCATCGAAATAAATGCCCGGCATGTTTTCCTTCTTTACCTTTACTTCATAGCGCGCTCCCGCGTTCAACCATGCCTCCGCCTCCTGTCGCGTCTTAAACCCCTTGTACCGCGCATCGCGTTTTCCCGACACGATCGCCTTGCATTCTTCCCAACTATCCGTTACCCCCTGCGCGCCGATCGAAGGCACGCTATATGCATACTGTTTTTTCGGTTTCATATGTTTAATTTCCACGGATGGCATTTCTTATTGCGTCGAATATTCGCTCCACTTCATCGGCGGTCAACCGCTGTACTTCCTGTCGCTCTATCAGGCGTATCAGCCGGTCTACTCCGACCACATATGCATTGTCGATCTTTTGCAGATCAACGCCCACTCGCGCATGCTTGCTTGAAAATGCTACAACCGGTTGCATATGCAATTGTTTCGGCATGCGCCGCTTTAACGCATCTTTCAGCGCATATGTTGCACCCCATACCTGCCGAATGAAATTTTTATCGAACGGTTTCTCGTTGCGCAACAGCCGCCCGCCCTCGATGCGAATTCGGCCTTTATGGCTTTTTACTTCAATAACCCACACGCCCGTAGGACCCACTACCACAAAATCTATATCTCCCTTATTGCCGATCACCACACTTTCCAGTACGCGGAACCGGTCATCCAGCCCTTTGAGCGCCACCCGCACGCACGCTTCACCGCCGGCACCCTGCGTGCGCACGCGAATATCGCGAAACACGCTCCATAGTAGTTTCAAAAGAATGCCTATCACGATCAAATGCACGGCGAGCGCCGCACCTGACCCACCCAACAAAAGATATAATGGTTGCGCAATACTTGCGCCGATCAACACAACCAACAAGCCCGCCTTCCCGATATTCTTTACGATCTGCCATTCGTTATGCGACATATGCTTCAGTATATCGAGTATTCGCTGTTTTTCCAACCGATAAACCGTAGTATACTTAGCAGTATATGAAGCACGCTCCCATTTCGTCTTCCTTACCAACCGGCCTTACTTCCGCAGAGGCCCATCGCCGACTTCTTCGGTACGGACCCAATACCGTCTACAAGAAAAAACGACTTCGCCCCGTCATTGCGTTCGTCGAGAAATTCAACAGCCCTCTTTTGATCATTTTGATCATCGCATCGATCATATCCTTTTTTCTCGGCGAGCGCACCAATTCAATCATCATTCTTTTGATGGTGGTCATCTCGGCCGTGCTTGATTTCAGCAATTCCTATCGCTCGGAAAAGGCGGTTTCCCGACTCACCTCCCGCGTTGCGACATCCGCAACCGTGCTGCGCGACAATACGCGCCAAGAAATAGGTCTTTCCCTGCTCGTACCCGGCGACATTATTTTTCTTTCCGCAGGCGATGTCGTACCCGCAGACGCCGAGCTCATTACCGCCGAAGACTTCTTCGTCAATCAGGCGACCCTTACCGGCGAATCCTTCCCCTTGGAGAAGCACCCCAACAGCGACACCGATCACGCCGTTGTTTTCATGGGTACCAGCGTCGTGACCGGCTCGGCCACGGCGATCGTCCGGGCCACCGGCCCGATGACCGAGTTCGGGAAAATAGCGCAACGCCTCGGGACCGCCACTCCCGATTCCGATTTCGACAAAGCCATCAAGAACTTCAGTTACTTCATCATGCGGGTCACCATCCTGCTCATTCTTGCGGTCTTTTTCATCCACATCTTCCTCGGACATACCATGTTTGAAACGTTCCTATTTGCGGTCGCCGTTGCGGTCGGCATTACCCCCGAACTGCTACCGGTCATCATTTCCGTTTCCTTAAGCCGCGGTTCGCTGGCTATGGCAAAAAAGGACGTCGTCGTAAAACATCTGCCGGCAATTCAAAACTTCGGCAGCATGACCGTACTTTGCACCGACAAGACCGGCACGCTTACCGAAGACAAGATCGTCATGGTAAATTATTTGGATATCTTCGGCGAAGTATATGAGTCCATCCTTCTCCATTCGTACATTACCAGCGCGTTCCATGCGGGCATCAAAAGTCCGCTCGACGATGCCATCGCAAAACATAAAACGCTTGATATTTCCGCGTACACAAAGATAGACGAGATTCCATTTGACTATGAACGCAAGCGTGGCAGTATTGTGGTCGACCATTTGGGCGATGGCCTTTTGATAACCAAAGGCGCACCGGAAGACGTATTGGCCATATCCACTTCCTGCGAACAAAACGGTGAGTCTTGCCGGCTTTCTCCCGAACTTGTTCACACTGCCACCGAACGCTACCAACAACTCAGCGCCGACGGTTTTCGCGTCCTTGCGGTCGCTACCCGTTCCATCGCATTGCAATCCACGCCATATACAAAAAACGAGGAGCACAACATGACCTTCCTTGGGTTTATCATCTTTCTCGACCCGCCCAAAGCAACCGCAAGCGAAGCCGTACGCGATCTGCACGAGTTGGGCGTAGAGATCAAGATCCTTACCGGCGATAGCGATATTTTGACAAAAAAGATCTGCCTCGAAATCGGCCTCCCCGTGCGCGGCATCGTTACCGGCGCAGAAGTCGCCACCATGAACGATGCGGAATTGATGCACCGCGCCCGCATGACCACGATCTTCGCCCGCATCAATCCGGAACAAAAAGAACGCATCGTGCTCGCCTTGAAACGCATGGGCGCCGTGGTCGGCTACTTGGGCGACGGCATCAATGACGCCCCCGCCTTGCGCGCCGCCGACGTCGGTATTTCCGTGAACAATGCAGTCGATGTGGCAAAAGAAACCGCAAGCATCATTCTGCTCCGCAAAAGTCTACACGCACTGCGCGATGGCGTCATTGAAGGGCGCAAGACATTTCACAATACGACCAAATATATTCTCATGGGCTTGAGTTCCAATTTCGGGAACATGCTTTCGATGACTGTAGTCTCGCTATTCATCCCATTTCTCCCCATGCTTCCTTCACAGATCCTGCTCAACAACTTTCTCTACGATTCCTCGCAAGTCACCCTGCCCACCGATTCGGTCGACGACCATGACGTCAAAGCGCCTCCCAAATGGGACCTTCCATTCCTTAAACGCTTCATGCTTGTCTTCGGACTGCTTAGCTCAATATTCGATTTCATCACCTTCGGCATTCTTTACTTCGTGTTCGATCTATCCAAGCAACAGTTCCAGACCGGCTGGTTCATTGAATCGCTTGCGACCCAGGTATTCGTGGTCTATATCATTCGCACCAAGAAGATCCCATTTCTCCAAAGCATGCCAAGCCCACTTTTGCTCGCAACCACCCTTGCAGCCGTATTTATCGGCTGGGCCATTCCCTTCACATCACTTGGTGATTATTTCCTATTTGGCACACTTTCACTGCGAATACTCGCCAGTATCACACTTATTATCATCGCTTATCTCATTGCAGTGGAGTTTGTCAAACGGATATTCTACGCACGCATCGCAAAAGCTGCAATATGATCCCCCGCTATAAAAACACCGGTCCGTCAGTTGACGGATCGGTGTTTTATATCAATTCCACTCTCCTGCATCCATGCGCATTTTGATCTCTTCGTTGAGCATCGCAATCTGTTTTTTATCTTCTTCAAGCATCTGCTTCATTGCACCAATGCTATGGCACTTTGCCTTTTCCGCATCTTCGATATAATGCTTTTCCAATCGCCACACGGTATCCAGTTTCGTGTGCAATAGTTTTAGCAGATCGTAATTTATGTTTTTCATGATCATTTTAATTTCGATATTTTCATACCGACCTTTACATTAGTATACCCCGTAAAACGCTTTGCGTCACGGGGCGTGCCCCCTATTGTACACTGTCATGCAATGCGATATCATAAACAACATTACCGTTCATCTAACCACCATGCAAGCAAAAAAATCAACAACCTCTAAACCCGTCTTTGCAGTAAAGCGATCCCGCGCAGGAGCCGGACTCGGCCTCTTCGCAACGGCCGATATTTCCAAGGGAACATTCATCATCGAATACACCGGTGAAAAGATCGCCAACGCAGAAGCCGACCGCCGTGGCGGACGCTACCTGTTCAACATCAACACCAAATGGACGATCGACGGCAAAGGGCACCACAACACCGCCCGCTACATCAACCACTCCTGCCGTCCGAACTGCGAATCACGCGTTGCCAAAGGCAAGGTAACCATCCACTCGATCAAAAACATCAAATCAGGGGAGGAGCTTTCCTATGACTACGGTACCGAGTACTTCAAGGAATACATCAAACCGCTCGGATGCCGCTGCGACAAATGCCACGCCCGCCGCATTGCCTAACAAAAACGACCCGAAAGGGTCGTTTTTTACATATTCATCGTCACGATCCCCGCAAAGACAATCACTATCGCAACCAGCTTCAAGAGAACCGTTTCTTTTTTTATGTCTTCCTTAATGATCTGCGGGAACCATTTTGAAAACAACAACCCGACGATCAACGCGAACAACGGCTGAATACCTCCTACGACCGATACCAACGCAGCCGGACCTACCATTACCGCGGAAAATTGCAGGACGCGAGCCGCAATATAAGCAGCTTCATTTACTCCTACTACTCCCCATGTTCCGACCGTCATTGCCCGCAATTCTTCCACTACTTTTGTTTTTGCATACAACCACAACATAATAGCCCCCATCCCCATGCCAATCGCCTCCCATACGATTGCGTCCCAAAAATCCTGCTCGATGGCGACCATTTTAAATAACACCACCACCGGTGCCCATAACATGATCGAGATCAAAATATACCAAAATGATTTTCTGATCCTGAATAATTCCTTCGGCGACCGTTCAATGGCCAATGACACCCCCCCTGCAATGATCAATGCAAATCCGATCAATTGATTGCGCGTCAGCTGCTCATCCAGCAGCACATATGACAATCCAAGCACTACAACCGGTATCAGCTGTAAATACGGAACCACCCGCGAAGTGTCATCCTGTTTGATCGCCTTATACCACGGCACCAGCGCAAGCTCTGCAGCAAGGCCACCTATAAGCAGGGTTGTCGCACCAACCCATCCTATTGCCGGAATGCCGTTTATCAGCATGACCACAAACCCACCAACCACCGCCGCAATGCCACCAATAATACTTACAAAAAACGGATCGGGGATCCGCTTTTCGACCAGAAACCGGTCAATGAAATTTGTCGCTCCAAATAGAAATGCGGCGATAAGCGCAAGCACAAACCAACTCATATATTCTTACTATACCACATAAGTCCAAAAACTCCACTTCGGTTTATTTTTTTGTTTATTACCCTTTCTTTTCCAGCTCAAGACACACTGAATTGATGCAAAACCGCTTTCCGCCCTTTTCCGCCGGACCGTCATCAAATACATGCCCCAAATGCGCTCCGCATTTCTTGCACACCACCTCCGTTCGACGCATTCCACCGGTTTCATCCGTGCGCAATTCGATATGTTCGAGATTCGTCGGTTCGGTAAAACTTGGCCACCCTGTTCCGGAATCAAACTTCGTATCTGAAGAAAACAGCTCCGCTCCGCATATGGCACACTTGTACATTCCTTTTTCGTGTGTGTTCCAATACCTTCCGCTAAAGGGTGCTTCCGTTCCTTTTCCCCGCGCAATATGATATAGCTCAGGTGACAGCTCTCCGTCTTTTTTCATTTTTTTATATGCTTTTTTAGCAGCTCGCCAAACTGCTTTTGCAACTTTTCCATTTTTGGATCAATGACCACGCGGCAATACGGCGCATCCTTATGCAGTTCATAATACTGTTTATGATAATCCTCCGCCTCGTAAAATACTTCAAACGGTTTCAATTCGGTAACGATCGGGCCTGAGAAGGAATCCAAGATCTTCTTTATGTATTCTTCCGACTGCTTGCGTTGGCCTTCGCTTGTATAAAAAATTGCGGATCGGTATTGCGGGCCAATATCATTTCCCTGTCTATCAACCGTCGTTGGATCATGTGTTGCAAAAAAGACCGCCAGCAGGTCCTTGAACGAAATCTCATTAGAGTCAAATTCTATCTTGGTCGCTTCCGCGTGACCTGTTATTCCCGAACTGACCGCCTCGTATGTCGGGTTATGCACGTGTCCGCCCGAATACCCGGGCGTTGCCGAAATGACACCCTTGAGCGCATCAAAAACCGCTTCCGTACACCAAAAGCACCCTCCGCCAAAGACAGCCGTTTCCATTTGTTGCTTCATCTTACACGACTTCTAATTCCTTTTTGACCGCACTCACTACATCGTCCAGTTTCCAATTCGATTTTATCAAGAAATAGGAAAACCCGGCAGGGCCCTTTCTTCGTACGATCTCATCGTCCGGATTCAAATTGGTCAATATGACGACCGGCACCGTCTTGCCCCACTCATCCTTTCTTAATTCTTCCAGCATCGAAAGGCCATCCATTTCCGGCATCACGATATCAAGCAATATCAGCTCCGGATGATCAAGCAAGGCACGCTCCAACCCCTTTCTACCGTTTTCTGCAGTGCTTACCAAAAACCCTTCCTGCGTGAACTTATCCACGAGCACATTTGCCTCCGCGCGATCGTCTTCCACGATCAATATCTTTTTATTCATAGTATACATAGTATACCATATCTGCACCAATATTATTCGGTCGTATTGCCATCAAACTCGGGACTATCGGCTTGCGCTTCTTCTTTGGTCGCGCGTACAACACCATCTTTGTGATGTGCCGGCGAATAGATCGTGTACAATTTCAGATCTTCCGAATCGGATGTGTTTACGATGTTGTGTTCCGCGCCTGCCGGAACGATGATCACCGACCCGTTGCTCAATGCATATTCATTGCCATCGATGATGCACTTTCCTTCACCCTCTTCAAAACGGAAAAATTGATCGTTCTCTTCGTGCACTTCCATTCCAATGTCCTCGTTCGGTTTGAGGCTCATAAGCACAAGCTGGGAATGTTTCCCCGTATACAGCACCTTACGAAAATCATCGTTATCATGCGTGTCTTGCTCTATGTTTGCATTAAATCCTTTCATAGTCGTGTGTAGTGTTAATTATTAACCTTTCTTCGATATATCATGAGACTTGCCGGGTCCGCTCCCACTCGAGCATACCACCTTCCAAGTTTTCAGCATCGTATCCCCTTTGTTTCAAAGCCCTCGCGATCATCCCGCTCCTTGCACCGGATCTGCAGATCGCCACTATTTTTACGTCTTTCGCGAAGGTGCCTTTTTCTTCTTCAAGCGATACTTCCCCCATCGGCACATTTAACGCACGCTCTATTTTAGGGCTTTCCTTTAGTTCATCCTGCTCACGCACATCCAACAACACTATGCGTTCGCCGCTTTTAAGTTTTTCCCTTAGTTCTTGTACGTTCATGTATTTATTATAGATCTTTTTATAGCATCCCTCAAATGTACATCTTAAATTGTGCCTTGAATCGCAGCACACTCGGCATGCGTAGTTGAGCTGTCATTCCAGCCCCCGCCTTCGCCAAAAGCTACGACGAAGCAATATATACACCATTGTAATTCAGGTTAGAATTCAGCCATCACCGCCGCGAACATATCGTTGACAAATATTTTATAGTATACTTATCATAGTGCGTTGGAGGTCGAAACGCATATCACATTAACCGATAAAATATAAGTACCATGAGGAAACTCAACGCGCTTGATTGGATTGCGTTGGTCTTGGTTATCGTTGGTGGTTTGAATTGGGGCTTGGTGGGCATTTTTAATTTTGATCTCGTTACCGCCACCTTCGGCGTCATGTCCGCTCTTTCGAAAACAGTGTACACCTTAGTCGGACTTTCAGCCGTATATCTTTCCACAATATCAATGAAGCTTGCGAAGCAGTAAGCTGTTTTATTTGTAAAAGCCCGCCGAACATTCGGCGGGCTTTTTTATCATTCAATACCGATCAATCGATAGAGGCTATGTGCCATTCGATCCAGTAGCGGCATAACCTTTCCTGAAATGGTTTGCTGCCGTACTTCGATCGGCGGCATAGTGGTGCCATCCGATGGCGGCGTCATCATTTGATCGCCCTGCATCGGTTGGAATTGCTGATAGTCGACGGGCAGCACTTGCCTTTCCATCGGAATCATTTGAGTCCCCTCCCGGTACATCGGTTGCCCTTCCGTCCCCGGTTGCATTACCGGTTGCTGCATTTGAGACTGCCCACCACACTCCTGCGGATGGCTTTGACAATACGAGTTACACTCCTCGGGACTGCTGCACCCGCCGGGACCCGTCCTTATTTCCCGCACTTCTTGCATCGGCATCGGGTATCCGCCCTCCACCGGCTCTCTTATTTCTTCCCTCCGTACACCCTCCGGAATCATCTGCCCGTTTACCGAAGGCATCTGAAATCCTTCCGGCGCCATATTTTGCATATCCCGCTGGCCATACTGTCCGAAGCAACCTCTTACCGCTTCTTCGATCTCCGGACTCGGTCGGAACGTTCCTGCCCTCACCTGCTCAACAGCATCTTCCCCTGCCGCCGATCTTAGGCATTGCGCTACCTCCGGAGGCATTTGATCGATATTCATCATCGGCTGACCCATCGATGGCATTTGTCCTTCGCCCTGCATCTGCCTAAACCCTCCCTCCTGTTCTTTAAATTCTTCCCTCTGAAAACCTTCTTGCCCATCCTGCGGCCTCATGCGTTCAAAACATTCCCGCATTTTTTCGCCGATTTCCATCGAAGGCATTGCCGTCCCATTCTGCAGTTTTTCCGCAAGCTCGCTCCCAAGAGCTGTATTCAAGCACTCCCTCACCTCCGGCGGCGCCTGATTAAAGCCTTGAAGCATTTGTTGCTTACCTTCTTCCATTCGCTCAATATCTTCCTCCTTTACCATGCCATGCTCCTTGGCAAAACTAAAGCATGCATCCTGATTGGCTGGGTCACCACAAAACGCCTCACATTCATCCTTGCCACGGCAACCGCCCGGGCCTTTACCGGCCGTTTTGCGCGCCACCTCCGCTTCCTCCGGCTTCATAAAGCCGGCGGCTTCGGCGAACACTATGCATTCTTCAAAATGACTTTCCTCGCTACAATACACATCGCATTCCTCTTTACCTCGGCATGCGGGCGGCTTGATGCCGCTCTTGATCGCACCCAGAACCTTTTTTGCCTCTACGAGCTCTTCCGCTTGCATAAAGCCGGCTGCTTCGGCAAATGTTATGCATTCCTCCATATGATCCGCCTGCGAACAATACGTATCGCACGATTGCTTGTCTTTGCACGCAGGCGGCCTTACCCCGCGCTGGATCGCAGACTGCACCTTCTTCGCCTCTTCCAATTCACGCGCCGGCATCAGATCGTTCTTTTCTGCAAATGCCACACATTCATCAATGTGCTCCATGCTGTCGCAGAACGCTTCGCACTCATCCTTGCCGTTGCAGCCACCCGGGCCTTTTGCTCCGGCGGCTATGAATTTTTCCGCCTTTTCGATCTCTTTGGTCGGCATCAGCCTGTTCTTTTTGGCAAATGCGATACAGGCCTGCATGTTTTCCGTTTTATCACAATACACCTTGCAAGCGCCCCTGCTCTCGCAATTGCCCAATTCCGCCACGGGATATTGAACGTCGGACACGTTTTGGGCGGTCGCACCCTGTATCCACATAAATGAAAAAATCACCGAGAACGCGACGATCGCCAAACTGAGATAGTGTTGTTTATGTTTCATGATTATATCGATCAATGATCTATTTTAAGAAAACCTTATTCGAACGGATTTGTTTTTACATCCGTAAACGGATTTGTCTTTTCGACCGGGTTTGTTTCCGAAACGGTCTCATACGGATTTGCCGACGTATCCAATGCAGGCAGTATTTCCTCGACCGTACTGCCGGTGAAGTCCGGCGCCTGTAGCGTCGAAGAGCCCAACGACCTTTTCCAATACACATAGCCGCCGATTCCAAGCACAACTATAACAACCGCGAGCACCACCGTAAGCGTTTTCTTATTCAACGCCGCCACCGACGAAACACCGGGAATTTTTTGTATATCCATTGCATATAGTATACACCATTTTGCTTTTATACAGTATCTAAACCTATCCATACTCATACTAATTAACCTCAAAAAAAATCCCCGAAATGATCTGAGCGATCACTCCGGGGTTACTGCTTGCTCTTCCACTATGACCTCCTTTTTTAAATGAGAATCTCCCGGCGGTACTCAATCAAATAATTTACCGCCTCGAGCTTGTCATACCGCCCATACAACGGCGACAGCCTGGCAATGCGAACTGCGTTCCTCAACACCTTCCGCCATGTGTAGGTACTCATTTCGCCACCTCCTTTTTGTATATTTTATTTATACACTAAAACTATGCCTTTGTCAAGCCCTGCTCCGCTAACACACCTTTCGGACAAAAAAGAAACGCAACGCTTGATGGTTATGAGGGAGTTTGTCATTCCGAGCGCAGCGGAGCGGAGCCGAGGAATCTGCTGCCACTAACAGCTACAGATCCCTCGTCCGCCAGCTGGCGGATCAGGATGACACAAGCCACATCACTTCTCAGCTAAAGACAGATTTCATGCGAATTGCCGTCCAAATTTGTCCGAAATGTGCGTTAGCGGAGCAAGCCCATGCGCCGGAATACCGGCGTGTCCCAATTTTCGGCTTGGCTGGGGTTCGCTTCCTACTTTTTTCTTTCAAAAATAACGTGCGCGAAAATGAATACACTCAACGCCGCGGCAAAGAAGCACCACACCGAAAAGAATGCATTCATAAAAAACCATGTCGAAACGCCGAACGCGATCACAAGTGCAACGCCGAACATATTCAGTATCCGGTAGCTTGAAACAAGTGGACTCCCGCACGTAGCGATGAGGTAGAGCGCCATTCCGAGAAGCGGGTATGCATATGATACATCATACGCGATACTTCTATTGACGATGGATGCCGTAACGGGAGCCGCCGCTATGACATATGCAAGGTGTGCCCCCACTCCCACCCCGACAAACAAAAATACTTTCAATATCTTTCTCCGAACCGGATCGCTTTCTATCAGAAGAATGGCAAGCGGGACGAACATCGGCCAAAGCACATGTGAAAACAACACATACGCATAGGTCGCGATAGTATTAAGCATAGGGCTGCCAAACGAAAGCCACACCGTCCCCTCGATGACCTGCTGGATCCCTAATAAAAGCGGGATACTCGCAAACAGTAGCTCGGTCTTTTTCTTCGCCTTTGATAAGGTCAAAGCCCCTGCCGCGCTCAGCGCTCCTCCCGTTGCAAAACTTGCCGTTGCTGAAAAACACATGATTATTCGTTTATGATCAGCTTGTGGTTGTTATATGAGTATCGCCCAGCTGTTACACTTCAGTATACCATATTTTATGGCGAGTAATCCCATTAACCTCGTTAGTTTAAATTAATAGTGGCTCAACCCATTAATTCATTAATTATTATATAACCAACACAAAACGAGACCTGTGGGCCTCGTTTTTATATGTACGTCATCCGATGACGTACATATCAATATTAACTTCTTGCCTTATACAATATTTCCGTATGCCAGTACGATTTTTTGATTGATCACGAGGGCCGTTGCCATTATGATCAGGAGCATCACTCCATTTGCTATTAATTGCGAATGTTGGATCTTTATTTTAATAAAGACTTTAAGCACTAATGCCAGCGAAATAATGGTCAAAAGCACGCCGTAGAGGTACGCATTCATCAAGCGCGGCATCGTCATTGCCTTTTTAATGAAGGATGTTTCAATTGGCACGGTTGTAGGATTGACCCGAGCCACTTCATTTGATTGGGTAAAGGCGCCATTTACTTCCCCGACCGCCCCGATTTCTTGGCCCATGGTCACTTCCTTGTCCTCTTCTGGCGCTACTACCGGCTGGCCGTCCTCCTTGCCATTCTCTTGCGCGCTCACTGCGACGATCGGCTTTTTCTCTTCAGCCTTCTTTGCCGGGCGTCCAAATACCTGCACGATAAAAGTTGTCTCCTTCCCCTCGTACACGCCATTTGCCGTCGCGATTCCTATCTCGGTAAAATTAGCGTTTAGAATATTTTTCCTATGTGCAGGCGAATCCATCCACGCCTTATTAACATCAGATGAATCGATAAAGTTTATGGCTAAATTTTCTCCCGCATACTCATATGCATATCCCGCCTCATCGATCCAATGCCACGGGGTTATACCATCGGGGCTGTTATGGGCGAAGTAACCTTTCTGAGCCATATCATCGGCCTTCATTTGGGCAGCTCTTTGCAATACCTCGTTCACCCGGAGCCCAGGCAGATTATCTACTTGCCTATTATCGTTGGTCAAGCCGGCGATCACCGATGGCAAGACTTGCGCAAAGTAGCCCGTATTTGAATGCAGTATCGCAACCTGCAACAGAAAAACCATTTCCACCAGTAAAATGACCGCGAAAAAGAACATAGCCACTTCGGTCCGCAGCATGTGCGGCTTATGGTCGTTATGCTCTCCCGGAATAAAATACTTTTTCAGCAGATGAATTCCTTTCATGGTTTCTCAATATTTACTACTACGCCCTCCATCTCCATAGTATAACCGATATATTCCCTATATGCATATATAATAACACAAATATATAAAAACAGCAAGCCAATGAAGGTCTTGCTGTTTTTTAATATATCTATCAACGCTTACTGCCTTGCCTTGAGCTGCTCCGCGAGCTGCTTCATTATTTCAAGCAACTGCGCCTGCAATACGGCAATCTGTGCACGCAGCGCATCATTGCTTACCGTACTTACTCCCAATACCTTGCCGCCCTGTGTCTTGTTCAACTCCGCCCGCGTGAGCGAACCAACAAAACCTGAGGCCGGGTTGATGTTGTGCGCCTTTTGGTATGCAATAACCGCATTCTTTGTAATCTGCCCGAAGTATCCCGTGGCTGAAAGATCAAAGAACCCTTCTTTTGCCAGCATTTTCTGCAATTCGGTCACGGCGTTACCGGTAGAGCCGATCGTAAGATTGCTCGAAAAAACATAGGTTTCAACTCCGAGCACTTGCCCAACAGGCTGTACGGTAGGAGCAGTCACTACAGCAACCGGGGCAACCACAGGAGCCATAGTTACCACGGGGGTCGGAGTTACCGTAGATCCGGATGGGCCACCATAATTAGTCTGAACATAAGTATAACTACCACCCCCACCATAACCGAAGGCCGACTTAATATTAATAAAACCTCCTTCATCCTGACCAAAAAACATAGCGGTTATAAGTACTACCACCGCCGGTAGATAAAGCAATTTTTTCATAATTGATTAATTATACCCCCGCTTACCAATTATTGTCAAGTTTTAGTTATCCCCACCTACTCATCCGATTCCGTCCCTATCTTTTAATTTCATAGACCAGCGCTTCATCGTTTTCCTGTCTTTTATCCATCCTTGGCGAGAATAGAAAGTCATACGATATATTATCAACCGATTCCAGATCTTTTACCTTAATTATGTATTTTATTCCATATTCCCTTTTCAAGAAATCAATTTTTTTATCACTGTCCATTTGATCGTCGCGGATTACTGCGTCCAATATCAAATATTCTTCATTTGCCTCTTGGTTATAGATTCCTCCCAATTCCACACTCTTACTTTCGATAATCTTCTCCCCAAAAAATCTTTTCGCCGGATTGGCACTAATAATATTATTATTGAACCGCAAAGACATATATCCATGCCACGGCAAAAATAAAACTTTGCTTTCGGATTTATCCGCGTCAATTATTTTCTTCGCGTTAAACCAAGCGTCCGGATACCAAACAGGGCGTATTTGCCCATGAAATCCTCCCCAAACCAGATATCCAAATATGATCGGAATAATAAAAATAACTGCCAAGAATGGGCCCTTCGATGTTGGCTTTTTAGCGCCCAGATAATCAATAATATTCGATAATCCTAACCCTGCAAAAAATGCATAACTTAATACGAGAAGGCCGGTAAATTTTTGACTGTCGCGAAACCCTGACCAAAAAGAAATGTGTGTATATAGCCAGAGATTAAGATCCTTAAACATAGTCTCCCCAGCCCCCGACGCAAACGCCAATGACAGCATACCTAAAATTCCAAAAAATATTGAAATATTCCGTGTTCTTTCATTTTTAATACCAGTTACCAGCCCTATAAGGACAAGGCTCAGTATAAAGGCAAGTGTAATCCAAAAAACGGCATAATCCTGCGGCCAAGCAAAATGTTCTGCCCATACATATCGCTCGCCCCAAAAACCATTCAAAGAAACAAGATTTAAGGTGGGGCTGATGTTTTTATATCCGCCGGCCGAAAACGCCTGCCAGTGAGCCGCATCGAATCTCTGTTCAATCGGTTCCGTGCGGTCCATGGCCGGAATCAGCCAGTAACTGCTTATGATCAAAAACAAACCACCACAAATAGCTATATTCCTCACCAGCGGCTTGACCTTATCCCAATCACTATCAACCAGTTTTCCCATAAGGCAATATGGAAGCCAAGCCACCAAAAGCATTGAGGCCATAGCGAAGAAATGAATCGAGAAAATACTGATAAGAAATAACGATCCAAAGAGCTTTAAGCCTGACTTTAGATCATTCTTTTCTTTAAAGACCAGCAGACAATGCACAAACAACGGCAGAAAGGCATACGCCATCAAGTGGGCCCATTGCCCCGCTAAAAATCTGGAATACACAAAAGGGTTAACCAAATAGATGAGCGCAGAAAATAGCCGGGCCACCTTATCTTCTCCGAGCGGTAAATGTTTGAATGCCATATAGCCAATACTCGAAAAAAGGGCGAGAAAAATAATCTTTTGCACCGCCCAAGCCGGCACGATTAATCCGAGCCAATAGATTACATAGTTAATGGGCAGGGAATTCAAAAACCCATCGAGATTAGGGGAAACATCCATCTGCGGAGCAAAAACCATATCAAGCCCTAAAACATAGCCGGGCAACAATGCTTTCCACATTATTAGAATCGCAAACCCGATAAAAATTAAAATGTATTTATATTTATTCATTCTGTATTTTTTATATCTTCCTTAAATTCCTCCGGATAATGTTTATATTCAATGATCTGCAAAACTACGGTCATGACCAAGAAAAAATATGCGTACACTGCCATTTGTTCGGCGTAGGCATCTTGCTTAAGCGCAAGCAAGATGGGGCAGGTGGCGAGGGATATGATTGCAAGTGTTCCGATTACTCGGCTATCCCATTCGTAGAAAAGGAATGCGAGAAAGAGGAGCCAAAGCACTCCCGCGCTTGTGCCGTAGAACCCGAGAAATACGCCTGCGAGAATAAGTGCAAGCACTCCCCTCTTCTTTCCCTTCCGCACATCGGAAAACGATCCACTAATTGCGCTTTTCAATTTTTGAAGCAGAATCCCTGCAATTTTATTCAGTTTCTTTACCATGTTGTTTTTTAGTTCGTATGCGTACGCGAATTCTTTTCACTCCATCATATAGCAGGTATCCAATACAACCTGCAAAGGTTGTACCCGAAATCAAAAGTCCGAGATAGAACCAACGTTGCGGGAAGAACTCGATGACCATCTCAATATCATACGACCCGTCAGTATTCTGCACACATCTCTTTTCTACGGCACAGAGTGTCTCCGTGTCGATGTACCAACTATTGAGAAAACCGTTGAGCTTGTAGTGATATTCATCAGCGATGCGGACAGGCTTCACAAACGGTACCCAGCTCCTAAAGAAGCCATTCACTTCCCCATCATTCATTTGCAGCTGCCACTTGTCATGATAACTCTCACTCATAGCCAAGAAGAACGGCGTTGTAGCCCCTTTAATGTGCACAAGTTTTTTTGTTGGATTAACAATATCGTACCCGATCAACCGAGGCTCTGCGAGGATGTTTTGTGAACTTTTCACAAGGTAGTACGATTCAGCCAAGTCTGGCACTTCCGTCAGCCTGAAATTATCATAACGATTAACGACATTCTCACCGCTTAACTCGTTTGCGTAAACATACAAAGTAATCTTACTTGCACCGTGTGGTGATTTTATGATATCAGAAAAGCTGTACCAAACATCAGGGTCAGCTATTGGTAACATGTCATAAAAAATTGTCTTCGCATCATTATTGAAACCAATGTGATACGACGCGGTCTTCGCATTAGGGCTTTGAAAATCAAAGCTGTAGGAATAACTCACTCCACCCTTGACTGGTAAAGAAAGATAATCGCATGCTTTATGCCTTGTTGCTTCAAGCTGCAGCGAATACTCCCCCTCAGTTTTGACCTCGCTGTTTAGTCCAGCCTTTAATATCGGCAAATCATCGTAATTATTGCAGTCTCGAACCCCGTTCTGCCAAGTACCATTTTCAAAAGACGGGTTTGATACTATATTCTTAAATTCGTACTTAGGATTAAAATACTCCACCAAATAAGGTGTACTCTTTCCAAGAGAAGTCGTTGCGAAGCCAATATCACCAGAGGAGTATACAGATTGTGCATTAATAGATAGCGAACCCGGCTGGAAGTCATAAAGTGTATACCCTGATTCTTTTGTATAGAAATTCCTTTGAAGAAAGTGGTTACTAAGTAGTGCTTCCGTGTTTTCTAAGAATGCTCCAAAAAGTGGTTCGATTTTTCCAATAAAAGCAGGTGGCTCTTCCGGCAGTTCAGTAATGTAATATGTAACCCCCATATACTTCATATTCCGAACAGAAAGTCTTGTGGACTGCTTTATACCATAAACATACTGGATAGCGAACACTGACGGAGTTATGTCTTCAGAAATAGTGTAGATTATGAAATCTTCATCTTCGTAAAAAATTCGTTCATCATTAAATAAAGATTTAAAAAAATCATAATCACCCCAAATATATGGTGTTCCATAGAAATCGATCAGCTCACAATTAATGTCCTTGTGTTGATGATAGGTTGTTGGCTTTTTATCTAAAACGACATAATGGATATTTATTTTATTATGAGATAGTGATGATTTGTCGCCCCTGCAAATATCAGCATACAGCTTCTGGATGTAAGTATTATTTCCACCAGAAACACTCGCGCTCCCCATTTGCTGCTTCACAACATTATTCACGCCGTTCAACTTGAGCTGCACTGAGTAATCAAAGGGTAAATACAGGAACTCATCTTGATTATTCGCAGCAATCAGGCCTCTCGCCTTTTCATTTTTCTCAGTAATATAATAAGAATTGTTTTTTATTAGACGACCATAGCCAAGGTCGCGATCAAAAAAATGCTTGTTGAAGCCACCATACACAAGCACTATCAGGGAAATAATAACAACAGGAAAAAGTCTTCGCAAGACGGTATGTGTCTGCGCAAATCTTATAAGATAATGCGTTGCAAAACCAATTAGAAATATATAACTAAATGCAAGTAGCGTGAACAATTTTATTGGGCTGCGCAAAGATACAACCAAAGGATTACTCGCTTCGATTAAACCATCAAAGTAACCACCTTTAATAGTGAATAACATGCCCATAAGTAAGAGCAAACTGCTCATGGCATACGCTACAAATATACGCTCGTTGGAGTTTTTTATCCCCTTGAACTTATATACAAAAACTATAACTATCGCAATAAACAGAGTAAAGAAAAGAATGAGCAAGGGCACAGAACTGAAGTAGCCAAGATCAACCTCTCGAGAACCCCTATTCCCCAGCATAACAAACAAATTGATAATATCCGCAGAGGCATAAGTATACTGAAATGTTTTAAGATACGAAACCTTGTCAAGGTTGCCGATATGATTAAAAAGAGTGAAAAGAGAAACTATGTTAAGCAAAAAACCTAGCAGGCCAAATCCTGCAACAAGAAGGACTTTCTTGATAGCATCATTTCGTTGTAGAGGTGCTGTCTTATAAAGCACAAATAGCCCTAATAGTAAAAAGACCCAGAATGCCGTCTGCATATTGAGAAGCATAATCCCTGCAATACACGCGAACAAGAAACCATAGGGAAATGAGTATCGCTCGTACAATCTTTCAATTGAGATAAATAAGAATGGTGTAATCGCATAGATCAAGAGCGTGCCTGTATAACCGTTTATGAGCTCTCTTGAAAATGCCGGATTGAAGATATAAAAGAATGGGACAACATATCGAACATAGGGATGATATCCATAATTTGAAAATATCGAATACACTCCGTAGTATGCGATTAAAAATAATGTCATGAGGAACATCGCCTGAGCAAGCAGCGGATTACCCATTGACTCAAAGACTGCGCGAATAAGATGCAGATAGTTTCCGGGGAGATACTCACCCGTAAAACTAGTGCTCCATACATACAAGAAGTTTGAGAGTGCAGCCACACCATCCCCAAGGAAAGGGCTGAAGTCAGAAACCGCAATTCTTTTATTTACTAACCCGGAAATGAAAAACAAGAAAACACCAGCAACGCCAGTGCTTATTACTATTTTAGTAAATAATTTTCTCAGTATTCCATGCATGGTATTTATTTTTCAAAAGATGACTTTTTAGGCAAAGCCACCTCTAATGCATCGGAAACCAGAGATACGCATTTTTTATACTCAGATTCGAGTAGTTCAGGAACATCATTAACGCATACGAATGTTTTTGTCCCAAACGCAGCAATACATGCTACCGCATGCCTTTCAGAATGTATATTGAGGGTTGCAAAGTCCCCTCCATAACGCGGGGAGAAATTGCCTTTCGCCAAATTCCAGTAGCGGAAAAGATACTGCGTAATATTAGAACTTTCACGAAATTTACTTACGCTTGTTGCAAGTATCACATCCTTGTGCTTTTCAAAAACTTCCATCCATGTACTTTTTAAGTGTGGTTGCGGATGGTGATAATGTTCGAGGAAATGATATTTACTCGAAAACACCTGTAGTAGGTTGCATATGTTCCCCCTGAGACCATACTGGAGGTTGAAATACTTTTTGAAACTGTCTTTGAGAATATCTCTTTTTGAAAAGTTTTCATTTATAATCTGGAGGCAATTAGCAACACTCTTAACCCAAATATTCTTTGGGTAGAAGAGTTTTGTCAGGAAGCCTTTTATAGGGTTCTGGATAAGGAAGTCTGAAGGCAATCCATCTTTAAAGAAAACTTCTTGATCGACCGGCTTAAGGATAATCATGTCATCATTGAACAGAACAAACTGTTCCGAGAGGTCTCGGATTCCAATAAAGTTCATTTCTATTGCGTTCGAATTGAAAACAGGCAGATGCGATGTATTAAGAAAAATATCCGCATGGGTTAAAATGTTAAGCTTCGGATTCGATGTGTTGAGCCATTCAGGCAGGTGCCCCGCAGTAACAAGATGCACCTTGTTGACCCATGGTGCATTTGCCTCAATACCTCTTAAGACATACTTGAGTGTTTTAAAGTCTCTATAGCGAGCGGGACTATTCGCTTCGGTTTTAACTTTTGGGTTATACTTTTCCAACTCGCTTCGCCAAACAGGATCCGAACCGTCAACCCATGTGATTACAAAATCAATCATACATTAAGAGTTTCTAAAAGTATTGAATACAAAATATATCAACCGTGTCGGGATGTACTGAAATAAACCCGTAACTACATAAGCAATTCTATCGGGGAGCGTCATGTTATATCCGTATAGTTTTACCGCCCGCTTCCTTACAATAAGTGTAGACTTAATATTTTCACGCATCTTACTCATTGTGATAGAATTGGAACTTAATCGGTATCGAATAAGGACTTTCCCCAGGTTTCCGAACTTTGAGACAGTACCGATGCGTAATGACAAATCGAGATCCTCTGCCTGAGGGAGTGTCGAATCAAACCCTCCCACTTCTCTGAGTACTGATGTTCTAACCATTGCCGCCGGCTGTGCAACAGGAGAATACTTAAAAAGACTCTTCCTAAGGAGCTCGTCGTCCGTAGCATACTTTCTCACACTCAAGAGACCTTTCTCGTTAAAGAACTCAAGCGACCCACCGGAAATACCAACTTGTAGATTGTGCTCCATGAATTGATACTGACTCTCGATACGATACGGAAGCGAAATATCATCGGCATCTTGCCATGCAACATACTTTGCCATTGATAAGCTAATCAGCTTATTCCTTGTAGCCGAAATTCCTAAATTTCTTTCATTTTTAGCTACAGTAATTCTTAAATCTTTTTTTGAATATTCCTGAATAATCCCCCAAGTGTCATCGGTTGAGCAATCATCTATAATGATAAACTCAAAATCCGAGAACGTCTGCTTTAAAATACTTTCAACAGCCTCCCTAATATATTTCTCAGCATTATAAGCGGGCATTAAAACTGATACTTTTGGTATTGTCTCCATAGTTCTTAATTAGAAATTTCTTATTTTAAATTTCTTTTCTTTCTTACTACGTAGAGCGGCCTACCGGATACTTCTTTGTGAATATTGCCGATGTATAGGGCGATAAGCCCAAGGCATGCAAGCATAACGCCCATAAAAAATATCATGAGTATTGCCAATTGAGCCGTTCCGGAAATATTCCAGCCAAGCATGTCATTGAGCATATATCGCTGTATAAAGACGACCAGTCCACCGATACCGGCGGTGAAAATGATACATGTGCCGAGATACCCTGCCATTTTTAGCGGAATGAGGCTGTGAGACACGGCAGACGACACCGCAAGCTTTGCAAGCTTAAGGAGCGAGTACTGCGCTTCCCCATTTGCCCGTTCGTTTGCTTGGAATGCAACAAACTCCCGCTTAAACCCGAGCCAATCGATCAATCCGCGTGTCATACGATCGTGCTCGGTAAATTTATTAAATTCGTCCACAACCTTTCGGTCTATAAGGCGAAAGTCCGTAGCCCCCGGCTCTATTGGAGTGTCGCTTATCGCATTTATAATCTTGTAGTAAACAAACGAGCAGAATGATTTTATGGCCGATTGCCCTTCGTTTTTTGTTCTCAACCCTATTACAACATCGGCGCCGTTTTCCCAACGACGTATAAGCTGTGGAATAAGCGATACCGGGTGCTGAAGATCGGCATCAATGGCAATGACTGCATCGCCAGTTGCATAGTGGATGCCCGCAGATGTTGCGGACTCTTTTCCAAAATTTCTTGAGAATTCAATTGTTTTTATCTTTTCATCTATTTTTGCAAGATCTTCCATTACTTTTTGCGAATTGTCTCTTGAGCCGTCATCCACAAAAATGATCTCATACGCATATTGCGGGATGGTACCAAAAATGCGCACAATTTCATGTGCAATCAGTGGGATGTTCTTTTCTTCATTAAATACCGGAATGACTATTGAAATGGTCTTTTGCATATGTGTATAACAAGACGCTTATAACTACTGTTAAGCTTATTAAAATATTGTTCAATATCGATTCGATACTACCCTCCTTATCTATCGTAAGGAGTAATCCGGTCAAAATGATCCCCCCGCAGGACACGACGATCAAGAAAAATCGCCGCAATGCAAGAAAATAGAATACGAGAACATTTGTGATCGCAGCGAGCAACATTACAAGCCCGGCCTTTGGTAAAAGATAAGCAAAAGGAAGGTACTTCTGACCAATCATTATCGATATAATTAAATCATTAAATATATAAAATGTCAATATACCGATCCCTCCTACCGACAAGGACAAGGCAAGCGCCTTTATCAATGTTCGGGAGTTTTCTTTCCTTGTATTCCGGATCTTAATGGAAGAAAGCAGAACGCCGGCAACGGGACCGATGGCAAAATAAAGAATTTTTGCAATGGCAGAGATACCACTATATAAACCGGCTTCGTAGGCTGAGAAAAAATGTTTTACTACCAATATATCAATAGTAAAAAATAATGTTACCAAGCTTGTGGCAAAAAGCACCAGCACGCCATATATGACCTCCTTGCGGACCCTCCCTTTTTCAAGGGCATGGATATTGGCATGCTGATTCAGATCAAGATATCCCCTTGTGCGCCATACTAAATAGTAATAACTTGCGACCCCCGCCATTATAATGCCTATTGTTGCCCCAATAGAGCCAAGCCCTATATATACCAGTGCGGTAGCAAGAATAAGCTTAGTTGCGGAGGAAATAATCCCTCCCGTAGAAAGCTCGGTAAAGCGCCCACTCCCCTGCAAATATGCATTACGGAATGTATTGATCGCACTTACCGGCAAAATAATCCCGAGCCCGATAAGTGGATAGATCGAGGAAAAATTCAAAAACTTTTTTAATTCAAACGCGCCGGCAAGCAATGCAACAATACCGATGCCGACCAATACGAGCGAGAGTCGCTGAAGCTCTGCAATGACAGCATTGAGCTCATGGGTATTTTTTAGATTGGCGGTAATGTTTACCGCGACCACCGAGAATGCCCCTAAAAGAGCGCCAAACACGGCTATAAGGGAAATTAAGGCTTGAATGTCTCCAAATGAAGCCGGGTCCATTAAACGGGCAAGAATGGGATGGAACGCATAATTAAGGAGAGCTACCATCATTGACCCACTAAAAAAAATGGCGTAATGCTTCAGAAAAATATCGTTTTTGATCGTTGTTATCATACCTGCTTATTAACCCCCATTCCCTCCCGTCCTTTGCGGAATACCCCCAAGCCATTTAATTGTCATTATGGGCTCAGCCACCATCCCTCCTCCGCTCCCTTACTGTCTTCAAATCTTACCAAATTCCACCCCATTATGTAACCAACAAAAAACGAGGCCATGTGGGCCTCGTTTTGGGGGTAAATCTGACCCATATGGGTCGGATGTACCAAATTTATCTGCTCTGGGGATGTTATTCTAACCGCTTTATTTGAGCGTTTATTTATGCCCTAAAACACAGGAATAGGATCCAAACCTTTTTTAGTATTCGGTTCGATTCCTATTCACGTCATTTATTTTTGGTTCATCAACTCTATTTGCGCCTTCAATTTTGCCAATGGTGGAACATTAAAACGAGCACGCTCTTCATCGGTCATCCCTTTCTCAATAGGGGCCAGCACCCACTTACTCTTTGGGTTTTTCCTAATAAATTGTGTGCCATATTTCTGATTCTTCCCCTGTTTCATTAATAGTCGATCAGTTATTCCGGCACAGAGCCATTTCGCTTTCTGATACCCTTTTTCACTACTTTTCTGAGCGAGCTTTAAGGCAGTTTTATAATCAGCCAACAATTGCCCATGGTGAAATATCATTGCGGCAATATACAAATCTCTCCCCGTGGTTACCAGCCCTCCTTTTAATAACCTTTTTACAGTATTCTTACGCTCAATATCTCGCTTTTCGATTATAGAAAAGTCACTATCCGATTCGGGAGCCATGCGATCAGCCTGATCTTGCTTGAGTAATTTTTCTAGATCCTTGTTCATAAAAAAATAGCCACACCTTGCACTGTGTAGCTATTATAAACTCAGACATCATTACATACAAGGAGGTCGGCTATTGCCGCTGATATTGGGTAGCCCGTCAATAACTCGATCCAGGCCCATTGCCCGTTTGCATTAATCTCCAGGAAATATAGCTCGTTCTGTGGCGTCATGATCATATCAATAGCGCCGAACTCAAGCCCCAACCGTTTCACGATAGAAATGCATCGCGCCTCCTCGCTTGCAGGTAGCTGAAACATGGAGTGCGGGGTATTCTCGAAATCATACCGTCGCCAATCGGTCTTCGTCTTCTCGCTGTTTTGAGATTCTATCTTTGCGGCAAAAACCTTCTCGCCAACCACAGTTACTCTGAGCTCGAAAGCCTTTTCAATATATGGCTGGAAGATTCCAGGACATATAAGTAGACTCTGTTCCATTTCCGGCGACTGCACTAATTCTTGTGCAATTATACTCGTATATAGGGTATCCCCGTTTTCCATATTCAATGCGCTACCGTCATGCGGTTTATATACGCACCTTCCTAATCTTTCTTGGAAAACGATCGCCTCTTTTAGACAGTTCGTGATCAGCGTTTCAGGAACGGTAAAGCCCAACTCCTTCGCGATTCTTAGCTGACGCATCTTGTCTTTTGTCTTGTCAATCGCATTCGCGGAACTTATCCAGAAGCGATCTCTTAAGAGCGCACATATATTCCGATAAAACGAAGCCCACTCCTGTTCGAGAAATGGCTGGTATTCTTTGGGCGAGGTGTTTATCGCTTCAGGAGATGCCCGACGGCGCAACCACACACTACCTACTTTGCTCAAGTCGACAACTCGGCCGGAAACGATATTTGTAATATTGCCTCCGCCCAACGAAATCGAGATCTGATAATCGGTAGCGCATTCGGTATTAAATCGGAATACTTCGACCCCTAGTTCATTCAGCCTCTTTATGACGAGATCCGCATGAACATCATCTTTCATAGTAATAATAAGGATCATGTGTTCTATCTCCTTCTTAAAAATATGAGCCAGCTTGCGCTGGCCCATTAACATTACCCCATTACTTAGGTCAGCACGACTCATCGCCTATATTGCCAAGCTTTGTAGGCGACATGTGCAACGGATTGATCTCGCCCGGATCACCGATCATTCCGCACTGCTTACTTTCAGAATACGGTACCGATTTCCGGTGGGGAACCACAGTACCCTTCTCCACAAACAATGCGGCGAAAGGCATCACCCCTCTTCCTTTCGATGCTTCTTTTCTCAGCATGGCACTTCTCCTTTCGTTAGATGTTATACTGCGCCAACAGCCTCTTGCCTCTTCTCCCGCCCTCCTTTCTTTTTTGATTTTAAATATAGATATTTACATCTATTGCTGATACTTATAATCAATCCATTTGTCTTATTTGTCAAGAAAAGTCCTGAATTAACGGCATTATTGCGGTCAGCCACCATTTCCCGCCTCCACTCCCTCACTATCTTCATATCTTACCAAATTCCACCCCATTATGTAACCAACGCAAAACGAGGCCCCAGGGCCTCGTTTTTGAAATCACTGGTGCATAAAGTCATTAGGCCTCCTTTACTTTTCTTTCATATCTTTTGATCATATCTTTTTGATCGTTGTTCGCCTCCCGGATAACCTGCTTCATGACCTTCTTTTTCTCTCCCGATGAGGCAGTATAAAAAAACCTTGAAAAATCCGTTTCAGGGGCGCTATTCTTTCGGATAATTTGCTTAATTTTCTTGATCATAAATCTTTTAGTTCTTCGATACTATACTTATTTTTTATAAAGTAGTCAATATTTACTATATTGAACTTGAATCTCTCTATATCACTATTATTATTCTTTATTATCAGGTGCATTTCAAGAGCATCGCCAAAGTGCCGTTTTGCTTCATTTGCATTTTCGCGCGATTTTATAAAGGCATTAATAAATATTTCCTTTGATACTTTTCGCTTTTCTATTGCTTCTCTTATTTGGGTAAGTCTCCATGCGGCAGCTGGCGGTTGATATACATAATACAATTCCACTTTCCGCCCACGCTTCACGGATCTCTCTACATTTATCATCCAATCGGCATACGCGAATGTTCCATCCAAAATAATACTCAAGTCGTTTGCCAATGCGTGATTATATAAAATGTGTATTCCTCTGTTCGCTGCCTTTTGGAATACATGCGCGTTAGAGCCGTTATAGCCATTACAAAATTTTCTTATTTCATCCGCATCGATAATAACCGGCCGTGCCTTAAATTTATCCGCGAGTCTTTTTGCAACCTCTGTTTTTCCGGCGCCCGGGGATCCTGCCATAAATAGCGTTACCGGCTTATTATCCGACGCATAGTCTTTGACGCTTGCAAACTTTTCTATCAGTTTCCGCTGATTCTTCTTTACCCACTCAAATGCTTCTTCGGAAAGTTTTTGATCTTCTTTATCCATTTGCCAAATTATATATACTATCCCCCCCTCCGTTCTCCGTTATCTTCAAATCTTACCAAATTCCACCCCATTATATAACCAACACAAAACGAGGCCATGTGGGCCTCATTTTTATATGTACGTCATCTGATGACGTACATATCATTTTGTCTGGCGACAATCCTGGCGATTTTTGTGTGAATAGTGGACATAGCTATTTTTTACGGCTTGGTTTGTCGCCTTTTACTTTTTTCTCAACCTTTTTTTGAATTTCTTTTACGCTATCTATGTAGGCTTCCTCGACGGGAGAGATGGTTTTGGCTTGATACTTTTTGTATTCTTTTTCTGCTTTATCTATCGCTTGGTCGTGGCTCACTTTACCCGCATCGGGCAGCACTCCCTTGCCGTACATTTTTGAAAACTTGTCGAGTTCGGCAACCCAGTCTTTCATATACATCGGGGCTTGTTCTTGCGCCTTCAATTCTGCGAGGTCGAAGAATGCGCTCACGAGTCTGTTCATACGAAAGAGCTCATCTTTATCCAGGTAATTTTTTGCAATGCTTATCTCGCTTCGTACTGGCAGGGTGCCTGCAAATGCAGTGAGTCCCATAAAATCTTTCCCGGCATCTGCGCGAGAATGAATAACCTCTGCAGCGGTTTGTTCGTTGGTAGCGTAGTGAATTTTGTTTTGCACCACTTTGAAAAAGAGTGTCGCTTCTTTACCTTTTGGATTGTAGTCAATACTTGTCGTGTAAAGGTCGAGTACTTGGCGGTAGAGAGCCTTTTCACTCGAACGGATGTCGCGAATACGCTCGAGGAGTTCCTTCCAATACGCTCCGCCACCAGCACCCTTGAGCCGTGCATCGTCCATAGTAAAGCCCTTGATAATATACTCGCTTAATCGTGCCGTAGCCCATTGACGGAATTTTGTGCCCGCATCTGATTTTACACGATAGCCAAGTGCAACGATGAGTTCAAGATTGTAATGATCTACATTGTAATTTTTGCCGTCCCCTGCAGTTGTTCGGATTTTCCGAACAACTGCCTCGCGAGCAAGTTCACCTTCTTCAAATATGTGTTTAATATGCTCGCTAATATTTGACTTGCTTGAATTGTATAGCTGTACTAGTTCTGCCTGCGTAAGCCACGCCGTCTCACCGTCAATACGCACCGAGACTTTCGGCTTTCCACCCTCGCCTTCGTAGATTATTATTTCGCTGTTTCGTTCTTTTTCCATATATTTCTACTTATTCCTTTCAATATCCGCCACAATTTCATCAATCGCATTAATGGGGGGGTCAGTTACTGTTCTCCTCCTCCGCTCCCCTACTATCTTCAAATCTTACCAAATTCCACCCCATTATGTAACCAACAAAAAACGAGGCCATGTGGGCCTCGTTTTTATATGTACGTCATCTGATGACGTACATATAAATATTCCGCCCTATTATGTAACCGACGCCAATGCATTTATCTGCTCGCCCTCCTTAAGGACTTTCGAACTTTAGACTGAGTTGGGGCGTTTCCTGATCCAAAGATTACCTTACGACAATCCAATGAGTTGCTGTCCTTAATTTAAGGCTCTCTCTTACCCCCCCTATCCCTATTATTTACACAACTAAAAAACGGGACTTGCCCGTTTTTTCCGATTGGGTCGTGGCAAATCGCTCACTAACCAAACTTATTTAGATAGTACCATAGCCGCCAGCAAAGTCAAGGTGTAAGATTTATAAACCCATCTCTATCAAGCCCCGTCTTCCGATCTTTAAATCTAAGTATTTTTGCACTTAGAATTTTGCATAGATTATCTTCGTAACTATTGGGTACAATTGCTTTAGTACCGTCGGTAACAAGGCAGCTATATCCCGCTGGATATGCAAGCAAATCTGCTATTTGAGTTTCGATATCTTGGTTGTTTTTGCTAACAAAGCTAATTGATGTTAGGATCTTTTTCATTTTATGATGATCAATCCCAAGTGACTGAATGCCGTTTGAAAGAAAGTAAATATATTCTTTATAAAAAGCTACATCTTTTTGAGTTCCTGCGGACTCAATAATAATTTGCCCTTTATCATTCTTATGATGAAGTACCTCGATGAAAAACCTCAACATTTCCTTTGAAGTATTCCTGTATATATCATCTGCTTTCCACCCTAAGTTTTTTGCTTTATCCTTATTTACCACAACAAGCACGCTCCTTCCGCCATTTAAAATAAGCAATTGTGACAAATCTTTATGAAAGTTTTTTTCCACCGAAGGATCTTTCAAAAGTGCAAAATCGTTTTCCCTTCTACCTATTTCTCGAGAATGCAGGACGATATTAGTCCTTCCCCAATACTTAAACTTAACTTGATCCGCTTTAATTTTTATATTATTTGCTTGGGCTTCGTCTACTATGAAGCCGCTTAATATAAAATACGGAAACCCCGGGTTAAATCCGTTTAAGCTTGGCGTTCCTGTTTCATCTAAATAAAGCTTATAAAGCATATTCGATTGATTATACAATATTTCACGCCCTACTTCGAACTTTTATCTAGGGCTGGGCGTTTCCTGGATTATTGGGCTCAGCCCATTAATTCATTAATTATTATATAGCCAACGCAATATTCCACCCTATTACGTAACCGCCGCCAACACAAAACGAGGCCTGTGGGCCTCGTTTTGGAGTGGTATTTGATGGGATTAAGGGCACCTAAGGCATTTTAATTTAAACAATAGTACCTAAGGCCTTTAACTATAGACTTTTGTTTTCGCAGTGCTTTTCCATCGTCAGTTGCTATAAAATAATTTTTCTCCACAGCATTCCAGGGTATCCATCATCTGGGTCTTTGATAATTCCGTGTCTTGTAAATCCAAGTTTCTCATAGAATTTCCATGAACTATTGTGGGTTTCGGGGCTATAGCATTCTATCTCTGTAAATAATAAATTCCTTGCTTCTTCAATCACTTTTTGTACGAGCACACCCCCAATGCCTTCATTTTGTAATTTAGAAGCCACTATATACAACTCTGCGGGATTTTCTGTCTCCGCATATGCCCGAAGATGCCCGGGCGCTTCCCTGAATCCTGCAACACCGACTACTTCGCCATCTTTTTCCGCAACATAAAAATGCATCTTACCCCCATCTATATTCTGCGCAAGCTCACTCAAGAATTCCTCATCAGTCCAGTACTTGGTAAAAATATCTTGTATCGCACTCTTATCTTTTTCACTATAGTCTCTGATTTTCATAAATTAAATAATACAATAGTTTCATAAAATAATAAAACACGCCACAAGAGCAAGTCTGTGGCGTGGGTTGTTGAGGTTGGTTAGATTAGAGCAGGATATGACACGCTTCGATTTGGATTGAGAAAATTGTGATCTCTTCCACTAGAAACATGCCATATTTCCCGCCGTCAGTCATCAGCGCCACGACCAACTCTTCACGAAGCTCTATCGCGACTTGGCGCTCAGCGATCGCTGCTCGACACGCTCTCACGAGCTCCTCCGTTTTTTTGCGGGCCCGTAGCTTCATGAACTGCCCGGGTGTAAGGTTAGTAGGAGCGAACCAAGTATCGCCAAAGGCGCCTTTTGAATACACGCTCTCTAACAGACCAAGTGTATTTGCCTCCTTGATTGAGAGAACCCGCGAATTCCCTTCATTAAATTGGAAAAGTGCATTGATCTCTGAGCCCAGGTTGGGAGCCTCGGATATCAGGCGTGCCTTGTTGGACTTACACTTCATCAGCACATAGAGCGGTCGTTCCTTCGTGAACACGGAGGAATAGCTGTAATACTCCCCGCGGACGGCAGGGATGATCCCCTGACTGAGGGTCATTTGTTGCCGCATGACTGACGAGGATTTGGCTCGCGTCCTCCCCATTTTTACCTGTGGGGTTATGTTTTGTGCTATTAACATAGTTTATCCTCCTATGTATTTTAAAAACGATGGCGAACCATTCACCATCTATTAGAAATAGTATGGGATTTTATTATTTTTATCAAACAGAGCTTTCCCCTGCCTTTAATTAATAATTCTCGAATTAATGCGGCCAGCCCCCATTCTCCTCCTCCGCTCCCTTACTGTCTTCAAATCTTACCAAATTCCACCCCATTATGTAACCAACAAAAAACGAGGCCTGTGGGCCTCGTTTGAGGGTGAGTCTGACCCATATGGGTCATTACATTAATGGTACCTAACCCCATTAACCCCAAATTTCTTACCGGTCCACAATATACATTCTTGCTCGACATCATTCTCCATCGGCGCTACATAATCATAAACTACCATCGCACGGATCAACCAACCGCTCTTTCTACATTCTTCAAATGAGCTAATTTTGTTACTTTGAGTCAGAGCGGTTATACACAATAAGCCCACCGCTAATAGCACTGCTGCAGCAACACCAAAGATTTTTACTTTTTTAGCCTTTTTCATTTTTGTCTTTCAATTAATAGTACCTGACCCCATTAATGCGACCCCATTAATGGATAGTTGCTGGCGTTAGCGTAACCTTGCATTTAGGGTATTGACTTTAGCTGCCCGCGCGCTATACTTTAGATACTAAACGTGGGGCGGATATCTCGTATGTCCGTCCTTTTTGTTACTCAAATTTTAACGATTTTTCTAGACGGACAAAATCCCTAAAATCCGCTCCCGCAAATTGTTTTATTTCTTTTGCAGCTCTCGGGCCACGAGCTAAGATAACAATGTCCTTATCCTTTTCTCGTAAATATTTCAATACTGGCAAAAAATCTCCGTCCCCAGAAAGAATAAGTGCCCTATCGAAATTATCTTTTTCCTTCATTAAATGAAATGCCATATCGACGTCACAGTTTGCCTTTCGTTTTGTCGATCCGTCTTCTTGATCATATAGCTTCACAGGTTTAAGAAAGAGTTTGTACCCGAATGATTCAAGTCTTATATAAAAACGAACTCTTTGAAGATGTCTCCCAATCAGAATAAGCTCTGCTTCATTTAAATATTTTTCTTTGCTTTTCAAAAAATCCAGCAAATATTCTTCTAATTCCTTTATGGGCACGGTTTCATTTGTCTGATAATTGTACTTAAACTTATAAATCTCAACTCCACCAAAATAAACTATTTTATCAGCCTGATATTTATTTCCCAAATACGTAAAAAGTTTTTTATAATCAATTTTCCATCCCAAACTCTTCTCCCCTCCATAAAACAAATTCGACGCATCAATAAATGCAAATGTTTTCATAACAATATCTTATCATATTATTAACGTTGCCGTGGGGATAATTAATGGTACCTGACCTGCTCTGTAGAAAACATCTACAGAGCATACCTGACCCCATTAGTTTCCCATTAGTTGAGATTATTAATTTTTATCAGGCTTAATAGTGGCTAACCCCACTGATTCCAATACCGGTAAAAAGTTGCCCTTCAATTAGCTCTCTAATTCTTTCGTGGTTAATCTCCAAAATCTATGATCCGTTCTGATTTTTAATTTTTCAATCCATTTTTTATCAAACTTATATGCTTTGGCAATACGTGCCGGCGTCATTTTTTTAACCACCAATAAATAAAGCATTTTGTCTAAAATGTCATACGTTACTCCAAACGTATCTTCATCATACCACGTATCAACACCGCCAGGCTTTCTTGAGATAATCTCTTCTGAGATTTTAATAGCTCTTGCTAAATCAAAAATCTCAGATTTAAAAAAGTTGCTCAACGGCGCAAGGTGCCCATAAAAACCCTCCGTCATCCTCCCGGTAAGCCATTCACTTTTATTAATTGTGGAGATAACTGCGTAATTTCGCTCATCAGCGATCTGAAACAATACGTTTTGCACCGCGCGAGTGGCGATATTCACGTCGGCAAACGCCGACCGTTCTGATACCATTCCCGTGAAATCCTTAAATATTTTCGTTATATCCACAATAACATAATCAACACCCATCGCTTTCGCACTTTCCACCGCAAGCTTTTTGAATTCCAATCCTTCTTTTGTTTTGGAAGAAACAATAATGACGGCAAGAACTTTTCCCCTCCCCAAGGCCTTCAGACAAAGAGATGTGGCAGTAGCTCCATCGAGGCCGTCCGATAGACCAACTACTGCGCCGTCAAAATGACCATTTCCAATGGTGTATGTTCGAATAAATGAAACAATCCGATCAATTGTTCGTTTATTTATTTTCTTTTTATAATCAAAATCGATCGCAACGATTTTCTGAGGCTTACCCGGGTAATAACTTTCAACACTTCCGTCCAGTTTCATATATTAATTTATAACCCACTCATTAATTCCCTAAATCTTACCAAATTTTGACCTATTATGTAACCAACGCAAAACGAGGCCTGTGGGCCTCGTTTTGGGGGGGGGGAATCTGACCCATATGTGTCGGATGCACCAAATTTATCTGCCTTGTTCTGATCCGCCGGCTGGCTGACGAATGGGACTTCTCCTGATAGATAATGTTCGTACCGTATTTGCTACGCCCCTCTAAAAGACTCTACCCGTGATAGCTAATAATAAAGTGGTACCCAACTGAGTAGCGGATTTTTATTGAATCTCGACTATTTTCCAGTAGGTCCATGTTTCTTCTGTACATCATAAAGAACTCTTTTGAGCCGGTCAATTTCCTTTTTCATAACCAATGGATTGAGCTTCGCATGTTCTGCTCGTAGTTTTTCCTTTACCTCGAGTGAGATGTGCTCGCTCGCGAGTACTCGTTGATATGGTGTCTTTGCAACTTTTTCATATCTCTTTTTCCATTTGCCATTTACTTCAACCTTATCAATTAGTCGTCGCGAGGCAACAAAATGATTAAGGTACGGACAAAGGACATCATAGATATCATTGAGCGCGTCTACCGCCTCAATGCAGTCTAGGCGCATGTACCCGATCCACCTGCGCATAATATGCCCGTTGCGTTCTTCCACATGCATATTGTCATTTGAGTGGCTTGGTCTTGACCTCGTCATTAAAATATTCCTTGCATCGCACCACGCCTTCATAAACCAGTTAATGAACTCGCTACCTGTATCGGGATGTACTTCAATAATATTCCATGCAAGACTCTTCTCAATGTGCTCCAAGCTCTTTTGCGTGGCCTCTTGACCTTTATTCCACTGCGCTCGCATAACATCCCAAAGAACCGGAACATCAATATAATTGAGGGTAAAAACCATATTTCCTGCAAGAGTATGCCCGCAATGCACCACCGTGTCGATCTGTCCGGTGCCCGGCAACTTCTTGCTCCAGTCTCCGTGAAAGATGGGGATGATATGCTTCAGCCGGGATGGAGACGTAGAAGAAATACCGCGACCTTTTCTTCTAATTTTCAAAAAACATCCAACGCGCTCCTTCATAGTTCCTGAACTCATTGCGAGTAATTTATTCGTAGCATCGACGCTATGCGTCCATAGCTTGTCACGCTGAAATATATCCACATACTCATGCACGACCGGATGAAGCAGGATGCCGCATACTTCACCTCCTGCCTCCCAAACTTCTTTCAGGGCTACTGTGGCATCTCTTGTATAGTGCACAGGGCGACCACGTCGCTCTAGTGTGCACGGGTCTTTTATTTGCTCTCGATTGAATGCCCTGATGATTGACTTCCTCCCCATACCCGTCACATTCTTAACTGTATCAATGATGCGGGTCAGTGTGCTTCTGCTTCCTTTTGACTTTCTTGCTTCTCGATATTCTTTCCGATATCGCGCAAATATCTCTTGTTTCGTCTCCATTTTCATATGGAAACACGGTACCACTAATTATTGGATATCCAGTAGCCGTTGAGTACCATTAATTATTAGCTATAGCGCTACCTTGACATTATTACCTAATTTGCTACTATATAAATATTCAGACGAAAAGGGATCCGAACGGCTAATTACCTAAGGAGCCCTTTTCTTTTTTTACCCCTATCTTACTTTTGATTTCGGGGCTCTCTAAATAATCAAAATATTGCGACCCAAGCTTTTTATACAGCGAGGATGCGAATTGCCTATACGGAAATAGTATTTTCTCAAATCTATTCTCTTCAATCAGAAAATCAACTACGAGCTTGTAATCGCCATCCCCAGATACAAGAATAATCTTATCGAAATCTTCTTTCTTGTACATCTTTTTCATAATGTGAAAAATGATATCAGAATCCACATTCCCTTTTTTCTTACCTATCATCGCCGGATTGTGTTCTCTAAAAATAAGCACAAAACCAGCCTTCTGTATCGCTTCGTATAATTCTTGATTTGTTTCCTGAACAAACCCTAAGAAATAATAGGCGTTCGTGACATTATACTTTTGCTCGAGATATACGCGAAAGCGGGTAAGATTTATTTCCCACGGATCAACTTCTCTCTTCGCTGTGCCCATAAACAAGTTCTGTCCATCTACAAATGCGTAATTTTTATTCTTCTTCTCGTTACTCATATTTTTATTATAACAATTTATCAATGGACATCCTACGAGTTCGAACATCCACTATGGAGCACAACAAATAATCTGCGTAAATGCAGATTATTTTAGTTGCCCCGGGGGAGGGATTACGCCCTCGTCGCCGCTTTCGCAGGCTCAAGCTCCTCCCAGTAGGGCTTCCGCCCTCTTGTCCTCTCCGTCGGCTGATGGATCGGTCACCCCAACGGGGAAAGTACACTTTCCCCGACCCCCTATGAGGTTTCTCATCCACGCCCAAGAAACAAGAAGTAAAAACACACCTATTAAAGGTGTGTTTTTACTTTTGCTCCCCGGGAGGGATTCGAACCCCCGACCATCTCGTTACATTTATCCTATGATTACTTATAGGGATGGACTATATCATCCGCCGTAAAATCTCTAAAAGAGATTACGGGGCGAGGCGCTTCGATCACTGTCTAAACAATGATCTACTCCTTAAAAGGATAGTCTCTACACCTTCCCGCTTGTGCGGGCTTGGCTCGGTATTACCCGTTTCCGGGCTTCACCGATTTCACCTCGTTTTTCCGCTTTCAATTACTTGAAAGGGCTGCGTAATGCCTGCTTCGATTTCTCGATGACAATTTGCACACACGAGAACGCATTTGTCTAGTTCCGCCTTAACCTTATCCCATGAGCGCGTGTATCCTTTGGCACCAATGCCAAATAATTTATCACCCAAATGATGAAGATCAAGTGCTCCCGGATATTTATCATATCCGCAAACCTGACATTTACCTCCTTTGTATTCAATTGACATCGCCTTAATCTTTCGGCGTCGCTTTGCGACGGCTTGGATTAGGTATTCTCGACGGTCAGCATATGTCCTTTTCGTTGCCATAATTACTATTATAACATCGTAGTGACATTGTTCACAGCGAGCCGCTCTACCACTGAGCTACCAGGGAATGTATTTAGTTGTACTGGATTCCCGCCGGAGTTTACCCCGTGCCACGACACGGGGCCCGCGTTTGGGAATGACAAGATGCTGGATACCGGCCTTCGCCGGTATGACAATGCAGGAATACTGGGTTCCCGCCTGCGCGGGAATGACATGCGTGGTCAAACCACGTAATACCCATTTTATCAAAAAATCTTTATTTTGCAAGGGCAAATGGGGGCTTGTTTTGTACAAATATTGACATGGTCATTATTTTATGCCATTTTACTTTCAGCATCATTTACTTTACTTCATATACCTATTTCGAAAGGAGGCACATTGCCCATGACGGCACGTCACTTGAAAGACCTTGTTCCGGAAGACCCAATCGTTTGGATACACCCGCTCTACCCCAGTAGCCTCTTGTGGCGAACCGAGGGGCACGTAATATCCGTTAATCCTGAACGGGTCACCTGCGAGTTTCTTATTGATCAAATGAGGACCTTGGAATTTTTTACGGATACCGGACTCGATGTTCTCGGTCCCCGATATGGCTGGGCCGAAATCCCCGGCTTAGGCGCCAAAAGCACCAAGCACACCCGGCTCGACCGGCGCAACATCGTGGAACTGCTTTGGCAGGCCAAGCGCGCCTTTGCGAGCGACAACAAGCGCGGTCAGCAAGACACGCTTGATACGCTCGTGGATGGCATCCAAGGAATGACTCCTCGCAGGCGGCCGACCAACGGCCCGGTATATTATCGTATGAAGCTCGTTGAAGCTTTGTACTACGGAAAAGCGCCTACGGGTGCCATGAACGACTTGCCCGACATATTCATAGACTACATGACTCTTTCGTAGTACGCGCATACCGCGCGCACAAAAGCCCCGACAATCGGGGCTTTTCTTTTTTACCGTATGTCTTTTTTGATCGTGGTGGCGATGTCGCCTTTCGCGCATGTTATCTGCTCCCCTGTCTGCATATTCTTTACCGTGAACTCGCCTGAAGCGATCTCGTCTTCGCCAACCAGCACGACAAACGGGATCCCCAGTTTGTTTGCATAGGCAAGCTTGTTTTTCATCTTCACGTCTTCAAAATATACTTCGGTCGGCAGGCCCGCTTCGCGAAGCGCCGTGGCTATTTCGAGCGGGACGGATACATCGGCAACCAACGGGACCACCAACACGTTCGTCGGCGTCGCCATGCCGAATTGCAATAGGCCTATTTCCTTCAACTGCGAAAACAACCGCGTAAGCCCGATGGATATTCCTACACCCGGGAGTTTTCTGTCGGTGTATTTTTCCGCCAAATTGTCGTAGCGGCCACCGGAACAGATCGAGCCGAGTTCGGGATGATCGCGCAGTACCGTTTCGTATACGGTGCCTGTGTAATAATCCAGCCCGCGGGCGATGGTCAGGTCAATGGCGTAATTATCGGCAGGCACGCCGAGTACGCCCAAGTGGCGAACAACCTCCGCCAGCTCTTCCACGCCCTTGTGGAATGTTTCATTTTCCACGCCAAGGTTGCGCAATGCCGCAAGCATATCTTCAGGCGAACCGCTGATCGCAATAAAATCAAAGATCGCCCGAATCGTATTGTCGGGCACGCCCAACGCAACCAACAGACCGCGCACTTCGTTCTCTCCTATCTTTTCCAGTTTATCTATCGTTTGTATGATTCCGACGGATTGGTTTCCCGCTTCCAATGATTCCAATAGGCCCGCAACCAATTTTCTGTTGCTAATGCGGATCACAAACGGCCCGAAGTTCAATCGGGTAAACACCTCGTTGATCACGCTCGGTATTTCCGCATCGTTCATGAGGCTCAAGGCGCCATCGCCGATGATGTCGATGTCGCACTGATAAAACTCGCGGTACCGACCCTTCTGCGGGCGTTCCCCGCGATATACCTTGCCGATATGACTTCGTCGGAATGGAAATGTAAGCTCGTTTGCGTGCTCGCTCACATACCGCGCCAAAGGCACGGTCAGGTCGAACCGGAGCGCCAGGTCGTTTTCGCCTTTGGTAAAGCGATATATCTGCTGTTCCGTTTCCCCACCCGCCTTTGCAAGCAGAACATCCGCCCGTTCTATGACCGGCGTGTCGAGTGCTATGAACCCGTAGATCCTATACACTTCCTCTATTACGGAACGCATGTGGTCAAACACAAGCTGCTCCGCAGGGAGCAACTCCATCAACCCGGACAATACGCGTGTCGGTATTTGCTCACTTGTTTTTTGTTTATCTTTTTGTTCCATGGGTAGTTTAATTGGAGGTAAGAGGTAAGAGATGGGAGGGATAACAATGTAAAATACTGGATCCCGTGTCGGAGCACGGGATGACAATGCAGGGGGGGTGGAGATAAGAGGTTAGAGGTAAGAGCGCATGTCATTCCCGCGGAGGCGGGAATCCAGCACCCTATAGATTCCCGCCTCCGCGGGAATGACAGAATGGGGAGCGGGTATGACAATGCGGGAATGCGGGAATGGCAGGGGTGGATTATTTTATTTGCGTTTTATCTGCCTTTTCATGTGGTGGTGTGGTGCCTAATTTTTCTTCAAGGCGCTCCAAGCGGCGATCCAATTTTTTCAGCATGCCCTCGAGTTTCCATTGCATTTGAATGCGACTGATTGATTGAAACTTTACCTCTTCTTCGGTTTCTTCGTCAATGCGCTTTTCTTCGTTGATACCACTGATGATGATCTGTTCACCGACGAAAAACGACACAAACAAACCGGTTACCAACAAAATAACGGTTCCTACAATGATCGACGTTACGGAACTCATGCCGTACTCATCGGCGATGCCCCAGATGCCGCGCCACAGCAAAATGATGCCGATACTTCCTATCATGGCGTAAACAACGGGATGGCGCGCCAATATCGCGCGTACTTTGTCTTCAAACTTATCGAAAAAATGAACGATCTTTTTGAGTTTCATGGGGATTTTATATCGCCTTCGGCATAAGGTTGAAATGGATCCCGGATCAAGTCCGGGATGACAATACGGGGAGGAATGACCGATGACTGATAACTAATAACGGGATGAGCGGGAATGACAATACTATTGAATTGTTGCGCGGATGCGGCGGACGCCGGCGGAAACGGCTTCTTCTTTTGTTATTTTGAACGAACCGAGCTGGCCTGTGTATTCCACATGCGGTCCTCCGCAAAACTCGCGGCTCACGACTCCCCCACTTGCTTCGGAACCAACGGAGTACACTTTTACTATTGCCGGATATTTATGCTTGAAAAACGCGACCGCTCCGAGCTGTTCCGCTTCTTCTTTCGGCATTTCCCGCATATAGACCGGAAGATTTGCAGTGATCTTATCGTTGACCAGATCTTCTATCTTTTGCCGTTCCTCCATGGTCAATTTGCGATCGAATGTAAAGTCGAATCGCAAGCGCTCCGGGTTGATGTCGGAACCCATTTGCTTGACCTCGTCGCCGAATTCATGGCGCAATGCCCAGTTAAGCAAGTGCGTTGCAGTATGCAGACCGACAGTCTTTTTCATTTCCTCTTCGCTCCCCGCCTTTAATTCGCCGGTATCGAGCACCAGTCCGTGTCCGCCAAACTTGTTGCCGGCTCCCGCGCGGGATGTTTCCTGATGTTCCGCGACTTTCTTTTGGAATCCATCTTCGTCCAGCGTGAATTGCTTTCCTTCTACAAACTCCTTCAAAAGTTCTATCGGAAAACCATAGGTCGAAAACAGATTGAACGCCTGCTCCCCGGTAATGCGCTTTTCTTCCCTGTTTTCTTCGAATATCTTTTCCATTTCCTTTAGCCCTCGGGAAACGGCTTCTTGAAACTTTGTCTTTTCCGTTTCGAACACGCCGATGATGCGATCGGAATCATTGATCTCCGGGTATATCTCTCCGAACAATTCCTTGATGACCGGCGTCATTTCTTCGAACAGGTTCGCGTGCACATCGTATTTGACCTGATAGGCCATGACGCGGCGCAACAGACGGCGCAAAATATAACCCGCTTCCTTGTTCGACGGTACCACGCCATCGGCGATCAAAAATGTAGCCGCGCGCAAATGGTCCGCAAACACGCGCTTTATCGCTTCATCCATGTTGGGCGCCAGCTCTTCTATTTTCGCCATGATCGGCCGGAATAGTTCCGACTCGAATACATTATCGACTCCCTCGAGCATTACGGAAAGCCGCTCAAAACCCATGCCGGTATCGATACCGGGGCGCTCTGCCTTGCGGTAGGTGCCGCCGCGTTCCTTGTAGAACTCGTTGAACACGATATTCCAGACCTCTACACCATCGACATAGATCTCGGTGCACGGACCGCACGGACCTTCTTCGCCCGTCGGCCCCCAAAAATTATCTTCACGCACGCCCTTGAGTATCTTGTCTTCCGGCACGCCTACTTCGTCTTTCCAAATATCGTATGCTTCCCCGTCAAACGGAGTTTCTTCATCGCCGCCAAACACGGTTACATGCATGCGGTCCGGGTCTATGCCCAGCACTTCGGTGATGAACTGGTATCCCCAGTGGATCGCGGCGCGCTTGAAATACCCTTCCTTGCCACCGTCTTCCGGATCATCGGACCCGACCGGGCCGAATGAAAAGTTCCCCATCATCTCGAACATGGTCAAGTGCGTCTTGTCGCCCACCTCTTCGATGTCGCTGGTACGAAAACATTTCTGTATCGTGGCTATACGTTGGGAACCAAAATCATCCGTCGCATTCAGTTCGCCGGTGTAATATCTTTTGAATTGTTGCATGCCCGCTGTCGTCAACAACACCGACGGATCGTCGGGTATCAACGATGACGACGGAACGCGTACATGCCCCTTGCTATGAAAAAAGTTAAAAAAATGTTTTCGTAGATCCTTGGAATGCATGGTATGTAGTAGAATGTATTAGGTATAAGGTATGGAATATGGGGAGGTAGCGCGTATACCGCATAGGGTATAATATTTCACATCATACCGTATACATTATACGAACTACCCATCCCCTGTTTAGTATCCTCTCAATTCTTCCGCTTTCGAGTGGCCTTTGATCTTTTCGATCGCTTTTGCCTCGATCTGGCGGATGCGTTCGCGCGTGACGCCGAACTTCTTGCCCACTTCTTCGAGCGTATGCGTTACGCCGTCTTCCAAACCGAAACGCAACTTCAATATTTCCTGTTCGCGTGCGGCAAGGTCAACCAATATTTCCCTGATCTTTTCCTTGAGCAATGCCAACTCGGCCGATTGCGTCGGGGAAAGGTTTTTGTCGTCCTTGATAAGGTCGGAAAGCGTTGCTTCGTCGCTGTCTTCCATGAGCGGCGCTTCGAGCGAAATGACCTCCTGTGATATCTTCTGAATGTTATAGATCTTTTCCACGGTCGTGCCCATTTCGATGGCTATTTCTTCGGCCAATGCTTCGCGACCCAGCTCCTGCATCAAGCGGCGCTTGACCTGCGTGTACTTCGAAATGTTTTCGATCATGTGGACCGGAATGCGCACGGTGCGCGACTGGTCTGCGAGCGCACGCGTAATGGCCTGACGGATCCACCATGTTGCATAGGTCGAAAACTTAAAGCCTTTGCGGTAATCGAACTTGTCGACCGCCTTGGAAAGCCCTATGTTCCCTTCCTGTATAAGATCCAAAATACCCATCTGCGTAGTGCGATGCGCATAGCGCTTTGCGATGGAAACCACCAAGCGCAAGTTTGCCTGAATAAGGCGCTGTCGGGCATTTTCGTCGCCGTCTTCGGAACGCTTGGCGAGATCCTTTTCTTCCGCCGAGGTCAACAACGCATAGCGGCCTATTTCCTTCAGGTACATCTGCACGGAGTCGGGCATTTCGCTAAGCTTTTCCTTACCCACTCCCTCTATTTCTTTTTTGGTCGGCTCGTCGTCTTTTGATATTTCGATCAACGCCGCGGTCTCGACGACCTTGATGTTGTTCTTTTCAAGATAGTCGTATAGCTCTTCGAGTACCGAAATGTCGTCTTCTACATGCGGGAAGTAATACAATATCTCGGTATCGGTCACAAACCCTTTGGCGCGACCGCGATGTACGAGCTCTTCCATTTGCTCCTTGTCAAAGGCAACCTTTTTTTCCGTCTCTTCCGCCGTCAATTTCTTTTTGGGAACCTTTTTATGCGGACGCTTTTCTCCCCGTGCCGGCAATTTGGAAACTCTCTTCGGAGCTTCTTTTTTTACCAGCTTTTTTACCGCTTTTTTCACTACCACTTTCTTGACCGGCTTTTTTGTTACCGGCTTTTTTGTTGCTGCTTTTTTCGGTGCAGCTTTCCCCTTTACCGCTTTTTGAGCGGGTTTTTTTGCAACCTTATTCAATTTTTTACCAACGACTTTTTTTACCATATATAATTCCCTTCAATAAAGATGCAGATCCTGAAACAAGTTCAGGATGACAATCCCTTTATATTACCTTTCATTCTGCAGTAGTTTTGACACCTCGTCAAACAACTTCAGATAATGCGTTGATTTTTCCGCGTCCCCTTGCCGTTCGGCCTGCCGAATGGCCCGCATGACGACCATTTGCTTTTCCTTGAGCGCCTCTTGGCGTAATTGGCTCAACAACAACACAAACTCCTTTGCGGCCTTTTCCGGCTCCTCATCGTTCATATCCATGCCCGCGCGTAGCGTAAATGTGTGCAGTTCGTCCATCAGCTTCGGATCGTCTATGGTCTCTTTTTCCATTGCGGCGTCGTATATCCTGCGATACCGTTTGGGCAAATATTTTGCGTACTCCGCCAGCTGTTTCATGAAATCCTCCCGTATCAGCGCCATGTTCAACGCGCGCTCCGCAACCAGATCGATGCGCATCTTTTCTTCCTGCACTTCCTGCAATGTCACTTCTCCCTGCTTCGGTCGAAGTTCCAGCGGCACTATGGTCTCTACACGCGTCATATCTTCCTGCAGTATATGCTCGCTGATGTTTACCAGCCGCGCCAGCTGGCGTATCCAGTGTTCGCGTTCCACCGCGCTTGGCAATGCCTTTATTTTTGCCAATACGATGTGCAGGTTCTTTTTGAACTTCGTCGGATCGTTCTTGAACGATTCGCCGTGCGACAGATATCGCTCGAAGTAAAACTCCATCGCCTCCTTTGCCTCTTTTGCATAGGCGACCATGATACCCGGCTTTGCCTTTATGGCGTCGGCAGGATCCTTGAAGTCCCTTACCAACAATATCTTCACATTGAAATCGAGCCCTTTGGCAAGGTCGATGCTTCGCTCCGCAGCCTTTTGTCCGGCTTCATCGTTGTCGAACGAGAACATGACATTCTCGGTCTGCTTCTTGAGCGTTTTCAAATGATCTGCGGTCAACGCCGTTCCCGAGGTCGCCGCCACATTCTTCAACCCGTCCTGTGCGCACATGAGCAGATCCATTTGCCCTTCCACGAGCAACGCAAACTTCATTTCCCGAATATGGTTCTTTGCCTTGTTGAACCCATAGAGCACCCGCGATTTATTGAAAATGGGCGTTTCCGGACTGTTGATGTATTTTCCGGCATCGCCCTTGTCGTATTCGGGCAATATGCGCCCGCTGAACCCGACCGTCTTTCCGGTGTGGTTCCAAATGGGAAACATGATGCGGCCGCGAAACCGATCTACATAGGTGCCGCGATCCGTGCGAAAGTTGATACCTGCGCGTTCAATGTCCGGCGCAGTAAAGCCTTTTGCCGTCAAATAGAGCGTTGCGGCATCCCACGATTGCGGTGCGAAACCGAGTTCAAACTCCTTGATCGTCGCTTCGGTCAGCCCGCGCTCTTTTATGTATGCCATGATCTTTGGATCACGCTGTAATTCCTGTTGGTAAAAATCCTTTACCGCATCGTTTATGTCGTACAGAATGCCGAATTGCTTTTGATCTTCCGGGCTCAGCTTTTTCAGCTCGACTCCCGCCTTTTCTGCGAGCAGTTTCAGCGCTTCGTAAAACTCGATATTTTCGTATTTCATAACGAACGAAAACACATCCCCGCCCTCGTTGCACGAGCCAAAACAATGCCATGTTTGCCTATCGGGCGCGATCATAAAAGAAGCCGTTTTTTCTCCGTGGAACGGACAACGGGCTTTGAAGTTTCTTCCCGCAGGTTTTACCTCAATATACGAGCCGATGACCTGCACGATATCCAACCTCTCTTTTATTTGTTCGATTGGGTTATCCATGAGGGGGAGAGGTATGAGATGTGAGGTGTGAGATTAGAGGCGAGAGATGGGAGGTGCGAGATGGGGGTATGAGATGAGAGATGAGAGATGAGAGATATGAGATAAGAGATGAGAGGTGTGATAGATTCGAATACGAATCAAATACTGGATTCCGCGGCCTCCGCCGGAATGACAGATACAGGGTCACTATTTATTCTATTCACTCCGCATCGGGGGGAAGACGACTGTTTCGCGGATCGATTTGTTTAATAGGAACGAGAATAGCCGTTCGCTCAAACCAAAGCCCACCGCCGGGGGCATGCCATACTCCATTGCCTCTACATAATCTTCGTCGATCATCTGCGCCTCTTCGTCGCCTGCTTCACGCAGTTTCATTTGCTCCTCAAACCGCTGGCGCTGATCGAGCGGGTCGTTCAATTCGGAAAATCCATTGCCCAGCTCCGACCGGCACGCGATCATCTGGAACCGCAATACGCGCTTTGGATCGGCCGGGTCTTTTTTCGCCAATGGCGATATTTCAAGCGGATGCCCCGTAAGGAAGCACGGCTGAATAAGCCTTTGCCGTACCGTCTTTTTGTAGATCGTGTCGATCATGCGGCCTTTGCCGTCCGCCGCGTCATACTTTATACCGAGCTGGTCGGCCTTTTGTTTCAATTCCTCTACGGAAACCTCGCCCGACAAGTCGATGCCTGTTTCCTTTTTGAATTCCTCAAAATAATCAATGCGCGGCCACTCGCCGGACCAATCGATCGTTTCGCCGTCGTATTCGGTCTTCATGCCTTCGCCGACGACATTCTTTACGATCTGCTTATACATGCGCTCCACCGCGTCCATGCCCTTTGTCATATCGCCATATGCCCAATAGAACTCCATGGCAATATAATCCTGCAAGTGCTCGGCATCGATACCTTCATTGCGGAATACCTTTCCTATTTCATAGATCTTTTCGAAACCGCCGACCAACATCTTCTTCAACGGCAGTTCAAGTGAAATGCGCAAAAAGAAATCGCGATCGAGCGCGTTGTGGTGCGTGACGAACGGTCGCGCATCGGCTCCGCCCGGAATAGCTTCCAGCACCGCCGTGTCCACCTCGAAAAATCCTTCGTTGTCCAAAAATGTGCGGATCGTCTTCCAAAAGATATTTTTCTTTTTGAAGATTTCGCGCGTTTCCGCGTTCATCATCAGATCGAGATATCGCTTGCGCAATAATACCTCGGTATCTTTAAGCCCATAAAATTCGCTCGGGATCGGGAGTAATGATTTTGATAACAGCTTCCATGCGTCTGCCTGCAATGTTTTTTCTCCTGTCTTGGTAATAAAGAGCGTCCCTGTAGCCTGGATGAAGTCGCCCATGTCGATGTTGTTCGCGAACAGATCGAACCGTTCGTCGCCCACAATGTCGCGCTTTACCAACACCTGTATCTTACCCGATTCGTCTTCGATGTGCACAAATGCCAACGCGCCCATGACGCGCATGGACTTGATGCGACCCGCAAGGGTTAGCTGCTTTTCCAAGAGTTTATCAAAATGCTCCACGACATGGCGGTTTGCGAAATCTTTTTTGCTTTCCTGCGGATATGCTTCCTCGCCGGCGGCGATCAGCCGTTGCAACTTTTCAATTTTTGCTTCTCGAATATTATCTAACATAGTGTTTTTCTGTCATTCCGGCCCACGAGCCGGAATCTCGTCACATGAACACGAGATCCTGAAACATACTCAGACCCTGAAACGAGTTCAGGGCGACATGAGTACATGTCGGTTAAATACCGGATGACACTTTTAACGATGTCTTTATTACGACACAAAGCAGAGAACGTATTGCCTCTGCTTAAATATTACTCTATCTCCAAAATTTTGTATTTCACGAGACCCTTTGGCGTTTCCACCTCTACGAGGTCGCCTTCCTTCTTTCCGATAAATGTAGAACCCAGCGGTGATTCATTCGAGATCAGCCGCTTTTCCGGATTTGCCTCATTTGAACCGACGATGGTGTATTCAAACACCTTTTTGTCCCGCTCCACCTTTATGGTCGCTCCCATTTCGATGGTCTTTTTACCGCGCGACTTCTTGATGATGACCGCATTGCGAATGATGTTTTCCAATTCGACAATGTGGGATTCCAATTTCGTCTGCGCCTCCTTTGCTTCGGAATATTCGGCATTCTCCGAAAGATCGCCAAATTCCTTTGCGCGCTTCAAGCGGTCTGCTATTTCATTCCGCCCTTCCTTCTTTTCGCCTTCCAATTCCTCCTTCAGCTCTTCGAGCCGTTCTTTTGTTACGTAAAATTCCATATTCGTTTTTCTCTGTCATTCCCGTGAAAACGGGAATCCATTTGCAGTGGTAGTGGATCCCCGCCTGCGCGGGGATGACAATCAATATATTTTATTACCTTTTTTATTTTTTCGACTTGATCTTATATGCGTTTGTACAAAGCCACCAGCGGACCTTGCACACTTCCCATAATACCTCTATATAGGAAGATAGTTTTATCCGCGAATTCGGGTCGTTGATGAAGTTGGCGGGGACTTCCTTGATCTTGTACCCCATCTTTTTCGCCAACGCCAATATTTCTACATCGAATCCCCAGTGCTTTACCTTGATTAGCGGGAAAATATCTTCCGCTGCCCGTTCGCTGAATATCTTCAACGGACACTGCGTGTCTTTCAGCCCCGGCAATACCATTAGCTGAATGAACCAATTCCCCATCTTGCCCGGCAATTTGCGAAGCAATGGCTGATCGCGCTTGGCCCCTTCGATATCCCGCGAGCCGATGACGACATCGTAGCCTTTATCTTCATACTGCATGGCGTCGATAACCTGATCGATGGATATGGAATTGTCCGCATCCACGAATGCCCTTAGATCGCCTTTTGCTTCGGCCATACCCTTTTGCACCGCCGCACCTTTTCCCTTGGGCTTGCACTCAACGAGCCGAAGCTCGTTCCACAAATGTTCGAATCGGAGTACGATATCGACCGTACTATCTTTTGAACCATTGTCCACTACGATAACTTCGTATGGAAAATCAACGTGGTCGAGATGCTTTTTCATATCGACCAAGGTCAACGGCAATCGCTTCGCCTCGTTGTAGGCGGGGATGATTATCGACAGTCTTGGTTTTTGTTCCATATACGCTCTTTCTTTAAATTCCGTGCCCGCCCTGTGCCGTCAAAACAGCAAATGGCGATGGGCACGGAATTGTGGTGGCTTATATTTCGATTGCCAAAAGTATACAAGATTGCCCCTTAATATGCAATGATACGTAAAAAAGTCGCACGTGCGTGCGACTACTGTCAATCGGCTTAAGGATGGGGGGTTATCCCCTACACACCCTACGCCTATAAATCTTTACTGCACGGTCCCGCGCGATAAGCACCAAGACTGCAGCTCCGCATATTGCGATATACATCCCGACATACATCAGGCCGAATTCACCTATTGTTATCCCTTTCATTACGATATCTCCTTTTTTGTTTGCTCTGTAAAATATACTGAACATAGCATACTACAAACACTTTATTTTGTCCATTTTTTCTCAAAAAAGAGGGTGTGCGCGTACGCGCACACCCTCTTAATCTCCCTTTTTGCCCTTTTTGGGGGCGGGGCGAAAGATCGACCCCATGACATACCAGCCGGCGGCCAGCATGCCAACGACCTTGCCCCAAGGCCAGAGGGTGTTGAACACCCTAACCATGAGCCAGTTGAAGCCGGCCGGGCTGATGATCGCGAAGATCACCAGCAACGCCACACCGGACCCCAGCAGCCGTTTCGGGCTACCGAAGAACAACTCCATAAAACGGTCCATATCTTCTCCTTCGGCCAATGTGGCCTTATTTTCCTTTCAGTAAAAAGATGATGCCGGCGACCACGATCGCCAGCGTCAAGCCTTGTTCCACGAGCGGATAGACCGCTGCGATGAGCCGCTGGCCGAGCGCGAAGAATTGCGTCGGCGAAATCACTGCCAGCAGAACCAGCAGTACGAAAAATGGACCGAATTGCATGCCGGGCCTCCCCGATTAAGTTGTAAAGGTTCTTTACTGCATGTATATATTATATACGTATATTTACTATTTGTCAATAGGAGTGGGTAATTCGCAAGGACACTGGCTGCTCGAGCGCACAGGAACATCCGTTCCCGTGTGCACCGTCGGCAAGATCTGTTGGCTTGTTTGATATTTATCTTTTGTTGCCAGCACCAGATCAATATATAGAGATGCCTACCTAATATTTTCATTCCCTTTAACCAGTTCATATTAGTAACACTGAATCTGTTATAACACTTGGTACATGGAGATTAGTAACCCAAAGATGTACTATATTTTATAAATGATTAATATTAGGATATTTAGTAAGTAATTTAATATATTAAAACTGAAATATGGAAATAAAAAATCCCTTGGAAATTTCTTTCCAAGGGATTGTCGTTAAAAACGACCTTGCTTGTTTGTGATTTTTGCCTTACGCAGCGTTCTTGAGCGCAGCGAGACGTTCTTCAATGCTTTGGCTTTTTGCCGGCGCACCGCTTACTTCGGCCATGGCGGCGGCAATGTTGTCATCATCCTTTTCGATGTTGGTCGGTGTCAACAGCCGAGCCCGCTGATCGGCGGCCATGGCGGCTGTCTTTTCCTTGTCGGCAAGGCTGTTCATGGCACCGAGAACCGTATTGAGCTCATTGGCGCTGGTCTTCAAACCCGATGCACTCAAGGCAGTTGCTTCACGCATTTCCGCCCTGGCCCTCTGTGCCTCGGCGGACTTCATCGCCCGCTTCGCAGCCTCGATCTGTTTCCGGGTATTCTGCAGCTGTTTGGCGAAAGCCTCGATGGTAGCCTTCATGTCTTCATAAAGGTTTTTCGCATCAAGGGCTTCGGCCTTCTCGCGCTCAACATCCAGCTTCATCTCCTCGATTTGCTCGAGAAGCGCCATCAGGCTTTTTTCAAAACTCGCCTTCGTGGCCTCGTCGGTTGCTGCAACCATTTTGGCCTGCAGATTTTCTGCCGCCTTCAACCGCTGGTCAAAGAGCGCCTGAATCGCATCGGCCTCTTTCTGCTCCTTGGCATATTCATTCTGTGCCTTGGCGACTTCGAGAGACATGTCATCAAAGTCCTTGAGCAGAGCGTCGATCTGGGCCTCGGTGGCTGTTTCCGGATCAAGCTTGACCAAGCCTTTGAGTAGCTCGTCCATGCCCTTTGCAAAATAGCCGCTGATCAATGAACCAAAGAATCTTCCTTTACCCGCCATAATGTTTCTCCTTTTACCTTTACAGGATTTTAATGAAACCGGAATCAATCGTGATGCCGGCATAGATTTTGATGGAGGTGCTACCCTCCTCCTCAACCTTGCTTACGAGCAGATATTCAGTCGTTTGCTCATTGAGCTCACGACCATAGACAACTGACCCGTAATCAATATGGAGGATGTTGGCGATATGAGGATCGTCGGTGAAGTGTTCGCGCCACGGAAACGGCTTGACCATGTCCTTATTGGCAAATGGTGTAACCCGTTCGTATTTATTTTCCGTCGGCGTTTTCATATCCTTCCAACCAAGCATGCCGTTTTCTTCATTCATCCATAAGGCAACTTCTTCGGAACTGGCGGGGAAAATTTCCCAAGCCAGTCGATAAAGAATGCTTTCCAATACTTCATCAGTCTTTTTATCGACCGAGATTTGCAGGACTGACTCCTCTTCGCCGGCGACTTTTTGCAAATAGATGCGAAAAACTTTCACGCCTTCCGCAATCGCTGGCTCGGCAATTCCAACCGCCTTGATCACGTTGTCCTCACCCGGGAATTTTACTTCCGAGTTGTCAGCCAACAAAAAAGGCGTTTGTTCAAGAACGACCGTGCGGCCGAGCTTGATACCCAAAGGCCACGACTCATCAATCCGCACTTTCGGCTTTTCACCAAATAGTGTGGAATTTGCAGCTTTCTTTTTGGTGATCGCTGCCAGGAGTTTTGCAATCATGCAAATTTCCTCCAAACAAAGAAGAAGCCGCCAAGAGCAGCGCAAAGACCAAGAACCCAAGGCCAAACCAGAGGTTCTTTCTTAGTATTCACTGCCGCGATCTTGCTGGCATTCTCTTCGACCACCTTGGCTGAAAGAGCCATATCCTGAGCATCAGGCGGAACATAGGACGGGTCGATTACCGCACCCTGCGCTTTCAACTTACCGGTTTCGGCATCAAGATTGTTGAGCTTTGCCCGCAATTCAGCATTGTCCCGAGCCAAACGATCAGCCTCGCGGCGCCACGCTTTCATATCCTCGTTATTCTGCTGATTGTAGTACATGTTAGCATACTGCCGATCATTGATGTGATCAAGCATGAACCAAAGGAACATGCCGTCCCACATTCCGAAACTGGGGCTGCTGTAATAAGCATAAGCCGGGGTTCGGTAATGATAGGTGTCGTAGAAGACATTCCGACGCGCGTAGTAATTGCCAGAGGAATAGTTTTTCACCCTGATGTTATTTACCACCCGCGTCTGTTCTGCCTTTGGCGTTTGTGCAGCAACTTCCGTTGCCTTGAACTTTGTCTGCTCAGTCTTATACGATGCAAAGGCCTTGGTAGACTCCTGCTTCGAATAAGCCTGATTCATCTTCTGCTGCATCGGCGTCATCTTGACACTCGGCGCTTGTGGCGCCACCGATGCCACTTGTGTCGCTTTTACCTGACCGGAGTTACTAAATCCGCTTGAAGGCGGAGCTGCAGCCACAGTCGGTTTGCTAGCCGAATTGGAAAATCCGGCTGGTTTCGAAACCGTCGGTGACGGTTTTGCTGAGCTTGAGTTGCTGAATCCTGACGACGACGGTCTTGACGAACTTGAATTGCCAAAGCTGGAAGACGATGATCTCGACGAAGAAGAAAAACTTGATGAGCGGCTTGAAGAAAAACCTCCTCCGCCGCCACTCTTCGCGTTTACCACTCCGGCAAACACACCCGAAAAACCGAGTGTAAAAATCATAACCACTGCCAAAAGTTTCTTCATTACTCACCTCTCTGGTTAAATATTGATTTTGATGGTTACAGGCTATTTTTTGCAAAAAAATTAAGCCTTTCTTTTTATTCCAGCCCAGCCAACGAAATACTTAAGAGCCACGGCAAGCAACACGAAGGGACCAAATACTGTGACCACTGTCCAAATGCCGCTTATCAAAAACCCAGCAATCTTGATAACCACCATCAAAATGAGTGACACCACGATAGAGGCGACCACCTTTGTTTTGGTAGCTAACGGAAAAGCCGAAAGCAAATGATACATAATAACACCCAAAAATATCCACAGCAATGAATTTGTCATTTCTCCTCCATGATATAGATTGAATTTTAAAAGTTCAGAAAACGTAAAACCTTTTCGTAGGTTATTTCAAACTAACATATTGCATAACAATTGTCAAGATTATGTACGCAGCTGAATTGTCATTCCGGCCTCCGAGCCGGAATCCACTTCCACTTTCACTTTCACTTTCACTTCCGCGCGGAACGCGCATTTAAGATTATTTTATCGTGCGTGCCGCACATGATTGAAATGGATTCCTCCGCCAGCTGGCGGACGGGAATGACACACTGTTGCGATTCAGGGTTGAATTCAAGGCAAAAAAGCGCTTGCACGCTTTTTTATCAGTTTAATTCGATATCTATATGCACCACCTCCGGATATTCCTTTTGAATGCTCTTTTCTATGCGGTCTATGTGGCTCCCCACGAGCCGCGGCACGCGATCGATAGATTCCACGCAAAACTTGATAAACTTTCGGTAATCATCCCGAACGTCATCGTATTCTTCCCGCAGTACCCCTTGCGCAAACATTTCCTTTACCAATACGTTGCCATTGAACTCGGCTTCGCATTTGATGCGATACTTCCCTACGTCCATAATGGCCGATCTGAAATCAAGCACTTTTTCTATGACCGGATCTGCTTCCAGTATTTCAATGATCCGCTCCCGAATCTCTTCCGGAATTGATTTTTCTATAAGCAATCCCCTGTTCTTATCGATCAAAATGATTGCCATAACGCCAAGCATGATGCCGATCGTGATCGAACCGATCGCGTCCCAATAATACGCACCGGTCACCTTCGTCAACAAGATACTCACAAATGCAACCGTAACACCAAGTACGGCAATGCCGTCTTCATATAACACCGCTATGGTCGCGGGGTCACCATATTGCAACGCGCGTGCGAACTTCATGCCTTTTGTCGCCTTGCGCAATGCGCGATAGGCCAACCATAGCGTAAACAATTCGACAATGAACGATATTCCCAATATAAAAAATACGATACCGCTTACGGCAACGTGCTCTCGCTCGACAAGCGCCGTGATCCCCTGATAGAGCGTCGCGCCTGCGCCCACGAAAAATATCCCGCACGCCGATATCAGCGCCCATAAAAATCGCTCCTTGCCATACCCGTATGAATATTCCTTGGTCGCCTTCTTTTTGGATCGCTTGATGCCGACCATCAAAAGTGCCTGATTTGCGGTGTCGGCAAAGCTGTGAATCGCTTCGGAAAACATGGCGCCCGAACCGGATACCATAAACCCGATAAACTTAAGTATTGTGATAAACCCGTTACCGGCAAGCGCTGCTATGACCGGCAAGGTTCCGTGATCGTGATGTGTTTTACTACTCATGGTCTTTATTCTTTCGTCAATATTCTGGGTCCTTTTTCGGTTATGGCTATGGTGTGCTCGAATTGGGCCGAAAGTCCCCTGTCTACCATGGCCCAGCTTTCGTCTTTCAGCTGACACACCTGCCCCTTGCCGGTGCAGAGCATCGGTTCTATGGCAAATACCATACCTGCTTTCAACAGCAGGCCTTCGCCCTTGTTGCCGTAGTTATATACATAGGGGTCTTCGTGCAAGCCGTAGCCCACGCCGTGGCCCGTTAATCCTTGTACGATATTGACCTTATAGCGCTTTGCTGTCTTCTCTACGGCATAGCCTATGTCGCCGATATGGTTACCCGGTGTTGCCGCCTTTATTGCCTCTTCCAGGGCCTTACGGGTGGCTGTAACGAGGTTCTGAGCCTTTGCCGTGCCCTTTCCCGCTATGACCGTGAACGCCGAATCGGAGTACATGCCGTCGAGCAGCACTCCTACGTCGATTTTCAATATATCGCCCGATTTTATCTTGTATTCGGTCGGAAACCCATGCACGATGACTTCGTTGACCGATGCGCAGATGGACGCCCTGTACGGGTGCTCCGCGCCATGCGGCTGGTAGTTCAAAAATGCCGGTTCAGCGCCCTCTTTGCGAATGTATTCACGCGCCACGGTATCGAGATGCTTTAGCGTGACCCCTATGGCGATTTCCTTTTTCAGCACCGCCAGCGTACGCGCCAAAATAGCCCCACTGCGGGCTATTTTTTCTATTTCTGAAGTTGTATAGATGCGGACCATGGGGGGGGAATCGTGGATGATGAAAAAGGAAACGTGGAAACGAAGGTTGTCATTCCCGTGAAAACGGGAATCCAGTACCCTATAGATTCCCACCCACGTAAAGAAAGTTGCTACTTTCCACGTGGCATACTGCGCGGGAATGACACCATAGAAGGGCGGGAATGACGGAAGGTGCGCAGTGAGAGATGCAAGATGAGAGGCGCGAGGCGAGAGATGGCAGCTACTTAAAATGCCCCATGATTGCTTCGTGTATCTTGTACGGGGCGGGTGTGCCATCGAGCTTTATCACGTTATACCCCCGTTTGACCGATTCCGCAATGACCGGCTCGGTGCGTTCGTGGTATTCCTTCAACCGCTGTTTGATGACTTCCGTGGTGTCGTCGACGCGATGTTCGACCGCTCCTCCGCAAAACGGACAGGTGGTCGGCTTGTGTTCCATATCGAGCAACGGCTTTTTACATACCGAACAAATAGTCCGGTGCGTGTTGCGCTGGACGGTCGTTTCGTCGGGTATTTGCAGGTAGAAAATATGCACATGTTCCTTCCCGTATTTTTCCACCAAAAAATCAAGCAGACCCACGCGCCCTTCTTCGCCAAAGGCTTCGAAAACATTCCGTGGCGAACCGCTGAATACGATGGACTGGCCAAGCTTTGCGAGATTATCCACCTGCTTAATGACCACATCCAGCACCCACGATGGCGTGTTCAGCTTTCCCGATTCGTTCAGCTCACGTTCCCGCTTGATGTTCTCGTCGTCCTTGTACTTCGGATCGTTTAACAGGTTTCGCAAAAGATTCCCGGTATCGAAATGAAACAGGTGAAGCGTATCTGCCAACAGCTGCGCCTGCGTACCCTTCCCGGACCCGGGAGGTCCGTAAAATACGACAGCCATGTTTCCTGCATTCGTTTTAGACATGCTTTAGTATAGCAAGTTTTTTATGTTCGTGACAAAAAAGCCCCCTCGCATAGCGAGGGGGTGTGCAACCTACCGAGGTAGGTTACGATTTACAGACGAACGCGAACCGGGGCCGCTGAAACCACCTGCCGCCGAAGCAGAACAAGACCAGATGGCGGTCCCTACCAACACAGCCAAGCACCAGCACGCGCAGGCGGGCGCGCGGGCCCCGCCAGGGTTCATGCAAGAACACGATGGAGGCGTTGCGCTGTTCTTCAGGATGTTGCTCACCGAAGAACAGCGCATCTTCGTACCGGGGACGCTCCAGCCCCCGCCTCTCCGCTTCCGCAAAGGCTTCCTCGGGTGTCGGATTGTGATCGAATTCGAGATAGACGATCTCACGGGGTCCTTCTGGCATGGGGCGCATCGGGAAGTTCTTCCCGTTGACCATGCCATTTGTCCAATCGTAGTTGCCGGCGGTGACTACTTCCTCAGTTGTGCGGTTGCCGGTGGTGTTGATCTGAAACGGTCTAATGATTTTCACCATGACGCTCTCTCCTTGCCGCTTTGCGACGCTATTTATTTGTGAAAGGCCTATAACTGTATATTTTTATATTATACATGATTTGTAGGATTTGTCAAGACCATGGGGTAATGTGCAAGGACATATGGCGGTTTTCCGATATGCTCGGAATATGGCTATTAGTATGGCAAAAACGGTGCAAGAAGAGCGTCTGCGATGGGTGCTCCCCATCGCAGAGAAGCGCATAAAACTGGTCGACTCGGCGAAGGTATGTCCGCATGGTGCGCGCTCCCTGGAGCGCTGGGTGGCGGCATACAAACGGGATGGGGCCGAAGGCCTCATCCCAAAATCAACCACACCACACACCCACCCTGAAGAAACACCCATCCATATCAAAGAAAAGATTATTGCATTGCGCAAAGAGAAGAAGCTTTGCGCATTGAAGCTGCACTGGCTGCTCGAGCGCACGGGAACATCCGTTCCCGTGCGCACCGTCGGCAAAATCCTCAAGCAAGAGGGGTTAGTACGGAAGTATCGGACAAAGAAGATCACGTACAAATACATCCGGGCGGAGCGGCAGCCGGGCGATCTCGTAGAGATCGATGTGAAGTATGTGCCTGGACGCATAGCAAACAAGCGGTATTTCCAATATACAGCCATTGATTGCGCTTCGCGCTGGCGACATTTGGCTGTATACGACGAACAGAGCAATGGCAACTCGATCCGATTCCTCAGAGAAGTCCTGGATCGCTTCCCGCATCCGATCAAAGCGATCAAGACGGATAACGGGAGTGTTTTTACTAACCGGTATATTGGAACAACCAACCGCTCCGATTGCACGGTCAAGACCGTGCATGCGCTCGATCTGTTCTGTGCGGAGCACGACATCGTCCATTATCTGATCGATCCGGGTAAGCCAGCACAAAATGGGACCGTGGAACGGTCCCATAGAAGTGATCAGGAAACATTTTACGATGATGCAAAATTTGTTTCCTTTGCCGATTTGCGCAAACGCTTGCGCGTATGGAATACTGAATACAACGATCTACTCCATTGCGGATTGCAGGGCAAAAGCCCGAACGAATTCATTAACGAATTCCGACATGCAAAACCGCCAAATGTCCTTGCCTAAAACAATGGTAAGCTAACGCGTATTGGGGGTATATTTGGACGGTAATTTACATAGGGAAATCATGGATTCCTCCGTCCGCCGGTTGGCGGACGGACGGGAATGACACGGGCTCTGGATACCGGCCTCCGCCGGTATGACAATACAAAAAATCAATACAAAAAGCATCGCGCAAGCGATGCTTTTTACTCCTCTACCTTATACTCTATACCGTATACTTTATACCGTATACTTTATACCCTATACTCTATACCGTATACCGTATACCCACTACCTTCCCTTACTCGTATTCCCTGATCATCAACTGGGAGTTGATTTGGCGCAAGGTTTCAAGCGCAACGGAGACGACGATCAAGATCGCGGTACCTCCGATGGTCAAAATGGCGATGCCCGTGAACATGCGTACCAAGTTCGGCAGAATAGCTATCAAACCGAGGAAAATTGCGCCCCACAAGGTGATGCGGCTGATGACCTTGGTCAGAAACATGGTAGTCGATTCACCCGGGCGAATGCCGGCGATGAAACCGCCTGCACGCTGGAGATTCTTTGATATTTCTTTAGGATCGAATGTTACCGCCGTATAGAAATAGGTAAAGATCACAACGAGCAAGAAATATGCCGCGCTGTAGAAATATTGGTTGTTCATGAACTGGCTCACGAGGTCCGTAAGCTTCAGCGAAAGACTCTTGGAAAAGATCGCGCTGATCTGCGCAACGAACTGCGGGAACAACAGCAACGATATGGCGAAGATGATCGGGATAACGCCGGCCTGATTTACCTTGATCGGCAAATAGCTCGAAACGCCACCGTACATTTTGGTGCCACGCACCTGCTTTGCATAGGAAACCGGGATCTTACGCTCGCCTTCGTTGATGAACACAACGCCCGCGATGACCGCAATGGCAACCGCCACAAACCCGATGTAGGTCGGCAACTCGCTCGGCGTGTATGCCTGTATGATGTTCACGACCGTCTGCGGCAAGCTGCTTACGATACCCGCGAAGATGATCAGCGAAATGCCGTTGCCCATCTTTTGCTCCGATATCAATTCACCGAGCCACATTACCAACATGGAACCCGCCATGATCACCACGACGTTCTTGAGTACGTCGAACAATCCAAGGCTTCCCACAACTCCCTGTGATGCAAGCAGGTTTAAAAAACCATATGCCTGCAAGCCCGCCAACGGAACCGTCAAATAGCGGGAGTACCGGTTGAACTTTGCACGACCGGCAGCGCCTTCTTCGTAATACATTTCCTTCAATCGTGGAAAGAGCATGGTCAACAACTGCATGATGATCGTCGCCGTGATGTACGGACCGACGCCCAACATGATGATGGACAAGTTGCTCAATGTTCCACCGGCCATGATGCCGACGAAGCTAAACAACTGATTCGAACCAAAAAACTCTTCGAGCCGCATTTTGTCTACACCCGGGATCGGTATTGCCGACAGGACCCTGAAACATACAAGCAGGAACGCAACGGTCAGCACCTTGATGCGCAGGTCCTTGATCTTAAAAATTTTCAGATATTTTTCCATGTATTAGTACTGCCCTTGATGGGCGCTATTAGTGGTTATCAGTATAGGGGAAAAACCCTTGATACGCAAGGGATTTTCAAGCAAAAAAGGAGCTTACACTCCCTTTTTTACTGCCGGTTTTACGGTCGGTGCTTCCACCGTTCCGCCCTTGGCTTCGATTTTTTCTTTTGCTGCTTTTGATACCGGCAAACCCTTTACATTCAATTTCTTGGTAACCTCTCCGGTTCCAAGCACTTTAATGTCCGTCTGGGATTTGCGCACCAATCCTGCCGCAACCAATGTTTCCAAGGTCACTACGGAATCGGTCATCTTTGCATCAATGGCTCCGATGTTAATACCCATCGACTTTCCGAAAAGCGGTTTGTTCTTAAAACCGCGCAACTTCGGGATGCGAATGAGCATTTCATGCAAGGCCGGGTTCATTTTGTGGCCTGCGCGAGACTTTTGACCCTTGTGTCCGGTGCCGGAATTGTCTCCCCGCTTGCCGCCACGGCCAACTCGCTTTTTAGTTTTTCCCGGATGTAACGGGGCTATTTCATGTAATTGCATAGTATTGTATTCTGCCTTCGGCAGTAAGTTGAACTGGATTCCGGCTCGGAGGCCGGAATGACAGACCTTGCCGAGGTGATATGCTTACGCCTCTTCCTGAGCTTCAGGCTTTTCAATAACTGCTTCCACTACTTCGGCCTTTCGCTTTTCTCCCTTTTCAACGACGCGGAGCTTTTTCAATGCTTCGATCGCGGCCATTCCGTTGGTCAATTTGTTCTTGGTGGTTCCCAACGTTTTTGAAGTGGCATCTTTTACGCCCGCCATCAACAATACGTCGCGAACCGAACCGCCTGCCTTTAAACCATGGCCAAGCTTTGCCGGCTTGATGATAACCTTCGCTGCGCTGTACTTTGCCAACACTTCGTGCGGAATAGTGCGGCCTTTAAGCGGAATAGTGATCAGGTTCTTTTTTGCCTTCAGTTTGCCTTTGTCGACAGCCTGTGCAACGTCAAGACCCTTTCCGACGCCGATGCCCACCTGGCCCTTTTCGTTTCCGATGACCACGGTCGCGCGGAAGCTCATGCGCTTGCCTCCCGCGACAACACGCGTAACGCGGCGCAAGTCGAGGATCTTGTCCTTATATTCGGACTTTACTACCGGACGTCCGCCGTCGCGGCGCGGCGCGCCATGACCGCCAAAGCCCCTGCGTCCCGCCTGTGTGGGCGCTCCTGTCGATTGAGTTGTTTTCTGTTGCGTAGTATTCATACTCCTTAGATTTGAAGGCCGCCTTTACGTGCGCCTTCCGCTACTGCCTTTACCCGACCATGGTAGTTATACCCTCCGCGGTCAAATACTGCTGCATCGATCTTGATATCCTTTGCCTTCTTTGCGATCATCTCTCCCAATGCTTCGGCCTTTGTGATCTTTCCCTTCTCTTTGGTCTTCATGTCCCGAGTCGATGCGCTGGCCAATGTCTTGCCGGTCATGTCATCGATCAACTGCACCGATGTGAACTGGTTGGTCCGCAATACGGAAAGTCGGGGTCGCTCCATGGTTCCAGACAGCTTTGCGCGGGTTCGGATCCTTCGGCGTTCCTTTATTTGATTGAGTTGTTTTGTTTTATTCATATGCAGTATTCGCGAATAATGCGAATTAATATTTAATAATGCGAATTAATCCATAGATGCATTCCCATTAGCATTATTTGCTTTAGATTTGCATTATTAGCGACAGCTCTTTACTTTCCAACCTTCTTTCCTTGCTTGCGTCGTACAACCTCTCCGCGGTATCGGATACCCTTGCCCTTGTACGGCTCCGGCTTTCTGACCTTTCTGATCTCTGCGGCAGTCTGTCCGACCATTGCCTTGTCGATGCCCGTCACGGTAACGGCGTTCTTTTCGACGGACAACTTGATGCCCTTGCGCGGCTCATATTTTACCGGATGAGAAAAACCGATATTGAGGACCAGATTCTCGCCGTCCATCGCAGCGCGATAGCCGACTCCTTCGATCTCCAATACTTTTGTAAAACCTCCCAAAACGCCCTGGATCGCGTTCGCGGTAAGCGCACGCATGGTTCCCCAGTTCGATTTCGCCTGCTTGGTGTTGCTGTCGATCGTAAATGTGATCGCGTTCTTCATAACACCATCGGCATCGGCCGCATCTCCTATTTCGGTCTTTACGAACTGAAGTACGTCCATTTTTACGACGTTCTCCCCTTTCTTCAATTCCAAAGCAGCTCCGTCAAATGTAACGGTTACGCCCTCAGGAATGATTATCGGTTTTTTTCCAACTTTTGACATAATTATTTATATTGGTTACCGGGTACCCATGTCGGATGTTTGATCCGCCATCGGCCGCCCCGTCCACCCGTTAGTATCGTTTACCAGATTTCGAAAAAGATTTCACCTCCCACCTTTTCCTTGCGCGCCTGCTCGCCGGTCATGATCCCCTTCGGGGTTGACACGATAGCCATGCCGCGGCCGCTCTTTACCGGCCTGATCTCGTCGCATCCCTTATAAATGTGGATGCTCGGACGGCTCACAAAGCGAACTCCTTCGATGGCTCCCTGTCCGTCGTTGTACTTGAGGTCTATACTCAGTACGCGCTTCGGAGTCCTACCCTTCTTGTCGTACGCAGTAATATACTTTCTGCTCGTAAGAATCTCTAAAATGCGCTCGTCGTTCTTCGTGTACGGCACCTTGATCGATTCCTTCTTTACGGCCTGGGCGTTTTTAATTTGTGTTAATAGATCGATATACATAATATTTAACAATTAACTCATAACTTTTAACTTCTAACGGACTGTATTTTTATTTACTCGCCCTTTCTTTTTGTTATTAGTTATTTGTCATCAGTCATCAGTTATTTTACCACGATGCCTTCTTTATTCCCGGGATCTCGCCCTTTGATGCCATTTCCCTGAAACAGATCCTGCAAAGACCGAAATCGCGCATATATGCACGACCGCGTCCGCACTTAAAACACCGGTTTGTTGCACGGGACGGATATTTCGGTTCTTTTTGTGATCTTACGACAACTGATTTTTTAGCCATGATAGTTTAAAATAATACGCTTAGTCCTTTTTCAACGGCACGCCCAGCAATCGATACAGTTCGACCGCCTCGTCCCGGGAATTCGCACGGGCAACAACCGTTACCTGTACTCCGAAATCGGCCTTTGCGTTTTCCGGAGAGATCTCAGGGAATACGGTGTGCTCCCGGAATCCGATGGAGAGATTGCCCACTCCGTCGATACCCTTGGTCTCCAATCCCTTGAAATCGCGCACGCGCGGGAAAACGATCTTGTTCACCTTATCCAAAAACGCGTACATGCGGTCGCCGCGGAGCGTTACTGAAACGCCCACCACGGTTCCCTGTCGCATCTTAAATCCTGCGATGGACTTCTTTGACGGGTTGGTCCTCGGCTTTTGACCGGTGATCGCCATCAATTCGTTCACTACCGCAGGCAACAGCTTATCGGTAAAGTTCGCCTGTTGGCTCATGCGTCCGGTTCCTACATTTACGACGATCTTTTGGATCTTCGGTGTCGCCATTTCGTTCTTGTGCCCGAACTTGGCCTTCAATGCAGGAACAACCTCCTTTATGTATTTTTCTTTTAAGCTGAGATCTTTCATAATCAATCGTACATTATGTGACGCCGTACGTTAGCTGATGCGTGCTCCGCACTTCTTGCAGGAGCGAACCTTTTTATCATTCTCGACCATTGCGCCAATGCGCGTTGTCTTTCCGCATGCCGGACAAACCAACATGACATTTGAAGCATTCATCGAGCGGGGGATCGTGACGATCTGACCCTTTTCACCCTGCTTCTTCGGCTTGACGTTCTTCTTATACAAATTAAGCCCTTCGACAAGAATCCGTTCTTTCTGCGGCATGGTGCTCAACACTTTTCCGGTCTTTCCCTTCTCTTTGCCCTGTATTATTTTGACTGTATCACCTTTTTTAATACGCATATGTTTAACTTACAACCTACAACCTATAACCTATAACGGGATGCGCTTTCTTATGCGCCCTACCTGTATGTTGTTATCGGTTATCGGTTATCGGTTGTTGGTTAGTTCAAACGATATCTTCCGCCATCGTAACGATTTTCTCGAATCCCTTTTCCTTTAATTCGCGCGGGATCGGTCCGAAGATACGAGTCGCGTTCGGTTCCATTTTTGCATTCAGGATGACCGCCGCGTTTTCATCGAATCGGATGTACGAACCATCGGCCCGCTTCATCGCCTTGCGCTGTCGCACAACGACCGCCTTTACGACGTCTTTCTTCTTTACCGCTTTGCGCGGTTCAGCAGTCTGCACCGATGCGACAAAAATGTCGCCAATGCGCGCATACCGTCGTCGGGTTCCTCCCAAGATGCGGAAACAACGAATTGTCTTCGCTCCGGAGTTGTCAGCCACTTTTAAAATTGATCGTTCTTGTATCATAATAATCGACCTATAACCTAAAACCTATGACCTAAAACGGGATGCGCTTTCTCATGCGCTACTCCTGCATTCTGTTGTCGGTTATTGGTTATTGGTTATTGGTTAAATTCAGATCTTTCCGACGATGCGGAAGCGCTTATCGCGACTTACCGGCCTGGTCTCTTCGATGATCACGACGTCGCCCATCTTGTACTCGTTCTGCTCATCGTGCGCTTTGAAGCGCGCGGTGACCTTGTACATCTTCTGATAGATCGGGTGCTTTGCAAGGCGTGAAACCGCTACCACTCGTGTCTTATCCATTTTATCGGAAACAACCGTTCCCTGTAATTTTCGTGCTGCCATACTTTTTTGACCCACAACCTATGACCTATAACCTATAACGGGGATACTCTTTCTCATGCGCTTTCCCTGTATGCTGTTATTGGTTATTGGTTATTGGTTATTGGTTATTTTCCCCCGGTGATCATCGTGGACAACCGTGCAACGACCTTTTTGAGCTTTTTGATCTCAGAAACGTTCTTTACTTTACCAGCTGCAAGGTCAAACTTCAAGTCCCGCAATTTAGTCCGGCTTTCGCTCAGTTCCTTCTGCATTTCGGCTTGCGATTTGCTCTTTAATTGTTGGATATCCTGCTTTTTCATAGAGTACTCGCGAATAATGCGAATTTTGGTTTAATAATGCGAATAAATCCATAAATGCATTTCTATTAGCATTATTTGCTTTAGATTTGCATTATTAGTGATTACTTAATAACAACTCTTGTTTTAACTGGTAATTTATGTCCTGCTCGGCGAAATGCCTCGCGTGCCACATCCTCCTTTACTCCATCGATCTCGAACAACATTCTGCCTGGCTTTACGGGGAACACATAGTGATCCACGTTACCCTTACCTCCACCGAGGGTAACCTCAGGCGGCATCTTGGTGACCGGCTTGTCCGGGAATACCCTGATCCAGATCTTTCCTCCACGCTTAGTGAAGTGCGTAATGGATTTTCGGGCTGCTTCGATCTGGCGCGAGTTCAACCAAACGCTTTCGAGTGCCTGGATGCCGAACGAGCCAAATGCGAGGTCCAACCCGCGTGTTTCCACGGTACGGGTTCGGCTCCTGCCTTTGTGCCACTTCCTGTGTTTTACTTTTTTCGGGATTAACATAATTTTAACTTATAACCTATAACTTATAACCTATAACAGCATACTCGTTCCTATAGGCTTTGACCGCATTTTGTCATTAGTTATCAGTTATCTGTTCTTGGTTATTTGTTAGTTTCTTCGCTGCGGGCGGTTCTCGGAATGGCCCGGGCGCCTTACCGGCTCCTTTTCCTTTTCCTTGAATACTTCACCTTTGTTGATCCAAACCTTTACACCAATGGTTCCGTAGGTCGTGTAAGCAGTGGCTTCCGCGTAATCGATATCGGCGCGAATGGTCTGCAACGGGATGGTTCCCTTTGCAAGCTGTTCAGTGCGCGCGATCTCGGCGCCGTTCAACCGGCCCGAAACGCGGATCTTTGCTCCCTTGACCTCCCTGGTCTGCATCAGACTCTCGAGTGTCTTTTTCAGGATGCGGCGGAACGGCATGCGTCGTTCCAGATCGCGGGCAATGTTGTAGCCCGTGACCGCTGCGGATACGTCGAATCGCTTCAACTCCTCGATGTTCATACTGATGCCGGTAAGCTTTTTGCTTTCGTTCTTTGTGCGGATAGCAGCTACCTTCTTATCAAGCAATTTCGAGAGGTCTTCGATTCCTTTTCCTCCGCGGCCGATGATCAATCCCGGCTTTGCAGCCCTGATATGAATGCGGATCGAATCGCCAAAGCGCTCGATCGCGACATAGTCAATGCCTGCGGCTCCGATCTTGTCTGCGATGATCTTGCGGATCAACACATCCTCTTCCAAGTATTCCTTGAAATTGGTCTTTTTCGGGAACCAGCGAGCAGTCCAGTCTTTGATCACGCCTACCCTAAATGCAGTTGGTTTTATCTTATGACCCATAGTAATTATTAGATAGATTTCCTCTGAAACAGCTTTCTCTTCGTTCCTTCTTTAGTTGCTTTTGTCGTTTTCTCGGCCTTTTCTGTCTTCGGCTTCTCTTCAGCCTTTTCGGCCTTTGCAACCTTCTTTATTTTCTCAGCCTTTGTCTTTGTGATCTTTTCCGCCTTCTTTGCCATCGTAAATCGCGGCGCCTTCACCGTTTCGGACTCTTCGAGCACGATCGTGATATGGCTGCTTTTCTTTTGGATCGGCGTTGCGCGTCCTTGGGCCCGCGGCAACCAGCGCTTCAGCATCGGTCCGCCATCTACCCTAATCTCCTTGACGACGAGCTTGGTGATATCCATTTTTGCATTGTTGACCGCATTTGCGATCGCCGACTGCAACAACTTCAATACCGGCTCGCTTGCACGCTTCGGGTTGACCGCCAACTGCGCTTGCGCGTCGTTGACCGACAATCCCTTGATGACGGTTGCCATCAAACGCGCCTTTCGCGGAGCCATTCGGAGATGATTCAATTTTGCTGTTTGCTGTTTCATAAATGACTGGTAACCCATAACTTATAACTTATAACTTATAACGGGATGCGTTTTCTGATGCGCTCGTTTTGAGTTTTGTTATTAGTTATTAGTTATTGGTTATTTTGGTTATTTCTTCTGTGCTGCCTTGCGATCTGCTTCCTTGGCCAACTTACCACCGTGTCTGATGAACTTCTTTGTCGGGGAAAACTCTCCCAAGCGATGACCGACCATTTCTTCGGTCACGCGCACCTGAATGAAGTCCTTTCCATTGTGTACTCCGAATATGCGACCTATCATGTCCGGCGCGATCTCGGAACTACGCGCCCACGTCTTGATGACGGTCTTGTCGTCGTGCGCCAAAGCAGTCACCTTTTTCATGAGTTTTTCGTCTACGTATGGACCTTTTTTTGCTGATCGTGCCATGTTGGTTGATTGGTTGAAATTTCGTTAGTTGATTTGCAAATTATTTGTTGCGAACCGATACCCGTCGCTTGATGATCAAGCTTGTCGAGCGCTTCTTCTTGTTGCGAGTCTTGTGGCCTCCTGCGATCTTACCCCATGCGGTCTTCAATCGCTTTGTTCCACGCGGCTGGCTTCCTTCACCTCCTCCGTGTGGGTGGTCGCACGGGTTCATTGCCTTACCGCGAACGGTCGGGCGAATACCCAAGTGGCGGGAGCGGCCTGCCTTTCCTATATTTACCAGGTTGTGCTCGTTGTTCGAAACCTGACCCATGGTTGCGTATCCTTCGGTCAAGACCTTGCGGACCTCACCGGACGGCAACTTAAGGCTGGTGTACTTTCCTTCGTGAGCCAATACCTGCGCATAGGAGCCTGCGGATTTTACCATTTGGCCTCCCTTGCCCGGCTGCAACTCTATATTGTATACCATGTAGCTGGTCGGGATGTTCTTAAGCTTCGAGCGGTTGCCGTTCTTTACGATCGCGTTTTCCGCCGTGATGATCTCATCTCCTTCCTTCATGTCCTTGCCAGCCAAAATATACCGTCTTTCGCCGTCCTTGTAAAGCGCGCGTGCGATAAAAGCGGAGCGATACGGATCATATTCGATGGCTTCGATGCGTGCCGGAATGTCGATCTTGTTCTGCTTGAAATCCACCATGCGGTAGAGCTGTTTAACGCCTCCCCCTTGATGACGAGTCGTGATGCGGCCCTGATTGTTGCGGCCCGCACGATGAGCAATCCGAATAAGCGCGCTCTTCATGGGCTCGATCTTGGTCAGTACGCTGTAGTCGACCACCGTCATATGGCGTCGCGATGGAGTTGTTGGTGAATATTTCTTCATGATAGTATTCGCGAATAATGCGAATTTAAAATTTAATAATGCGAATCAATCTCTACATGCATTTCTTATTCGCATTATTTGCGTAAGATTTGCATTATTGGCGATCACTCTTTTAGGAAGGCATGATGTCGAGCTTCTGTCCTTTTTTGAGCGTGACGATCGCCTTTTTGGTGGTCGTCTTTTTGCCGGCAACGCCCCTATACTTCTGTCGTTCTCCCCGGATGGTTACCGTGTTCACGGAAATCGGGTCGACGTTGTAGATCTTCTTGATCGCCTTTGCAATCTCAGACTTGTTCGTGTGCTTGTCGACGACGAACACATATTGTCCGGTGGCGCTCATGTGATACGCCTTCTCGGTGATCAACGGGTGTTTTATTATAAACTCGTTGGCCGGATTTCGCAAAGCGCCCTTCTTCGCAGCGGTCTTCTTTACGACAACCGCTTTGTCTTCAGTTTTTGATTTCTTTGCAATAGCCATATTGACTGGTAACTTATAACTCATAACTTATAACGGGATTACCTCCGCGATACGCTGAATTTTGTTAATTGTTATTAGTTATTTGTTATTAGTTAGATCTTGTAATGCTGTTCGATTTCCGCGATCGCGCTCTGCTCGATGATGACGTTCTTATATTTCATCAGATCGTAGACATTGATTGAAGCGGGGTTTAGGGTGTCAACATTTTTGATGTTGCCCAGCGCCAATGAGAGCTGCCTATTCTCGGTCGAGAATATGACAACGGTCTTGGAACGCAGGTCGACGAACTTTCGCAATGCGTCCGCCCATTCCTTCGTTTTGGTTCCTACCTTTGCGAATGAATCTACGACGACGACATTGTTATCGGCGAACTTCTTCGAGAATACCGAGAAAATAGCGATGCGCTTCATTTTCTTATTGATCTTCTTCGAGAAATCGCGATCCTTGCTCGGACCATGCGTTACGCCTCCACCCTTCCACAACGGGGATCGGATAGAACCATGTCGCGCGCGGCCTGTTCCCTTCTGCTTCCACGGCTTCTTGCCGCCTCCGCGTACTTCGCTGCGCCCTTTGGCATGTGCCCACGGGTCACGCTTGTTTGCAAGATGCGTCACGAGTGCCTGGTGTACCAGATCCGGGTTCCACCTTGTGGCAACCATCAGCTCCGGCATTTCCATCGTTCCTGCCTTTTCGTTTTTATAGTTTAAGATATCAACTTTCATATTTAGTATTCGCGAATAATGCGAATTAATATTTAATAATGCGAATCAATCCATACATGCATTTCTTATTGGCATTATTTGCGTAAGATTTGCATTATTGGCGATAACTCTTTTATCCGCGTACTTCGATAATAGTTCCCCGCATTCCCGGAACCGGTCCGTGGACCATCAAAAGATTATTTTCCTTGTCTATCGCGGCAACCTTAAGGTTCTTGATCGAGAAACGTTCCTGACCCATGTGTCCGGCCATCTTTCTGCCTGGTACAACGCGCTGCGTTGCCGTAGAGCCGATGGAACCCGGTGCACGATGTCGGTTCTTCTGTCCGTGCGTTTTCGGTCCGCCATGGAATCCATGTCGCTTTACCACGCCCTGGAAACCGCGTCCCTTCGACAAACCGCTGATCTTTATCACATCACCTTCCGCAAACCGTGTGACATCGATGACGTCTCCTACCTTAAGATCGCTTCCTTCAACCCGGAACTCTTTCAATGTTTTGAAATTACCCAGATCCTTCAAGTGTCCTGCGAGCGGCTTATTTGCCTTCTTTTCGGATTTATCAAATCCGACCTGAACCGCCTCGTAGCCATCTTTTTCGGTTCCGCGTACCTGCGTTACCGTTACCGGACCAGCCTGCAGAATCGTTACCGGAATCTGCTTGTCGCCGCTCCAAATCTGAGTCATTTTTACTTTTTTACCGAGTATGAATTTCATAATAGTATTCGCGAATAATGCGAATTTAAATTTAATAATGCGAATGAATCCATGGATGCATTTCTTATTGGCATTATTTGCCGTTAATTTGCATCATTAGCGACCCCTGTTAAAAAACGAGCGGATTTAGCAATCCACCCGTCCCTGTGGTGTTTTAAACTAAATCTTCGTAAAGATTATGTACGCTCTATTTTCTTTTTTTCAATCGATACCAACATCGCTGTTGCTATTTGACCTTGTGATAATAACAGAGGCGCTGAGCAATGTCAACAGGCCGTCATCACCACGCGGCTCTTCGTGTCATCCCGGCGGAGGCCTGGATCCAGCTTTGTCCACTTTTTTTATAAAAAGTGGACAAAAAATCGCGAGTAGTTCGACAAGCTCACTATAAACTCCTAAAAATGGCTGAGTACCATATGCCGTCATCCCGGGCTTGACCCGGGATCTCAATGATTATTGACGAGATTCCGGCTCGTGGGCCGGAATGACATGAATTAGATGTGTTGCCCCGCCATTTTCATAGGCTCGCAGGCTCAAAATACGGCCAAAATCCACCTTTTCTTGTTATCGACATTGAACGTCGATAATTTGCGTCATCGCAAGACGCAAATATTATAAAAACAAAAGCCCCGTATTTACGGTGCTTTTAAGTGGCCTGGCCGGCAATGGCTCGGTTAGGCGGGCGAGGAGGCGCCGAGCGCTTCCATTTCCTCGTACGCTTTGTCCAGCATGCGATCCTGCTGTTCCTGAGCTTCCTCCTGCGCGATTCGGGCGCATCGCTCCCTGAACTCTTTTGCCCGCAAGGCAATGGCCGTCCATTGGGTTTCGGTGAAGCGGATAGATAAGGCCGAAATCTCGGTGACGGAGTTCGGGGTAATGATTATTGCGCCATCGGCAAGGATAAATCCAACATCTTCGCCGTCAAGGTTTATGATCACCGCCATCTCGTTGATATACACAACTCTCGCCTTATCAACGTCAATCTCCGTAAAATCAGTCAATCCCTCATTAAACCGTAGAATCGTCGCCATACCGTTCCCTACCTCCGTCTGTTGATATTTATCGGTTAAACAACTGTTCCCCACACTATCAATCGCGCGACCAATAGTCAAACCTATCTTATTTCAGCCCCGAGCTTCCAAAACCGCCGTCGCCTCGGGCCGTTTCGCCCAATGCGTCCACCAGTTCTATTTCAGCCCTTTCTACGCACTGAAATAGCATTTGCGCTATGCGCATGTGTTTTTCTACCGTGAACGGCTCTTGCCCCAAATTGATCAGCGCCACCCTTATTTCTCCGCGGTAACCCGCATCGATTACTCCGGCAAGCGTGCTGATACCGTGTTTCGTCGATATGCCGCTTCGGTCCCATATCAAGCCGGCATAGCCGTCGGGAAACTCCATTTTCAAACCCGTTCCCACCAAAACCCGCTGACCCGGCTCGATGACCAATTCTTCTGCCGCATGCAGATCAAGCCCCGCATCAGTCGCGTTGGCATACTTCGGCATGGGCACATCGGCATGTTTTACGATTTTGAGGTTCATATATACATAGTATATACACCTCCTTGCAAAATAAAAGTTCGGCAGTACTGCCGAACTATTGTTGCTTTGCCGAACTTTTTGGTAGTAAAAAGCCCGCGGATGGTTATCCGCGGGCTTGCTATATTATTGCCTGAGGCTCTCTACACCACTCGCTTCGGGAAATGCTCGGCTGCACGAAGATCGCGACCACAGTAACGCGGGCCCTCGCCGCAAACTCCAGTGCTCCGACACGGCGGATCGAACAGCTGGGCGATTCGCGAATCATGGAGCTCTCCCTTGAGAACCTCTTCTCGCAATGCATGCGATAAATGGTATATCTCTTCTTGCGCACACCAACAGAGCCTCTTCGCCTGCTCGTGTGCTACCGCATTGAACGATCCCGCCTTCCGATAGGTCACCATTGCGCCATAAGGCGCAAGTACCGTTGCAAGCGACCGAGGAACTCGTCCTGCCAGCGCAAGCCAGCGCTCCATGGCGTTCGCTGCGAGAGAAAGCGAGCCAGCGAAGCCCATGCCTCGCGCGATCAGCGGTGGCATATAAAATGCTCCCGTAAAGCTCGGCATCCCGCGCCTGATCGTTCTGTGACGCTGGTCTTGCCCCATGGTCGCGACGGAGACCTCGATTGTCGCCTCAACCCCATCAACGCTGTTTTCCATGCGCTCGGGCATATAGTGCAGCAGATCCAACGGATGCATTGCACTTTTTTGCGGAGGCAGAAACGCGTCGGCTCGAACACTGGTCAATTCCACCCGAGGCTTGCAGTGCATTTCGGTAAATTTCGGACTTTGCACGAGAGGCGCCCAGTCATCTATGCGCCGCTTGGCCACATCGAACATGAAGCTTATTTCAGGAAACTGAGCGACCACCGCGTCCACCATCTGTTGCGTAACCTGCCGCATTACCGGCGACCACGCTGCGCGATACAATGCCGCAAGCGTGACCAAGTTTACCGTATAATCAAGCCCCGTGGGGAAAATTACCGGAACGAACATTCGCGCTTGCTCCTGAGCAAACTTTGGCGCATTGCGATCGATGTATTTCTGAGACGCTTTCGGGCGTTCTCTCTCGGTCCACAAGCGAGCAATATGTGTCGCCATTTGCACGCATCGCGAATAATCATTCATGCTCGCTTCGAGATACCCCCGGATATCACTCCCGAGCGCACCCGTTGCATTGCCGGGCCAAAACGCGTCAATGTACCGCATGATCCCGTCAATATCGGGGCTCGCAAACATCTGCGCGCAGAAGCGGCCGCTTCGCTGATCGCTATTGTAAAACGGCGCAGCGAGATGCAGACCAAACGTCACATCGCCGATAGCGATTCCCTCGATCTCAAACGTCATGAAAAAATGCGAGAGCGTGGTATGATGCCCTGGTTTGAACAAATTGCCCTCCACATCCATCAGATCGCCATATTCCGGCGGCTCCGCCTGATAACATATCTTCGCCGCATGAGATGCCGACGCGAGTGGATGCCCTTCGGTGCAATACTTCAAGCTAACCCTGATCATGATACTACCTCCTTGTTGGTTATCCTTGTATGCCAAGGAATTCTGATACCACTGCCCATGCCTGTGTTTTTACTACCTCCGACGCTGGATTTGCGTCGATTCTTGTCCATGTAGTAGCGTTAGCCGCTAATTGAGATTGAAAACCCTCGTAAACCCTTCGGTGAAATGCATGTTCTTCCGCGTCAAATTTTGTGAGGCCGTCATTACGGGCTCTTACCCGATCAAGCCCTCTTTCAAATTCAACATCAAAGAATAATGTCATATCCGGCATGATTTCCCCGCCGGACCCCGCGCCTCTTGCAAACGCATTGATCATTTTGAATGCGTCAAGATATTCGTGACGCATTCTGCCAAAGATCTGGTGTGCGATCGTCGAGCTATCAAAACGATCACACAGCACCACTTTTCCGGCTTCCAGCGCGGGACGAATTACCGTATCGCAATGGTTTGCCCTATCTGCGCAAAACAACAGTAGCTCCGCCACCTCCGATATTTCCATAGTCGGGTCAGCGGTCATCAGCAACGATCGGATCTTTGCCCCAAGCGGCGTCCCTCCGGGCTGGCGCGTAAGAATAACCATGCCATCGCCCATTTGTTGCTTTAATGTCTCATACAACCAATTCAAAATAGTCGTTTTACCGGCGCCCTCATTCCCATCCGCAACAAGCAATACTCCTTTTTTCATGAGCGCTCTCCTAATGTTATGATGCTATTTGCATGTTTGTTTATGTTTCTACCTTAGTTAAAGCATAAAGAAAGAACCAAGTCAAAATTGACATATGTCGAAGTGGATGTTTTACTAAAACCAGCAACTATCACAATCAAGATCAAGTATACACAAGGAGGCCCTGAGATGCCCGAGTTTAAAATGATTACCCATGAACATGTTCCGCTTCGATACGAACTCTTATGGTCAGCACCGGACAAAACGCTCGTATTGCGTATTCACAAGGATATCATTTCGCTGTTTCCGGCCATTTCAAACGAAACGCCGATCGTCAAGCATTTCATGACCGAATTTGGATTCCAGTCTTTCGTCGGCACCCTTACGGGCAATTTCGGCTTTGATGACGTCTTCAAGCTAAATCGGAAAAACGACTCCACTGAGTTTGTCGAGCTTCTCGTTAAACTCCCAAAAATCAGAGTGCTTGAGAAAGAGCCTTGCACGCACTGCAACGGCACCGGCAAACGGGTACAACACTCCAAAAGGGGCAAATGCTTGCGTTGCCATGGTAAAGGTCGGTGCTATACCTACAATTGGAAAAAGGCGTACGCCATTTCCGCGTCCTTCGGCCTTTTCTTTCGCATGATCGAGTTTCCGAAAAAAGAAACTTCCTCCCTCTTGCCACAGCTTCTACTCATCAGAACAACGACCGCGAAGGGTATCCACGGCGGCTCATTGGGCGGCAATATGAGTATTCCGCTTTGCAACTGGATGCGTACATTTCCTTTTGACGAGCGATTTGACCTTCCCGAGGTAGAGCAGGCCACACGCGCATCCTACGAGACGATGATGGGGCGCACAGAATACGAACGCTTTGGCGCCTATACGCATTGTGGCAAGCTCGTTGCCGATTGCCCTGGCGATGCCTGTGGCATCCATCCGAATGATTGGCACGAGGACCTTCTTTCCGGACATGCCTTTGCCTGTCATAACGTAGACAGTCCCGCGCAACAAATATCTCTCCTTGTCGCGCTCGCGGCACTCTGCGATAAGGCACGCAAGGAAATTCTATCTTGACCCCTGATTTCGACCAAAAAGCCGGCGATATACATCGCCGGCCTTTTTTATTGCACTTCGTTTCTTTTTTCTGCGTTACTATCCCCCCATCCCTTCGACTTCGCTCAGGGATGAATAGTGGATATTAATATCCGTTATTCATTCCTTCGACTTCGCTCAGGACTGGTCGGCGGCTTAATAGCCGCCCCCCATCCCTTCGATTCCACTCAGGGATGAATAGTGGATATTAATGCTTAAGCATTAATATCCACTATTCATCATTCCTTGCATTTCGGCCGAATGGTCGTGTTTCTTTTCCGGAATGTCGGCGATGACCACTTCGGTGATAAGGATCATCGATGCGATCGAAACCGCATTTTGTATGGCAGAGCGCGTTACCTTTGCCGGGTCTACGACGCCCGCCTTGAGCATACTTTCATACACGCCGGTTGCGGCGTTGAACCCAAAATCATCCGAACCGCCCAATATCTTGTCCACAACGACCGCTCCGTCGTAGCCGGCATTGTTTGCTATCTGTCGTACCGGCGCTTTGAGTGCTTCAAGAATACTGGTCGCGCCAACCACCTCCGCCAACTGCGCTTTGGAAAATCCGTCGATCAGTTTTTGCACCGCGGGGATTGCGCGCACCAGTGCCACGCCTCCTCCGGGTACGATACCTTCTTCTATTGCCGCTCTGGTCGCGTTGATCGCGTCTTCAATACGATACTTCTTTTCCTTTTGCTCCGTTTCGGTCGCGGCTCCCACTTTAATAATGGCAACGCCACCGGAAAGTTTTCCGAGCCGTTCCTGCAGTTTCTCGCGATCGAATTCCGATTCGGTCGTTTCGAGCTGGCCCTTCAACTGCGCTACACGCTTTTCAATGTTCGTCTTGTCTCCTTTTCCACCCACAATGGTCGTATTGTCCTTGGTCGATACCACGCGGTGAGCCTGGCCAAGCGAAGACAACTCTATGCCGTCAAACTTGCGACCCAATTCTTCGGTAATAAAATCAGCGCCCGTGACTACAGCGATATCTTCCAATAGTTCTTTTTTGCGGTCGCCAAAACCCGGAGCCTTTATGGCCAGCACATTCACGATGCCGCGCATTTTGTTCAATATGAGCGTAGCGAGTGCCTCGCCCTCGATGTCATCCGCGATGATCACCAGTTCCTTTTTGCCCGACTGGACTATTTTTTCAAGCACCGGCACGAGTTCCGCAATGGAGCCTATTTTTTTATCTGTTACCAGAATGCACGGCTCTTCAATGACTGCCTCCATGCGTTCGGCGTTGGTCACCATATACTGCGACACATAGCCGCGATCAAACTGCATACCCTCAACTACTTCCTTGGAAAGCCCAACTGTCTGCGCTTCTTCGACGGTCACCACACCATCGCGCCCAACGATGTCGATGACATCGGCAATCAATGCGCCAATTTCGCTGTCGCGTGCCGAAATGGTCGCCACCTGCGCGATCTCTTCCTTGGTCGATATCTTTTTCGCCGATTGCTTCAAATGTTCCACGACCGCTTCATGCGCCAACTGCATGCCCTTGTGCATGCCGGTCACATCGACGCCGCTCGTCGCATTCTTCAACCCTTCCGTGATCAATACTTGCGCAAGTAATGTCGCAGTGGTCGTGCCGTCGCCGGCGATATCGTTTGTTTTCGATGCGACTTCCTTGATGAGCTGGGCACCGATGTTTTCTATTCTATTTTCAAGCTCTATCTCCTTTGCGATCGTCACGCCATCGTGCGTTACGATCGGCGCGCCATAGCCGCGTTCCAAAACCACCGCGCGACCCTTTGGCCCCAATGTGATCTTCACGGCGTTGGCCAATATATCGACACCTCTTTTTAGCCCTATGCGGGCTTCTTCATTAAATACCAGTTGCTTGCTCATTACGTATGAGGTATGAGGTATGAGGTATGAGGTATGAAAGAATTCAATTTCTTTCTCACTTCATGCTTCGTTACTCATACTTCGTTATTATTTATTCGAGTATAGCGAGAATACTATCCTCTTCGCCTACCATATATTTCTTTCCGTCGATCTCGACTTCGGACAAGCCGTATTTTTTGTACAGCACGGTATCCCCGATCTTTACCGACATCGGAGTGCGCTCGCCTTTTTCGTTTACTTTCCCCTCGCCTATTGCGATTATCTTACCTGTTGTTGGCTTATTTTCTGCACTTTCCGGGATATAGATCCCGCTTTTTGTCATCGTTTCCGCTTCGATCGGTTCGATGAAAAGATGGTTTGCGAGTGGTTTAATTTGCATTTTATATACTATTTTATACTTTTGATTATTGCCCCGTAGTGTCATCCTGAACTTGTTTCAGGATCTTGGTTGTACGGCTGTGAGATCCTGAAACAAGTTCAGGATGACGCTCTATCGAAAATGGCCCCTCATAAAGCCATATGTCCCTATTATACGGAGTGTCTAAGGGGTGTCAAATCAAATAAAAAAGGCCGGTTTCCCGGCCTTTACTCCGCTCATCGATGCACCTCCTTTTTCTTCGGGGGCCTGCGTGCGACCAAAACGCACGGCGTAAGACTCCCCGCCATGGCATGCGCCGTGATGCACGCCTCGCGACCCGCTTTGTATTCCGCAACATCAAGCAAGTCTTCTGCCCGATCCCCCGCCACAATCAATCGCGCAGGCGGTTTGCCCGTGGGCCACTCGTCTATCAACACTACGCACCCCTTGGTTTTAAGCTCATCCGCTCGGGATAGTACAAACCGCCTATCCCTCGGATCTGCGCACCAGCCCTTCTTTTCTTCCGCCATATTTAGCCTCCATGATAAATGGACAAGGTAACGTTCTGCTCATATACTGCCACGCTTTATGCAATTTGTCCATAGCCAAAAAAAGCACCCCGTAGGGTGCTTTTTACTCGTCCATATTCGGCTTGTCCAACGCCATCGGGTCGATACCGGCGGTCGCGTCTTTCCCTGCTATGCGCATGACGTCCTTGTCCACCTTTTTCAACTCCTTGTACGATGCATTGAACGCATTGACCGTCGTTCCCAAATGGCCGCCCAATTTTTTTATGTGGTCTTCGTACACATCCAAATGCTTCCCCAGCTCCGCAACATTTTTGATGATCTGCTGGGCGGTTTCTTCTATTTGCATCGCCTTGAGTCCCTGCAATACCGTTTGCAAATAGGCAAGGAACGAGGTCGGCGAAACGATGATGACCTTGTATTTGCTCGCCGCGCGCTGGATGAAGTTTTCCGTGTCTTCGTCCTTCAATGCACCGATCTTGTTAATCAGCAGATCGTAGTAGATCGCTTCGTGCGGAATGAACATGAACGCAAAGTCCATGGTTCCCTGCGCCGGTTGAATATATTTTGCCGTTTCGGTAATGCGCGTCTTCAGGTCGTTCACAAACAGCTTTTCGAGGCGAGCCCGCTCGCCTTCGCTTTTTTCCTCCACAATGCGGTTGTAGTTTTCAAGGGAAAACTTCGAATCGATCGGGATAATCTTGTCTTTTACCCGCACGATTGCATCCACGATGGTTCCATCGGCAAACGGATATTGCATTTGGTAACTTCCCGGCGGCAATACGTTCTTCAACAACGTTTCAAGATAATACTCCCCGATAATGCCGCGCTGTTTCGGATTCTTGAAAATATCCTGCAACGACTGCAGTTGATCGGCAAACGAAATTACCTGCTTATTGGTTTCGTCGAGGCGGGTCAGCTTTTCCGTGACATCGCTGACTATTTTATGCGTTTCGCCGAATTGTCGCTGGAACATTTCGGTCGATTGCCCGAGCTTTGCGTCTATGGTCTTTGTGAGCTCATCGTTCGACCGCTTCAACTCCGTCAGCTGGTTCTGCAGCATCAACATCGACTGGTCGTCTTTTTTCTCTTCCTGCTTTGGAATGAACTTTTTCAGCAAAAAATACACCGCACCAATGACGACCCCGGCAAATAAAACCAATGCGATTATAAGTATCGTTGCGTCCATGAGAATCTTGGTCGTGAATATGTATTATGGCCGGCGGATATCCTCTCTGCATTCCCTCATACCTCATACTTCATACTGCACGCTATTGATGCTATACTACCACATATATGGATATCCTAAAAGTTACCGAATTGACGATCGGAAAAGCGTCTTCGCCTATTGTCGACAAACTTACCTTCTCGGTAGCGCAAGGCGAAACGCTTGCGATCATCGGCCCGAACGGTGCGGGCAAAACAACCCTCTTCAAAGCCCTTCTTGGGCTTACTCCCTATTCCGGTTCCGTAGAATGGGCGCCGAACATGAAGATTGGCTATGTTCCTCAGCGCATGGAAATAGAAACCGACATTCCACTTACCGTGGAAGAGTTTTTTCGTCTTCGCGGATCCGTCGCCACACCCGAAAAAGTGCACGAAATATTGAACTATATCCAGCTCGATGCCTCGATCCTCAAATCGGGCTTCGGCGAAATATCCGTGGGCCAACGCCAGCGCATTTTGGTCGGCTGGTCCATTCTCGACAACCCCGATGTTTTGCTTTTTGATGAACCGACCGCCGATGTCGACATTTTCGGACAGGAATCCATTTATAAAATGATCTCGCACCTGCACGAGACGCTCAACCTCACTATTCTGCTCATTTCGCACGACCTGAATGTGGTCTATCAATATGCCAATAATGTTCTTTGTCTGAATCATCAGAAATTGTGCTATGGCGCGCCCGGCGAGATGCTCCAGGCCGAGCATCTGCAATCGCTCTACGGCGGCGAACGCGGATTCTATGCGCATACCCACGAACAAAACCACTCCCACACCGCATCATGACCTTCGACATCCCCTTTATCCAAATACTTGTTACGTCCGTGTTTGTCGCCGCAAGTGCTGGGCTTCTTGGCAGCTTTGTCATTCTTAAACGTATGGCGCTTGTCGGTGATGCGCTTTCCCACGTTGCCTTGCCCGGCATCGCCCTTGGGCTCGCATTTCACATCAATCCGTTCATAGGCGCCTTTTCCACGCTCTTTTTGGCGGTGGTCAGCATTTGGCTCCTCAAATACCAAACCGAACTGCCCGTCGACACATTGGTCGGCATATTCTTTACCGCCAGCCTTGCGCTTGGTATTCTGTTCATTCCCGAACAGGAGCTGCTCGAAGCACTCTTTGGCGACATCGGCACGCTTGGGCTCATGGAGTCCATCATCTCCGTCATCCTTTCCATCGGCATCATTGCGGCATTGATCGCGATTCACAAGAAACTTGCACTCAGCATGCTTTCCGAAGAACTTGCGCATTCCATTGGCATAAAAAATCGCGCACTCGACTTTGTTTATTTGATCGTCTTTGCCCTGTCCATCGCGCTTGGCATCCGCTTTGTGGGTGCATTGCTTATGGGCTCATTGGTCATCATCCCCGCTGCCGCGGCAAAAAACATCAGCCGCAGTTTGCATGGTTTCATGTTTACCAGCGTTCTCTTTGGCGTTCTTTCCGCCGCCGGCGGCGTCATTCTTTCCCAATTGTTTCATGTAGCGCCCGGCCCGCTATTCATACTCACCAGTACCGCCCTATTCGTTCTATCGCTTATCGTGCGAAAATTAAAGCAATGAAACTATCTACTAAAAAACGCTTAATAATATTGCTATAGCAATATTATTAAGCGTTTTTTAGTTCCATCCAATTTCAACAATTTTCTTTTTCCCGAAATAACCGCCCGTGATACTCACCTCCGACTTGGTTACCTTAAAGTGCTCCGCCAACGCGTTGACGACCGCGATATTTGCCTTTCCTTGCACGGGCGTCGCCTTCACGCTGACCCGATATTCCTTTTCGCCGACCTGCTCCACCTTTGTTTCTTTTGCATTCGGCTTGACCGTTATGTATATTTTGATCATTTTCTCACTCGATTATTCTTTTGTCATTTTCGTTCCCAATGGGCAGATAAATCCATCTTCGGGATGCTGGATTCCCGCCGGATGTTTACCCTGAGCTTGTCGAACGGGCGGGAATGACACATAAGAGGAATCAATTTTATATGGCACCGCCACCTTCTTTAGCCTTCGCAGGTTTTTCCTCTTCTGTTTTGAAATATTTTTCCAATTTTACCATGACGAACACGACGATTGCGGTTATCAACACCGCATACCACACCTTTGCCCATACGGAATCGCGCTGTATCGGGAAATAATGATCGATCAACCCTTTGATCGCTTCATTCCATGCAAGACCGGCCACCAGCCCCAGTGCGGCGGCAATATACCCCCACACCTTTTCCCGCGCCGTCTTTCGCATCGCTTCAACATCGTTCCCTGCCATTTTTTGCACATTTCGTATTTGATCCATTGGTTCCATGTGTCCAGTATACCACGCCCGATGCGCAAAAAAAACGCCATGCATCGCCCGTGATGCATGGCGATTTTCTTACGCCTCCTTTTCCCCCTTCTGTCCTATTTTTTCTTTGCCCAGTAACAACCGCTTTATTCCATAGGTTACAGCCAGCGCCAACGCGATTCCCGCAAGTACATCGGATGGCCAATGCGCAGCGCCATATACGCGCGCAATACCCATCAGTCCCACTACTACGGCGTAGATCGTTCCCCTTTTGCGGTTCAGATACCACATGGGCGCAACCAATGTCGCATACAATGCCAAGTGCCCAGACGGGAACGAAGATACCCCTACATAGTCAAACACCGAATCAATCCCCAACGCCGCATCCGGTCGCGGACGCGCGTAAAAGAAGTGGATCGCCTGCGTTATGATGCCCCGCGATACGATCGCCGCAAGTGCCCACCATGCAAACGCATACGCCCGCTTCTTACGATCCCGCTCCTTTATGATCGTTACCAAAAAAAATGCAACCATTACATATCCGGCATAGACCGCAAACAGAGTGGCGAGCCAATCGAGCAAAAACCATCGGTCGGCCGATGCATGCAAGAAATTAAATAGGGAGAGATCGAATGAATTCATGGGAATTGTAGGGTGGTAAATGGGACAAGTAACAGGGAGGGGTGCTGGATTCCGGCCTCCGCCGGAATGACAATACCTAAGAATGCAAGGTTTTTAGTATGCTCTTCAATTCTTTTTTATCGATACTCGCTCCGCCGATAAGCGCACCGTCTATGCCGTCATGCTTTACGAACAGCGGCACATTCTTTGCGTTGACCGAACCGCCGTAGAGGATGCGGGCAGTTGGTATACTGTAGCTGGTATTAAGTATGGATCGTATAAAGGCAATAACCTCTATGGCATCCTCGGGGGTTGCCGCGTTGCCGGTACCAATCGCCCAGACCGGCTCATAGGCGATAATGATCCGCTTGCTTGAAAACGCCTTGCTCGCAGATAAGCCTTTCATCGCCTCCTCGATTTGCTTGCGAATATATTGCTTTACCGCCGCCTTCCCTTTTTTTCGCACGCTTAACGGTTCGCCTACGCACAATATCGCTACCAATCCCGCCTTGATTGCCGCGGAAACCTTTTTGCCGATCATTTCGTCGGTTTCGCCGAAATACATTCTTCGCTCACTATGCCCGATGATCGCATAATCGGCACCCACGTTCTTTCCCATTTCCGCCGATATCTCGCCGGTCAATGCGCCTTCCGATTGCCATGCGCAATTCTGCATGGCCAAAGAAATGTCCGCTTTTACCTCGTAAAATATGTCCGCAATCATCGGCAAATAAACCGCCGGCGGCGCGATGGCGATCTCATATCTGTCCGTATCAATATTCGCATCATCAAAAGCGAGCAGAAGGCCTTCGATATCTGCCGCTTTTTTCGGATACATTTTCCAGTTGAATGCGATGAGTTTTTTCATAGAGTAATCGCTAATAATGCGAATCATGAGCAAATAATGCAAATGGGGTTTTTGACATAATTTTGTATTTAATACTTCTGGATACCGGTCCCCGATCAAGTCGAGGACAAGCCCTCACCCGCCGGTATGACAAACCACTTATCCCCATTTTCCTTTTTCCTTTTTTCTTTTTTCCACGCCTCACCACTTTTCTATCATCAACATTTTACCATCGTTGCCCGGCAGATTGCCATAGATCGTTTCGGTTACGAACGGCATGAATGGGTGCAATAGCTTAAGCGAAGCTCTTAATATTTCATTCAGTACATACTGTGCGGCGTATTTGTCGGCCTCGTTGTCGCTCTTGAGCCGATCCTTATTTTCCTCAATGATCTTATCGGCAAAGGTGTGCCAAAAATAATGGTATATGTTTTCCGCGGCCAAATGGATCATGAAATCATCCAGCTCCTTTGTTATCTGCCCTTTCATCGCGGCGCATTCGGCCAGCACCTCCTTGTCGCGCCCGGTCAGCTCGGGTGCTTGTGAAAAATCAACGCCATCCGAATTCATCAGCACGAAACGCGTCGCTTGCCAGATCTTGTTTGCAAAGTTGCGATACCCCTTTATTTTGTTTTCCGCGAGCGCGGCGTCGTTGCCCGGTGTGTTGCCGACGACCAACCCCATGCGCAACGCATCGGTTCCAAATTTTTCGATCAATTCTATCGGATTGACGACATTACCCTTGCTCTTGCTCATCTTTTTTCCTTTGGCGTCGTTGACCAAGCCGTGCATATACACGGTCTTGAACGGTATTTCTTTTGCCAAATACAGTCCAAAAATGACCATACGCGGGACCCACTTGAAGATCAAGTCGCGGCCCGTCTCCATGACATCGGTCGGATAAAACTGCTTGAAATCTTTGCCGTCGGGGTAATTCAACGTCAACAGCGGCCACTGCCCCGACGAAAACCATGTATCAAACGTGTCGGTATCCTTGCGCAGCTGTGATCCGCATTCCGGACAGACCTCGATATCCTCCGCCGTACCAAAATTACAATCATCACAGACCTTTGCCGGAATCGGAATGCCCCACACGATCTGTCGGGATATATTCCAATCGATCGTGTTGTTCATCCAATAAAGAAATATTTTGCGGTAATTATCGGGGATGAACTCTATTTTCCCCTCGTCAACCACTTTGGCCGCCATCTCGGCAAGCGGCTTCATTTTTACGAACCACTGCGGCAACAAACGTGGTTCGATGGTCGTACCGCATTTGTAACAGGTCGGCACTGCGTGTACATACTCTTCGATCTTTTCGATCAAGCCCATCGCTTGCAGATCTTCAACGACCTTCGTACGGGCTTCTGCTATTTTCATGCCCGCATATTTGCCCGCCTTTTCATTCAGCTTTCCAAACTGGTCTATGACGATCACATGTTCAAGTCCGTGCTTTTGCGCGAGCGCGAAGTCGTTATTATCATGTGCCGGCGTCACCTTCAATGCGCCGGTGCCGAACTCGATATCTACCGACTCGTCACCAATGACTTTGACGGTCAATTTGCCGTTCGGATTTTCTACCTCCACTTCCTGTCCGATGTATTGCCTGTATCTTGCATCTTCGGGATTGACCGCTATTGCGACGTCTCCGAAGATCGTTTCCGGCCGCACCGTAGCCACCACAAACGGACCGTACTTTATATAGTACAGTTTGTCCGTTTTTTCCACCGACTCGGTCTCTACGTCGGACAGCGAGGTCTGGTGCTTTGTGCACCAATTGACCGTGCGCAATCCGCGATAGGCCAACCCATCGTCGTACATTTTTACGAACGTCTTTTGCACATCCTTTATGATGTCCGGGTCCAGCGTGAACCGCTCGCGCGACCAATCGCACGATGCACCCATGCGCTTTACCTCCTCTTCCATGTGCTTTTTATTCTCGAGCGTGAACGCCATGATCTCGTCGAACAGCTCTTGCGGATCCATTTTAAATCGGGACCGGCCTTCTTTTTCAAGCTTTTTTTCATAGACCACCTGCGTCTCAAACCCCGCATGATCCGCTCCCGGCACCCACAACGCTTTGTAGCCCTGCATGCGCTTGTAGCGCGTCATGATGTCTTCTACCGTAATAAACAACGCATGCCCGGCATGCAAATGCCCGTTCGCGTTCGGCGGAGGCATGATGATACAGAATGTACGAGGTACGAGGTCAGAGGTATGAGTTAAAGACTCGGGGAGGTTGTCGGGGTTAAAGAAGCCAGACTCCTCCCAGCGCTTATAGGTATCCTGCTCAAACTCCTTTGCCTCGTATGGCTTGTTGAATATTTCGTTCATAGCTCTGATAACTGGTTACTATAACATTGGGCATGGCAAATTCAGCTGTCATCCTGAATTTATTTCAGGATCTCATTTTTTGTACACGAGATTCCGGATCACTTGAAGCGCGAGACCTTATGCGCTTCGAGTATCCCGGCACGTTGCACGCTCTCCGTCAGCCCTGCCTACCGGCAGGCAGGTGACGGATCGTTAGCAACGCCGAGGGTCAAGTCCGGAATGACAATGCAATAAGTGGTCACGCCGCTACAATCATATCATTTTATCGCATCCACAAATACTCGCGTCTTTGTCGTATCTATCCGGTCAAGCGGTACTGCTTTCGGGAAAAGCATCTTGAATGGGCGCTCCTCCGCTGCATACACCGCATCCAGCTCGGTCTTTGACCCACCCACCATAACACCGCTCGCGTCGTAAAGCAGTCCGGTTATAACCACCTCCGATGCGTCTATAATGTCGGCATTCTTTATGGTGCCGCTTATCGAAACTTCACCACCCGGCTCAATTGTCACCTTGGTCACGCGCTCCACCTCCGCATTTACCTTCGCCCGCGTCAGTGGTCCAAATAGACCGCTTGCCGGCGTTATGCTTCTCGCCTTTTGATACGCGACCAGTGCCGCTTTCGTGTCGGCGTCAAATGTCCCGTCCGGCAATTTCTTTAAAAATTGTTTCTGCCACAAGAACTCTTCGAGCTTTTTTACCTCGTCGCCTGTCGTTTTTGCGTCGATGGTTCGCGTAAATATATAGATCGGCTCCGTGGTCTTTTTCAGTCCGACAATATCGGTCGATGAGCGTTTTACGCTCACCTTCGGCTCCACAAATTCCATACGCGACACAACCTGCGGCTCAAAAAACTCCACCGCAACTCCGGCGACGGATTCGCCGGATACATCAAGCGTATCGACAAGGTAGCGCTCCCCCTTTGTTTTTCGATCGTATATGAACGCATGCCCGCCCGTCGATGCAATGACCTGCCCGCTTACATCAAACGCCTGCATGACATATCGCATATCATTAAATCCATAATCATCATTTGGATTGTTTATCGCCGCAACGACCACCGTCTTGCCATTAGATTCGAACGTACGGGTAGTGCCCACTATAGGTGCTTGTGCGTATTTCTGCGCACACGGAGCGCAAATACCTCCGCAGTCCACGCCCGTCTCTTCGCCGTTCTGCTTATTATCAAAACATGTCGGCGCCGAACGGAACATTAGCGCATACACACCAAAGAGCACTGCTGAAAAAAATAGCAGAAATCCTGCGCCATATATAACCTGTTTTAGCCTACTGCTCATTACCGTATAGTATAGCCCGAAAATCGCCAATAAAAAAGAGCTCCGATGCAGAAATCAAAACACCCCGCGGACGGGGTGTTTTGAGTATTGCCGATATATCGCATAGATCCCCGCTTTCGCGGGGACGAAAATAACAAAAATTAAGGTTTTTGTTATTTTCGATTATTGGCAATGAATTCCAGGCGAAACCTACTTTCCCCACCGGCGAACCAGTTAGTATCATCGGCGCCTATCACTTTTACCTCCGAGTTCGGAATGGGATCGAGTAGATCATAATAGGCTAAATCACCAGGAAATCATTGACAACAATCGAATGCATACTGGATTCCCGCCTCCGCGGGAATGACAGACTTATTCAAACAATACACCAACCATTTTATTTTTTGGGTTACTTTGTCCAATAGACGAACAAATCGACATATTAGTACTTCTCAGCTAAACCATTAAACACTCACTTCACGGCTCGGACTTGTGACCGAAGTCACTCATCTTTGCCGATCGGCTCATGTTCAACAGTAAACACATGTTACCATGCTTACACTTGAAGCCTATCAACCTGGTAGTCTTCCAGGAGTCTCAAACGATGTCTAATCTTAGGAGAGGCTTCCCGCTTAGATGCTTTCAGCGGTTATCCCGTCCGAACATAGCTACCCGGCATTTCAGTTGGTACCAAAGCCGGTAGACCAGTGGTTCGTCCACCCCGATCCTCTCGTACAAGGGGCAGCTTCCTTCAAACATCAACGCCTCTAACAGATAGAGACCAACCTGTCTCACGACGGTTTAAACCCAGCTCGCGTGCCCTTTTAATTGGCGAACAGCCAAACGCTTGGGACCTTCTCCAGCCCCGCGCTAGGGCGAGCCGACATCGAGGTGCCGAGCGAGATCGTCGATAGGGACTCTCGGATCTCACTAGCCTGTTATCCCCAGGGTAGCTTTTAGCCGATGTCTCCGGCCTTTCTATAATGAACCGTCGGGTCACTAAGTTCTGCTTTCGCACCTGCGCGTCTTGTAGGACTTGCAGTCAAGCCAGCTTTTGCCTTTACACGATGCGGTCGATTTCCATCCGACCTTAGCTGACCTTAATAAACTCCTCCGTTACTCTTTAGGAGGATAACGCCCCATTAAAACTACCCACCAGGCACTGTCTTCCAACGTTTTTGCCGTTGGAGTTAGATGGTAAAGAAATAAAGATGGGTATTTCACTGACGACTCCACGAATCCCGAAAGAAACGCTTCAAAGTCTCCCCACTATGCTACGCAATAAAACTTTAACATCAATACCAAGCTATAGTAAAGCTCCTGGGGTCTTTTCGTCCCGTTAGAGGTACACCGCGTCTTCACGGCAATCGCATTTTCACCGAGCTTTTCCTTGAGACAGTTCCCCAGTCGTTACACCATTCGTGCGCTCCGGAACTTACCCGGAAAGGAATTGCGCTACCTTAGAACGGTTATAGTTACCGCTGACATTGACGAGGGCTTCAGTCGCTCAGCACATACATTGCTGCATGCACCGACAACGTTAACCTTCTCGCATCGGTCAGGTGTCACCCACTATACATCCTCTTGCGAGTTAGCAGTGAGCTGTGTTTGTAGTAAACAGTCGCTAGGGATACTTTCGCTGCGGCCCACATTGCTGTGGGCAGGCCTTATCGCTAACTTACGGCCGCTTTTTTGCCGAGTTCCTTAAGGAAAAATCACTCGTTCGCCTGAGGCTACTCGCCTCAACCACCTGTGTCGGTTTGCGGTACGATATCTATATAACTAATCTTAGAAGCTTTTCTTGGAAGACTCTTCATCTGAGTTGACCAAGCCGAAGCAAGATCTTCATCCAATCTCCGCCAGTTGCATTAAAGCAGTATCCCGGATTTGCCTAAGATACCTGACTTGAAATAAGAAATGCCAAACCATTAAGGCACTCAAACTTATGTTCTCCGTCCCTCCATCGAATTATATAGATGGCGCGGAATATTAACCGCTAGCCCTTCATCTGCGGCTTTCGCCATCGACTTAGGATCGCCTAACCCTCCGTTGATTGCCATTGCGGAGGAAACCTTAGTTTTACGGCGTGATGGTTTCTCACCATCATTGTGGTTACTCATGCCAACATTCTCTCTTCTGATCGCTCCAGTCCTCCTCACAGATAAACCTTCAGCGCAATCAGAATGCTCTCCTACCACGCCCCACTTCCCGAAGGAAGTGACGCATTCGCGTCTTCGGTACTATGCTTAGCCCCGGTATATTTTCGGCGCAACTCTCCGTCGAATAGTGAGTTGTTACACACTCTTTAAAGGATGGCTACCTCTGAGCCAACCTCCTATCTGTCAATGGAGAATTACTACCTTTAACACTTAGCATAGATTTAGGGACCTTAGACGGCGATCAGGGCTGTTTCCCTTTCGACCACGGAGCTTAGCCCCCGTAGTCTAACTAGTAGCGTTCTAAACCAGAGTATTCGGAGTTTGATTCGAGTGCCGAGGTTGCCCCCATTACACTCGATCCAGTAGCTCTACCCCTCTGATACTTTTCACTACCGCCAGTCCAAAAACTGTTTCGGAGAGAACCAGCTATTACCAAGCTCGATTAGCTTTTCACTTCTTACCCCAGCTCATCCGAAGATTTTGCACAATCAACCGGTTCGGTCCTCCATCACCTCTTACAGTGACTTCAACCTGGCCAGGGTAAGCTCGCTTGGCTTCGGGTCTTAGATAAACCGTCTTAGCGCCCTATTAAGACTTGGTTTCCCTTTGCCTCCGTTTCGTAAAACTTAGACAAACGATCTATCTAAACTCGTTGGCTCATTCTTCAATAGGCACCACGTCACACATCCGAAGACGTGCTCCGAGTCCTTGTAGGCGTATGGTTTCAGATTCTATTTCATCGGCCTCTCGGCCTGCTTTTCACCTTTCCCTCGCGGTACTAGTTCACTATCGATCTAAGAAAGTATTTAGCCTTACCAGATAGTTCTGGTGGATTCTCTCAGCTTGTTCATTTACTGAGATACTCAGGTGCAGAAACGAGAGAGTTCATTAGTTTTCGTCTACGGGGCTATCACCCGCTGTGGCGTTGCTTTCCAGCAACTTCGACTAACCAATGAATTTTTTACTCCCCTTCTCCCCCCAAAAGCAGATCCACGAAGAGTCGTGTTCCTGCTTTTAGAAAGAAAAATGTTTCTGTCCTACAACCCCGATGGATATAAATATCGATCGGTTTGGGCTCCTCCCGTTTCGCTCGCCGCTACTCAGGGAATTACTTTTGTTCTCTACTCCTCCGCTTACTGAGATGTTTCACTTCAGCGGGTGCGCTCCCGGCATCAAGTGCTCGGGTAATACAGGTTTGCTGTATTGGGTTTCCCCATTCGGAAATCTCCGGATCAAAGGTTGCTACACACCTCCCCGAAGCTTATCGCAGTTACGCCGCGTCCTTCATCGCCTTTCTTAGTCAAGGCATCCTCCATACGCCCTTACTTTTGTCCCTCTATTGGTACAAATTAACCCAAAAAATAAAATTGTTGATAATATTTTTTATACTATTTCTCTTGTTTGATTTCTATTCAATTATCAAGGAGACAGTCGATTCTCGCAACGGAGAGCGTGAGATATTTTTTGAAAAAAAATATCCGCTTTCGCGGACACAACATTCGGGTCAAAGATTGAACCGTTTGTTATCCGCGTTGCCTCTTCTCTCTATTACTCAGCATGAAGATAAGTATATAGATTAATAGGCCCTTGTCAAGCCCTTAATTGCGGCATGTTACAAGCAACAAGAGACAGGGAAATGCTACTCAAAATGCACTATTCGGGGATCGAGCATGCGGATCAAAAATCGATACTTTTAAGCGTAAAAAAGCCCGCGTTTCCGCGGGCATTGGGCTCCTGTTTTTCCACCACGACTACCAGGTGTAGTTCTTCTTGATGTACGCGAGATCGCGTTTGATATACGGCCGCATGTCGATGGCGAGATTCTTGCATATCGCCTGAGCATGGAAGCACTCGAGTTCGCATAGGCCGCTCATAGAAGAGATATACTGCTGCGCCCTCCTAAAGGTTTCCTGATGAGGTATAAATGTTGAACGCGCAGAATTGTACAGCGCACTGTTATTATAGAACTCGAGCATTGAAGTATATTCTCCGTTGCCTTGATGTCTATACCGCACAAACTGTATCAATAACCCTACCAGCTTTTTATACACCTCCGGCCTGCCTTGCTGTTGATCGCACGCGTCCAGTGCTTGCCCAAGGTGCAACTGCCACCCCCGATGTTGCGAGACCACTTGGCCTGATTCGTCGTGCCGCCATGATCCCCACCATTCCTTTCCTGTTACATTTTTTATTATCGCCGCGGCCAACTCGGATGACAACCACTCCTGTTGCGATGGAACGATGTCCCTGCCGTTGTCGGATGCATACCAAATCGTCAGCCACCACAGCATGGCCGCCAACTGCATGTCGTTGCGTTGCCCGTTATCCTGTCCCATCTTCTCCCTCCTCCGTTGTTTGATAATTAAATTGTTATCTGCTGTCGAAAGAGTAGTCTTCGAGAGAACTGTTGTCAAATGGTTGTATAACCTGTCATTCCCGCGGAGGCGGGAATCCAAATTATATAGATTCCCGCCTCCGCGGGAATGACAAAATACTTATTATGGCGTCATTATGCGACGGCATATGTATACAAAAAATACCGGCTTAACACCGGTATCTCCTTTCCTATATAGTACCTTCTTTTCGCCCCTGCTTGCGGCGGAAGTGGTCCCATGCCCACCAACCAAAACCGAGCAGAACCAATGCGATGATCGCATAATCGAACTTCCTATAGTACTGTTCCAAGCTGTGCCAATTTTCTCCGAGCACGAACCCGATCTTTGCGAGCACATAGGACCATACGAATGCTCCCGCGAAGGTCAACCACGTAAACCGCCAGAGTGAGTGCACCTTGATGACACCCAATGGAAACGAGATAAATGTGCGTACGACCGGCAACAAACGCGAAATCAATATGGCCCAATCACCGTACTTGTCCATCCATACATGCGCCCGGGCTATTTCCGCCTGCACCCGTTCGCTGCGACGCATGACCCGACGGCTGCGAACCACATAGCCTATATAATAGGAGCACAGGGATCCGACCACGTTGCCAACCGTTCCGGCAAGCACCACCCACCAAAAGCCAAACACGCCTTGCGACACAAGGAATCCGGAAAACGGCAAAATGACCTCGGACGGGATCGGGATATTCATCGACTCAAGGGCCGACAGCAATACAACCCCCGCGTAGCCCATTTGCGTTATCACTGCCAGCACCCAGTTTGAAATTATTGCAAGAATTGCATGTAGCATATTTTATATTTGTCATTCCGGACTTGACCCTCGGCGTTGCTAACGATCCGTCAGCTGACGGAGAGTGTGCAACGTGCCGGGATACTCGAAGCGCATAAGGTCTCGCGCTTCAAGTGATTCGGAATCTCGTCACTAATGCAGTAATACGAGATCCTGAAACAAGTTCAGGATGACAATGCGTATCAGTTTTCCGTTTTTCTTATTTCGTTTTTCTTTTTTCGTGTTTCGCCCCATCGCCTCGCAACATTGCCGCGGCATCGTCCGGGTCGACAACATTCACTTCCACGCCCGTCCCCAGCTCAAACCCCGCCGCGATGCTTGTTTTTGGTTGGATCTCGATATGCCAATGATAGTGTCCGAATTTTTTCTTGTTCTCCAGCGGGGCCGTATGAATGAAAAAATTATAATCAGGATCATGCAATTGCACTTCCAACAATAGAAGCGCCTTTTGCAATGCCTCCACGATATGTTTCATCGTCACGTCATCGGTATCCTCAAAATAGGGCAAATGCTTCTTCGGGAATATCCGCAGCTCGAACGGCTCACGAGATACGAACGGCGCGAACACGACTGCCTCCTTGTTTTGGTATACGATCCGTTTTTTGGCCTTTATCTCCGAATCGAGCATCGCGCAATGCACGCATTTTTTATTTTTTTTATGATAATCCGCCGACCCCTTCAATGACCTGCTTACATCCGGCGGGATAATCGGGAGCGAAAGCATCTGATAATGCGGATGCGCTATGGATGCCCCCGCACTTGGACCCCAGTTATGAAAGACAGAGACATATTTCACGCATGCATCGTTTTGCATTGCCTTATATCGTTCACAAAATGCCTTAAACACCAGGCTCGCCATGACATCGCTTAGGTGCGCGAAGTTTGCCCGATGGTCGCGCGTAATCACTATCTCGTGATGCCCCACCCCTTCTGCGACGTCATATACTCCATGCCGCACAACCGTGGCGCACATATTTTTATGCGCCAATATCGGGAACTTATTGGGGATTATCTGAATGACCCAACTTTTTTCATCGGTATAAAATAATACCGGCTCATCGTTGCCGCTCTTTTGTGGATCCTCAAACGGACAGGCTGATTTTGCAACCTGCTTCCTTTTGGTCTTCGAAAAAAATTGTTCGGGCCGGGCGGCTCGCTTGGGAGCGATGACCACCCAATCGCCGGAAACCATGTCGCGACGGAATTCGGAATTTTGCATAAAATCAGAATATTTTAATTGCCGCAAGCGGCAACATTGAAATGGATTCCCGCCTTCGCGGGAATGACAATGCGCGCAGCACTTCGTCATTCCGTACTTGACCCTCGGCGTTGCTAACGATCCGTCACCTGCCTGCCGGTAGGCAGGGCTGACGGAGAGTGTGCAACGTGCCGGGATACTCGAAGCGCATAAGGTCTCGCGCTTCAAGTGATTCGGAATCTCGTGTTCATTCGGCAAGATCCTGAATCCGCCGGCTGGCGGATCAGGATGACAAACGATATAATTTATTTCTTAAGTCTATTCTCATAATACCATCTAAACACATCGTATGCCACCGGTACGGAGTTGCTTCCGCCCTCGCGCGCATCTTCGATCAGCACCAGCACGACGATCTTTTTCTCGCTCCCGATCGGACCATAGCCGGTAAAGAATGCGTTCGTTTTTTGCTTCATTGATACCTGCGCAGAACCCGTTTTCCCCGCAACCACAAACGGCAATCCCTTGAGCAAGTGGGCCGTACCATAATCCTTTTGCGTCGTTTCGATCATCCCCTTTTCCACCTCGTTCATCGAACCCGCCAAATGCGAAATATCGCGCAAAAGTTCCGGCCGTTGTTCATTTATCGTGTCGCCCTTTTCATTTACCATCTTCTTCGTCACGAACGGGCGATACATCTTTCCGCGCGTCGAGATGGATGCGATATAGTTGATCAATTCCAACGGCGTGACCGTCAGATCGCCTTGCCCTATGCTTACGTTGTATGTATCGCCCACGCGCCACGGCAGATCAGTCCGATCTTCCTTTTCTTCGATGCTCGGCAAAAAACCAACCTTTTCGCCCGGCATGTCGATGCCCGTTTTTTCATCCAACCCGAATATGTGCCAATACGACCGGAGTCGCTCTATGCCGAGCCCTTTGACGTCTTCGAACCCGCCCCCCGCGGTATAAAAATAAATGTTGCTCGAACGGGCCAATGCGGAATATACGTTTACCCAGCCATGCGCCTTCCAATCGACAAACCGCGATGGTTGGTCTGGATGATACGGGTTCGGAATCTCTATATACCCCTTCGAATACACGCTCTTCGATGTGTCCATGACCCCCTCCTGTAAAGCTGCAGTCGCAACCAACGGCTTGATGGTCGATGCGGGGTTGTACAATCCCGAAACGACGCGATTAAATAACGGCCTATTGTCATTCGTCAGATCATCCGTCGTAATACGGTTATTATCAAAGGTTGGCAAACTCACCATTGCCAATATTTCTCCCGTATCCGGGTCCATGACGATACCCGCGCCTGCGGTCCTCCCCATATTCTCCAGCTGCGACTTGAGCCGCCCGTAGAAATAGGTCTGCAAACCGCCGTCGATCGTCAAATATGCGTTATTCCCCCGCTCCGGCGCAATTTCCGTTTCCTTTCCCAAGCTTTCATTTTTTGCATTCCGATAATCGATCAGCGCACCGTTCTTTCCGCGCAGCGCATCATCGTACTGCAATTCAAGCCCTGATTTTCCTATAAGGTCATTCAAAAGCAGGTCCGAGTCGTTTTGCATATCTTTATCCGATACCAGCCCGACATACCCCGTAACATGACTGAACATGCCCGGCTCCTCGTACTGCCGCTTGAAATCATTTTCTATATGCACATCATCCACCCCCATGTTTTTTATTTCAGCAACCTGCCCGATCGTCAGATCGCGCGCGATAACCATAGAACTTTGCCGTTCAAGATCTACGCGCGATAACCATGCCCGCATTTCATCTTTATTGACACCCACAATGCGCGTAAGTTCATCCAACTCTCGGCCCTGTTCATCGGGCTGTTTCTTGAAAAAATTAGACAGGTCGAGCACTGCCCTGAATGTCGGAATATTCCGCACCAATGGCGTGCCGTTTCGATCGAAAAAGATGCCGCGCTCGGCCGGCTTTACCGTGATATCACTCACATTTGCCATGGCACGATTCTTATAAAACGCGCCTGCATTCACGCCAAGCAAAAAAACCTTTCCAACTGCAACCGAGGCCATGATTGCCGTCACCACCAACACCAGCGTAAACACGCCCCTTGCCAGCGGCATTTCCATGCAATCAAGGCTCGATGCCATATCATCAAGTACCGATTCTTCCAAAAAAAGCTCCGAATCCCGTTGCCTCCTCATATACAAAATAACGGTTAACTAATAACTTATAACTTATAACAAAATGCCTCAATAATCCAGTATTTCGTATTTACTGTTATCGGTTACGGGTTATAGGTTATAGGTCACTCTTCACTGAATGCCATTTCTTTTGGCGGGATCAGTGTGGGGTCGGTCGGGATCGTTACATGAAACACACTCCCCCGATTCAGCTGCGACTCCGCCCAAATATCTCCCCCATGGCGGCGCACGACGTTCTTTGCGATATATAACCCAAGTCCCGATCCATTAGCAACGGTCTTTTGCGCATTATCCGCGCGGAAAAACTTCGTAAAGAGCCTCTGCATTTCGTCGGCGGGTATTCCGATACCCGTATCCTTTACGCTTATTTCCACATACGGCTTGTCGTCCAATTTCTTTACCTCAACCGTTACCTCGCCGTTCTCGATATTATACTTGACCGCATTGGAAACCAGGTTTGCCACTACGATGCCCAATTTTTGCGGATCAATGGAGACCCCTACCGGATCTTGGGACTTTTTCAAATATAGCTTGATGCCCATTTCCTTTGCATACGGCATCAGCTCCGCCAGTACCGTTTCGGCAAATACGTTGATATCCATCGCCTGAAAATTATATCCATACCGCCCTTCTTCTATTTGCGATACGTCAAGCAGATCGTTGACCGTCTTCAATATATTGCCCGCTGCGATGACCCCCATATCCACCATTTCTTTCTGGCTTTCCGACAAGGTTTCTTTTGCCAATGATTCAAATATCCAATTGATCGAAGTCAACGGCGTGCGCAGTTGATGCGCCGCCACCTCGATAAACTCGCTCTTAGATTTCAACATCGCGATTTCACGGGTTCTATCATGGATGATCTTCACAAACCCCAACACCGTTCCATTCGGATCGGTGATCCGGTCCGTAGTAATGCGAAACTCGATCGACGGGTTCGTAAATGACATGTCAACGACCTGCGGATATACTCCCCCTTCCGTTCTTCGCACCACCAGCGGAGCGATCGACGGGTACAAAATCTGCGCCAATAGGGCAAACTTCGCGTCTTTTGCATTTTCCGGAGTTATCCGACTGCCCACTACTTCCGCCGCAACAAGCCCGAGTGCTTGCCCTGCCGCCTTGTTCATCATGACCACCTTAAAATTCTGATCATATGCCACCAGCCCATCGAGCAAGTTCGCAATGATACTTCCCAGCTCATTGCGCTCCAGCTTTATTTCACTATTAAGCCGAATGATGCGCGCACCATTCAAAAAAATAATGGACCCCATTACGGCAAAAATGCCTGCGGTGATCACTATCCATTCCACCCGAAGATAGAACGCGTTGATTCCCAACAACACGATTGCGAGCGGCAAAAAATACCAGAACGGTCGCATTTCCGGAGCCTTAAGATATGCTGTTTTTAGTGATGTTGGCATGGGGTTTGCGTCATTCCCTCTTGTTTTTTCATTCCCGCATCGCATTATGTCATTCCGGACCCGATCCGGAATCTCGTCATATTGCCACGAGATCCTGAATCAAGTTCAGGATGACACATCATCGGTTTATTGTAGGGTGAGGCTGTACAGCTTTCTATCGTATCGGTTAACGAACACGATCCTATCTTCCAAAACGGTCAGGTTTATCGCATCAATCGCCCGTATATCTTCTTCGTATATTGCCCGAATGCCATTGTTTGCAATGTCTATCTGATAAATGCCATCACTTACATACGCCTCCCGCTTCATATAATCGTCGGGCAATGTCAGCTTTGCAAATGCGTCCTGATCGCGCGGGATTGCGCAATACATCTGCGTCGGCGACGTTATGACGCACTTATCCGGCAAGGTAATGAACTTGATCACCGCCTGTTCGACGCCTTGGTCGTCGATGAGCGCCAATTTATGCGCGCGACCTTCCGTGGTGGTAAATTTGAGCGCGCGCGTTCCAAATGGAGCCCACCGCACCATCAATCCCCTATCGGACAAAAACTTCCTGATGTTTTTTGTTTTCAGATCAACACGCCACATATCCGATACATGCTCCGCCGATGGCCGTTGCATCATGTACAGCACGTCATTTTGTGGCCACGCCATCGTGAAATCATTTTGCGGGACCTGCACTATTTCGGAAAACTTCGCGGAATCGCTTAATCCGATCACGTCAGCCGTTTGTATGCGCAATCGCATCGAATCGCCCGCTGTAACAAAATATGCCGCATCAGTGCCTGTCGGCGCCCATGTGACTTCCGATACTCCTTCGAGT